>Ga0210122_1000140_pt1 | contig 21942 bp, 21 predicted proteins | sample Muzzi_CordB_D2_FD_185530 | JGI IMG/M metagenome (GOLD analysis project Ga0210122, IMG submission 185530) | Wetland microbial communities from San Francisco Bay, California, USA, that impact long-term carbon sequestration - Muzzi_CordB_D2 (SPAdes) | ecosystem: Environmental > Aquatic > Marine >... | reverse complement strand
ACTGCCCTACTGCTCCTACCACTCGCGCGTCGCCTATCAGCCGGCCGGCGAGCGGCGGCGCGAGAAGCGGCCGCCGTTCAGAGCCGGCTAGCGAAAACCCTTCGCGGTCATTGCCAGGCACGACGCTGGGCGCGTAGCGGTGCCTGCGAAGCCAGTTTTGCGTGGTCAATTCATCCTGTCGAAGCGATCATCCAGCGCGTAGCCGGCGCCGCGCACGGTACGGATCGGGTCGATCACGTGGCCGCGGTTGATCGCCTTGCGCAGGCGACCGACATGCACGTCGACGGTGCGCTCGTCGATATAGATGTCGGAGCCCCAGACCCCGTCGAGCAGTTGCTCGCGCGAGAACACCCGGCCCGGCCGCTCCATGAGGAACTCGAGCAGACGGTATTCGGTCGGTCCCAGGTCGATGGGTCGACCGTTGCGCGACACCCGCTTCTTCTCGCGGTCGAGTTCGATGTCGCCGATGGCCAGTACGGTAGCGACCCGCTCCGGATTGGCCCGGCGCAGCAACGCGCGCACCCGCGCCAGGAGCTCCGGTACCGAGAACGGCTTGACGATGTAGTCGTCGGCGCCGGTGGCGAGCCCGCGCACCTTCTCGCTCTCCTCGCCGCGCGCGGTGAGCATGATGATCGGCAGGTTGCGGGTTTCCGGCCGTGCGCGCAGCCGCCGGCACAGTTCGATACCGGACAGCCCCGGCAGCATCCAGTCGAGCACGATGAGGTCGGGCGCGCTTTCCTTCAGCCGCGTGTCGGCCTCGTCGCCGCGGGCGACGGTGTCGACCTCGTAACCCTCCGCCTCGAGGTTGTAGCGGAGCAGCATGGTCAGCGGCTCCTCGTCCTCGACGATCAGGATGCGGGGGCTCATGGCGTTGCTCGTTAACGGTCCACCGCCGTCGGCACCGCGGCGATGGTCGTGGTGTCGCCCTTCGGCCGCTTGTCGGCGATCGGCTGGCCTTCGATGATGTAGTGCACCGTCTCCGCGATATTGGTGGCGTGGTCGCCCATGCGCTCGATGTTTTTGGCGCAGAACATCAGATGAATGCAGAAGGTGATATTGCGCGGATCCTCCATCATGTAGGTGAGCAGTTCGCGGAACACCGAGGTACAGACCGCGTCGATCTCCTGATCGCCGCGCCACACCGCCATGGCCTTGTTAATGTCGCGGCGGGCATAGGCGTCGAGCACCAGCTTGAGCTGCTCGAGCACCAGATCGGTCATGTGTTCAACGCCGCGGATCAGCTTCGGCGGCGGAAACTCGCCGTTGAGCGCCACCACCCGCTTGGCAATGTTCTTGGCCAGATCGCCGATGCGCTCCAGGTCGTTGGCCAGCCGCAGCGCGCCAACGATGTCGCGCAGGTCGACCGCCATGGGCTGGCGGCGGGCGATGGTGAGCACCGCCTTTTCCTCGATCTCTCTCTGCAGATTGTCGATTTCGGCGTCGGCCGCGATGACGCGTTGCGCCAGTGCGGTATCGCGCTTGGCCAGCGCGTTAACGGATTCGGCGATCTGCTTCTCTGCGTGACCACCCATTTCGGCGACCATGCGGAAGAGACCCTGCAGTTCGCTGTCGAATGCCCTGATCGTGTGGTCGGTCATTGCCCTTGTCCTTCGATCGATCCCGTGTGCCCTAGCCGAAGCGGCCGGTAATGTAATCCTGGGTGCGGCGGTCGTTCGGACTGGTAAAAATTCGTGTCGTGTCGCCGAATTCGACGAGCTCGCCCAGATACATGAAGGCGGTGAAGTCCGACACGCGTGCCGCCTGCTGCATATTGTGGGTGACAATGGCAATCGTATAGTCCTCCTTGAGCTCGTCGATCAACTCCTCGATCTTGGCGGTGGAGATCGGGTCGAGCGCCGAGCACGGCTCGTCGAGCAGGATGACTTCCGGCCGCACCGCCACCGTGCGCGCGATGCACAGGCGCTGCTGCTGGCCGCCGGAGAGCGACAGGCCGTTGGCGTCGATTTTATCCTTCACCTCGTCCCACAGCGCCGCCCGCTCCAGGCAGCGCTTGACGCGATCGTCGAGTTCAGACTTCGGCATTTTCTCGTAGAGCCGGATGCCAAAGGCAATGTTTTCGTAGATCGACATCGGGAACGGTGTCGGCTTCTGGAACACCATGCCGACCTTGGCGCGCAGCAGATTGAGGTCCTGCGCGCCCGCCAGAATGTCCTCGTTGTCGAGCGTCACGTGACCGGTGGCGCGCTGGTTGGGATAAAGATCGTACATGCGGTTGAGCACGCGCAGCAGCGTGGACTTGCCGCAGCCGGACGGGCCGATAAAAGCGGTCACCTTGTTCTCATAGAGCGAGACGTTGATATCCTTGAGCGCCTGATGACCGCCGTAATAGAAATCGAGGCTGCGAACCGAAACCTTTTCGGCGAGCCCCTCGGCGCTCATCGGAGTCCGGAAGACGGCCGGTGCCGGTGTGTCGATGCTTGTTACGCTCATGACGATTTTCTCTGTGCCGCAAGGAGACGGGCGATGATGCTGAGCGCAAGCACCGCCATGGTGATGATCAGGGCGCCGGTCCAGGCCAGCTGCTGCCAGTCGTCATAAGGGCTGAGCGCAAACTGGAAGATGACCACCGGCAGACTGGAGACCGGCGCGTTCATGTCCGTGCTCCAGAACTGGTTGTTGAGCGCGGTGAACAGCAAGGGCGCAGTCTCGCCGGAGATGCGGGCGATCGCCAGCAGCACGCCGGTCACCATGCCGGCACGGGCGGCGCGGTAGGCGACCTTCCGGATCATCAGCGCGCGCGGCAGGCCGATGGAGGCGGCCGCCTCGCGCAACGTGTCCGGCACCAGGATCAGCATGTCCTCGGTGGTGCGCACCACCACCGGCACTACGATCACGGCCAGCGCGACGGCGCCGGCCCAGCCGGAGAAGTGGCCCATCTGCAGCACCATGACCTCGTAGACGAACAGGCCGATGACGATCGACGGCGCGCTCAGCAGAATGTCGTTGATGAAGCGCACCACGGTGGTCAGCTTGTCGTAGCGGCCGTATTCGGCCATGTAGGTGCCGGCGAGGATGCCCAGCGGCGTGCCGATCAACACCGCGATGAAGGTCATCAGCAGACTGCCGACAATCGGATTGAGCAGTCCGCCGGCAGACCCGGGCGGCGGCGTCATCTCGGTAAACACCGCCAGCGTCAGACCGCCAAGGCCGTTCCACAGCAACACCGTGAGAATGAGAACCAGCCAGGTCAGGCCAAAGACTGTGGCGGCGATGGACAGGCCAATGGCGACGTGATTGCGGCGGCGGCGCGTGTCGTAAAGCGCCATGGTCAGCCTCCCACCCGCGCGTTGATCCGCATCAACATATAGCGGGCGGCGGCCAGCACGATGAAAGTAATCAGGAACAGAATGAGGCCGAGCGCGATCAGCGAAGACGTGTAGAGGACACCATCGGCCTCTGTGAACTCGTTGGCGATGGTTGCCGAGATGGTGGTGCCCGGCGCCAGGATCGAGCCGGAGATGCGATGCGCATTGCCGATAACGAAGGTGACTGCCATGGTCTCGCCGAGCGCACGGCCGAGTCCGAGCATGACGCCGCCGATGACGCCGACCCGCGCATAGGGCAGCACCACGTAGCGCGCCACCTCCCAGGTGGTGCAGCCGACGCCGTAGGCGGCCTCCTTGAGTACCGGCGGAACCGCGTCGAACACGTCGCGCGAGATCGATGTGATGAACGGCAGCACCATAATGGCGAGGATCAGGCCCGCGGTCAGGATGCCGATACCGTAGGGCGGCCCTTCGAACACGGTCGAGAGCACAGGAATCGGGCCGAACACGTCGATGAGGAACGGCTGCACGTGCTGTTGCAGGAATGGCGCGAACACGAACAGGCCCCAGATGCCGTAAATGATACTGGGGATGCCGGCCAGCAATTCGATGGCGATGCCGATCGGCCGGCGCAGCCACATCGGGCAAAGCTCCGTGAGAAACAGCGAGATGAACAGGCCGATCGGCACGGCGATCACCATGGCAATGATGGAGGTGACAACGGTGCCGTAGATCGGCGCCAGAGCGCCGAACTGCTTGGTCACCGGGTTCCACACCTCGGTGTAGAGGAACGAAAAGCCGAAGGTCTTCAACGCCGGCCAGGCGCCGTAGATGAGCGAGATGATGATGCCGCTGAGGATGAGCAAGACGGCAATGGCGGCGGCGCGGGTGAGATGGCGGAAGGCGGCGTCGCCGAGCCGCAGACGCTGGAGAATTCTGATCCGGTCGGCCTGGTCGGCAACCGGAACAGTCCCGCCCCGCAACGCGACATCGACCACCGGCGGCCCCCCGCTTGATTGCATCCGGCCTCTCCCTTGGCTCACGCGCTTCCGGGAGGATCACTGAAGCGGCCCCAAGGCCGCAAGACAAGCCGTCCCGAGGACGGCAGTGGACAAGGGATAAGCGCCGCTGGCGGCGCCCTTTCCCGTCATCGCGCGATCACATTTTCGCTTCGTAGACGGGCTTGCCGTTCGCCTTGATCTCGTTGGTCCAGTAGCGCCCGATGTCCTTCACCACGTTGTCGGGCATCGGCACGTAGTCGAGACCTTCGGCCATCTTGTCGCCGTTCGTATAGCACCAGGCGAAGAACTTGAGCGCCGTAGCGGAAGCGGCCGGATCTTTCGGCTGCTTGTACATCAGGATCCAGGTCGCCGCCGTCATCGGCCACGACTGGTCGCCGGGCTGGTTGGCGAGGATAACGCCGTAGCCGGACCTGGACTTCCAGTCGGCGTTGGCCGCGGCCGCCGAGAAGGCTTCCGAAGTCGGCGCGACAACCTTGCCGGCAATGTTCATCATCCTGGCATAGGCCAGCTTGTTCTGCAGGGCATAGGCATATTCGACATAACCGATCGAGCCCCTGGTGTTGCGGACATTGTTGGCGACGCCCTCGTTGCCCTTGGCGCCGATGCCGACCGGCCACTGCACGGCCTTCTCGACCCCGACCTTCGACTTCCAGTCCGCGCTGACATCGGCCAGGTAATAGGTGAAGTTGTAGGTCGTGCCCGAGCCGTCCGAGCGATGCACGACGGCAATCGCGCGGTGCGGCAGCTTGGCGTTCGGGTTGAGCTTCTTCAGCGCGGCATCGTCCCAGTACTTGATGTTGCCGAGGAAGATGCTGGCGAGCGTGACGCCGTCGATGACGAGGTCACCCGGCTTGACGCCTTCCAGATTCACGACCGGCACGATGCCGCCCATGACCATCGGGAACTGGGCGAGACCGTATTGCTCGAGGTCCTTCCCGGACAGCGGCGCATCGGAGGCGCCGAAGGTCACAGTCTTGGCCTTGATCTGCTTGATGCCGCCACCGGAACCGATCGACTGGTAGTTCAGGCCGATGCCGGTTTCCTTCTTATAGGCGTCGGCCCACTTGGCGTAGACCGGATAGGGAAAGGTGGCGCCGGCGCCGGAAATATTGGCGGCGTCAGCCGGAACAAAAGCGACGGCAGCGAGCAAACCGGCAACTGCCCATGTCGTCCAGTGTTTCACGAAATCTCTCCATGTTTGCGGCCAAAGGCGGCGGGCGCACAGGCCCGCAGGTCCGCCTTGTTGCCCGTTGGAGCTCGGGCGTCCGCTGTTGCTTTTAGACGTGCTCGAAGGCTGGTTTCGGACCGTTTTGTTGTTGGCGTCAGCCGAGGACGTTCCGAAATCGTGGCCAGCCAGTGGTTTTGCATGTCACCCTTTTACAGAGCCTCGGTGACAATCACATGACAGCCTAACCCAATGGTTTTTCTGCTAATTCGCTCGTCTTCCCGGAATCGACGGTGTGCAGCGGCAGATGCATTTCGAAAGTCGCGCCGGCGTCGGGCGTACTCTCGATGGACAGCCTGCCACCGTGCCGGTTGAGCACGTGTTTGACCAGCGCGAGCCCCAATCCGGTGCCGCCCTGCGCACGGCTGTTGGACACATCGACGCGGTAGAAGCGCTCGGTCAGCCGCGGCAGATGCTCCGGTGCGATGCCCGGGCCGTAGTCGCGCACTGCCAGACTCGCTTCCACTACGCCAGCGCGCGTCTGTGCGCGGGCGAGCGTGACGTCAACGCGTTGGCCGGCGGCACCGTATTTGAGCGCGTTCTCCACCAGGTTCTCCAACGCGCGGGTCAGTTCGTCGCGCTCGCCGAGCACGGTCAGCGGCTCGGCCGGTAGCGCCACCTTGATCTCGACCCCGCGGTCACGCGCCAGCATCTGCAGACCATCGACCACTTGGCGCACAATCGGGGCAAGCTCGACCGCCGTGTTCGGCTGCAGATGGGCGTTGAGCTCGATGCGCGACAGCGACAACAAATCGTCGATCAACCGCGCCATGCGCGTCGCCTGCGCCTGCATGATGCCGAGAAACTTTACGCGCGCTGCAGCGTCGTCCTTAGCCGGGCCCTGCAGGGTCTCGATGAAGCCGAGCAAGGCGGCAAGCGGCGTCCTCAACTCGTGGCTGGCATTGGCGATGAAATCGGCGCGCATCTCCTCGACCCGGCGCAGCGGCGTGAGGTCGTTGAAAGTCATCAGCAGGATGTCGGTGTGGCCGCCCTCGCCGCCACTGAGCTGCACCGGCCGCACGAAGCCCTCGAACCAGCGGTCGAAAGGCACGCGTTCGAAGAATTCCACCCTCTGCGGCTCGCGCCGCCTGCCAGCGCGGCGAATGGCGTTGACCAGTTCCGGCATGCGCAGGCTGATCAGGGCCGGGTCGCCGCGATGCAGGGCGGGCGCCATGGCCGACGCATCTTCGTTGAAGGCAATGACGCGGCCGTCGCGGTCGAGCACAATGGCGGGCCCCGGCAGGCCGCCGATCAGTTGCTCGATCAGCAGGGTCTGGGCAGGCGCCAGCGCGCCGCGGCTCGTAGAGATAGCGATGCCGGCGGCGGGCGCGCCCGACGGCCGCGCACCAAACAGTGCGTGCCAGGCCTCGCGCAGGCGGCGGCGCCAGCCCATACGCCTGAAGGCGTCCGCGCCATAATCATTCGTCGCCATTGTCAGCCGGCGTCGGTTTTCTCGGCCTCGATTTCACTGCGGATCGGGGCCGTCACGGTGACTATTGGCGTTGACGGCGCTTCTGGCAAGCGCTTGGCCCCGCCCATGTTGATCACGAATTCGCGGACCCCGAGGATGGCGAGCGCGATCACAAAGGGCGAGATGTAATACAGCAATCGGAACAGCAGCAGTCCGGCCACCAGGTCTTCCTTGTCGAATTCCCACAGTGCCACCAGCATAGCGGCGTCGAACACGCCGAGCCCGCCGGGAGCGTGGCTGGCGAATCCGAGCAGCGTCGCCGACACGAACACCACCAGCAACGTCAGCAGGCCGACATTGGGCTCGTCCGGCAGCAACATGTACATGGCCAGCGCGCAGCAGCCGAGGTCGATGATGCCGATACAGATCTGCACCAGCGTCGACGGCCCGCTCGGCAACTGCACCTTCCATTCGCCCTTGCCGATGGCGCGCGGCGCGCTCCAGACCCAGCTCACGTAGGAGGCGAGGATCATCAGCGTGACGATCGCGAGCGTACGATTGAGCCAGGGCGGCAGCTGGTCGATCGGCTGGGCGGCATGCGGCGACAAGGTAATGCCGAGGCCGAGTACGGTGGCGTTGCCGAGCCAGAAGGTGAGGCCGGAGATGAAACAGATCTTCGCCACCTCGACGGCGTCGAGACCGTGAGCGGAATAGATGCGGTAACGCACCGCGCCACCGGTGAACACGGTGGCGCCGATATTATGGCCGATGGAGTAACTGGTGAATCCGGACAGCGCGGCGATGCGGTAGGGGATCTCCTTGCGGCCGATGGTGCGCAAGGCAAACCAGTCGTAGAAGGTAAGCGTGAAATAGCCGAGCGCCACGAACACGGCAGCGGCGGCGATATGGCGCCCCTCGGTCCGCTTCAGCGCGGCGACCACTTCGTGTACCTTGATGTCGTGCAGCATGTGCGCCAGCACCACCGCCGCGATGGCGATGATGGTGAGGCTGAGCAGCACGCCAACCCGGTTCCAGCCGACCTTGTCCTGGAAAAAGCGCGCCACCGCGCGCAATCGCTCGAGCATTCGTCCTCCGGACCGGCTGAGTGCGCGACGCCCCGACACCGCGCGCCAAATCGGGCCGCCGTCCCAGTAGCAGAACTCCCCGGGCAGTGCGAGTGCGCGCCCTCTGCAAGGCGGCCGAATACGGCGCCAATGGGGCGGCCGTTACAACGTGCAAAACCCCGGCTCCGCTGCCGCGGAGCCAGGGCTTTTCACGGACCATTGTCTGCCTGCTTATTCGCAGACCGTGACGCGGCGTACCTTGTAACCCCACTTGGTCGGCACGACCCGCTTGACGCGGTAGCAGTAGGGGCCGGCAAAGTAGGTCGGCGTGTAGATGCTGATGCCGCCGTGCCAGCCGTGCCAGCCATGGTGATGATGCTTGTGCTTCCAGCCGCCGGCGGAGGCGGCGGTCGGGGCCAGCGCGGCACCCGCGATGACGGCGGTGGCGCCGAGGACGATAACGAGCTTGCGGAACATGGGGTCTCTCCTGGGTTACGGGGACGTGGCTGTCACATCCTGGCCATGGGTCGCACCCGCCCCGGAAAAGGTTCAAAGCCCGTTGGCAGACATTTGCCCACTGCCGGAACGGCCGGTGCCAAGGGCGTTTTCGAGCGAAAATGGCGGCAATCCGGTCCGCCGGTTCCCGCGCTTGCCGAGCGGAACGGGAAAAGGGCAACCTAGCCACATGACCGCGCCCGACGCGGCCATGAGGGTGATTTTCTTCGATTCCGCTTGAACCTGGGTCCCGCCCGCCGCGACCCATTCACGAGCCGATTGCCAGAACCGATGCAGACGACTTCGGACGAGGTTCTGATCGCGAGGATCGCGGGCGGCGACCGGCTCGCCATGCAGGTGCTGTTCGCGCGCCACCATGTCCGCGTCTACCGGTTTGTGTTGCGGCTGGTGCGTAACGAGGCAACGGCGGAGGACTTGATCAGCGAGGTCTTCCTCGACGTCTGGCGGCAAGCCGGCAGGTTCGAGGGCCGCTCCGCCGTCTCGACCTGGATGTTGAGTATCGCCCGCTTCAAGGCCCTGTCGGCGCTGCGGCGCCGGTCGGACGACGAACTGGACGAGGAAACGGCGGAGCAAATCGAGGATCAGGCAGACGATCCCGAAACGGCTCTGGCCAAGAAGGACAAGGGTGCGGTCTTGCGTGAATGCCTGACCAAGCTCAGTGCGGAGCACCGGGAAGTCATCGATCTCGTCTACTACCACGAGAAATCGGTGGAGGAAGTGGCAGAGATCACCGGTATTCCGGAAGCGACCGTGAAGACGCGCATGTTCTATGCGCGCAAGAAAATGTCGGAGCTCCTGAAGGAGCAAGGTGTGGATCGAGGTTGGCCATGAACACAACAGACAAAGAACAGGCGCCCGGCGATATCGAAGCGCTCATGCCCTGGCATGCGGCCGGAACCTTGAGCCGGCGCGACGCCCGGCGGGTCGAGGATGCGCTCGCGCGCGATCCCGAGCTGGCGCGGCGCTACGCGCTGGTGCGCGAGGAACTCACGGAGACCATTCACCTCAACGAGACGCTGGGCGCGCCGTCGGCGGGCGTGATGGAGGCGCTGTTCGCCAAGATCGATGCCGAGCCCAAACGGCGCGCCGCGCCTTCGCTCAACCTCGGCGCCCGCATCAGCGAATTCTTCGCCAGCCTTTCCCCACGCACATTGGCCTGGTCGGCGAGTGCTGCCGCGCTGGCGATCCTGCTGCAGGCCGGATTGATCACCGGCGTGGTGCTGAACGAGCAGAACGGCAACCGCGACTTCTTGCCCGCCTCGGCGCCGGCCACCGCACCGAACGAAGGTGCCTTTGCGCTGATCCGCTTTGCGCCGCAAGCGACCAGCGCCGACGTCACCACGTTTCTGGAAGCCAACAAGCTGTCTTTGGCCGGCGGGCCGGCGCCCGGTGGGCTCTACCGGGTGCGCATCGCCGCTGGCAAGCTCGACAAGGATGAACTCGACCGTCGGATCAGGGCGCTGCAGGCCGACAAGACCGTCGACTTCATTGCCACCACGCAGTGAGCACCGTTCTCAGTTCTGGATGGCGCGCAGATAAGCCCGCATGGCGCGCGCGTCGGCGGTGTCGAACTTGAACTCGGGCATGTCGGGATGGCCCGACGAAAGGCCGCGCTGCAGCCGCTGCAAGAAATCGTCGAGATCGAAATTGTTGCCGAGCCGGCGAAACGGCGGCGCTTCCTTGTCGGCGCTTTTGCCGGTACGGCCGACGGCGTGACAGGCGCCGCAGAACTCCTGCGCCAGCGCGCCGCCGTGGGCGACGGGATCCTCTGCCTTGTCTTGTGCGTATGCCGTGGCGCCAGCCAATGGCACGGCGAGCGTGCACAGCGCCAGCAAGCCGATCAAACATTTCATCGCCATCCCTCGTGCAATCGGCAGCCCGCCGGAATAACGGTCATCCGGCCGGGAGGCTTCGACGTCGCACGCTGCCATTCTGCCATATCGCGCACAACAAGTTTCGGCTACCTTTGAAAGCTCGCGACGTAAAATTGGCAGATAAGCTGTCCCAAGCAGGCCTTGTCGGACTTGAAGGGGCCTTCTCGCAAGACGTTTTCAAGACAAAAGCGCGCGAGGGGGACAACTTTCTGGTCTTGCCCGACGATGGCGGCTTGATCGCATGTTCTTGCGCTGTTTGAGTAACTTTTTGTAATACGGTTCGTCTTCCGGCAGCCTCATTCATCACAACATCGGCATGATCTGTGTTGTGCGAATCATCTGTATCTTATGATGTCCCCGTGTTCGTCGTGGGCCCTCGACCTAAAGTTTTGACGATATCATGCAGCGAATTGAGAGCGCGATTCAGGCGCAACGCAGAAAACGGTGGTCCTATCCGTTACATCTGCTGCTGCGACCACTGGGCTATCTTGAGTTTACCGACGTCTATTCGTTCGATTTGACGAAGCCGCTTCCGCCATTACCCGTAAAGGCGGATTATTCCATCTCGCGCGCGGGCGCCGCAGAAATTGAGGAAATCGCGACCAGATTAACGCGCGACGAACCACCTGAAGTCATCCGGTCCTTGGGGCGGCAGGAACATCATTGCTTCGTTGCAAAGTTAAACGGCGAAGTTGTTGCCTATAACTGGATTGCGTTCTCGGCTGTGCAGGAAGAGGAATACCGGTGCACCCCCAACGAGGACGATGCGATTTGCCTGAATGCCTATACCGCACCCGTGCATCGCGGGAAGGGACTGCATTACACGCTCCTGCTCTCGATGCTCCATTTTGCGGCGCGTCAGGGCAAGAAAACGGCCTATACAGCCGTCAGCCTTCTCAACAAGGCATCCTGGAAATCGCATGTTCGCATGGGCTGGCGACACGAATTCACGATTTGCTACTTTCGCCCGAACTTTACGATTCGCCGGCTTCCGTGGCTGCTGAGGCCAGGGCGCTACCCGATACAGCTCGACTGGAAGCGGCACTCCTGGCAGGCCTCTAAAAATTAGGCCGCTAGATCCCGCCGACCCGGTCCGAACCCCGCCTCAGAAGTGACGGGTCGTAGCGGCGGCGCGCGAAATGGGGACCTTCGCAATTTAGCTGAACGCATTAGGGATTCGTAAACCCAGATTGCTGAGCCGACCGAGCGCGCACTCACTTTTAAACTGTCGGCCGTACAAGACCCTGCCAGCGAGATTTCGGAACCCTGGCGCAAGCAATCCTTCAGCGTCGTCAGCGAGACACCGGAAATGACCGCCAAGACTGTACGGGTCGCATCCGCACAATATGAGATCGAATGTTTCCTGAATTGGGAAGCAATCGAAGCGAAGCTCGAAAGCTGGATTGAGGAGGCCGCTGCCGCCGGGGCCCAGCTTCTTGTTTTTCCGGAATACGCCTCGCTCGAGATGGCTGGCGCCGCCGACCGCCGCATAGAGGACCGCCGCTCGCCCGACCGTCACCAATTGGGGCCGTTGCCGGTGCCGCATGACCGCCGGGCCGAGGACAGCCTGCTTTGGATCACCGATGCCATTCAGCCGCTGATCCCTCGGTATCAAGCTTTGTTCGCCGCATTGGCCGCGCGCCATCGCGTCTATGTCCTCGGCGGCAGCATCCCTGTGCGGCATCTGGATGGTTCGCTCACCAATACTGCCTTTCTGTTCGCGCCTGACGGCGGTATGGGCACCCAGGACAAGATCGTCCTCACGCGGTGGGAGCGCGAGATATGGCAGATGCGCGGCGGCCATCAGGTTCGGGTCTTTGACACGGAGTTCGGGCCGATCGGCATCAACATCTGCTACGATGTAGAATTTCCCGCTATCGCACGGCAGCAAGCGGAGGCGCATGCGCGCATCATTCTTGCGCCCTGCTGCTGCGATTCACTGCGCGGCTATTATCGTGTGCGGGTCGGTGCGCGGGCGCGCGCCCTTGAAAACCAGGCTTATGTGATCCAGGCACCCGCCGTAGGCAACGCCGATTGGCTGGCGGCGATCGACAGGTGCGTCGGATTTGCCGGAATCTATGCACCACCCGATCTCGGGCCGCGCGAAAACGGCGTGATCGCGCAAGGAAAGGCTGGCGAGGTCGGCTGGGTGTATGCGGATCTCGATCTCGCGGCTGTTGACCGCATCCGCGGAAATAAAGTCATCGCGAACGCGACCGAATGGGACGCACACATGGAGGTCGGAGCGGCGGTGCGTTTCGAATTTGAAAAAGTCGCTTAATCCGCTGTCACAAGATCCATAATATCTTCGATCGCTTGCTTGCCTTCCTAGTCCTCGGCCGTGGCCGGGGCCGGTTGCGTATCACAACCAGGCGCGCACCCACCTAGCACTATATAGGGATGCGCCGATTCAAAGGCCGATCCACCGCTTCGGCCGGAATGTGGCTATTACCATTTTGGCCGGGCTGCAACGTCCGAATGTAATTTTTGGATAAAGACAGGTATCAGCGGGCCTTCACGATAACACACATCGGCGGTCGTGCCTCGTTCGGTGCATTGAGGCGGCTTGGACGGCAGGTCTGCAATCAATTGCGGTGTTTCGTGCCAACGGCGACGGCAAAACTCGACTGAGCCGCATCGAGCTACTGCTGCGGCGCCCACCGTTTGTCGTATCGACAGGCAGAAAATCATTTACATATCAACGATCTAAAGTCAGCAATGGCGTTTTTATTGCGGGTTGTTAACATCTAAAGCGCTGGTTAGTCGCGTGCTGCAAGTTCATCGAAAGGGATCAGAAAATGCAACTAGCTGTTACATTCAGGCGTCCTTCCAGGGTCGACAGTTGTCTCGCGGGCGGCCTGGCCCTGCTTGGCGTATCATTGGGAGCGGCCCTCCTTCCAACATCGGCGAACGCGCAAGACGTCATTCGCTTCGGCGCCTCTCTGTCACTGACTGGTGCCATGTCGACCGAGGGCCGGCTGGTCCGTGACGGTTATAACCTTTACGTCAAGCTCGCCAACGAGCGCGGTGGCATCAATGTCAATGGCAAGAAATACAAGATTGAAATCAAATACTACGATGACGAAAGCAATCCGCAGCGTGCTGCGGCGTTGGCCGAACGGCTGATTGTCGAGGACAAGGTCAATTTTTTATTGGGGCCCTACAGCAGTGGCATCACCTTTGCGGCGAGCTCCGTCGCCGAGCGCCACCGCATACCGATGATCGCGGCACACGCCGCTTCGACGACAATCTACGAGCGCGGCTACAAGTATATTTTCGCCGTTCTCACGAGCGTCGACCAATACACGATCAACATGATCAAAATGGCGGCCGAGAAAGGCGCCAAGTCCGTGGCGCTGATCAGCGAGAATGCCCTGTTTCCGAAACTCGGCATCGACGGCGCCGCCAGTCAGGCTAAGGCGGCAGGCCTGAAGGTCGTCTACAAGGAATATTACCCCTCAAAGACGAAGGACCTTTCTTCGATGCTGTCGGCTGCTTGGGCGCACAAGCCGGACGTTCTTATTTCCGGCGGTTATACGGGCGATATGATTCTGCTCGCCCGACAGGCGCACGAGCTTGGCGTACGTCCGAAGATGATGGGATTTCTGCTCGGGCCAACGCTTCCAGGATTTGTCAAATCTCTCGGCCCTCAAGCCGAGTACCTGCTCGAGCCAATCCAGTGGTCGGCCAACATGGCCTACAAGGATGAGCTGCTTGGTCTGACGGCTGAGGAGTATTCGAAACGCTTCGAGAAGGAGTTTGGCTACAAGCCCGACTATCATCCGCCGCAATCGTCGGCCGCCATTGAGGTATACCAGCGCGCCATCGAGAAGGCCGGATCACTTGATCCGCAAAAGGTACGCGACGCGATCGCCGCGACCGACATCATGACCTTCTACGGTCCAATCCGCTTCAACGAAAAAGGCCAGAACGTCGCCAAGGGAATGGCGGTGATTCAGATCCAGGACGGCCATCCGGTGGTCGTTTATCCGCAGAAGGACAAGCAGGCCGATCTGATCTACCCGATCCCGCAACGCTAAACATCACCAGCATGTCACAACGGCTGCCGACCCGAGCATAAGCAGCTCGGGTCGGCTCGCTGCAGTGGCCCTTGCATGACCGCAAACAGATGGTTGCCGAGGCATAGCAGATGCTGGTCAGCCAGATCGTCGTGAACGGCATTCTTCTCGGCGGACTCTATGCCTGCATGGCGATGGGGTTTTCGCTCATCTGGGGGGTCATGAACCTGATCAATCTGGCCCACGGGACGATGATGCTGACCGGAGCCTACGTGACCTATGTTCTGTGGACCCGTTTTGGTATCGATCCGATCCTCAGCATCCCGTTTTCCGCCGCAACCTTGTTCGTGTTTGGCTATCTGCTGCAGCGATATGTCATAAACCGCGTCGTCTTGAGATCGATTTTTTTCACTTTGATTCTTACCTTTGGCCTCGACATGCTCTTAATCAATTTTAATATCGTGCTGTTTACCGCTGACGTTCGTTCGATCACCACATGGTATAGTGGACTTGCGCTTGATTTCTGGGGAATCCGCATCGCCTATACGCGCCTGCTCGTGTTCGTACTCGCGCTTCTGATAACCTTGGCGTTACATCAATTCCTAAGGTGGTCCCGTACCGGACGGGCAATCCGTGCGACCGCGCAAGATCCAACGGCCGCACGGGTGATGGGCGTGGACACGGCAAAGATATATGCGGTCACGTTTGGACTTGGATCGGCCATGGCCGGCGCAACCGGTTCCCTTATCGCAATTGTTTACGCCTTTTCGCCGGTGATCGGGGACGCTTTCACTCTGAAATCTTTCGCCATCGTAATTCTCGGAGGCCTCGGCAATATGTTCGGTGCATTGGTCGCCGGCATCTTTCTCGGTGTCACGGAGAACCTGGTTTCAGGTTTCGGAGAGCCGGGGTATCGGGATGCAGTGAGTTTCCTGCTACTCGTCGCAATTCTCGTGCTCCGTCCTACGGGCTTCTTGGGGAGGCGGTCCTATGGCGTTGCCCGAGCCTGAGCCGGCCTTCGCAACGGATGCGCCTCGACCCGCAGACGCGGCCCGCACTGCAGCCAAGGTCTTGTGGCTTCTGCTGCCGGTCGGACTTGCATTGCTGTTGCTCGCGCCTTTTCAGTTAAATCTATACTGGATGCGTGTTTTGTCGATGGCTTGCATGTACGCCACATTGGCACAAGCCATCAATCTGATCGCTGGATTCACCGGCTATCCGGCATTCGGCAACGTCGTATTCTTTGGGATCGGCGCCTACAGCGCAGCGATCATCATGGTCAAGGCCGGAGGCAGTTTCGTCCTCGGAATGGTGATTGCAGTCCTTGTCCCGCTGAGCACCGTTTTATTGCTCGGTCCGGCACTTCTCCGGTTGCGGGGCCATTACTTTGCTATCGCCACGATCGGCCTGAACGAATTGGTCAAGGCGCTGGTCGACAATCTCGGCCCGCTCACGGGTGGCGGCATGGGCTTGTCGGTACCTCTACCTCCATGGGGACCGGTGCAGACTACGCGTGTATTCTACTACCTCTTGCTCGCAACCTTGATTGCGAGTGTTGCGGTTGCTGCCTGGCTCAGGTTCAGCCGTCTCGGATATGCCTGTCGTGCCATCCGGGACGATGAAGTTAAAGCCGAGGCCATGGGGTTGCGCACGACGATGATCAAAACGATTGTCTGGGCAATCAGCGCAATGTTCACCGGCCTGGTCGGAGCGATCTATGCATATTGGTTCAGCTATATCGATCCGTCATCGACCTTCGACTTGTTAATCGCGATCAAATCGTTCGTTATTTTTCTCGTCGGGGGTGCAGCGACCGTGGTTGGTCCGATCGTTGCCGCTTTTTTTATCGAGTATCTTTCAACCGTCCTGTGGAGCCAGTTGCTGGACTACCACTTGGGAATATTTGGGCTCGGAATTATGCTTATTGCGCTTTACACGCCTGACGGTGTGGTTCAGTTTTTCCGCGAACGCGGACAGGTCCTGCATTCATTCATTCGGCGACAGGACATAACAGCCGGCTAGGCAATGCTATTGAGTGCTTGCTGTGCCGCCAAGAAAAAAGCGCCCTATGCGCGGGTCGTTCAGCAAACGGCTTGCTCTGTCGGCAAGCGCTATACGACCGGAAACAACCACGTAGCCAAGATCGGCGAACTCAAGACCCTTTCTGGCATTTTGCTCGACGATCAGTATCGTTTTGCCTTCGGCGCGTTGTAGATGATCAAGCATAGTAAAGACTGTATCGATCGCTCTCGGCTCCAGTCCGATCGACGGCTCGTCGACCATCAATACGTCAGGTTCTGTCATCAGAGCTCGGGATAATTCCAGCAATCGCCGCTCGCCGCCCGATAGCGCGCCTGCGGCTTCCGCGCGTCGCTGCGCGAGTTGAGGATTGGAATCGAAAATCCGTTCGATGGCCAACATTGTTTGCCGTCGGGAAGACAACAAGTAGCCTCCCATAAAAAGATTTTCTTCAACTGTCATGTCGGGGAATATCGATCCGGCCTGCAATACGTAGGCAATCTTCGAGCGCATCAACATTGCCTGGGCCGACGCTCCGGAGATGTCCTGACCACCCACCGAGATATGCCCGCTGAAAATATCAGCAATCCCGAACACGGTATGGAGGACCGTTGACTTGCCGGCGCCGTTTGGACCAATCAGGCAGGCTGATTGGCCGCGACCAACCAAAAGATCGATGCCGTGCAGGACCTCCATCTTTCCATATCCACCTCGAATATCCTTGAAGTCCAAGTGTGGCGGGCCGCCCGCGAGCTCGGCAAGCCGGCCCCGTGTCGGCGTTTCCAAAGGTAAAGGATCGTTCACGGTGTGCTCGGTGATGGAGATCCAATCGGGGACGAAGCGGCGATTTCAGCCCTCAACGCGTTCCGAGGTAGGCTTCAACTACATTTGGGTCACGTTGAATTTGCTCGGGTGTTCCCTCTGCGAGAATTTGCCCACGAGCCAGGCAGTAGATGCGGGTGGCCAGTCCCATGATTACCGGCATATTATGTTCGATCACGATCAGAGTGATGCCAAGCTCCTGATTAACACGAAGCAGTTGTCCGATCAGCGAATTAATCAGAGTGGGATTTATGCCGGCGGTCGGCTCATCCAGCAGCAGAGCCTTAGGACCATTCATTAAAGCCATTGCAAGCTCCAGCAGGCGCTGCTGCCCAAAGGACAGCTGGCCGGCCAGGACGGCGCGCTGATCGCCAAGGCCTACGAAGTCGAGCATTGCCAGGGCCTGCCGGGTGGTCCCGGCGGATATATGCCGGCCGATATTGCGCGGACGCAGTTCCTGGTGCGGCAGGCTGATCTGAACATTCTCGAGGCATGTCATACCGCGATACGTGCGGGTGTGCTGGAATGTGCGCAACAATCCCAGCCTCGCGATCGCCTGTACGCTCCATCCGGTGATCGCCCGCCCCTCAAAAAATACGGCACCTCTGTCAAGTGAGTGATGGCCAACGATAGAATTGAACACGGTTGTCTTGCCGGAGCCATTGGGCCCAATCAGCCCGACGATCTCACCACGTTTGATTTGAGCTGAAATACGATCGTTGGCAGGCAGGCCACCGAATCGTTTCGAGACGTCCCTGAGTTCGATTTGTATGGTCAATTCTATCGACTGGTTAGAACATCTTAACAGCGCCCGTTCATAGTATAGCAACAACAGTCTCGTAAGAAAGCGCTAACCTTGGACGCAGGCACTTTGAAAGATCGGCCAGCCGAATTTGGACCCCGGCCTCAACGCCGTGCCTGTCGTCAGACGATTGGTATGATTGCTTGCAAGGATTCACATGCCGGCATGTCGATCACCCTAGCCACGCCGAAACCGGCTTGCATTGTCGATGAGCGACCGCCCCTTTATCATTCGGAGCGATCGAATCGCGCATTCGCCGCCTCCGCCGCGATGAACGGCAATCCGCAGACCGGGCGAGACTACTTCACTTTCCTGGAAAACCGATGAACTCGCCATTTGAACGGTTGTTCAACCCGCAATCGATTGCCGTCGCCGGCGCTTCGAACACGCCGGGGAAACTCGGAAACGACTTCATAAGACGCCTCGCGGCCGGGTATGCCGGCACGCTGGTGGCGGTCAACCCACGTGAGAAGGAAGTAGCCGGCGTTTCCAGCTATCCCACGCTGGCGGAAATTCCGGCTCCCGTCGATCTGCTTATTGCCCTGATGCCGGGCGAACGATTGCTGCCCCTGGTCGAAGGTTGCCCTCCCGGGAAGGTTCGTTTCGTCGCGGCGATCCCCAGCGGATTCGCCGAAGCGTCCCAGATCGGCCGGCAGCAGCAGGAACAGCTGGCGGCGCTTGCGCGCGCGCGCGGAATGCGGGTTCTGGGGCCGAACATCGTCGGCGTGTTCAACGGTGAACTCGGGCTCAACGCATCGTTGATGCCGAGCCTGCCGCCCGGCGGGCGCGGTTTGAGCTGCCTCACACAAAGCGGGGGTTTCGGCATGGCTCTCGCCATGTATGCGCTCGACCGCAATCTCCCGGTCGCGAAATTTTGCGATCTCGGCAACATGGCGGATGTGCAGGTACACGAGATCATCGACTATCTCGCCGACGATCCGGAGACGCGCGTCGTCGGCCTTTTCCTCGAGTCGGTGCGCGATCACGATGCGGCGGTTGCGGCGCTGAACGCGGCTGCGGCCAAGAAGCCGGTGATCCTGACGCCCGTTGGTATCCAGGCGGGCGGGCGGCGGGCCTCCGTTTCGCACCTTGGATTGACGGACGACGCTGCAAGATTCGCGGCTGCCGCTCCTAAAGGGGTGATCCGGACCGAGACCGCGCTTGACCTGCTGAACGCGGCGAACGCACTGGTTCGTCAGCCGCGCGCCAGGGGGCGCCGCGCCGCGATCGTGACGGGGACGGGAGGCATCGGCGCCGAGGTGGCCGATCTTTGCGAAGCGAGCGGCCTCGCCGTGAATCCGTTTTCGGAAAAACTGCAAAGCCGACTGCGCTCGTTCCTGCCCGGCTACGCAGGAGTCGGCAATCCCGTTGATCTCACCCCGATCTGGTGGCAATACCCGGTCGTCTACCCGCAGGTCCTCGATGCGATCGGACAGTCCGACGAGGCCGATCTGGTCATCGTCTGCATCACCGACGTTCCGACGCAGTACCCCGACCTCGCCGACGCACTTGCCAACTGGGCTCCGACGGCTCCCGTGCAATGCAGGGTCATTTTCTGGGGTGCGCGCGACAAGGACTGCGCGGGCATGGCCCGGCTCGAAAGCGCCGGCCTCCCGTGCTATCGCTCGACACGCGAAACGGTTGCCGTCGCGGCGGCACTGGCTTCGTGACAGCTCTCGTGAAAGCAAGCGGCCTCCCCGAAACATACGGATCGGACCAGTGAGTGGCGGCGCACCTCATCAGCGCGACAGGCAGGCGCAACTGTCCGCCGCCATCGCCGAGAGCTGGTCGCGGCAGGTATCCTGGCTTCAGTCGCTGGTGCGATTCAAAAGTCTGCCCGGTGAGGAAAGCGCGTGCCAGAGCTGGCTGGCGGAGGAATTCGGACGCCGCGGCTGGCAGGTCGACCGATATACACTTGCCGAGCAGCCGACGGCGCACCTGCGCGGTCATGCGGACTGCCGGCTGACGGATCCGGCAAAGGCGGTCCAGGTGGTGGCCACCCTCGCACCGGCGGGGTCGAGCCAGGGCGGCCGCAGTCTCATCCTGCAGGGTCATGTGGACGTGGTGCCGACGGGCCCGGCCGACATGTGGTCGCATCCGCCCTTCGCCGCCGACATCGTGGACGAGTGGATCTACGGGCGCGGCGCACAGGACATGAAGATGGGCATCTGCGCCGTCGTCTTTGCGCTCGACGCACTGGCCCGGGCCGGACTGAAACCGCAGGCGCCGATTCACGTTCAAACGGTGACCGAAGAAGAAAGCAGCGGGCGAGGCGCCTTGTCGGCTCTGGCCCGCGGCTATCGCGCGGACGCCTGCCTCATTCCCGAGCCGACCGGCAACATGATCACGCGCGCGCACACGGGCGCCGTCTGGTTCAGCTTACGGGTGAAGGGGCACCCGGTTCACGTGCAGGACGCGCAAGCCGGCACCAGCGCCATCCTGTCTGCGTTCGGACTGATTCAGGCGCTGCAACAGCTGACCGCGCGTTTGAACGAGGACGCAAAGACAGATGCCCTTTTCGGCGGCGTGGTCGATCCGATAAAGTTCAACGCAGGCGTGATCCGCGGCGGCGACTGGGCGAGTTCGACGCCATCGTGGTGCGAGCTCGCCTGTCGTCTCGGTGTTCTGCCCGGCAAGCCCATCGCCACGGCCAAGGCAGAAATCCTGTCTGCCGTCACCGACGCGTCGAAGTCCGACGTTTTCCTCGTCCGACATCCGCCCGAGGTGGTTTGGGACGGTTTCCAGGCGGAAGGCTCCGTGCTCAAACCATCCGAAACGGAAGCGGTCCTCGGCCGCGCCCATCGCGCGGTGTTCGGCACGGCGATGCGCGAGCGGCTCTCCACCGCCGTCGACGACACGCGCTTCTACAATCATTACGACGACATCCCCGGCCTCTGCTATGGCCCGGCCGGCGAAAACCTGCACAGTTTCGATGAGAGAGCGAGTCTCAAGAGCTTGCGGGAGACGACGCTGGTGCTGGCGCTGTTTGTCGCAGAATGGTGTGGTGTGGAATAGGTTTGGCGGCGCGCCTGTTGCGCTCGCGAGCCCGCCAGGCGACTGACTCCGATCGTCAATGGACCGTCACGCCGAAAACGGTTAGGTGCCGCGCCCTTTTTTGGCAGCCCGTCAACGGACAGGCGCCAGGCACCAAGTCGTCGATTTTGTGGCGCGCCGGAAGGGATTCGAACCCCTGACCCCCAGATTCGAAGTCTGGTGCTCTATCCAGCTGAGCTACCGGCGCCTGAGGCGTGAGCTAGTCTTTCACGCCGTCGCTGTCCACCCAATCCCCTCATCGGGGCTTGGCCACCGCCAGCGCCGCCCAGATGCGCGCCGGCGTCGCCGGCAGATCGAAATGCGTGACGCCGGCGGAGCGCAAGGCATCGGCCACCGCGTTCATGCAGGCCGGCAGCGCGCCGCTGCTGCCGGCCTCGCCCACGCCCTTGGCGCCGAGCGGGTTATTGGGGCTGGCCACGCCGAGGTCGACCGTGGTGATGCCAGGGACGAGATCGGCGCGCGGCACGCAGTAGTCCATGAAGCTTGCAGTGACGAGTTGCCCGTCGGCCGGCTCGTATTGACAGTTCTCGCCGAAGACGTGGCCGGCGCTCTGCACGATGCCGCCGACGAGCTGGCCGTCGGCCAACGTGCGGTTGATGACGGTGCCGATGTCATCCACGGCGGTATAGCGCAGCACCTGCGTGGCGCCGGTGTCGGGATCGATCTCCACCTCGGCCACATGGGCGCCGCTGGGGAAGGCCTGCGAGATCGCCCGCTCCGCGATGGTGTCGAGCGGATGCGCGCCCTCGCCAATGTTGCGGTCGATCACCTCGCGCATGGTGATGCGGCGGTCGGTGCCGGCGATGGTGAACACGCCGTCGGCGAAG
>Ga0210122_1000138_pt1 | contig 22028 bp, 18 predicted proteins | sample Muzzi_CordB_D2_FD_185530 | JGI IMG/M metagenome (GOLD analysis project Ga0210122, IMG submission 185530) | Wetland microbial communities from San Francisco Bay, California, USA, that impact long-term carbon sequestration - Muzzi_CordB_D2 (SPAdes) | ecosystem: Environmental > Aquatic > Marine >... | reverse complement strand
GCCCGCCCCGGTCGATCACCGCCTCCAGTGCTTCGAGCCACTCGCGTGTTTCCAGCGGATCGGAGTCCGGGGCCGCGCGTGAGCGTTTGATATTCATGAGGAGCGCTCCGCCAGGGCCGCGGCCGGACCGGCAGCGGACCGTTCGGCGTGGAAGGCGCCTGTGTTTACGCGATACGAGCGGCTTGTCTTCAACATGGTGTTAACGAACCCTAGGCACTGGATTGCTGCTTATCATGTATTTGTGCTTCCATAACTGCAAATGCCGTCATATTGATGACACGTCTGACGGAGGCCGACGGCGTCAGCACGTGGGCGGGGTGTTTGAGACCCATCAGCATCGGACCCACCGTCACGGCATTGCTGACGATACGCGCGAAACTGAAGCTGATGTGAGCGGAATCCATGTCCGGCATGACCAGCAGGTTCGCCGGCCCGTGCAGCCGGGAATTCGGGAACTCCCGCTGCCTGTATGATTCCGAGAGAGCCATATCCGCCGGCATCTCGCCTTCCACTTCCAGGTCCGGCGCCTTTTTGACAATCAGTTCCAGCGCCCGTTTCATCTTGCAGGCACTGGCGTCCAGGTGCGTACCGAATGCAGAGTGCGACAGCAGCGCGACGCGGGGTTCGATACCGAACATGCGCACCCGGTCCGCGGCCATCAGCGTGATCTCGCAAATCTGCTCGGCGGTCGGTGTGGCGTTGACATGCGTGTCGCAGACAAAATACGTGCCTTCATCGGTATTCAGAACACCGAGCGCGCCCATCGTACCGCTGCCCTCACGCGGCCCCAGGATGTTCTTGATGAATTCCAGTTTCGGTTCGTATCTGCCGACAAGCCCCGTGATCATCGCGTCGGCCTCGCCGCGATAGACCATGACCGCCGCGATCGCGGTCGTGCGTGTGCTGATAATGGCCTTGGCGGCACTGGGGGAGACACCGCGGCGCTCCATGATCGCGTGATAGGTCGTCCAGTAATCCCAGAAGCGCGGGTCGGAATGTGGGTCCACGGGTTCGAAGTCCTGCCCGGCGAGCAAACGCAGCCCGAGCCGCTCGATCCTCTGCTTGACGACCTCGGGCCGCCCGATCAGGATCGGCCTGGCGAGCCCTTCGTCCACCACCGACTGGACTGCGCGCAGCACGACCTCGGACTCGCCTTCGGCGAACACCACGCGCTTGGGGTCACGCTTGGCGGCATCGAAGACCGGCTTCATCAGCAACCCGGTTCGCCACAGGAACTGCGTCAGTTTTTCGCGGTAGGCGTCCATGTCCTTGATCGGCCGGGTGGCGACACCGCTGTCCATCGCCGCCTGCGCCGTTGCCGGCGCCAATTGCACCAGCAGGCGCGGGTCGAACGGTTTGGGTATCAGGTAGTCGCGGCCAAATTGCAGGGGTTCCCCGCCGTAGGCGGCCGCGATCGTGTCGCTGACTTCCTTGCGTGCCAGTTCGGCCAGGGCCAGAACGCAAGCCATTTGCATCTCGTCGTTGACCGTGGTCGCGCCGACATCCAGCGCGCCGCGGAATATGTACGGGAAACACAGCACGTTGTTGACCTGGTTGGGGTAATCGGAACGGCCGGTCGCGATAATCGCATCCGGTCGGGCTTCGAGCGCGGCTTCCGGCATGATCTCCGGTGTCGGGTTGGCCAGCGCCAGGATGATCGGTTGCTCGGCCATGCTCTTGACCATGTCGACGCTGAGCACGCCGCCGGTCGATACACCGAGGAAAACATCGGCGCCGTCTACCGCCTCGGCCAAGGTGCGCTTGTCCGTTTCCCGCGCATAGCCCTGCTTTCTTGCGCCCAGGTCTTTGCGCCCGGAGTGGATCACGCCCTTGCTGTCGGTCACCAGGATATTGGATTCCTCCAGGCCCAGGTTGACCAGCAGATCGAGACAGGCCATACCGGCTGCGCCGGCGCCGGAGGCCACGAGCCTGACGTCGCCGATACGCTTATCGACGATTTCGAGCGCATTGATGACAGCCGCGGCGGTGATGATCGCGGTACCGTGCTGGTCATCGTGGAAGACCGGGATATTGAGACGCTCCTTGAGCTTCGCCTCGATTTCAAAACATTCGGGGGCCTTGATATCTTCGAGGTTGATGCCGCCGAACGTCGGCTCAAGGGCCGCGATGATTTCCACCAACCGATCCGGGTCCTGCTCGGCTATCTCGATATCGAAAACGTCGACGCCGGCAAACTTCTTGAACAGCACGGCCTTGCCTTCCATCACCGGCTTGGCCGCCAGCGGACCGATATTGCCCAGGCCCAGCACGGCCGTGCCGTTCGTGAGCACCGCCACCAGGTTGCCGCGGGCGGTCATGTTGCTGACCTCGGACGGGTCACTGGCGACCAGTTCGCTGGCGGCCGCCACGCCCGGGGAATACGCCAACCCCAGGTCTTCCTGCGTCGTCAGCGGCTTGGTGGGGGTAATCCTGATCTTGCCGGGTGTCGGGTAACGATGGTAGTACAACGCGTTCTGTCGCATCTTGTCATTCATGAGTTTTGGCCATTGATAAGGATAAAACGGCCCGGCATTAGCCGGACCGTTGCGAAGTACGGGCTATTGGCCTGATTCGGGCCAATGTCACTGCCCGGAGAGAAATTCAGGTTGATACGGTGTACGTATAACGGGGGGAGCCGAAACGGCGTCCTCGCAGATGAAGCTGCCCCCAATGTACCCATGCCCTTCAGTTCCGTAGCAGCGGGTAAAAACCGGCGATCTGCCGGGTGGATCAGGCTGCCTCCAGGCCTGCCTCATAGCGGCCCATCGCCGCCAGACCGTTCATGCGGGCCCGGTGGGCCAGCGCCTTCTGGGCGGCCTCGACATTGCCGGCCGGGTCCGCGCCCCACAATGCGAGCGACGGAGCCTGCAGCGCGCGGCCGTAGGAAAAGCTCAGCGGCCACGGGAAATGGCCCAGCCGGTTCATGGCATCGAGGTGCGCCGTCGCTTCCTCGTCGCCCTGCCCGCCCGACAGGAAAACGACACCGGCGACCGAGGCCGGTACCGCGTTGAGCAGGCACTCGACCGTCGCCCTCGCAACTTCCTCGACACCCGCACGGTCGGGGCAGTCCTTGCCTGAAATCACCATGCTGGCCTTGAGTATGGAGCCCTCGAGCATGACGTCCTGCTCGTACATCTGGTTATACAGCGAGCGAAGTGTCGCTTCGGTCACTTCGTAGCACTCGTCGAGCGTATGGAAACCGTCCATCAGCACCTCGGGCTCGACGATGGGCACCATGTCCGCCTCCTGGCACAGCGCGGCATAGCGGGCCAATGCATGGCTGTTGCCCTCGACACAGGCCACCGTCGGCATATTGTCGCCAATGGTGATCACGGCGCGCCACTTGGCAAAGCGAGCTCCCAGACCCGAATACTCCTGCAGGCGTTCGCGCAGGCCGTCGAGGCCTTCGGTAATCTTTTCGCCGTCGTGACCGGCCAGCGGATGGGCGCCCTTGTCCACCTTGATACCGGGTATGATCCCGGCGTCCTGCATCAGTTCGACGAAGCGGACGCCGCCGGCCGTCGATTGACGCAGGGTCTCATCGAAAAGAATCGCACCACTGATATGTTCACCCAGACCCTGTGTGCCGAGCAGCATGCCGCGGTAATCCCTCCGGTTCGACTCGGTGCTTTCGACGCCGACCGAGTCAAAGCGTTTCTTGCACGTGCCCGTACTCTCGTCGATCGCCAGCAAACCTTTGCCTTCGGCGACCATGGCCCGGGCTGTTTTAAACAATTCGATACTGCTCATTGGGTTCTCCTTTCGGGGCTGGCTAGCGTGCGCTCGTGTGGAATTAACTATGTTTGCGACTATCCGTGTATTTTACTAGAAGCCATCCCATATTTACACGGATTCAAGGTCATGGGCCCGCGGCATTCGGCGGCAAGCGTTTCAACCGACCGCCATGGCCTCCTCAAGGACGCCGGTCTCCGCGACCTGCACCAGCCGCAGGGAATTGGTGCCGCCTTCATTGCCCGTACGCTCACCCATCGTCAGGATGATGCGATCACCGGCGCTGATGCGACCCTGTTCCCTGAGCAGCCCGATCCCCGCCGTCAGGACCTGTTCGGGACCGGTGCCCGTGAATGCCTGCGCCACCGGGTAGACGCCGCGGTAGAGCGCCATCCGCCTGCGGCTGGGGCCGTTCGGCGACAGCGCGTAGATCGGCACCGCGGATCTGACCCGCGACAGCCATTGTGCCGTCGATCCGGATTCTGTCAGCGCGACGATGGCCCGCACCGAGACATGCATGGCCATGAACATGGCGGCCATCGCGATGGCCTGGTCGATCTTCCTGAAACGGGTCTGAAGTTGACCGATGTCCGGATCGTGATCGCCGTAACGCTCGGCGCCGACGCAAACCCGGTGCATGGCCCCGACCGCTTCGGCGGGGTGCCGCCCGACAGCGGTTTCGGCGGAAAGCATGACCGCATCGGTGCCGTCGAGCACGGCATTGGCGACATCCAGCACTTCGGCACGGGTCGGCACGGGGTTCTCGACCATCGATTGCATCATCTGCGTCGCCGTAATCACCGTGCGATGCCTGCGCAGGGACTTGCGCGTGATGAGCTTCTGCAGACCCGGCAAATCGGCATCGCCGATTTCAACGCCCAAGTCGCCGCGGGCGATGAGCACGGCGTCGGAAGCCGCGATGATCTCATCGAGGTTTTCAATGGCCTCCGCACGTTCGATCTTCGCCACCAGGTGCGCCTTGCTGCCGGCCTCGCGCAGCTGCCGGCGGGCCGTGTTCATGTCCTGGGCGTTGCGCGGGAACGAAACCGCGAGGTAATCCACACCCATCTCCGCGGCCCGCCCGATATCCCCGAGGTCGTCATCGGTGACGCCGGGTACGGACAAGCCGCCACCCTTCACGTTGATGCCCTTGCGGTCGCCAAGGACACCGCCGTTTTCGACACGGCAGCGAATCTTGTCGTCTTCGACCTCGATCACGCGCATGCTGAGCATACCGTCGTCGAGCAACAACAGGTCTCCCGGCGACACGTCCGCCGCCAGCCCGGAATAACTTACGCCCACGCCGGAACGATCGCCGGCCTCTGCACCGGGGGAGGCGTCCAGTGTAAAGGGATCGCCTTCACGCAGTGCCACCTCACCCTGCCCGAATGCGCCGATGCGAATCTTGGGGCCGCGCAGGTCGGCCAGGACGGCCACCTCCCGGCCGAACGCCCGCGCGACCCGCTTGACTTGTACCACCCTGGCGGCTTGCTGCGCCTTTGATCCGTGCGAAAAGTTGATGCGCAAAACGTCGGCACCGGCCCTGATCACCGCTTCGAGGACCGTGTCCGCGTCCGTCGACGGGCCCAGCGTGGCAATAATCTTGGTGCGCCGCAAATCCGACATCGTTACTCTCCTGTTATCTGCAAGCAATCTCTGTCAATGAACCCCATGTTATTGCAAATGGAGTACGGGGGCTGGTATTTTCCAGGGCCATTTCAAGGAAACAGACGCCCCGTGCGCCGGAATCTACATTGCAAACCGAACCGGGCGGCCCGTGACGATCAATACAGACAAGGAACACAGACATGAACAAGTTCACCCGTATCAAAGTCAGCATGGCGGCAGCACTGCTTTTCGTCTCCGGTCCGGCCTGCGCCGGAATGACCGTCGTCAAGGCGGCACGTTATCTGGACGTCGACTCGGGCCGGTACGTCAGCCCGGCGGTCATCGTGATCGAGGACCGGAACATCAAGTCCGTCAACCCCGCGGAGGTGCCGTCCGGGCAGGTCGTGGACCTGGGCGACAGGACGCTGCTGCCGGGCTTGATGGATGCGCACACGCACCTGGGCTATGACATCGGCCCCGGCTGGACCACCGAAGCCGTGCGTTTTACCGCCGGCGACTACGCACTCAGGGGCGCCTTCAATGCCCGAAAGACGTTGATGGCGGGCTTTACGACGGTGCGGGACGTCGGTTCGGCCGGGTTCTCAAACGTCGCCCTCGCCAACGCTGTCGACAAGGGCTGGGTGATCGGGCCCGACATCATCCCGTCGGCCTATGCGCTGGGTATCACCGGTGGACACTGTGACGTCACGGGCTTCGCTCCGGGCGTCATGGAGCAGGATTTTCGCCACGGCGTTGCCGACGGGGCCGACGAGTTCGTCAAGGGCGTCCGTTACCAGATCAAACACGGCGCAAAGGTGATCAAGGTCTGCGCGACGGCCGGCGTGCTTTCCTTCGAGGACAGCGTCGGCGCGGAGCAGATGTCGTTCGCGGAAATGCAAGCGGTGGCGAACGAAGCGCATCGTCACCATTTGAAGGTGGCGGCCCACGCGCACGGCACACAGGGCATCATCGCCGCTTCGAATGCCGGCATCGACTCCATCGAGCACGGCTCGCTGCTGACTGATGAAGCCATCAAAGTGCTGAAGAAGAACGGCACCTGGTATGTACCGACGCTGTACCTTACGCGCGCAATTGACTGGAAGGCGCTACCGCCCGCCCTGCAGAAGAAAGGCAAGTACATCACGGCCCTGGCGGACGAAGGCTTTAAAAGAGCCGTCAAGGCCGGTGTCAAGATCGCACTCGGAACCGACGCCGCCGTCTACCCGCACGGCGATAACGCCCGGGAACTCGCCGTGCACGTGGAACTGGGCCAGTCACCCATCGATGCGATCCGCAGCGCAACCGTCAACAACGCGGAATTGTTCGGCAAAACCGACCGGGGCCGTATCGCGGCCGGCCTGCTGGCGGACCTGATCGCCGTCGACGGCGACCCGCTGAAGGACATCACGACATTGCAGACGGTCGCCTTCGTCATGAAGGACGGGCAGGTTTACAAGCAGCCCCGGGACTGAGCAGGGGCGCCGGCTGTGCAAGGGGCCGGAAGGCCCCTGCACGTCAAGTTTCGAAACGGGCTTCCAGCGCCGCCATCGCCGGCAGTTTCTTGCCCTCGATGTACTCCAGAAACGCCCCGCCGCCGGTGGAGATGTAGCTCACGCTGTCCGTGATGCCGAATTGCTCAATGGCTGCCAGCGTGTCGCCGCCGCCGGCGATACTGAAGGCGTCGGATACTTCGATGGCATCGGCGATGGCGCGCGTGCCGGCGGCAAAGGCCGGAAATTCAAACACACCGACCGGGCCATTCCAGATGACCGTGCCGGCGCGCTGGATCATGCCGGCGTAGTCAACGGCGGTCAGCGGACCGATATCGAGGATCATTTCGTCATCGTCGACTTCATCCACCGCGCGCACCACCGCTTCCGCGTCCCGGTTGAATTGCGTGGCGACGAGCACGTCCTTCGGAATGGGGATCTCTCCCCCGAGTTTGTGCGCCGAGCGGATCAGGCGCTGGGTTTCACGCAGCTGGTCGGGCTCGTAGAGCGACTTGCCGACATCGAAGCCGCTGGCCGCGATAAAGGTGTTGGCGATGCCGCCGCCAACGATCAGCTGGTCTACCTTGCTCAGCAGCGCTTCCAGGACACTCAGCTTCGTCGAGACCTTGGAGCCGCCGACGATCGCCAGCACCGGGCGTTCCGGCTCGGTCATCAGCTTATCGAGCACGTACAACTCCCGGCTCAGCAAAGGACCCGCACAGACCTTCGGTGCAAAATGGATGACACCTTCGGTGGAAGCCTGCGCGCGGTGCGCGGTCCCGAACGCATCCATCACGAAGACGTCGCACAGGGCGGCGATGGCACGGGCCAATGATTCATCGTTGCGCTTCTCGCCATCGATGAAGCGGACGTTTTCGCACAGCACGGCCTCACCGGGTTTTACGGCGACACCGTCCAGCCAATGCGCTTCGAGACGAACCTCCTGCCCGAGCAAATCCGACAAGCGCGACGCCACCGGGGACAGCGACAGGGCCTTGTCGAAACGCCCTTCCTGAGGCCGCCCCAGGTGGGAGAGAAGTATGACCGCGGCACCCTCGTCCAGAGCCATCCTGATCGTCGGCAGCGCTGCCTCCAGGCGAGCGTCCGACGTGATCCGCCCGCCCTCCAGCGGCACGTTGAAATCTTCGCGGATCATGACCCGTTTGCCAGCGAGTTCCAGCTCGTCCATACGCAGGAATGACATGTCTGATGCTCCTTCAATGTCATGGCCGCGGTCTCCGCGGCGTGAGGAGTGGCCGCGGGCGGGATACGCCCAGGTCTCCGAATACCCGCGACGCGGCAGGGCCGCCGTCTTGCCCGGGTCTCAGGCGTTCATCAACGCCAACGTGGTGTCCAGCATGCGGTTGCTGAAGCCCCACTCGTTATCGTACCAGCTTAATACCTTGACCAGGTCGCCCTCCATGACCTTGGTCAAGCTGGCATCAAATACGGACGAATGGGGATTGTGATTGAAATCCACGGACACCAGCGGCGCCGTGTTGTAGGCCATTACCCCCCTCATGGGCCCGTCCACGGCGGCCTTGACCACCGCGTTCACCTCGTCGACCGTGGTCGGCCGGCTGGCGCTGAAACACAGGTCAACGACCGAAACGTTGATGGTCGGCACGCGCATCGAGAAGCCGTCCAGTTTGCCATTGAGTTCCGGCAACACCAGTCCGACCGCGGCGGCCGCGCCCGTCTTGGTGGGGATCTGGCTCATCGTGGCCGAGCGTGCACGGCGCAGGTCCTTGTGATAAACGTCCGTCAGCACCTGGTCATTGGTATAGGCGTGGATGGTCGTCATCAGTCCCTTTTCGATACCGATGCCCTCGTGCAGCACCTTGGCCAGGGGCGCCAGGCAGTTCGTCGTGCACGACGCGTTGGAAATAATCTCGTCGCCGGCCTTCAGTGTATCGTGGTTGACACCGTAGACCACCGTGTTGTCCACGCCCTGTCCGGGCGCCGATATGACGACTTTCCTGGCGCCGGCGGCGAGGTGTGCGGAAGCGGCCTCACGGCTGCGGAAGAAGCCGGTGGATTCCATGACCACTTCGACCCCGAGATCCGCCCAGGGCAGTTTTGCGGGGTCCCGTTCGGCACAGACGCGGATATGGTCGCCGTTGATGACCAGGTCTCCGCCCTGCACTTCGACCGTGCCGGGAAACTTACCGTGGGCGGTATCGTACTGGGTCAGGTGTGCATTCGTATTCGCGTCGCCGAGGTCGTTGATGGCGACGATCTTGATTTCATCGGTGCGGCCGGATTCGTACAGGGCCCGCATGATATTGCGGCCGATGCGTCCATAACCATTGATTGCGACTCTCACTGCCATTGTGTTTCTCCAAAAAATAATCAGTCGGTTACCAGCGCCTTTCGCACTGCGTTGATGACATTGGCAACGGTTAAACCATAGTACTCGAACAGGGCGGCGGCGGGTGCGGACGCGCCAAAGCGATCGACACCGATGACCTGTCCGCGGTCCCCCACGAACGAATGCCAATACTGTCCGACACCCGCCTCGACCGCCACTCTCGCACGGCAGTCGGAAGGCAGCACCGATTCACGGTAGTCCAGCTCCTGTGCCATGAAACGGCCGGGGTTGGGCATCGAAACCACGCGGACATTGATCTGCTCCAGTGCCAAATCGCGGGCCGCGGCAACCGCCAGCTGCACTTCCGAGCCGGTTGCGATGATCAGACCGTCGAGCGGGCCGTCGGCTTCCAACAGCACATAACCGCCGCGTTCGATCGCCGCGACCTGCTCCGCGCTGCGTTGCTGATGCGGCAGGCCCTGGCGTGTAAATACCAATGCACTCGGACCGGCGCTCTCTTCGATGGCGCACTTCCACGCGACCGCGGATTCGACCGTGTCACAGGGGCGCCAGACGCTGAGGTTCGGCATCAGGCGCAGGCTCGAGATGTGCTCGACCGGCTGGTGTGTCGGACCGTCTTCGCCGAGACCGATGGAGTCGTGCGTGTACACGTGGATATTGTGCACCGGGATCAGCGCCGACATCCGCACCGCGTTGCGCGCATAGTCCGAGAACACGAGAAATGTCGCGTTGTAGGGTATGAACCCCCCGTGCAGACCAAGACCGTTGCAGATCGCGGCCATGCCGAACTCACGCACGCCGAAATAGACATAATTGCCGTCCGCCGTGCCGTCGCGGACATCGACGCTCCGTTTCCAGATCGTATTGTTCGAGCCGGCCAGGTCCGCCGAACCGCCAATCAACTCGGGCAACATCGGCCCAAAGGCGTCCAGCGCCATCTGCGAAGCTTTACGGGTGGCGACGTCGATACCGTTCCGTTGCAGCTCTGCGATCACCTTCGCGGTCTCCTGCTGCCAGTCCTCCGGCAGGTCGCCGCTCATGCGCCGCTCGAATTCGGCCGCCTCGTCCGGGTATTCGCCGCGGTAGTCTTCAAACCTGCCCCGCCACTCCGATTCTGCCGCGGCGCCGCGCTCGCGCGCGTCCCAGGCCGCATAGATGTCGCTGGGTATCTCGAACGCCGGGTACGGCCAGCCGAGGCTCTGCCGCGCCGCCGCGACTTCCTCCACGCCCAGCGGGGCCCCGTGCGTGGCCTCGGTGCCCTGCTTGTTTGGCGAGCCAAAGCCGATGACGGTTTTGCAGCAAATCAGACTGGGGCGGTCCGTTCGCGACCGTGCTTCGGATATCGCCTGGCTGACCGCTTGCGGATCGTGGCCGTCGACGGCGCGGACGACGTGCCAGCCGTAAGCCTCGAAACGGGCCGGTGTATCGTCGGTAAACCAGCCCTCGACCTCGCCGTCGATGGAAATCCCGTTGTCGTCCCAGACGGCGATCAGTTTCCCCAGACCCAGTGTGCCCGCCAGTGCGCAGGCTTCGTGCGACACCCCCTCCATCACGCAGCCGTCACCCATGAAGACCCAGGTGTGGTGATCCACGACGGAATGACCGGGCCGGTTGAAACGCCTGGCGAGCACTTGTTCGGCCAGCGCCATGCCGACCGCGTTGGCGATACCCTGCCCGAGGGGACCGGTGGTGGTTTCAACCCCCGGCGTATCACCGAACTCCGGGTGCCCGGGGGTCTTCGAGTGCCATTGCCTGAAGTTGCGCAACTCCGAAATCGGCAGGTCATAGCCACTCAGGTGCAACACGGAATAAAGCAGCATCGAGGCGTGACCGTTGGAGAGCACGAACCGGTCGCGGTCCCACCAGCCGGGATTCGCGGGATTGTGTTTCAGATGGTCGTTCCAAAGGACTTCGGCAATATCCGCCATCCCCATCGGCGCACCGGGGTGACCGGAATTGGCCGCTTGTACGGCGTCCATGGACAGGGCTCGTACGGCGTTGGCAAGTTCACGTCGACTGGGCATCGGGAATTCCTGATGGTGGTTTTAATCTGAAACCGGGTGCGCCTGACGGACGCACCCGGCGGGTCAAAAGATCAGCTTGTGATTTTCGCTGATGAATTGGCCTTAAGCAAGTCGCCCGGCGAGCGGAGCCACTTGTCAGCCGACCCGCGTCTTGACGAGCCTGCCGGCTTTCAAATCAGCCCAGTATTCGTTCATTTCCTTTTTTACGACCGGAAGCAGAAAATAACAGCCCAAAAGGTTCGGAAACGCCATCGCGAAGATCATCGCGTCGGAGAAATCGATGACCGAGCCCAGTTGCATCGAAGCCCCCACGACCACGAAAAACAGAAACAGAATCTTGTAGGCCGTGTCCGTAAACCTGTTCTCGCCAAACAGGAACGTCCAGGCCTTGAGCCCGTAATAGGACCACGAAATCATCGTCGAGAAAGCGAACAACAGCACCGCCAGGGTCAGAACCCACGGAAACCAGGAGATTTCCGATTCGAACGCCTTCGACGTCAGTTGCACACCGGCACTGGGGTCGACCGACGGGTCCCAGGTGTTCGTGATGATGATCACCAGGGCCGTGATGGTGCAGACGACGATCGTGTCGATAAACGGTTCGTACAGGGCGACAAACCCCTCGGTCACCGGTCGCTTGGTCTTGACCGCCGAGTGTGCGATAGCCGCAGAGCCGACGCCGGCCTCGTTCGAGAACGCGGCGCGCTTGAAACCCTGGAAAAGCACGCCGATGACCCCGCCCGATATGCCTTTGGCCGTGAACGCACCGGCGATAATCGCGCCGAACGCGGCCGGGATGTGCTGGTAGTTCGTGCCGATGATGATCAAGCCGGCAGTGACGTAGGTTATCGCCATGAAGGGCACGATTTTCGACGTGACCCGCGCGATGCCCTGGATGCCGCCGATAATGACGAGACCCACGAGGACCGCGATCACCAGTCCGTAGGCCCAACCCTTGTCCGCCAGCCAACCGGTGTCACCCCCGGTCATGTTGACCAGTTGCGCAAAGCTCTGGTTGGCCTGGAACATGTTGCCGCCGCCGAAGGACCCGCCGACCGCGAAAATGGCGAACATCACCGCCAGCACCTTGCCCAGCTTGCCCAGCAGAGGGTTCCGTTCGGCCAGCCCCCTGGCCAGGTAGTACATGGGCCCGCCGGACACGGTGCCGTCTTCGTGTTCGAGGCGGTATTTTACGCCCAGCGTACATTCGGTGAATTTCGAGGACATGCCGAGAAAGCCGGCCAGGATCATCCAGAACGTGGCCCCGGGCCCGCCCAGCGATACGGCCACGGCCACGCCGGCGATATTGCCCAGGCCAACCGTGCCTGAAAGCGCCGTGGCGAGCGCCTGGAAATGCGTGACTTCGCCGGCGGCTTCGGGATCGTTGTAGTCTCCGCGGACCAGTTGCAGGCCGTGCTTCATGGCCCGCAGGTTGATGAATCTGAAATAGACCGTGAAGATGCTGGCGGCGACGATCAGCCACACCAGTACGAACGGAATGGCCACGCCCCCTACCGGGAACGAGTAGAAGACCGTGTTGGCGACCGCGTCCGCGTAGGGTTTGATCGCGATGTTGATTTTTTCGTCGATGCCCATGTCCGCGAAGGCAGAAAAACTGCCGAGCAAGCCGAAGAGTGCGGTCATGACCACTTTTTGTTTTGACATTTTTATCTCCGTCTGGACTAGGGAACGACTGTTACGGCACACTCGGCGGTTTGCACCAGGTGGCTGCCGACGCTCCCGAAGAGGTGCGCCTTGAGCATCGACGTGCCCTGGCGGCCGATAACGATGTTGTTGACGCCGTTTTCTCTGGCCAGTGCGTGCAGCGTCGCAGCGACATGCCCGTGACGGACCAGGCCCTCTACCGACAGCCCTTCGGACTTCAGGCGGTCGACGATGGGATCGACGATTTCGGCGTGCGCCCGGCTCAGTTCCTGTTCACGCCGCTTATGCCTTTCTGCGTTCTCCTCGACAGTGGAGAATGTATAGGGCGACCATTCGATCACGTGGGCTATGAACAGCTTCGCGTCGGCCTGTCTGGCGTGTTCCGCCGCGTAGTCGATCGCCCGATTGCTGCAGTCGCTGCAGTCAACGCCCACCATCAATACCGATCCCATCAACAGGTCTCCCTGAGCAAAAGAGCCAATAGTCTAACCCATAACCGGCCCGATCTGGAAAGCACGGGCGCGGCCGGGGAGCCGCGTCAGCGCCACTTGATCGAACAGCCGATCGACGGCAATTGGTCCTCGGGCCCGCGCCCGGTCCCGGCCACCTGGCGCATGGCGTTGTACAACTCGCGCGGCTGGCCGTCGTCATCCGCCGTGGCGCCGGAGGCGTCCAGACGACCCCGGTACTGCAGTTCCAGTTCCGCGTTGTAACCGAAAAAGTCAGGCGTGCAGACCGCACCGTAGGCCTTCGCGACCTGTTGTGATTCGTCCAGCAGGTAAGGAAACGGAAAACGGTATTCAGCCGACAGCCTGCGCATGTTGTCAAAGGAGTCTTCGGGATAGGCGTCCGTGTCGTTCGACATGATGGCGACGCTGTTGACACCCAGCAAGCGCAGATCGCGGCAGTCCCGTACGATTTTCTTGAGGACGGCCCTGACGTAGGGGCAGTGGTTGCAGATGAACATGACCAGGAGCCCGTTTTCTCCGCGGCATTTCTCCAGCGTCCAGCGCTGGCCGTCGACCCCCGGCAAATCAAATTCCGGCGCCGTTTCTCCAGAATCGCACTGCGGCGTTTCCAGCTTTACCATTGAAGCACCCAAATTGCGGCGAGAACCGCAGTATAACAGGCGGAACAGGGAAACAGGGTGAGCGCCGCCGCAACGCTTTTGCTACAATCGGAATCGGAGCGGCTGCGCCACGCGCGGCAGCGTCGGGCGCAGCCACCGCGCTCTTTGCCGGGTTGCAGGCAGTGCGTACTTATGAGTATGATTTACAAGAGAGAAACGGAACATTCTCGCTGTATGATGAAGACGGGTAAGGAGTGTGGGGATGGCGCCAGAACTTTTGTGTAATCGGACACTCTAATTACAGTCTGCCTTCATTGGCGTCCGTATGGCAGCGGGGACAGGGATTTGGTGAGGACTGGTGAAGCGATTGACGACAACTCGATACGGTAAATATCTGGGCCCATTGGCCTTTGTGATATTGCTGCTGTCGCCCGCCGCTTCCTTCGCCGACCCGGATTCCGGGATCATCACGGGCACACTGGACGGCCAACAGGCCGACGCCTTCCTGCTGAACGACAGCCAGCCCCAGGGGCAGCTGGCATTCGATCTCGGTGATTCGCAAACGCGCAAGCTCGCTTTACGCCTGGACGAACCGCTGACGCTGAGCATCGGCAGTCAATCGCAGAAAACGGCGTCCGGTGTGGGTTCCATCTTCTATGGCAGCGCACTGAAGCTGGCGCTGAACGACAAGATGGATATCACCGCCAGCCTCGGCGGCAGCAAGAGCCAGTCTTCCTTCCAGCCGCTGGGCAGTATCCTGTGCCAGAACGGCGTGCTTGACCGGGGCTCCTTTCACGCCTCCGATTGCTTCTTCATCAACCAGGCAAACGTACTTCGCCAGGGCCAACTCGCCCTGGGCCTGCGTTATGGCACCGGCAAACTGCATGCGGCCGTCGGCATGTTCCAGCGCGAGAACGGACGGGGCCAGACAGGCACCGCCAGCCCGGTCGTGCCTTTGAGCGATGCCCTCCTGGGTGCGGACCTGCTGGCGCCGTCGCAGAGCAACCCCCTGCTGTCCACGCCCATCCTGGGACAATCCCTGAGCTATCTGAAAAGCGAGGCCTCGGGTATCAATCTTGAATTCCAGCTTGGCCTGGCCACGGACGACGCCGGTGACGTTCGGCTCGGTTTGCAGTTGACCCGCGTCATGAACGCATCTTTCCAGGGCTCGGCCCTGCAAACACCGATACTGCGGAACTGGGACATCGCCAGTCCTTTCGACAGCGCCCGGCTGAGCCTCGACTGGAGCAAGGGCAACTTCAGTGGCGGTATTCAGAGTTTTTATCGTGACCAGGTCCAGTTCTTCAATCGCGACAACCTCGGCAGCATGGCGACGTTTGACGTTCAATTCACCTGGCGCACGCCCTGGAACGCCAATCTCAGCGTCGGTACCAGTAACGTGCTCAATGCCGGCGAGGACCAGAGCAAGAACACCACCAGCCTGAAGGACCCGTTCGAGGCTGTCTACGGGCGTATACCATACGTGCGTTACCAGCAGGACCTGTAAACCGATCCAGGCCTTTTTCCGAAGATACATAAGTTGTCCGAAACCCGTCCGGATCATGGTAGACTTTCGCCGCCGCAATATGCGGGCTGGCGGCTGAGACGTTTCTATGAATAACAAGACATTTTTCACCACTTTTTTTCTGCTGCTGTTTGCGGCCCAGGCACAACAAGCGGCCGTGGCTGCCGAAGGCTTTTCCACGGTGGAAGAGCGCATGACCGATCAAGAGATGCAGCAAACCGGTCTGAACAAGCTGACCGAACACGAATTGGCGGAGCTCAATGAATGGCTGCGCCGGCATTCGGTTGCCACGCTCGACAACGCTTCCGCCCGGCCGGCGTCCGTCGTCTCGGCGAGCGGCGGCGAGACCAGGGACATGCGCGGCTTCGAAAACAGGATCAAGGACAAGAGTCAGACGGGGGACCAGACCATCCACGCCCATATCGTGGGTACCTTCGACGGCTGGCAAGGCAAGGGCACCCTGTTCAAACTGGATAACGGCATGATATGGAAGCAGGCCGAGAACGATGCCTTCGCCATCAAGGAAGTGGAAAATCCCGAGATCACGATCAAGAAGGGCTTCCTGGGAACGTGGCGTTTGTCCGTGGTGGGCTACGCCAGCACCGTGCGTGTGAAACGCATCCAGTAAGCCAGCACCCCGGCCGCCGCGAGCGGGCCGGCTTCAGGACCTGATTTTTCGCAGAGCCGACCTCATGCGGTACAGGTAGACGCGGATCGCCAAGTACGCCACCGAGGTCATCGCCAGCGCCACGACCGGCCCCGTGGACGACGGGTGCCGGAAGCCGCCGGTGTCGAACCAGTACCAGCCGAATGCAGCCAGGAACAACGTTATGACGGCATAACTGGTCATCTGCACATGGTAGACGTGGTCCCGCAGTTTGCGGCGCCGGAATTCCCTCAGTTCCTCGTCACTGACCTCGCCGCGCTGAAATCCGCAGTACGGGCAGAGCCTGATCAGGCTGGATACGGGCTTATCACAATTGGGGCATTTGATGATCGACATGTTCCAGAGGCGTGTTGCGTCGGGCTCTATTCTAGCAGTACCTCAGCGGCTTCCAAAAAACTTCAGCTCGGCGCGCAGACCGCCGCCTTCACGGTTTTCGATGTGTATCGACCAGCCGTAGAGTTCACACAGACGCTTGACGATTGCGAGTCCGAGCCCGGTGCCCTTGCCGGTAACGCCTTCGCCGCGGTAATGCCGGTTCAGCACCCGCGGCAACTCCTCTTCGGGTATACCCGGGCCTGTATCTTCCACGACAACCTTGCCGCTGCCGATGGTACACACGACCTCCCCCTGCACCGTATAACGAATCGCGTTGCTGACCAGGTTGCCGATTGCAACCGCGATCACCGATTCCGGCGCAATGACGCTGACACGGTCCTTTTCCACCACTCTCAACCGCAGTGCCTTGTTGTCCAGCAGCGGCTCATGCAGGTGTATCATTTTCTCGACGATATCCTTCACGTTCTGGGCCGCGCTGTCCTCGTTGGTACCGCGCTCGGCACGCACCAGGTGCAACAGGGCCGTGGTGATGTCGGTGGACTGATGCGCGGCCCTGGCGATACGCAGGATGCGAGTTCGCGCCTTGGGCGGCAGGTCCTGCTGCGCCAGCAACAACTCGACGGCCCCGGTGATGACCGCGAGCGGCGTGCGTAATTCGTGGCTCACGTCCGCGTTGAATTCACGGTCACGCTCGACCAGGTGGTGTACGCGCTCCGCGTAGGCGTCCAGCGCCGCGGCCAGTTGTCCGACCTCATCGTCCGTAAACCAACGGGCGAGACCGGGTGATGGCGACTCCTCTCCCAATTGCCCGAGTCTTTCAGCAAGATCGGTGACCGGTTTCATGATGCGGCTGGAAGACCACAGACCGAGCCCCAGCGACAACAGCGAAAAGAGCACGACGGCGAACACCAGCGCCCAAACCAGTTGGCGTGTCAGCCGCAGGTTCTCGGTCACGTCGTAAATGAGGAACGCCCACAGGTCCTTGTCCTTGCGCACCGCCGCCATGAACGCGCCTTCCGGCGTCTCGACGCTATGCACGCCGGGGTCGAGGTTCCTGATGTAGGCTGAAACGCTGTGGTTGGGGTCGCCGGGCCGCACCACGAAACCCTGGATACGGGTATGAAAGGGCTCGACCAGCGTCGGGTCGTTACGCAACTGGATCAGGTAATCGTCGAGTTCCTGCTTCAGCGTCGTGCCGATGAGCTGGTCTTCGAGATAACCCTGCATGAACAGGGTACTGATGGCGAACAACCCGCTGAGCAGGGTACCGAAGAGCAGAAACGAGACGATTATCCGGCTGCGGAGCCTACGTCGGTAGTGCATCTGACTCCACCAGACGGTAACCGATGCCGTGGCGGGTCTGGATCATCTTGCTGCCAAAGGGTTTATCGATCGCCGCCCGCAACGAGTGGATGTGTACACGCAGGCTGTCGCTGTCCGGCATTTCCTCCCCCCACACTTCCTTTTCCAGACCGGTGCGGGAAACGACGTTGGGTGACGCCTTCATCAGGCAACCCAGCAGTTTCAAGCCGATCGGGTTCAGTTCGATTTCCACGCCATTGCGGCTCACGACCAGCGTATCGAGGTTGAATGACAGATCGCCGACACGCAGTTCCTTGCTGACCTGGCGCGCACCGCGTTTGCCGAGCACCTCCAGCCTGACCTCGACTTCCTGCAGCTCGAACGGCTTGACCAGGTAATCGTCAGCGCCGGTCTCGAAACCGGCCAGCTTGTCCTGCAAACGGTCCCTGGCGGTCAGCATCAGCACCGGTGTGTTCTTGCCCGCCTCCTGGCGCAGCTTGCGGCAGACCTCGAGCCCGTCCATACCCGGCAGTGCCAGGTCAAGGACGATTGCATCGAACTCGTTGACGATGGCCAGGTGCAGCCCGGTGATGCCGTCACCGGCAAAATCCACGGTGTGGCCCTTTTCCTCCAGGTAGTCACCAATATTGGCGGCGATATCCGGGTTGTCTTCGATGATCAATATACGCACATTCAAAGCCTGCCGTTGTCAGTGTCGCAATAGAAAGGGCCCAGACAGATGGATTCACACCGTGCCTGGGCCCGAAACGCCCCGTTAACCGTAATCACAGCAGGGATTGCTGTACTTGCCGCGCAAACGCTGATCCGTCTGACCGTCAAGTTGTCAACAGTTTATGCCCAGGCACATTAAAATTCCGTTAATCCAACTGGAATATTACGTTAAACCCGGCACGGCCGATCAAAAATCCATGATCTCCACGTCACTCAGGTTGGCGGAAAGTGTCTCGGCGTCGCCGCCCTCCGACATTTTCACCGCCAGGCGAACCTCGTTGGCTGAATCCGCGTGCCTGATCGCGTCATCATAGGTGATCTTGCCTTCCTTGAACATCCTGAACAGACACTGGTCGAAGGTGATCATGCCATGGTGATTGGACTCCTTCATGATGTTCTTCAGCTCGTTCACCTCGCCGTTGCGAATCCTGTCCTGAACCAGTGGCGTCGCCAGCAGTATCTCGACGGCCGCCCAGCGGCGGGTCTGGTCGGCTGACGGCACGAGTTGTTGCGCGATGATGGCCTTCATGTTGAAGGACAGGTCCAGCAGGATCTGTTCCTTCGCTTCTTCCGGGAAGAAATGCAGGATGCGGTCCATGGCCTGGTTGGCGTTGTTGGCGTGCAGCGTACACAACACCAGGTGACCCGTCTCGGCGAACGTGATAGCGTGTTCCATCGTTTCCCGGGTCCGGATCTCACCGATCATGATGACGTCCGGCGCCTGCCTGAGCGTGTTGCGCAAGGCAACCTCGAACGAATCCGTGTCGATGCCCACTTCCCTCTGCGTAATCAGGCTCTTGCCGTGGAAATGCACGTATTCGATCGGGTCCTCGATGGATATGATATGACCGCTCATACGTGAGTTGCGGTAACCGAGCATGGCGGCCAGCGAGGTCGATTTACCGGTGCCGGTGGCGCCCACGAACAATATGATGCCGCGCTTCGCCAGCGCCAGGTCGGTCAGAAGATCGGGCAGACCCAGGTCGTCGAAGGTGGGGATCGTGGTTTCGACCCGGCGGCACACCATGCCCGCGTTACCCTGCTGCCAGTAGGCGCTGACACGGAAACGCATCTCGTCATCGAGGGCGATGGCAAACTGGCACTCCAGGGTCTGGTCGTACTCCCGCACCTGCTTGTCCGTCATGATGCTGTGGACGATCTCGCTGACCTCTTCGGGCAACAGTACTTCGGTGGAAATGGGTCTGATCTTGCCGTTGACCTTCATGCACGGCGGTGCATCCGCGGTAATGAACAGGTCCGAACCCTTCTCTTCATGAACTTTTCGTAACCAGTCTTGGATGGCACTCATCTTCTAGACTCCCGTCATTTCATCCTACATGAACAGCTTCCGATCGACGGCCTTCCTCGCGGCTTCCTGCCGCGCGACAATGCCGCGCTTGACCAGGCCTTCCAGGTACTGGTCGAGTGTGTGCATGCCGACATTCTGCCCGGTCTGGATCGCGGAGTACATTTGCGCCACCTTGTCCTCGCGGATCAGGTTCCTGATGGCCGGTGTGGCCAGCATGATCTCATGCGCGGCGATACGGCCGCCGCCGATGCGTTTCATCAGGGTCTGCGCGATGACCGCACGCAGCGATTCCGACAGCATCGAACGCACCATGGACTTCTCCCCGGCCGGGAATACGTCGATGATCCGGTCGATGGTCTTCGGCGCCGAACTCGTATGCAGCGTTGCGAACACCAGGTGTCCGGTTTCGGCCGCCGTCAAGGCCAGGCGGATGGTTTCGATATCCCGCATCTCGCCGACCAGGATGATATCCGGGTCCTCACGCAGCGCAGCCCTCAACGCCTGGTTGAATCCATGCGTGTCGCGGTGCACTTCGCGCTGGTTGATCAGGCATTTACGTGATGTGTGAACAAATTCGATCGGGTCCTCGATGGTCAGGATATGCCCCGCCACCGACTTGTTGAGGTGGTCGATCATCGCGGCCAGCGTCGTGGACTTGCCGGAACCGGTCGGGCCGGTCACCAGAACCAGCCCACGCGGCACATTGATGATCTCCTTGAACGAAGGCGGCGCGCCGATGTCTTCCAGCGTCCATACCGCCATGGGGATCGTGCGGAAGGCGCCGCCCACACCGCGGTCATTGTGAAAGCAATTGACACGGAAGCGCGCCAACCCTGGCACCGCGTACGAAAAATCCACCTCCAGATTGGCCTCGAAATCGCGCCGCTGGTGGTCGTTCATGGTGCTGTACAACAGCTCTGTCAGTTGCTGGTTGTCCAATGCCGGCACGCTTAACTGGCGCAGGTCCCCATCCACGCGGATCATCGGCGGCAGACCCGACGACAAATGCAGGTCAGAGGCCTCGTTTTTTACCGAAAAGGCCAGCAACTCAGCAATATCCATAAATACTCCTTGCCGGTATACAGGTAGCGTTACAATGCATTATGACTCAAAATCGAACCCATGCGTGAAACCGGATCCATGGTTTCCGATGCAACAACCCTAACCATAGAACAATGCACGCACCAACTGCAACATGAATAACGCGTCCATGAGATTGCAATCGATCAGACAGCGCATCGCGGATGCCTGCGCCGCCGCCGGCCGCGAAGCCGGCGAAATTACCTTGTTGGCGGTCAGCAAGCGGCAGGATGCCGAAAAAATTTCAGCCTTGAACAGGCTCGGCCTGACCGCGTTCGGCGAAAACCAGTTGCAGGAGGCGCTCAGAAAGCAGCGGCAACTGGAGTCACTGGCGCTCGAGTGGCATTTTATCGGCACGATACAATCCAACAAGACACGCGCCATCGCCGAACACTTCCAGTGGGTGCAAAGCGTGGACCGGCAACGCGTGCTCGAGCGCCTTGCAAATCAACGCCCGGCGGCGCTGGGGCCGCTGAACATCCTACTGCAGGTCAATATCGACCGGGAACCGCAAAAGGCGGGCGCCGACCCCCGTGCGGTTCCGCAACTCGCGGCCATGGCGGCCGGCCTCGCCAATGTCCGTCTGCGGGGGCTCATGGCCATACCGAGGTTGACATGCGACCGCGACCAACAGCGTGAAAGCTTCCACCGTGTGCGATTAATATACGAGGAGTTGCTGGGGGCCGGTTACGAGATCGACACCTTGTCCATGGGCATGTCGGCCGACCTCGAAGCGGCCGTCGAGGCGGGCAGCACGATGGTCCGCATCGGCACGGACCTTTTTGGCCCAAGGGAACCCTGAGGGGCAACATGAACAAACACGATGAAAGGATGATATGAAAATCGCATTTATCGGCGGTGGCAACATGGCAACCGCGTTGATCTCCAGCCTGTATACCTCGGGTCACAGCATCCACACGATACGGGTCGTGGATCCGGACCCGGCGGCACGTTCCCGTTTGGAGGCTCGCTGGCCGGTCAGCGGCTATGAATCCGCGGCCGAGGCTATCGCGGACATGGAGGCCATCGTGCTGGCCGTCAAGCCGCAGGTCCTGCCGTCGGTGCTGGACGAAATCGGTGGGTGCATAACCACCGACCAGTTGGTCATATCCATCGTCGCCGGCGTCGACGTGCAGAGGATCGCGGCACCCATGAAA
>Ga0210122_1000134_pt1 | contig 22277 bp, 20 predicted proteins | sample Muzzi_CordB_D2_FD_185530 | JGI IMG/M metagenome (GOLD analysis project Ga0210122, IMG submission 185530) | Wetland microbial communities from San Francisco Bay, California, USA, that impact long-term carbon sequestration - Muzzi_CordB_D2 (SPAdes) | ecosystem: Environmental > Aquatic > Marine >... | reverse complement strand
GCTGGCGCTTTGATTTTCGTTATTACAAACCGGTGCTGGATTTTGCGCGCGAGCACCGGCTGCCGGTGGTGGCCCTGAACCTGCCAACAGAGCTCACCGGCCGGGTGGGAGAGGCCGGGATCGCCGGACTTGAGGATGACGAACGCCTGCAGTTGCCGCCCGTGATCGATCGCAGTGATGCCGCCTACGAAGCACGCCTGCGGGAGATCTACCGCCAGCATCCCGCTGTGAACGGGCATGGTTTTGAAAACTTTCTCGACGTGCAACTGGCCTGGGACGAAGGGATGGCGGAACAGGCGGCAGAGTATCTCCAAAATCACCCGGATACCCTCATGGTCGTCCTGGCGGGCAGCGGACACCTTGCCTATGGGGGTGGTATTCCCCGGCGGCTGGCGCGCCGCATAGAACTGGACAGCGCCATCGTGCTCAATGGCTGGGACGGGGCACTGGAACCCGGGCTGGCGGATTTTTTGTTGTTCCCCGAGAAGCAGTCGCTGCCGCCTGCCGGCAAATTCGGTGCACTGCTGGATGAAACACCGGATGGTCTCATCGTCAGCCGCTGCATGGCGGACAGCCCCTGCAAGGCGGCCGGCATCAAGCCGGGGGACCGCATCCTGTCCATCGATGGTGCCGTTATTCACGGCATGACCGATCTCCGCCTGACGACCTGGAACCTGAAACCGGGTGACACGGTCACGCTCAAAATCCTGCGTCATCACTGGTTCTCGGGCGAACGCGAGCTGAGCCGCGAAATCGTGCTGTATTAGTGTTTCGAGCCTGCTGCCGCTTGCTGTTGACCGGGATGCTGTGGCTGCCGCTGGCAGTCCCGGCATCGGCGACAGTCCTGCAACATGCCCTCGAGGTGGTCATCGAGCCCGCTGAGCACCGGCTGGAGGCCACCGATACCATCACGCGCTCTGCAACCGGCCCGGAGACCCTGGTTTTCGCCCTGCATCCCGACTTGACCCCCGAGGTCCTGAGTGCCGGCGCAACCCTTGCAGAAGTACCGTCAGACACCACGGCCCGGCAGCAGGCAGGAAGTGGTGGCGCTTTGACGGGCCTGGTACCGCGGCACTACCGTGTCGAACTGCCCCCGGGCGAGGACCGTGTCACGCTGCGCTATCAGGGCCGCATCCGGCATGCCCTGCAACCGCAGGGTGTGGAATACAGCCGCGGCTTCCGGGAAACCCCGGGCATGATCTCGGAGCAAGGGGTGTTTCTTGCCGGTCGCAGTTACTGGTATCCGCACGTTGCCGACCATGGACTGGTCACCTACGACCTCAAGTTGCGCCTGCCGCCGGGCTGGTCGGCCATGACCCAGGGTGCCCGGGTGCGGCGTGACGCCACGTCCGTGCCGGTCCACGAGGAATGGCACTGCACTTCCCCCCAGGAGGAGATCTATTTGATCGCCGGCAAGTTCACCGAATACCGGCAGGAGGCCGACGGGGTGCTGGCCATGGTGCTGCTGCGCGAACCGGATGCGCCACTGGCGCAACAATACCTCGATGCCACCGCGCGCTATATCCGGCTCTATTCAGACTTGATCGGGTCGTATCCCTACGCGAAGTTCGCCCTGGTAGAGAACTTCTGGGAGACGGGCTATGGCATGCCGTCGTTTACCCTGCTGGGTCCAAAAGTCATCCGATTCCCGTTTATTCTGCATTCCTCCTATCCCCACGAGATTCTGCACAACTGGTGGGGCAACGGCGTCTACACCGACTATACCGGTGGCAACTGGGCCGAGGGGCTGACCAGCTACCTGGCCGATCACCTGATCAAGGAACAGGCCGGGCAGGGCGCTGATTACCGGCGCACAGTGCTGCAGAAATACACCGACCATGTGCGGCGGCAGCAGGATTTTCCCCTGACGCAATTCCGCGGCCGCCACAGTGCCGTGACCGAGGCCGTGGGGTATGGCAAGACCCTCATGTTGTTTCACATGCTGCGCCGGCAGCTGGGGGATGCGGCCTTTGCGAAGGGGTTGCGGGCCTTGTATGCGCAGTACCGCTTCCAGGTCACCGGATTCGGGGAGGTCGCGGCGGTGTTCAGCGCTACTTCCGGACAGGCGCTCGACCGCTTTTTCGAGCAATGGGTAGTGCGCACCGGGGCACCCCGCTTGCGTGTGGCCCGGGCCCGTGCCCGGCGTTTGGGTGATGTCTATACACTCACGGCGGTTATCGAGCAGACCCAGCCGGAGGCGGCGTACCGGCTGCAGGTTCCGGTTGCCGTTCACCTGGAGGGCCGGGCTCAGGCCTGGCAGACGGACGTGATGCTCGAGGACAGGCAAACGACCGTGGAGCTGGAACTGCCGGCACGGCCCTACCGGCTGGAGATCGACCCGGAATTCGATGTCTTCCGGCGCCTCGATCGCAACGAGATCCCCCCGGCCATCAGCCAGATGACGGGCGCCGACCGGGTGTTGATCGTTTTGCCGTCCGGGGCGTCGCCGGCGCTGTTCACGGGGTATGAGTCCCTGGCCCGAGACTGGCAGGCAGGCGATCCGGACCGGGTTGAAATCGTACCGGATGCTGATATCGACAGTCTACCCGCCGACCGTGCCGTCTGGCTGTTCGGCTGGGAGAATCGTTTTCGTGGGGAATTGGCCGCCGCCCTGGACGAGTACGCCTATGACGACCTGGGCAGGACGTTAACGATCGCCGGTACCGAACTACAGCCCGATACCCATGCCGTGGCGGTGCTGGCGCGCCACCCGGCGAATTCCGAGCACGCCCTCGGCTGGCTGGCGGCGGAAGAGGTTGCCGCGTTACCCGGCCTGGGGCGCAAACTGCCACATTACGGCAAGTACAGTTACCTGGCGTTCACCGGTACGGAGCCCGCCAATGTGCTCAAGGGACAATGGCCGGTGGTGCATTCCCCCCTGGCGGTGGACGTGGTGCAGGCGGGCGGCGCGCCGGTCGCTACCGGCAGCGTGCAGCTGGCACCGCGCACCCCGTTGGTGCTGTCGGCACCGGAGTATTCCACGGCGCGCATGCAGCAGGACATCGCCGTGCTGGCCGACGAGGCCCTGCAGGGTCGGGGGATCGGCACACCGGAACTCGATCGCGCGGCTGACTATATCGCGGAACGCATGCGTGCCGCCGGGCTGCAGCCGGGTGCCGGTGACGGCGCGTCCTATCTGCAAACCTGGAAACAGGAGGTGGCGGGTTTTGAACAGCCACTGACACTCCGCAACGTGATCGGGGTACTGTCCGGTACAGACCCGCGGCGCGCATCCGAAAGTCTGGTGATCGGCGCACACTATGATCACCTCGGCCGCGGTGAAGCCGGCGGGCACGGCGAAGACCGCGGCCGGATACACCCCGGTGCGGATGACAACGCCAGTGGCGTGGCGGTACTGCTGGAACTGGCGCGGGCGCTGGCCGGTACCTCGCGGCCGCGCAGCGTGGTATTCGTCGCCTTCACGGGCGAGGAGACCGGCCGCCTGGGCTCGCAGCGTTATCTACAGGCGGTAGTGCGCTATCCGCCAGACAAGATCATCGCCATGATTAACCTGGATACGGTCGGGCGCCTCGGGAAACGGCCGCTCACCGTGTTCGGCACCGGCAGCGCGCAGGAGTGGGCGCATATCCTGCATGGTGCCGGTTATGCCACCGGCATTCAGGTGACCGGTGTCGCCGATGATTTCGGTTCCAGTGACCAGACCAGTTTCCTCGCCGCCGGGGTACCGGCCGTGCAGCTGTTCAGCGGGGTGCACGGGGATTTTCACCGCCCCGGGGATACCCCGGACAAGATCGATACCGCCGGGCTGGTAAAAACGGCACGGGTGCTGCGGGAGATGGTGGATTATCTGTCTGCACGGCCGGCGGCCCTGACGCCCCCGACGGACGGGGTACAATCGCATACCGCGCAAGCAGGTGGAACACCGGCGCGTCGTGCCAGCCTGGGTACGGTGCCGGATTATGCCTGGCGCGGGGACGGGGTGCGCCTGGAGGATGTGCCCGCCGGCACACCGGCCGCGCGCGCCGGTCTGCAGGCGGGCGATATCATCACGGGGCTGAATGAACAGCCGGTTGCCGGCCTGCAGGACTATTCAGAGATATTGCGGCAACTGGTACCCGGCGCCGTCGTGACCATTCAGTTGCGGCGTGACGGCAGCGAACTGCAGGTCACCGCCCGGGTCGTGGCGCGGTGAACACCAGAGGGGTAAGGGCATGAGCAGAATGAGGGTTTGCGAATGGGCGGTGTGTCTGTTGCTGGCGGGAGCCAGCGGGGTACGGGGCGACGGCGGGGAGACGACGGCCGGGAGCGACAGTCTCCCGTTCCCCGGTGAGTCCCACCTCGAAAACATCCGCCAGTTGACCTTCGGCGGCCAGAATGCGGAGGCTTATTTTTCCAGTGACGGCCGGGAACTGATCTTCCAGTCGACCCGCGGGGAACTCGCCTGCGATGCGATCTTTCGCATGCGCAGCGACGGCAGCGGGGTGCGGCAGGTGTCCTCCGGGCGCGGGGTGACAACCTGTGCCTTTATCGCGCCTGACAACCGTTCCATTATCTATGCCTCGACCCATCTGCAGGAGGACCACTGTCCACCCCGGCCGGATCATTCGCACGGCTATGTGTGGCCCTTGTATGGCGGCTACGACATCTTCACGGCGGGACCGACCGGGGAACACCCGAAGCCGCTGACGCGCACGCCGGGGTACGATGCCGAGGCGGTGTATTCACCGCAGGGTGACAAAATCGTGTTCACCTCGCTGCGCAGCGGCGACCTCGAACTGTACCTGATGAACCCGGATGGCAGCGGGGTGGAGCAGCTGACAGATACGCCCGGCTACGACGGCGGTGCCTTTTTCTCCCTGGATGGCGAATGGATTGTCTGGCGTGCGTCCCGTCCGACCGGCGCTGAACTGGAAGCCTACCGGTCCCTGCTGGACGAAGGACTGATCCGCCCCGGCAAGCTGGAGCTTTTTATAATGCAGCTGGATACGCGTGAGCCGATCCAGCTTACCGCGAATGGCGCCGCCAATTTCGGACCCTACTGGCACCCCGATGGCAAACACATCATCTTTTCATCCAATCTGCGCGATCCCCGGGGGCGCAATTTCGATCTCTACCTGATCGACATCGACAGCCGCGAGATCGAGCGCATTACCACCTACGAGGGCTTCGACGGCTTCCCCATGTTTTCCCATGATGGCAAGCGGCTGGTTTTCGCCTCCAACCGCAACGGCAAAGTGCCCGGAGAAACCAACGTGTTTATCGCCGACTGGAAATGAGCGGTCGTGATGATACGCATTGCGGTTTCCTCCGGTTCCGGCGACATCATGTTTGCTGAAATGACGCCCCTGCCTCCCGGCAGCCACGGTCGCGGTTAACTGCCGCGGGTTGACTGCCGCTATGCCGCTGCTGCGTCTCGACAAGGTTTCCCTCGCTTATGGCCATCAAGCCCTGTTGGATGCTGTGGATCTGGAGATCCGCCGTGGCGAACGGGTCTGCCTGGTGGGGCGCAACGGGGAAGGCAAGTCCTCGCTGCTGCGCCTGATCAGTGGTGAGGCACAGCCCGATGACGGCAGTGTCTGGCAGCGCCCGGCTTCACGTATTGCCTGCCTGGCGCAGGAAGTCATGCTGGACAGCCAGGATGCGGTGTTCGATGTGGTGGCCGGCGGGCTGTCCGGGCTGGGCCGACTGCTTTCTGATTATCACCATGCGGCGACACAGCTGGCACAGTCGCCCACTCCGGGCGACCTCGAAAACCTCGCGGACCTGCAGCACCGGCTCGAAGCGGCCGATGGCTGGCAGCTGGAACAAAGGGTCGAAACCGTGCTGTCACGGTTGCGCCTGGAGGGTGCTGCCGGTTTTCATACGCTTTCCGGCGGCTGGCGGCGGCGGGTCATGCTGGCGCGGGCGCTGGTGAGTGAACCCGATGTACTGCTGCTGGATGAACCCACCAATCACCTGGATATCGAGGCCATCGCCTGGCTGGAGGACTTCCTGCGGGAATATCCCGGCGCCCTGCTGTTCATCAGCCATGACCGTGCCTTCGTGCGCCAGCTGGCGACCCGCATCATCGAACTGGATCGCGGCCAACTCACCTCCTGGCCCGGAGATTATGATGCCTACCTGCAGGGGAAAGCGGAACAACTCGAGGTGGAAGCGCGACATGCTGCGTTGTTCGACAGGAAGCTCTCCCGGGAAGAGGCGTGGATCCGCCAGGGTATCAAGGCACGCCGCACGCGCAACGAGGGTCGGGTGCGCGCGCTCCGGGAACTGCGGGAACAGCGCCGCCGCCGTCGGGAGCGTGGCGGCAGGGCGAAGCTGCAGCTGGAGGATAGCGCCGTCTCGGGCAAACGGGTAATCGAGGCCGAGGGCATCAACAAACGTTTCGGCGAGCAGGTGGTGATCCGGGACTTCTCGGCTACCATCCTGCGCGGAGACCGGATCGGCATCATCGGCCCCAACGGGGCCGGCAAGTCCACCCTGATCCGGCTGCTGCTGGGAGAATTGCCGCCGGACAGCGGCCGCATACTCCGCGGCACCAAATTGCAGGTGGCCTATTTCGATCAGCAGCGGGAGTCTCTCGACCCGAATGCCACGCTGATGGACAGTGTCGGTGACGGCAGCTGCCAGGTGACGATTAGTGGCCACAGCCAGCATGTCGCCGGCTATCTGCAGGACTTCCTGTTTCCGCCGGAACGCCTGCAGTCACCCGTGAGTACCCTCTCGGGGGGCGAGCGCAACCGCCTGCTGCTCGCGCGCCTGTTTACCCGGCCGGCTAACCTGCTGGTGATGGACGAGCCCACCAATGATCTGGATGTGGAAACGCTGGAACTGCTGGAGGGGGTACTGCTCGACTATCGGGGTACGCTGCTGCTGGTGAGCCACGACCGGGAATTCCTGGACAATGTGGTCACCAGCACCCTGGTATTCGAGGGGGAAGGCCGGATCGGGGAGTATATCGGTGGATACAGCGACTGGCAGCGGCAGACCGCGGGGGAGCGGCTGCCGGCGACCCGGCGTGAGACGAAACCGGCTGTCGCACCAGCCGCCATCGGGCGCCGGGCCCCGGCCGGCAAACTTTCCTACAAGGACCAGCGCGAGTTGGAGGCGCTGCCCGCACGGATCGAGTCGCTGGAGACGGAACAGTCGCAGTTGCAGGCAACCGTCAACACGGCGGCATTCTACCAGCAGTCGCAGGACGAAATTACCGCCACATTGTCCCGTCTGGAACGCATCGCCGGTGAACTCGGGGAGTGCTACGGTCGCTGGGAGGCGCTGGAGGCCATGATGTCCGCGGAATGAGGCCCTAGCCGGCAGCCAGCCCTCGAACCGACGGCTGCGCCCATCCTGCTGTTGAATGTTTCGGTCTGTAGCACCGGGATGTATCCCCCATCCCGGTGTAATCGTAGCGAGTATCGTTACGCTGTCGTTACTCTGATTGGCGCGGTCGCGAGCAGGGTCCGGCCGGTAACTGTAAAAAATTCTAGAATCAAGTCAGGATACTTTACATAAAATACCTTCAAGCCAGCACCCAATAAATACTAACTCACTGATTGCAAGAGTAATGCCATGGGCTGGCATGGTAATTGCGTCAAAAATATGGCGAAATATTGGTGGAAGCCATGGAATACTATGGTGTGCCTGGTCGAAAAATGGAATTTGCCATTTCTCTGCAGCATCCCACCCTGACTAACCACAGTACATACTAATTAAGGAGTTATCATGAACCTGAACCGTGTAACCATTCTGGCCACCTGCATCGCCGTGGGACTGGCGGTCGTCGCCGAACCGACTCTGGCGAAAAAGAAAAACAAGAACCAGAGCCAGCAATACTCCGAAAATGCCAACCCCGCCAGCCAGGGGTACCCGAACGGCCGTCCCTGGCAGGCCATGGAGCATGATTTTATCGAGGTCATGAACCAGCTGGACATGCTGGATGCCAAGGTCGATGAGGTCAAGGGCGATACCGAGGAAATCCTCGAGGCCATCGATGGTGTCAATGATGACCTTGACGGTCTCGAAGAAAAGGTGGATGGCATTGCCGATAACGTTGCCTCCCTTAAGAACACCCTGGAGGTACAGGTGAGCGTGGTAGCCGATAGCGACAGGAATGATGAGAACGACACTCCGGTAACGCTGTTTGTCCAGGTAAGCCAGAACGGAGCCGGTGTTGGCGGCCTGATGTGGGATGATTTCAGCTACGAGCATTCATTTCCCATGACTGTTATCAACGATGCCATCTACTGCGGTGCGGACTGTTTCACCGCGGGCGAGGGCGGCGTGTATGCAATCGAACTGCGCGGTGACTGGGACGCGGCTGCCTATGCCGGGAGTCTGGCCGTGGAAAATACCGTGGATGAAACCACCTCGAACGGCAGTTCGCTGGTGAGCTTCGACATTCCACAAGCTCCGGAAGAGCCGTAATTGCGATAGTTCGGTCCCGGTTATCACCGGATCCTCAACGGCGGCCTGCGGGCCGCCGTTTTTTTTGTGGCCGGCCCTGGATCTGCCACCCTGAGCACCTGGGGTTCAGCGTATCACGCGCAAATAGGCCAGACGGTAAGTGGCTATGCCCAGCAGCAATCCGCTGACAACATCCAGTACATGATGCTGGTGCACCAGCAACACCGAAGCGCAGATGATCGCCCCCCATAGCAGCAGTCCCAGCCGTATCCAGCGTGATGCGCTATCGTTCAGCAGGGCGGCAATCAGCAGCGTCGAGCAGGCGATGTGCAGCGAGGGCAGCAGGTTGTGCGGCATTTCCAGCGCGTAGAGCGCCTGGTAGACGGGATCATAGCCGGGCACGTACGCGGGCCGTTCGAAGCCTAGATCGGCGGGTAACAGCAGGTAACCCAGGGCCGCCACCAGCAGGGTGATGACCACGGCGCGCGCCAGTGCATGCAGCTGGTTTATTGTCAGGGTGAATGCCGGCAGCAGCACCAGGACCGCAATCGATGCATAGGCGTAAATCATGGGTGGTATAAACGGGATCGCCAGTTCCCAGTCGAAGTACAGGTGATAGTTGCCGGTGCGCCGGGCAGTAACCCAGTTCATGCTGAAATACACCAGGGCAAACAGGACCCCGACCGGGAGGGCCAGGCGTACATACTCCGGGAGGTTGTGAATGCCGCGATAACCGGGCCGGCTGGGCGGGGACTTACCGGTCATTGCGCGTTATTGACCGGCAACCCTGGTCGGGCACCGGGCTAGGCCCGCGAAATATACTCGCCGGTACTGGTATTGACCTTGATGAATTCACCGGGAGTAAGGTATTCGGGTACCTGCACGACCAGGCCCGTCCTGAGGGTAGCGGGCTTGGTGCGCGCAGAGGACGATGCGGTCTTCATGCCGGGTGCCGTATCGGTGATTTCCAGTGCCACGGTAGCGGGCAGCTCGATACCGAGGATTGCGCCATTGGCCACCATCGCCGTGATACCTTCCAGGTCCTCACCCAGATAACGCAGTTCCTCTTCCAGGTCATCGCTACCCAGGGTGTACTGTTCGAAGGATTCCCGGTCCATAAAGGTGCAGCCATCGGCGTCCTGGTACAGGAACTGTACTGGCCGCCGTACAAAGTCGACGGTGTCCAGTACCTCATCTCCCTTGTAGCGGGCCTCGTATTTCTGTTTGCTGACAATATCGTAGCCGCGCACCTTGTAAAGGGTACTGCCGCTGCGTGAGGATGGACTTTGTACCTCCAGGCCCTTGACGACGATATTCCTGCCATCGATGTCGAGGACCAGGCCCTTCCTGAGTTCGCTCGCCTTCATGTCGGCCGGTATCAGTCGTGATGGTGCCCGTGGGGGCCGTGCACATGACCGTGTTCGATCTCTTCCCCATTGGCTTCCCGGACGTCCATGACCTTGACCTCGAAGTTGAGCTGCACACCGGCCAGCGGGTGATTGCCGTCCACGGTGATCTGGTCACTCTCTACCTTGGCGACCGTGACCACCAGTGACTGGCCGTCCGGACCCTGGGCGTGGAACTGCATCCCGGGTTTGATTTCCTGCTCTTCCGGAAACATCTCACGCGGCACCGATTGGGTCTTGGTCGCATCATGTATGCCATAGGCCTGTTCCGGGGGAATGGACACAGATAGCTCCTCGCCGGCGGTCTTGCCCGTCAGGGCATCCTCGAGTCCGGGTATGATGTTGTTGGCGCCGTGCAGATAGCAGAAGCTGCCATCTTCTGATTTATCGAGGATGTTGTCGTCGTTGTCTTTCAGGGTGTAGTGAAGGGTAACCACCCGGTGTTTTGCAATCTGCATAAGCAATCTCCTGATTGGTTGCGTACCTGCGGCTGTTTCTGTCCTTGCGTGTCATGCCGCAGATTGGGGCCATGTGGCGCAACAACAGAAAGCAACGAGAATGGCAGGTTTGAAAGGGCAGGAATATTAACACAGTGTCCGGCGGCAGGGCAGGGCGCGGTGTTATTGCCGGGCGTGGCGATCGGGTAGTATCCGGTTCATGAACTGGCAGGTCTATATTATTCTCTGTACCGACACTACGCTTTATACCGGGATTACGAATGATCTCGACAGGCGCGTGTCACGGCATGCCGCCCAGCAGGGCGCCAGGTATTTCCGCGGGCGCAAGCCGCTACGGGTGGTATATCTGGAAAGCGGGCATACGCGCAGTTCGGCAAGCAAGCGGGAGGCACAGATAAAAAAGTTACCGCGCAGGGAGAAGCGGCTGTTGATCGCATCGGAGCGCAACGAAATCACCGCTGGGGAGGGCCCGGGATGATTGCCCGCCTGATGCCGGTTCCCTGCAGAACCGGTACCTGTCAGTTTGCAGGCGCACCCGTTCCCGCAAGCGCTCCGTTGCGGATTTTCCGCGGCGCTCGCTGGCTGCGCATTGCTGAAATAAAAAAACCCCGCAGCGTGCTGCGGGGTTCGGGTTACTGCAGTTCGATATGGAGCGGCCGGTTACGCAGGGGTTACGTGAGCAGCCTGCAGCCCCTTCGGTCCTTTCTGAACCTCGAAGTTCACTGTTTGACCCTCGGCCAGGGTCTTGAAACCATCACCTTCAATTGCAGAGAAGTGTACAAAGACATCTTCACCGCCATCGGAAGGTGCAATAAAGCCGAAGCCTTTGGATTCGTTAAACCATTTAACGGTACCTGTAGCCATGTAAATAACCTCTAGTTAAACCAAAAAATGTCGTGTTGAATTGCAAATTATTAACTAGGTAATTTACAGCAGATAGAACAGCGAACTTCCGAAAAGAACCTGAATAATAAGCAACATTTGCGAGTCTAACCGAGTGTCTGAAAAAATGCTAACCTTTCGCAATATTGGAATCTCATGGTTTACTGAAACAGTGCTCCCGGTTGGTGCAGTATCCGGTCACTGAAAAGTCGGGTGGGGGTGACGACCTGGTACTTCGTCAATATTCCCTGCAAGAGTACTGGCCGGGTTTTCGGCAAAAAACTTGCCCGGGATGCCTGGCATGAGTCATCCTCGGAGCGTGACCAGCGGATGCGGATCAGTGAGCTTGTGACCGGTCCCTGCGGCAGTGCAAGCAGGTCGGGTTAGTCGCAGGGTGGGCACAGCCAGACCGGGAACCGGCTGCTGCACAGGCGTCGGATTTCAACCGGAACGGCGATAACATAATAGAAAACACCAGGGGGTTAGGCCATGCGTTTATCACCAGATGAAATCTGTTTGGCATGTCAGATACCGGAAGGAAAAACTCGATGAGTAATCACAGCTTCCAGTTGCGGCTCCTGTGCAGTTATGCAGAACCTGACAACAGTATTGCGGACCTCAAGGTCGATGTGCTCGTGGATGATCGGTGGGAACAGTTTGACCTGAATATCCAAACGGCCGGTTTTCTCATGTTCGTCTATACCATATTTACCTGCCAGCACATGTATATGAGAACAAACTGCGCTGAAAAAGGGCTCATGCTCGATTCGGCCAACGGGACCATCGACCTGCTGGCCGACGAAGACTGGGTTGTGCAGTCGATGCATATCAGTTTTGTGGGCAAACTCCGCTCGGGCAGCCCGGATGTGGAAGCCGTGGCCTACATCAAGGAACGGATGAATGAATGCCCGGTTTCAAAAAACCTCACCAGGATTCCGGACATCAGGACAGAAGTTTACTTTGTATAGGGCACGCCAGCCCGTTGCGGATGCGGTAATCGCGTAGTACTCCGGATACCCGTCATTCGGGTTACTCCGGCTGTCCGTTACCGGTGGATGGCTCCAGGCTTTTGCCGCGTTTCCTGCCACCGTTTTGCTTGACGGTTTTCTTGGCTTCCAGTGTGAACCAGTCTTCCCGGGTAATTTCGTGGAAATAATCGGCTTCATCGATAAGGAGTTTCGAGGTCGTACTGGGTATGGCGGCAATTTCAACCCGTACCCCCTCCGACTTGAGGTGGCGTACGAGTTCGACATAGTCGGAGTCACCCGACATGATGATGATCGTATCCACCTTGCTGGCCAGTTGTGTAGCCTTGATGGACAACGGAATGTCGGCGCTCTTGTGACAGGGGCGAACCGAGCCGTGATAGTTGGTATGCAGGCGTTCCTTGAGCTTGGATGAAATCTGCCGGCCTTCACGAAAATAGACCAGGCGGTTGAGGCCGCGGTTGCCAAGCAACTTGGGTACCAGTGTGTCGAAATTAAGCATGGTATTCGGCTTGCTGGTCTCTCCATGAATGCTGCGTTCGATATTGTTGCCATCGACCAGAATGGCTACGGACTGGTTGATGTTGACGGTTTCGGTCGGGGACTGCATCATCGGAAACATCCTGCTGGTTGCAACAGCAGGATCATACCCGATAACGGTACTCCGGCAACATGGCTTACCCGTGTTTCCGCCGGGCAGGTATACCTGCCACAGCCTTCCCGCAACCAGTGATTTTCACCGCTCTTCAGGGTGCACAGCAGCATGGCACCACAGCGCGCGCATCATGGCGATCACGGTTGCGGCCGGGTTGATTGTTAGGTTTCTGTTAGTCGACTATCTCGAGAGCCGAAAAATATGGCAGAATTCACTCATGTCAAAGAATACGGTACTCGTTGTTGAAGACGAGGAGGATATCCGGGAGCTGCTGGTCTACAACCTCGCAAAGGAGGCGTTTTCTGTCCTCGCTGTTGAATCGGGTGAACTGGGGCTTGAGTATGCCTCCCGGGAACACCCCGATGTGGTCATTCTGGATCTGATGCTGCCGGGTATGGACGGGTTATCCGTTTGCCGGCACCTCAAGAACAGTGAAACCACTCGCGATATCCCCGTCATTATCGCATCCGCCAAGGGGGAAGAGGCGGATATCGTAACCGGGCTGGAACTTGGGGCCGATGACTACATTGCAAAGCCGTTCAGCCCGAAAGTACTGATCGCCCGGGTGCGGGCCTTGTTGCGCCGCTCCCGTCAGCCACCGGCCGATGCGGGGACCACGATAAAAATCCACGAATTTGTCATCGATCCCAACAAGTTCAAGATAACTATTGCGGATAATACCCTCGATGTCACCGCCAATGATTTCAAGGTCCTGCATTTTCTTGCGAGTCACGCCGGCTGGGTATTCACCCGTTACCAGATCGTTAACGCGGTTCGCGGCGAGGATTATGTCGTAACCGAGCGTGCGATCGACGTACAAATTGCCGGGTTGCGCAAGAAGCTCGGCAAATATGCCGACTATATCGAGACCGTCCGGGGGATCGGCTATCGCTTCAGGGAATGAATCAGTTCACCCAGCGCCGCAAGTACTCCATCTGGTCATATTATGGTATATCCGTTGCCATCGTCCTGGTGGCGCTGCTGCTGGTGACCTGGTATGTCGGTGATCGTTTCCGCGATTTCTTTATCGACCATCTGCAGACGGTGCTGGAGGCACGGGCCGGGAGTATTTCCAACGACATAACGGAAAAAAATCCCGGTCTGCTGCTGGAGACGAACGTTTGCCTGACATTCGATGTGACCGATCCGGAGATCCGGGTAACGGTTGTGGATTCCACAGGTGTGGTGCTGTGCGACTCCGATGCGGATCCGGAAAAGATGGAAAACCACCGCAACCGGCCCGAAATCAGCGCCGCCTTCAACGGCCACACCGGGTCGGTGATCCGTTTCAGCAATACGGTAAAGGCCCAGTTGCTCTATGTCGCGGTCCTGCTGCCACGGCCCGGCAATGAACCGTGGGTAGTCCGTACCGCACTGCCGTTGTCGTCCATCGACCAGCTGCTCAGCGAGGTGTTTTATAATCTCCTGGGTGTCCTGCTGGCCCTGATCGCGGCGGTTTTCATCGTAAGCGTTTACGTTTACCGGAAGATCAACCCACCGCTGGTGCAGATACGCTATGGGGCCGAGCGTTTTGCGGATGGGCGTTTCGAGACAAAATTGCCGGAATACCAGGTCCGGGAGATCTCCGCACTGGCAGGCGCCCTGAACACCATGGCCGCCCGGCTCGACCGCCTGGAGCATTTACGGCGTGATTTTGTGGCCAATGTTTCCCATGAGTTGAAGACTCCGGTTACGACCATCATGGGATTTGTCGAGACACTGCTGGACGGGGCCAAGGAAAATCCGGAGGATCTCGACCGGTTCCTCGCTATCATCTCCCGGCAGGCAGAACGCCTGGCGGCGATCATCGATGACCTGCTGACCCTCTCCCGGCTGGAAAGCGCGCCGCTCAGCGAGATCCTCGATCTAAAAATCCAGAGCCTGAACGGGATCCTGGATTCCTGTTTCCAGATCTGTCGGGCACGTGCCGAGGCAAAGCACATCCTCATCAGAATCGATTGTCCGGATTCGCTGGAGGTCCATGCAGACGAGTCGTTGTTGACCCAGGCGCTGGTCAATTTGACGGACAACGCCATCAAATACAGTCCGGATAATGCAACCGTGGTGCTGTCCGGTTCTGCAACGGATGCGGGCATCCGGATCGCGGTGGCGGATAACGGGCCGGGTATCGCCGAACAGTATTTGTCGCGCCTGTTCGAACGCTTCTACCGGGTAGACAAGGCGCGCAGCCGCAAACTTGGCGGCACCGGCCTCGGGCTGGCGATCGTGAAGCACATTGCCAGCGTCCACCAGGGACAGGTGGATGTGGAAGCCCGGGTCGGACGGGGAAGTACCTTTTATATCCTGTTACCGGAACAGTCCTGAACATAATCTCCGGCCGGCTCCACACCTTGCAGTGTCCTGATTACCATCTAATGAAAGCCTAATAATTCTCCCGCATGATCCGGGACTGTACTGTTATTCAAACCGCGATGGGAGAAACCATGCTTAACAAGCGTATTGGAAACATTGTTTTATATTCGTCTGTTGCCATAGCCGCCGCTGCCCTGCAGCCGGGTGCGGCGCTGGCACGGGACCAGATCCAGATTGTCGGATCCTCGACCGTCTACCCCTTCGCCACCATCGTGGCGGAACGTTTCGGCAATCGGGGCAATTTCAAGACCCCCGTGATCGAGAGTACCGGTACCGGTGGCGGCATGAAGCTGTTTTGCCAGGGTGTCGGCGCCAATCACCCGGATGTTACGAATGCATCCCGGGCGATGAAGCAGTCGGAATGGGACAATTGCCAGAAGGCGGGGGTGGCGGAGATCATCGAAGTCGCGTTCGGCAACGACGGCATCGCCTTTGCCAACAGCATCAAGGGACCCAAACTGAACCTGAACCGGAAGCAGCTCTGGGAGGCCCTGGCCGAGCATGGCTCGAAGCCCGGGAAGTGGAACGAGATCGATCCGTCCCTGCCGGATACCGGGATCACCGTGCTGATTCCGCCGCCGACCTCGGGAACCCGGGACGCGTGGAACTCCCTGGTGATGGGCAAGGGATGTCCTGCCAGCGTCAAGGAAAAGGACAAGAAGGCCTGCGAAGTGATCCGCGAAGATGGTGCCGTGGTCGAAGCCGGTGAGAATGACACCCTGATCGTACAGAAGCTGGAAGCCAATCCCGAGGCCTTCGGTATCTTCGGCTTCAGTTACCTGGAGAACAACCTGGACAAGATTCAGGCGGCCGATATCGAGGGTGTCGAAATCAGCCTGGAGAGCATCCAGGATTACAGTTACCCGATTGCACGCCCGCTGTTCTTCTACGTGAAAAAGGCGCATATCGGCGTGATTCCCGGACTGGAGGAATACCTGCTGGAATTCACCAGTGAAGATGCGATGGGCGAGGAGGGTTACCTCATCGATACCGGGCTGGTGCCGCTGGATGATATACAGCGGGCCCAGGTCAGGAGCGATGCGAAAAACCTGGTGCCGATGAAGAAGTAGTCCGCATTTCAAGGTTAACCTAATGCCTGTGGCCCCGCTGGACCGCGTTGCCGGTCTGGCGGGGCGGTTATTTAAAACCAATGACCTTTCTACAGCTAAGCGTCTTGTTCTTTACTCTGGTGGCGACCTCCGGGGTGCTGGGATGGCGTCGCATCCGGATACCGCATCTGGCTGGTGCGATTCGGCCGCGATCCCGGGCCGTGTACCATGGTGTCTACAACGCCTTGTGGTGTGGCGTACCCATGCTGCTGGTCGTACTGGCCTGGCTGGCGGTGGAGCCATTGCTGATTCAACCGATGGTGCTGCATGATCTCGCCCTGACCGATGCCTACGCGCCGGAGAACAGCGCCTTCAAGTTTCTGGAAATCAGGAATATCGCGGCAGGTGTGCTGCCAGCGGAATTCATCGAGCAACCGATGCTGAATGCAGTCGAGCGCTACCGGGCACTCAAGTGGCAATCCGGTATTGCACTGACGATTCTGTTCCTGACGGCCGGCGTGTCCGGACTGTACCTGGGGTACCGGCGCATCAGTCATGTATTCCCGGCGCGAGAGAAGGTGGAAGTCTTTATCCGGTTTTTCCTGCTCGCCAGTTCTTCCGTTGCGGTGTTAACCACTATCAGTATCGTGCTGGCACTGGCATTCGAGACCCTGCGATTCTTCCAGCAGGTGCCATTTACCGAGCTCCTGTTCGGGGTGAAGTGGAACCCGCAGATCGCCATCCGGGCTGACCAGGTGGGCAGTTCCGGCGCCTTCGGGGCAATCCCGCTGTTTACCGGCACCTTGCTGATCGCCTTCATCGCCATGTTGGTAGCCGTTCCGGTGGGCCTGTTCTCTGCCATCTATCTTGCGGAGTACGCTCGCCCGGCGGTGCGCCATGTCATCAAGCCGTTGCTGGAGATTCTGGCCGGAATCCCGACCGTGGTTTACGGCTTCTTCGCCGCCCTGACGGTGGCGCCACTGATCGTGGATATCAGCGACATGGTCGGCCTGGACGCCTCCTCCGAGAGCGCCCTGGCCGCGGGCCTGGTGATGGGGATCATGATCATTCCGTTCATATCCTCGCTGTCCGATGATGTCATCAATTCGGTGCCATATTCCCTGCGTGACGGTTCCCTGGCCATGGGTGCCACCAGGTCGGAGACCATCAGGAAGGTCATTCTACCGGCGGCCCTGCCCGGGATTGCGGGCGCCTTGCTGCTGGCCGTCTCGCGTGCCATCGGAGAAACCATGATCGTGGTGATGGCGGCCGGTCTGGCGGCAAACCTCACGGCCAACCCGCTGGAGAGTGTCACCACGGTGACGACCCAGATCGTGACGATCCTGGTCGGCGACCAGGAATTCGACAGTCCCAAGACGCTGGCCGCCTTCGCCCTGGGTCTGACACTGTTCTTCGTGACCCTGACACTGAATTTCATTGCCCTGCATATCGTCAGGAAATACCGCGAGCAATATGACTGATGCGACAGCCTGATCAGAAGAAATTACGGCAACGCGCGCGGGCGGAAAAACGCTTCCGCCTGTACGGCATTGCCGCCCTGCTGTTCGCCGGCAGCGCGCTGGTATTCCTGGTGATGACGATCGTGTCTTCCGGCTGCAGCGCATTTTTCCGCACTACGCTGACGCTGGAACTGTCGCTCGATCCAGACCGCCTGAATGTCAAGCCGCCCTATACCCGTGAGGTGCTGATGGACGGCAGCTATTACACAACGCTCAAAAGCGCCCTGTATCAGCTGTTCCCGGAGGTCAGCTCACGGGCTGACAAGCGGGCGTTGAGCAAGATGCTGAGCCCCGGCGGGGAACTCCAGCTCAGAAACTATATTCTGGATGATCCCGAGGCGATCGGGAAGACCGTGCTGTTCGAAATCCCGGTCGCCTCGGATTTCGACCAGCTCTACAAGGGAAACCTGCCACGTACTGGCGAACATACCAGGTTGAGTGCGAAGCAGATGGCCTGGTTCGACCAGCTCGACAGCGACGGCTTTATCCATTACCGGTTCAATCCGGGCTTCCTGTTCGGCGCGGATTCCCGCTACCCGGAACTTGCCGGCATCGGTGGTGCGATCGCCGGTTCATTCCATGCACTGCTGGTGTGCTTTCTGCTGTCATTTCCCCTGGGTATAGCCGCCGCCGTGTATCTGGAGGAATTTGCCAAAGACAACCGCTTTACCCGGATTATCGAGGCCAATATCAATAATCTCGCCGCGGTACCCTCGGTCATCTTCGGACTGCTCGGGCTGGCGGTCATTCTCAACTATTTCGGACTGCCGCGCGGTACCCCGCTGGTGGGCGGCATGGTGCTGGCGCTGATGACGCTGCCGACCATCATTATTGCCTGCCGTTCCTCGTTGCGTGCCGTATCCCCGGGTATCCGCCAGGGTGCGCTGGCGATGGGCGCCTCCCCCATACAGGTCACGTTTCAGCAGGTACTGCCGGCAGCCATGCCCGGCACCTTGACCGGGGCGATCATCGGCCTGGCGCAGGCGCTGGGTGAAACCGCGCCCCTATTGATGATCGGCATGGTTGCCTTCATCGCCAATGTGCCGGCTACGCCCATGGATTCGTCGGCGGCGCTGCCGGTACAGATCTATCTGTGGGCGGAGAGCGCCGAGCGGGGTTTTGTGGAGAAAACGTCGGCAGCCATTATCGTCATCATGACCTTTCTCATTCTGATGAATTTCATCGCCGTCGTCATCAGGTCGCGGACCCAGACAAAGACAGAGTAGGAGCAGGATTATGAATTCAGTATATTCCATGAGTGACGCAACCACTGCCAATGGCCTGGTCGATGCGGAAGCAGACCAGCAAGAGGTGATTCGCGGCGCATCGGCTACCAAGGTTTCCGCCAGGGACGTGAATGTCTACTACGGTGATACCCACGCCCTGCATGACGTTTCCATAGATATCTACAGCAAGCAGGTGACCGCCCTGATCGGTCCTTCCGGCTGCGGCAAGACGACTTTCCTGCGCTGCCTGAATCGTATGAACGATGTGGTCGATGGCTGTCGCGTGACCGGCAGCATCGCGCTCGATGGGCGTGACATCTATGCTTCGGATATCGATGTGGTATCACTGCGCGGGCGCATTGGCATGGTGTTCCAGAAACCGAATCCGTTTCCGAAGACGATCTTCGAGAACGTCGCCTATGGTCCGAAGATTCACGGCCTGGCCGAACATCGCACGGACCTTGAGGAGATCGTGGTGAAAAGCCTGCAGAAGGCGGGCCTGTACAACGAGGTCAAGGATCGCATGCATGCGCCCGCAACCGGCCTGTCGGGCGGCCAGCAGCAACGCCTGTGTATCGCCCGCACGATTTCCATCAACCCCGAGGTGGTGCTGATGGACGAGCCATGCTCGGCGCTGGATCCGATCGCGACCGCCCGCATCGAGGACTTGATGTGGGAGTTGAAGGAAAACTATTCCATTATTATCGTTACCCACTCGATGCAGCAGGCGGCGCGGGTGTCGCAGCGCACCGGGTTTTTCCACCTGGGCGACCTGGTCGAGGTTGGTTCGACGGAGCGGATATTCCAGAATCCGCTGGATGAACGCACCAAGGACTACATCACCGGCCGCTTCGGCTGAACAGTGAATAAGCGATGAGCGTACATTTTCTGCGCGAGATGGAGCATCTGAACCAGCAGCTGATTGCGGTCGGCGACCGGGTCGAAAAGCAGGTTGGCAGTGCCTTCGATGCGGCAACACAACTCGATGTGGCCGGTGCCCAGCGGATTATCCTGGGCGACGATGAAATCGACAATATGGAAGTCCAGCTGGAGGAGGGCTGTCTGAAACTGCTGGCATTGTATCAACCGGTTGCGAATGACCTGCGTCTGATAGTCTCGGTACTGAAAATCAACAATGACCTGGAAAGAATCGGTGATCATACGGTACAGATTGCCAGGTCGGTGATCAGCCTCGTGGAGAAACCGCCCATAGAAATACCCGAAGCCATGTTTTCCATCTTCAAGCTGGTAAAACTGATGCTCCGCAAGAGCCTGCTGGCGTTCGTCGAGGCCGATCAAAGCCTGGCCAGCACGGTGCTGGATATGGATAACAAGGTGGATATCCTGTGCGCAAAAGCGATGCCGGCAGAGATTGAAAAAATCAGGAACGATACCGAACAAATCGAACAACGATTCACCCTGATCTCCATATGCCGCCAGCTGGAACGGATCGGTGACCATGCCTCCAATATCGCCGAGGATGTGATCTATCTGTTATCGGGCGACATCATTCGTCACGATACGCACCGGGCAGTGGCACTGAAAACCGGCTGAAGCTCGCTGTCCGGGTGTGCGTCCGGTAATTACCGCGAACGACGCCGGCGGTCGACCCGGTAACCCGCTACGGTTGACACCGCACCGGTATCCACGCCGGTACTGCGGGAAGCGGGACCCCGGGAGCCATAACACCGCCGCAGTTGCGGCAGTATCCCGTCACGTCCAGCCATCCCGGCCGGACCCCGGTGCCACTGCCCGTTGCCGGAGGGGTACTATCACTGGCATTTTCCGCACTATTACAACCACACGGCGCTACTACCGCGCAGGCGTTACCGGACTTGATGCAGCACCGGTTCCCGGCTAAAGTTCGGGTAGGGAAACCTGAACAGATACCGGTTAATTACACCATGAGAGGAGCAGACAAGTGGCCGATTCAATGAATGATATTTTGCACCCCCGTAATGAGGATCCGGAGTTTCCCCATGCACCAACCGGCTGGTCGCGGGATGTTGCGGCCCGGCAGGCAGCGGATATGGGGCTGGATCCCGGGGATGATCACTGGGAAGAGGTGCGCGCCCTGCAGGAGTACTTTGCCAGGCACGCTACCGGGGAGGTCCATTCGCGCGAGCTGCAGGATGCGCTGGATGAAAAGTTTCATGCCAGGGGCGGGTTGAAGTACCTTTATAAACTGTTCCCGGGCGGGCCGATTACCCAGGGTTGTCGCATGGCCGGGCTGGAAACGCCGGCAGGGAGCGGGGATAGCGGTTTCGGGAGCGTGAAGTAGTTCCCGGGGGACTACCACACGCACCTGCCCGGAATCCGCTGATAGCGGCCGGTCCGGCAACGCCCGGTTTGCCGCCGGCCAGCGGCTCACCCCGGCGGCGGATACCGGTTGCCGGCGTTCATAACCGGTCGCTTGCCTGATGACTCCCGGCGACCTGGTCGATTTCTGGTTCTCGGAATACTCCCGGCAGTACTGGTTCAGTTCCACCCCTGAATATGACCGGGAGGTCCACAGCCGCTTCGAGCCGCTATGGGAACAAGGGCGTGACGGGCAGCTGGCCGACTGGGAGGAGACCGCGACCGGTGCACTGGCGCTGGTCATCCTGCTCGATCAGCTGCCGCTCAACATGTTTCGCGGCCGGCCGCAGGGTTTCGCCAGCGAAGCGCAATCGCGGGAAGTCGCCGATCGCGCCATCGTGCGCGGACTCGATGCAGCGCTGACGGACGAGCAAAAGGCCTTTCTGTACCTGCCTTTCATGCACAGCGAATCATTGGTTGACCAGGACCGGTCGGTGTCCCTGTTTGAACAGGCCGGTCTGGATGACAACGTCAAATGGGCCAGACACCACCGGGAGATCGTCCGGCGGTTTGGCAGGTTCCCGCACCGCAACGCCATACTCGGGCGGGAAAGCACTCCCGGGGAACTTCAATGGCTGGCTTCTTCCGCAGGCTACCGGCCCTGAAGTCAGAATAGGATCAGCCCATGCAGGAAACCATTACACTGGGTACGGACGCGCGGGAAACGCTGGTCGATATCACGGACCGGGTGAAGGTCGTCGTGGCGCACAGCGGTGTGCATCATGGCATTGTGTCGGTCTATGTACAGGGCGCCACCGCGGCGATCATGATCCAGGAAAACTGGGATGAAAGCGTGCAGACGGACGTCGTGAACTTCCTGCGCCGGCTGATCCCGCAAGGTGTGTGGCTCCATGATGCCCAGGACGGCAATGGCGATGCCCACCTCAAGGCTGGCCTGGTCGGGCCGTCCGAGACCCTGCCGGTTGTCGACGGCAAACCGGGCCTGTCCACCTGGCAGAATATCTTTCTGTGTGAATTCGACGGTCCGAGAAAGGAACGGCGG
>Ga0210122_1000133_pt1 | contig 22278 bp, 14 predicted proteins | sample Muzzi_CordB_D2_FD_185530 | JGI IMG/M metagenome (GOLD analysis project Ga0210122, IMG submission 185530) | Wetland microbial communities from San Francisco Bay, California, USA, that impact long-term carbon sequestration - Muzzi_CordB_D2 (SPAdes) | ecosystem: Environmental > Aquatic > Marine >... | reverse complement strand
ATGACGATATATCGGTACTGCGTACTGCACTTTCCATGGGGAGCTGAATCATGAGTAAGCGTCTAATCCTGCTGTTCCTGTCACTGTTCACACTCAACGCCAGCGCCCAGTACGGGCCGGCGCTCAACAAGGACGGCAGTATCGTCACCGGCGTGCTGACCGCGAGCTTTGACGTTGACCCGTCCAACCCCAAAATCCCGTTTCCGTCGAACCTGCTGTTCACGGGTGCGTCCCCGACCGACCTGACGCTGAATATCCCGGGGGCTACGGACCCGACGGATTACGGCGATCCGATCGTTGCGCTCAATGCCCTCGACGGTTTCAGCACCACCGAGAAATGGTTCACCGGCTTCGTCGACGTCAACGGCCAGCCCGGTGCGATCGACCCGGCTTCCGTCGTGCCCGGGCAATCCGTCCGGGTGTTCGAGGTCACGACGCAACAATTCCTCGCGGTGACCAGCATCGTCAAGGAATTGACGCCCGGTCTCGACTACTACGCACTGGCCTCGGGCAGCAACGTCGTGATCCTGCCGTTGCGGCCGCTGCACGAGTACACGTCCTACATGGCCGTGCTGACCAACGACATCAAGGACACCGCCGGCAACAACGCCACGCCGGACACCACGTATTTTCTGACCAAGCGCCGTACCCCGTGGATCGACGCGAACGAGCATAGCACCTATGCGCTGATCGACGACGCCACCGCGCAGGCGCTGGAACCACTCAGGCAGGTCACGCAGAGCATGGAACTGAACGCGGCCGCCTACGCCGGCATCGACCCGGACGACATCATCCTCAGCTGGACGGTGCAGACCGAGTCGATCACGCCGACGCTGAAGCGGCTGCGCGCCGCGGCCCAGCCGGGACCGACGACGATCGCGCCGACCGGCCTGACGACCGCCGCGGTGGGCGGTCTCGGTATTGCCAATATCGAGATCGGCATCATCACGCTGCCGTATTACTGCGGCATCCCGACCCCCGAGAACCCGACCGCGGCGCTGACGGGGTTCTGGAAGGCCGCGCCGGGCGCTTACGTGCCGCCGTTCGACCAGTTCGGGCTGGACCCGACCTCGACCAACATCACGATCGCCAACCCGATGCCGGTGCTGACCGGCATGCAGACGGTGCCGCTGCTGGTGACCGTGCCGAACGCCAATTCCGGGCATACCAAGCCCGCCGCCGGCTGGCCGGTGGTGATCTTCGGCCACGGCATCACGCGCAATCGCACGGACGCGTTGGCGATCGCGGATACGCTGGCCTCGATCGGCTACGCCGTGGTCGCGATCGATTTCCCGCTGCACGGCATCAGCCCGGACGCGGACCCCTCACTGGCCGGTTTTTATATCGAGAACACGCCTTTCGCGGCGTTTGCGAACGAGCGCACCTTCGATATGGATTTCATCAACAACGCGACCGGGGCGCCGGGGCCGGACGGCCTGATCGACCCGTCGGGCGCACACGCCGTATCCTCGGGGCTCGCCAGCATGCTGACCGGACGTGACACGATCCGCGAGGGTGTCGCGGACTTATCGGTACTGGCCTTGTCGGTGCCGCAGATGGACTTCGACGGTGACACCGCGGCGGACACCGACGGCACCAACATCGCCTATGTCGGGCATTCGTGGGGCGCCATGCACGGTACGGTCTTGAGTGCAATCGAACCGCTGATCACGCGGTCCGTTTTGTCCGTGCCGGGCGGCGGTATCGCCCGATTCGCGGAAGCCTCACCCACGTTCGGGCCGGTTATTCGGGCCGGGCTGTTTGCAGGGGCAGGCCTGGAGCCGGGTACGGCAGACTACGAGCAGTTTTTCATCGCCTGGCAGACCGTGCTCGATTCCGCCGACCCGGTCAACTGGGTACAGGAGGCGGCCAGCTTCACACCGATCATGCTGCACGAAGCCGTCGGCGACACCGTCATACCGAACCATGTCGAGACGGCACCGTTGTCCGGGACCGACCCGTTGATCACGGTCGGTGGGCTGACGCCTTACAGCAGCACGCTGCAGAGCGCCGAGGGCCTTCGCGCCGCGGGACGCTTCCTGGCGCCGGCCGCGCACGGCTCGCTGCTGAGTCCGGCGTATTCGGCGGCCGCGACCGTTGAAATGCAAAGACAGATGGCCTCTTTCATCGCCTCCCACGGCGGCCTGATCCAGGTCACCGACGAAAGCACGATGGCGCCGGTCATCGCGGAGCCGTCCGTCGTCGTGCAACCGGGCGTCAGCGAGGCCGGGTCATCGGGTTCAAAGTCGAAAAGTAAATCCGGACCGGTCGCCGTTGCTTCACCCGCGGCGGCACACGCACCTTTAAGAAAGGGGGCGCGCCATGAGGACTGATCTTGAAAATGGCGGTAGGACAAAGGCTATGAGGGAGACGGTAATGAAAAACCAATACAAGAACTTGTTAGCCACCGCGGTATTCGGACTGTTTCTGGGTGGGTTTGCGACGACATCCGCCCGGGCCATGGATTTCTCCAGCGGTGAATTGTCCGGGAACCTGGATACGACGGTCAGCTTCGGCGCCACCTGGCGCGCGACCGACGCGGATGAGGAATTCATCGGCAAGGCCTGGTTCAACCCGACCACGTTCATGCTGGACAACGCCGGGCAACGGGCGGCGCCCGGCCGCTGGTCGGTCAACAACGACGACGGCGGTCTGAACTACCCGGACGCCGGCGACCTGGTTTCCAACACGGCCAAGCTCACGTCGGAACTGGACATCCGCTGGCGCAATTACGGCGCCTTTGCGCGCTTTACCGCGTTCTACGACCTGGAGAACCACGACAAGGCATTTCTCTCCCACGACGCCAAACAGCGCGTGGGCAAGGACTTCCGCCTGCTGGATATGTACCTATGGGGCAACCGGGCCCTCGGTGATCACTTCCTGAACTGGCGTGTCGGCCGGCAGGTCGTGAGCTGGGGCGAATCCACGTTCATCCAGGGCGGCATCAACGTGATCAACCCGGTTGACGTATCGAGGCTCAGGGCCGCAGGTTCCGAGCTCAAGGAGGCCTTCGAAGGCGTCAAAATGCTGTGGGGCTCGCTCGACCTGACGCAGAATACGTCGGTGGAAGCGTTGTATATGCTGGAATACCGCAAGATCATCCCGGATCCGGCCGGTGCGTTTTTCAGCACCAATGATATCGCGACACCGGGCGCTTCTTACGTCATGCTCGGTTTCGGCGGCGTGCCGCAGCCGGTAATCAACCCGGACCTTTACGGGTCCGTTTGCCAACAGGGCAACGATGCGGCTTCAGATGCCGCGCTTCCACCGAGCCTCGTCGCCGCGGGCTGCAGCCTGTCGTTTCCGCGGCAGGAAAGCCGCCTGCCGAGCAACAAGGGGCAGTTCGGCGTGGCCCTGCGCTATTTCGCGGAAAGCCTGAACAGCACGGAGTTTGCACTGTATTATCTCAATTACCACAGCCGCCTGCCGCTGATCAGCGGTTCGGCCATTACCAGCCAGGCGCTGGGCAGCGGCACCTACTGGACCGAGTATCCGGAAGACATCCATCTGTTCGGCGCCAGCTTCAACAGCAATATCGGCACCTGGGCGCTGGCCGGTGAGGTCACCTATCGTCCCAATGCGCCGCTGCAGATCGACGACGTCGAAATCCTGTTCGCCGGCCTGTCGCCGTTGAACCCGCTGATCCCGGCGCCGGTCCTGCGCTTCAAGAGCCAGTTGGGCGACTTCGCCCCGGGCGAGGAAATCCGTGGCTGGCGCAGGTTCAAGTCATGGCAGGCGCAGGCGACGACGACCAAGCTGTTCGGACCGAGTAATTTTCTCAAGGCCGACCAGATCGCCTTCGTCGCCGAGGCCGGGTTCAATTACGTTCCGAACCTGCCGTCCAAGGACGTTTTGCGCTTCAACGGGCCGGGCACCGATCTCGGCGGCGGCCCGGACTACCTGACGGGTGATTTCCGTAACCCGATGACCGAGCCTGCCGGTTTCGCTGACGACTTCAGCTGGGGTTACCGGATACTGATACGTCCCGAGTACAACAATGTCATCGGTGCAGTGACGGTCTCGCCAAGGCTGGCCTGGGCGCACGATGTCAAGGGGACTACGCCGGGACCGGGCGGCTCCTTTGTCGACGGGCGCAAAACCGTCACGGTCGGGCTCGGGTTCAATTACCTGCAAAAATGGGTTCTGGATTTCGCCTATACCAACTACATGGGCGGCGGAAGGTACAACCTGCTCAAGGACCGGGACTTCTACACTGCGAGTATCCGTTACTCATTCTGATTGCCGGAGAATGTCATGCGAATTTTAGCCAAACAAACGATTTTCATCTGCATGGGTATCGCGCTGGTCGCAGGCCTTGCCACGGGCCAGGCGTTCGCCGGCGCCAAGCCTGACCAGGTCCACCGCCTCAGTGAAGACCTGACACCGATGGGGTCCGAGCGTGCCGGCAACGCGGACGGCACGATCCCGCCATGGACCGGCGGGATCACGCAGCCGCCGGCCAATTACAAACCGGGGGACCATCACGAGAACCCGTTCCCGGACGACAAGCCGCTGTTCCGCATCACCGGCGCCAATTACAAGCAGTACGCCGACAAGCTTAGCGTCGGGCTGCAGGCCATGTTCGAGAAGTATCCCGACACGTATTTCATGGATGTTTACCCGACCCGGCGCTCGGTCTCGTTCCCGCAGCGCATCTATGAAATGACGGCGAAGAACGGCGCCACCGCGAAACTGACCGCGGACGGCGAGGGCGTCACCGATGCGGCGGAGGGTTTCCCGTTCCCGTTCCCGGAGAACGCCTACGAGCTGATGTGGAACCACAAGCTCAAGTACAAGGGGACCGGCGGGGTTCGCTACAACAACCAGATCGCACCGACGACCAGTGGCCAGTATTCCGTTACCGTCATCCGCGAGGAGTTGCTGGGTCTGTACTACAAGCCGGGCGTCACCATCGACGAGATCAACAATATCCTGCTCTATTTCTTCCAGGAGGTGGAGGCTCCGGCCCGCCTGGCGGGTAACATCCTGCTGGTTCACGAGACACTCAACCAGAAACTCCAGCCGCGCCAGGCCTGGATCTACAACCCGGGTCAGCGCCGCGTGCGGCGCGCCCCCAACGTCGCTTACGACAATCCCGGAACGGCATCCGACGGTCTGCGAACCAACGACATGACGGACATGTTCAACGGCGCGATGGACCGCTTCGACTGGAAAGTCATCGGCAAGAAAGAGATGTATGTCCCGTACAATTCCTATGCGGCCCACGCGGCCGGCGTCAGCTACGACGACTTTATCCAGCCGGGGCACCTGAACCAGAACCTGATGCGTTACGAATTGCACCGGGTCTGGGTGGTGGAAGCGGACCTGAAGAAGGGTATGCGGCACATCAACGCCAAGCGGACCTACTATCTGGACGAGGATAGCTATCAGATATTGCTGACCGACCATTACGACGGCCGTCTGCAACTCTGGCGCGTCTCCGAAGCGCATTGCATCAACTACTATGACGTACCGACGTTCTGGAGCACCATCGAAGTCCATTACGACCTGCAGTCAGGCCGCTACGTCGCCCAGGGCTTTGACAACAACATGCCGGTCAACACCTTCAATGTTGAAATGAATCCGAGCCAGTTTACGCCGCAGGCTTTGCGCACACGCGGTCGCCGCTGAACCATGGTACCGGCCGGTCGTGACCGGCCTGTCGGGCGACCAACAGGGCGGTGACAGGAATACAGTTGAACAGGCGAAAGCAGTTCCTCGCCGGGCTGCGCCTTTTGCTCGTTGCCGGTTTGCTCGTGCAGCCGCTGACGGCGGACGAGAGCCGCGATATTCTGTATGCCGAGCATATGCCGCTCGCCACCCGCTCCCTGCTGCTCGATATCACCCGCGCCGATGATACGCTGGTGGCCGTGGGCGAGCGTGGCCACGTGATCCTCTCCACCGACGGCGATCACTGGAAGCAAGCGGACGTGGTGCCGACTCGATCGACGCTGACCACTGTCTTCAGCATCGGCAGGCGGCTGTGGGCCGGCGGCCACGACGCCACGATCATCACCAGCGGTGACGGCGGCAATACATGGACACGGCAGTTCTTCGACCCGGGCCGTGAACAGGCTGTCATGGACATTTTTTTTACCGACGAGAACGACGGCGTGGCGATCGGCTCCTACGGTCTCTACCTGCGCACCGGCAACGGCGGCAAGACCTGGGAAGACGGCGTTGTCGACGCCGAGAACAGTTACCACCTCAATGGCATGGTCCGGTTTGCGGACGGCCGGCGGATGATCGCGGGCGAGGCCGGTTATTCCTATCGCAGTTTCGACGACGGGGCCAGCTGGGAGGCCATGTCGTTGCCCTACCAGGGCTCCATGTGGGGCGCGTTGAGGACGGATGCGGGCTGCGTGCTTTTCTATGGCTTGCGCGGCCACGTATTGCAAAGCTGTGACTTCGGTTCGACGTGGACGCAACTGCAAACCGGCACGAAAGCCAGCATTTCGGGTGCGGCCGCGGCGGATGGCAAGATTGTGCTGGCGGCCAACGGCGGCACTGTCCTGGTTCTGCAAAACGGTGTATTCAACACCTACCAGCACAGCAGCGGCGTCGATTTCGCCGGCGTGATTCCAGTGGGGAACGGCCGTTTTCTGCTGACGGGCGAATACGGTGTCTACCGCTACCCGGAGAGCGCGACAGCCGGAGACGGCCATGACTGAGCGGAGGCAGCAGAGGATTCTGCACAAGGTCGCCACGGCCCTGATCAACACACGCTACGGCATCGTGGCCGCCTTCCTGGTCGTCACCGTTGCCATGTTCTACCAGATGACGGAACTCAAGGTCGAGACCGGCTTCAAGAAGCAATTGCCGCTCAAGCACGAGTACATGCAGACGTTCCTGAAGTACGAAAAGGAGTTTGGCGGGGCCAACCGGGTGCTCGTCGCCCTGATTGCGCGCGACGGCAACATGTTTACGCCGGAATACTTCGACGCGCTGGAAAAAATCACCAACAAGGTGTTTTTCATTCCCGGGGTCGACCGTGCCAGCGTGCGCTCGATATTTACGCCCAATGTCCGTTTCGTCGAAATCGTCGAGGACGGCTTTGCGGGCGGCAACGTCATACCGTCCGATTACAAGCCGTCACCGGAGATGTTCAAGAAGATACGTTCGAACATCGTCAAGTCGGGTGAGGTGGGGCGGCTGGTTTCAGCCGACTTTTCCGGCGCCATGGTATGGGCCAACCTGCTGGAAGAAAACCCCCAGACCGGTCAGAAGCTGGATTACCGCGAAGTGGCCGCGCAGCTGGAGGACATCCGAAAGGAATTCGAAGGGCCTGAATTTACGGTAAATATTATCGGCTTTGCAAAGATCGTCGGCGATATCTCCGATGGTGCGCAATCGGTCGTGTGGTTCTTCCTGGTCGCCCTGGTGCTGACCGCGCTCTTGCTGTATGTCTATTCGAGATCGATCTGGCTGACCGTGCTGCCGCTGGCCTGTTCGCTGGTGGCCGTGATCTGGCAGCTGGGGACGCTCAATGTGCTGGGGTACAGCCTCGACCCCATGAATATCCTGACGCCGTTTCTGATTTTCGCCATCGGTGTCAGCCACGGGGTACAGAAGATCAGCGCCTGGACCGTGGAAAAGGAATTCGGCGGGCGGACACCGGAGCACTGGTACAACGAGGGCATTACGTCGGTCAAGAACATTCCCCGCCGCTCGCCCATGCACGGTTCGCGTGAAGCGATCAAGAAACTCCTGATCCCTGGCTCCATCGCGCTGGCATCCGACACCATCGGTTTCTTGACCATACTGTTCATCAATATACGGATCATCCAGGAACTGGCGATCACCGCCAGTATCGGCGTTGCGGTCATTATCCTGACGAACCTGATCCTGTTGCCGTTGCTGCTGTCCTGGGTGCAGTTCAGGAACCCGACCAAGTACCGTGAGCGCCTGTTGAGAAAGTCGGTGCAAAAATCCGTGATGTGGGATTACCTGGCCGACTTTACGCAGCCCCGGCGCGCCGCGTGGACCATCGGCGTCACACTCGTGCTGTTTGCGGGGGGCTTCTGGCTGGCGCGGGATATGAAAGTCGGTGACTCCGAGGCCGGTGTCCCCGAACTGCGGCCCGATTCGCGCTATAACCAGGACGCCGAGTTGATTTCCAAGCGCTTTTCCCTGGGCGTGGACGTGCTGACCGTGATCGCGGAAACCGTTCCCGACGCCTGCACGGAAAACTACGATGTCATGGAGGCCATCGACCGCTTCGCCTGGCACCTCGAAAACACGCCGGGCGTGCAGCAGGTCATCACGCTGCCGAAGGTCGTCAAGGTGGTCAACGCGGGTTGGAACGAAGGCAATATCAAGTGGCATATCCTGCCGCGGGACCATTACCTGCTGCGCCAGGCGTTGAGCAGCATCGATACCGACACCGGACTGCTGAACAGCGACTGCAGCGCCATACCGATCATGATATTCACCACTGATCACCGCGCGGCGACCATTGCCCGCATCGTGCAGCAGGTCAAGGTCCTGCGCGAGAGCATGGATATCGGCGGGGTCGCTTTCAAGCTGGAGAAGAAGGTGCTGGAAAAAATGGCCAGCGAGGGCGAGGTCACGCCGGAGCGGCTGCGGTTCCGCCTGGCCACCGGAAACGTCGGTGTGATGGCGGCGACCAACGAGGAAATTGCGGCCGCGCAGGACCCGATGCTGCTGCTGGTATTCAGCTCGATCATCATCCTGTGCCTGGTCACTTACCGGAGCGTGTTGGGAACCCTGTGTATCGTTCTGCCGCTGGTGGTGGTCTCGACGCTCGCGGAGGCCCTGATGGCGGTGTATGGCATCGGTCTGAAGGTCAACACCTTGCCGGTGGTGGCGCTGGGTGTCGGTATCGGCGTCGATTACGGCATCTACATCTATAACCGGCTGCACAAGCTGCTCAAGGCGGGTCTGCCGTTGCGCGAAGCTTATTACAGGACGTTGAGACTGACCGGCAGGGCCGTGATTTTCACCGGCTTTACGCTGGCCATCGGTGTCGGCACGTGGATATTCTCGGCCTTGCAGTTCCAGGCCGACATGGGGATACTGCTGTCTTTCATTTTCCTGGCCAACATGATCGCGGCCATCGTCCTGTTGCCGGCCCTGGTGCGCTGGCTGATGATGCGCAGCCGGGAAACCGTGACGGGCTGACCGCCAGGCGTGCATGACCATTTCGCCTGAAAATCCCGTAAGTATTAACAGTTTCAAGGTAACAGTTTTCAAATTACTCTATCCACTGGGGGTCCACAGGGAACGACGCTGATATAAACGCGTGAGCGGGCTGGTTGGGTGAGATTGATCACCCGGGCGCAGGGCTGTTTGTCAGGTAAGACGAATCGCGTCTGCAATACTGCGAAAACAGACAATGACGTTTTCTGGCTCGAGCAGCATGCCCAGGCTGCATTCGACTGCGAGGTGAGTGGATGACAGGTATCTACATCCTCGCGGGTTCACTGCTTTTGCAGTGTTCGGCGGCTGTCATCGCCGCCCTGATCGCCTGGAAGACGGGCCGGCGTTCATGGACCGTCATAAGTATCGCGGTCGTGTTGATGTCCATGCGCCGGGCGGTCAGTTTTTACGAGGCCGTGATCGGGGTCAGGCCTGCGGACCCGGTGGTGGAGATGGTTGCGGTGTTGATTTCCGCACTTCTTGTTGCGGGGCTGGCCAGCCTGTTGCGCAGGGCATATTCCCCGACCACGGCCGACGCCCTCAACCCGGGTCAGGCCGCCCACAGGACGACCCCGCGCCTCAGCCTGTTCGGGTTGTTGTTAACGGCGTCGCTGATCGCATTGTCGTTGGTCGCCACGTATTCCACGTTTGAGGTGGAAAAGGGGCTCTTGTTGCGAGAAGCCGTCCGCGGCAACCTGGCTCTCGCAAGGTCACTGGCCAACCTCGCTGACAGCCAGGCTGTTACGGTAACGCGGGAGCAGCGTCTCAAGCTGGTCAACGAAACCTGGGCACAACTCCAGCAAGATTATCCTGAAAATCAGCTCGTGCTTGTCGGCGCCGGTCTCGCTCGCGGGCGGCAGGGCTCCGATTTGTCGCTTCAAGGCAGCTTCCGCGGCAACGGCATTTCCCCGGACGGGTCCATGCGGACGACCACGCTGAGGAGTGTCGTGGCATCCAGGGCGGATTGGAGCGGGTTTCTGACCACCGCGACCGGCGAGCGGGACGCGGTGGTACTTGCTTACAGCGAGGCGCTCGGGGAAGCGATTTCGATTCGGTTGCCGGAGTCGGTCATCGCGCGGGAAACCCTGGCCACCCATCTGCCGCTGCTGGTTTGTCTCGCAATCGGTTTGGTTGTTCTGATTCCGGGGGTTCTGATCGTCTTTGCCAGGGCCTACGGCAATTCCCTGGGCAAGGCTCGCGCGAGCGAGTTGCGCTACCGGACACTGCTGGATCATGCACCCGTCTGCATCCATGAGGTCGATCCATCCGGCAGGATCATCGCGATGAACACCAGCGGCCTCGGCATGCTGCACCTGGCCGACGAAAGCGAGGTCCTGGGCACGTCCTATCTCGACATGGTCGCCGCAGAAGACCGCGCGCGGATCGCCAAGCTGATCGAGGAAGCGTTCGCCGGCCGGGGTTCGGACTTTGAGTTTAGTGGTCGTGGAGATTTCGACGGCGAAATCTTTTCCTCCAATTTTGTACCCATTCCGGATACCGAGGGCAATGTTGGAACGGTCATGGGTGTGACCCAGAACATTACCGACCAAAGGCGGGCGGAACGAAGGCTGAGGGAAAGCGAGGACAAGTTTTCCAAGGCGTTTCATACACATCCGACCGCCATGCAGATATTGGACCTCGAAACCGGCGAGCGGCTGGAAATCAACCAGAAATGTCTCGAAATTTACGAGGTTGGCAGTATCGAGGAACTGAATGCCAGCATTTTCGAGGACAACAAGTGGGTGAATTCGGGAGCGCAGTCCGAATCGGTGCAAAAATTGCTCAGGGAGGGGGTGCTCAGGGACTATCATTTCGATGTCTATTCGAAATCCGGGGAACAGAGAAACCTGATCGCAAATGCGGCGCTACTGGATGTGCGTCGAAGCAGGACCGCGGTCTTGTCATACACAGACGTTACGGAGAAAATGCGACTCGACATGGAGTTGAGAGCGCACCAGGAAAACCTCGAAGAACTGGTGCGGGCGCGCACTGCGCAACTGGCGGAGGCAAGAGAGAAAGCCGAAGCCGCCAACATGGCCAAGAGCGCTTTCCTGGCGAATATGAGTCACGAGATTCGCACGCCGATGAACGCCATCGTCGGTCTGACCCATCTGCTGCAGCGGGAGCACCCGACACCGGTACAGATCGAGCGCCTGACCAAGATCAATGTTGCGGCGTCGCACCTGCTGTCCATCATTAACGACATCCTGGACCTGTCAAAGATCGAGGCTGGCAAGGTGGCGCTCGAAGAGGTCGACTTCCACCTGGATGAACTGTTCGACCAGGCCAGTTCGCTGTTTGGCGACAAGGCCGAACACAGGGGCCTGAAACTGCTTGTCGAGAAACCCGAGTCCCTGGAGTGGTTCAGGGGCGACATCACGCGGCTGCGCCAGGCCCTGTTCAACTACATCGGTAACGCCATCAAGTTTACCGAGCACGGAGTCATCACACTGCGCGCGATCAAAGAGGAGGAGGACAGCGACGGCGTCCTGCTCCGTTTCGAAGTCAGCGATACCGGGATCGGCATCGAGGCCGACCATCTGGCGAGCCTGTTCGAACCGTTTCAACAAGCGGACGTGTCCACCACCCGCAAGCACGGCGGCACAGGCCTGGGGCTTGCCGTTACCCGCCGCCTGGTGCACTTGATGGGCGGGGAAACCGGCGCCCGCAGCGAACCCGGCAAAGGCAGCACTTTCTGGTTCACGATCCGCCTCGCCCACGGGCAGAAAACGGTGCGCAGCCCGTCGCCGGATTCGGACGTGGACGCCGAGCAGCAGTTGCGGAGCCGGCACGCCGGGGCCCGCATCCTGCTGGCCGAGGACAATGTCATCAACCGTGAAGTGGCGATGACCCTGCTCAAACGCGCGGACCTCCGGGTGGACACGGCTGAAGACGGTGTACAGGCCTTGCAAAAGATCAGGGAAAACCCTTACGACCTGGTACTGATGGATGTGCAGATGCCCAATATGGACGGACTGGAGTGCACCCGGCTGATTCGTGCGATGAACCATGACGCAGCCGAGTTGCCGATACTGGCGATGACGGCCAATGTATTCGAGGACGACCGGCTGGCCTGCGAGCAGGCCGGCATGAACGATTTCGTCGCCAAGCCCGTCAACCCCGAAAACCTGTTCGCGACAATCCTGAAGTGGCTGTAGCAGACGGGTGAGCATGGAGCTGCGCATGCCCGGCAAGCTACCCGGCGCCGGCACCACGATTTTTACCGTGATGTCGCGGCTGGCGCAGCAGCACCAGGCGATCAACCTGTCCCAGGGCTTTCCGGATTTCGACGGTCCGCGGGCCCTGCTCGACAGGGTGGCCCACCACCTCCGGCACGGCCATAACCAGTATGCGCCCTTGCACGGCGTGGGTGAGCTTTGCGAGCAGATTGCCGCCAAGGTGCACGATCTGTACGGCTGCCGCGTCGATCCGGAGTTGGAGGTTACGGTGACGCCGGGTGCGACGGAGGCGCTTTTCTGTGCCGTGACCGCCGTCGTCAGCGCGGGTGACGAGGCCATCGTTTTCGATCCCGCCTACGACACCTACGAGCCGGCCGTAAAGCTCAATGGAGGCGTCACCCGGCATATCCCGATGCGCTACCCGGACTTCCGCATAGACTGGCAGCAGGTCAGGGACAGCATCAACGACAAGACGCGCCTGATCATCCTGAACATGCCGCACAACCCGTCCGGGAGCAATTGGCGGCATGAGGACGTCGAGGCCTTGCGCGGCATTGTCAACGATACCGGCGTCTTCCTGCTTTCGGACGAGGTCTATGAACACATCGTGTTCGACGGCGCACGGCATCTTAGCCTGCTTCGTTACCCGGACCTCGCGGAACGCTCATTCACCGTGTTCTCGTTTGGCAAAACTTACCACGCCACGGGCTGGCGCATCGGCTATTGCGTTGCGCCGCGGGCTTTGATGGCGGAATTTCTGAAAATCCATCAATTCATCAATTTCAGCACCAATACACCGATGCAGTACGCGCTGGCCGACTTTTTGCGCGACCACCCGCAACACCACAAATCGCTGGCGGACTTCTACCAGCGCAAGCGCGACCTGTTTTGCGATTTGATGCGGCCATCCAGGTTCCGCTTCAAACCCGCCGAGGGCACTTTCTTCCAGTTGCTGGATTTCAGCGAGATTACCAGGGAGGCGGACACGTCGTTTGCCAGGCGTCTGACCACCCGGCATGGAGTGGCGACCATACCGGTATCGGTCTTTTACCGCTCGCCGCCGGATCAGCACATACTGCGAATTTGTTTCGCCAAACGCGAAAAAACGTTGCAGCGCGCGGCCGAGCGCCTGCTGGAGATTTAGCCTGTTTTAGTCGCCAACATACCGGATGCTGGCGCCTTTTGCAGGCCCGGGGAGTGTAAAATATGAGCGAAAAGCAATCCCTGCCGTGGGGTTTTTTACTGTATGACATGCTGGGCACCGTATTGCTGGCGCTGGGTATCGCGGCACAGGCGGGCATCAATTTCGGTTATTCCGTCCTGACGAGCGTCGCACCTGCATTGATCGTTACCGGTGTGTTGCTGATGGCGCCGCTTGTCGTCTGGGTCGTACGCAGGGCGCGGCAGGATCGTTGACCGTGCCCGGCGCGCAGGCGGACCGCATCTGAGCGAAGCCTTCGCTCGGTACCATGTGCAGGCAAAACATGACTTGTGTCGACCCCGGCGAACCGGGCGCCCAGGGGTACCCTGGGTTCGGGATCGAAGTCCCGGAACTCGGAGAGGAATAATTGCGGCTATTCATCGGCATACCCCTGGGTGGTCGCTGTCAGCGGGAGATCGACACACTGCTCAGGACCGCCGTACCCGCGCGGGGCGGTTGGCGCATGATACCGGAACAGAACCGGCACCTGACACTCGCCTTTCTGGGCGATCTGGAAGCGCCGGTCACCGGGCGGCTCGAACGGGCTTTCGCGCCCGCCTACCGCCCCGCGGAGGCCTTCGTGTATCGCTTCACGGCACTGGAACGCTTCCCAAGTCCCCGGGCGGGGCTGTTGGCGTTGACGGGCGCGGTAACACCGCCGCTGGAACAACTCGTGCAGACCACGAGAAACTTGTTGCAGGAAGTCGGCGTTCCATGCGAGCAAAGCCCGTTTCGGCCGCACATTACGCTGGCAAGACGGGCGCGGAAGCGGCAAAGCGCGCTCGCACCCGGCGCAGTGGCCGATATTGCAATGGAAATCGACAGCGTCGCGCTTTATCAAAGCACGCTTGGCCCGTCCGGAAGCGCTTACACGGTTTTGGCGAGAACCCGGCTCGGCCGTTCGGCGGCACCCTGACCTTTGTAGTGGACGGCGAATCCATTGGCTAATACGATTGGAGGCATGAACTCAAGATTCGAGACAAACGTGTCCGGCCTGGCCGTCCTCGCCCTGGGGCTGCTGTTTTGGGTGGCCGCCGCCGGCGCCGACGGCGACGTGCCACCGGTCCCACAGCACGATGACAACGGCGACCCACCCCCCGTCGTCCAGGGTGTGGACGGCGCGCCGTGTGAATCCGGTGTTTCCTCCGGCTTCGCCTGTCACAATATCGCATTGTTGTCGCGTGTTCCGCTGGCCGCCATGGGCGGCGGTTCCGGGGCCGACAACTGGGGCTGGAAGGATGCCCAAAGCGGTCATTACTACGCGCTGGTTGCGCGCTCCGACGGCACCAGCTTTATCGACGTCACCGACCCAGGCTCACCGGTCTACCTCGGCTACGTGCCGAGCACGTCCGGGAGCCAGCCGTGGCGGGATGTCAAGGTCTACGCCGATCACGCATTCATCGTTGCCGACAACATCCCCGGTCATGGCATGCAGGTGTTCGATCTCACCCGTCTGCGCGGCTTGAGCGGACCCAGGGTCTTCTTCCCGGACACACGTTATACCCGTATCGGTTCGGCGCACAACATCGCCATCAACGAAGATAGCGGATTTGCCTACATCGTCGGCAGTGACCAGTGTGCGGGCGGTTTGCACATGGTGGATATCCGCAACCCCGAAGCGCCGCAATTCGCCGGTTGTTTTTCCGCTGACGGTTATACACACGATGTCCAGTGCGTTGACTACGGCGGGCCGGATGTGGACCACCAGGGAGACGAAATCTGCTTCGCCAGCAATGAAGATTCGCTGACGGTCGTTGACGTCAGCGACAAGTCGGCGCCGGTCATGCTCGGCAAGGCGGCCTATCCTGCGATCGGCTACAGTCACCAGGGATGGCTGGACCAGGGGCAGGGTGTGTTTTTCATGGGTGACGAATCGGACGAAACCGACTACGGTATGAATACGCGAACACTGATCTTCGACGTCAGCGACCTGGACCACCCGCATTACGCCGGCGCCCACCAGCATGGGACTTCGGTGATCGACCACAACCTGTATGTCAAGGGCAATTATGTTTTCGAAGCCAATTACCTCGGCGGGCTGAGGATTCTGCGTATCGACCGGGGCGACGCGGTCGGTCTGAGCGAAGTGGCTTATTTCGACACCGAACCGGACCGGGATACGCTCGAGTTCGACGGCGCGTGGAACGTCTACCCGTTTTTTGACAACGGTACACTGCTGGTCAGTGATATCAGCAACGGCTTGTTCGTGCTGCGCGCATCGCTGGCCGATGACACTGCAGAGCTTGCGCCGCTCAATGGCCGTGTCAGCGGCGTCTGGACCGCGCCGGGACTCAACGACCAGGGGGTCAGCTTCCTCGTGGGCGAAAACGACGCCGGTCCGTTTATCTATTTCGCCTGGTTCGTTTACCTTGAAGGGCAGCCTTTCTGGCTGGTGGGCAACACGACCTTCGAATACGGGGCAGACAAGGTCACGATTCCGACGCAAAGGCTGCAGGGTCTTCAGTTCGTCACGCCGAGTTCCGAGAGGGCCACGCGTGAAACCGTCGGCACACTCAGCGTTCATCTGCGCGGATGCAATGAAATGGACGTCTCCTATGACTTCGGGGCGCTTGGCAGTCGCGAACTGGTATTCCATCAGTTGGCGGGTGTGCAGGGCAGGGTGTGCGCGCGGTAGACGGCGGCGACAAGTAATCCTTCCACCCAAGACTGTCAATTTCTACAGTAGTGGTGCAGCCGTGGCTCGGCGATAATCTTCTTGGGTTGATCCGGCCGGAAGGCAGACAAGAAGCATCCGGCTGGTCTAGCAAGGACAGGATCATGCTGAAATCGACAATTCTCCTGGGCATAGCGATTTTTTTGGCAACGGCGCCTCAGCCCGATGCGAAGGATATCGCCCAGATGAGCGGCTCGTTTATCGTCGTCACCGACAAGGTCGGTCTCTGGGCGGCGGATGACACCCGCAAGTTCGACAAGGCAACCAACGACACCCAGCGTGACACAGCAAACTGATTGACACTACTTCCCTTCTGCCCGGTGAGTGCGCGTCCGCGCATTGACCGGGTTTTTCTTTTGCAGGTCCCTCCAACCCGGGCACTGCACCGGTGTCTCGAATTCCGGTGACTCATGCGGGCCAAAAGTTTGCCTGCAGAGGCACCGTTCGCCGGTGGTTTCCGTTACACTAACGCTTTTTCGCCGCAGGGCAGGGCGCCGCTTTGAAATTCCTGACAACGATCACCAATAAACTGCTGGCACAAGGCTTGGGGATGCTCGTCATCGTGTTCGCGGCCAACGCGCAGGCCCAGGTTCCAGCGGCCTCCTTTTCCGATCTCCACTGGCGTCTGGTCGGCCCGTTTCGGGGTGGCTGGGCGACCGCCGTCACCGGCCACCCGGACAGCGCCGCGACATTCTATTTCGGTTCCGCGGATGGCGGTGTCTGGAAAACCGACGATGCCGGCGTGACGTGGAAACCGCTGTTCGAGCACGGGGGCAGCGCCTCCATCGGCGCTCTGCAGCTCGCGCCGGGCAACCCGGACGTGATCTGGGTCGGCACCGGGCAGATACAACAGCGCTGGGACGTCGTCGATGGGGACGGCGTTTACCGTTCGGTGGATGGCGGCGAGCACTGGCAGCACGCAGGTTTGGTTCAAAGCCGGCACATCGGCGCCCTGTGGGTCGATCCGGAGAACGCCGACATCGCCGTGGTGGCGGCGCTCGGACCGGTATTCGGTCCCGGAGGGCAACGCGGACTCTTCCGAACCGAGGACGGCGGCAGCCACTGGCACAACGTCCTGTACGTGGATGAGACCACCGGGGCGGCGGACCTGGCGTACAGCCGCGATGAGCCCCGCGTGCTGTACGCCTCGCTGTGGCAGCTGCAGCGTCACCCCTGGTTGGACTACTTCCAGCCTGCCGTGGGTGCGAACAGCGGCATCTACAAGTCCACCGACGGCGGCCGTAGCTGGTCCGCGGTAGGCGGTAAAGGGCTGCCGGCCGAACCGCTGGGGCGGATCGAGCTCGCGGTCGCCCCAGGACGGGCCGCCCGGCGTGTCTGGGCCTCGGTCGAAACCGCCTCGGGTGGCGGACTGTACCGCAGTGAGGACGGCGGTGAGAACTGGGCGCTGGTCAACGGGGATGCCAGCCTGGCCTCGGACTACATGGGCTGGCTGTGCGCCGACCCGCAGGATGCCGATACCGTCTGGGCCGGCGGCCAGCCGCTGCGCCGTTCAAGCGATGGCGGCGCGTCATTCACGATCGTGCGCAGCTCACCGGGCGGCGACGATTACCACGCGCTGTGGATCGACCCGCACGATACGCGGCGCATGATCACCGGTGCCGATCAGGGTGCGGTCGTGACGTTTAACGGGGGCCGCAGTTGGAGCAGCTGGTATAACCAGCCGACCGGGCAGTTTTATCGCCTGGCCGTGGACAACGGTTTTCCCTACCGCATCTACAGCGGCCAGCAGGACAGCGGCACCGTCGCGATCGCCAGTCGCAGTGACTACGGGCGTATCAGTTTCCGTGACTGGTACCCGGTGGGCGGTGACGAACGCGACGGCGATGTGCCGGACCCCGTCAATCCGGATATCGTTTACGGCGCCGGCCTGGGCGGCCGAATCTCGAGGTGGGACGCGCGCACGGGCCAGGTCCAGAACGTCTCCCCGTGGCCGCTTTCGAGTTACGCCGAGGACCCGAGAACCGTCAGGTACCGCTACGACTGGATCACGCCGCTGGCAATCGCCACCCCGCCGCCGCATGCGATCTACGCGGCGGCGCAGGTCGTGTTCCGCTCGCTCGACGGCGGCCAGCGGTGGCAGGTCATCAGCCCCGACCTGACCGGCGCAAAGGCCGGTGCCGCCGGTTGTGATGGCGCGGTATCGGTGAGAACCGCCAGTCAATGCGGTCTGGGCACGCTGTTTGCGATCGCCCCGTCCCCGCTGCGTGACGGGATGGTCTGGGTGGGCAGCGATAACGGCCGGGTTCACGTGACAGAGGACGGCGGCGAACACTGGCGCGACGCTACACCGGCGGGGCTGGAGGACTGGAGCAAGATCAACCTGGTCGACGCATCGGCGCGCGACCCGAAGACGGCCTACCTGGCCGTCGACCGGCATCGTTTGAACGACTTTTCCCCGCGCGCCTACGTCACGCATGACGCGGGCGCGAACTGGCGTGAGATCGGTCACGGACTGCCAGGCGGTGAATACGTCAATGTCGTGCGCGAGGACCCGGAGCGGGCAGGACTGCTGTATGCCGGCACCAGCCGCGGCGCGTATTTCTCCGTGGACGACGGCGGGCACTGGCAAAGCCTGCAGCTCGACCTGCCGACCACCGGCATCAATGACCTGCTGGTGCACGAGGACGACCTCGTGATCGCCACCCAGGGACGGGCGCTGTGGATACTGGACGACGTGGCGCCGCTGCGCCAGGCCGTGGCCGGAGGCAGTGACGCGTTCGTGCGACTGCTCGAACCCGCGAAGGCTTACCGTTTGCGGTTCAATCAGAACAAGGACACGCCCCTTCCCCCGGAGGAGCCTACCGGCGAAAACCCGCCGGCGGGTGCCGTGCTGGACTACATCGTACCCGCGGATTTCAGCGGCACGCTGCAACTCGAGATACTGGCTCCTGACGGCGGCCTCGTGCGCCGTTTCGAAAGCGGTAAGATACCGCAACGGGCCAAGGCCCACGTGTACTTCGCAGATACCTGGCTGGGTCGTCCGCAGATACTGTCAGCCGGTGCGGGGCACCACCGTTTTGTCTGGAACCTGCGCTACGCCCCGCCGCCGACGCTGGAGTCGGAGTACTCGATCGCAGCGGTGCCGGAGCGGGAGACTCCCATTTTGCCGGAGGGGGCCTTCGTTCTGCCGGGCAGCTACACCGTGAAGATCAGTGCCGGCGCCCGCAGCAGTAGCCAACCGCTCGAAGTGGCAATGGACCCGCGTGTACACGTTTCGCACGAAGACCTGGTCTCATTGCTGGAATTCCAGCGGCAAGTGGGTGCGGCACTTGAGCGGGCGGTCGGGCTGGCTGACCGGACCGGTGCCGGCAACGACGCGGATGCCTCACCGGGCGCCGCGTCGCTGGCGGCCGTTGCCGATGCGCTCACCGCGCTGGCAACGGACCTGGAACACGTCGACGCTGCACCGACGGCGCCACAGCGGGCCCTGTTGGCTGAAATGCAAACGCGGCTCGCAAAGTTCAACTAGACCCCGGCGGCGAGCAGGCTGCTCAGCGGAACGGCCTGCCTGCGCCCCGGGCCGTCTCCGGTTAAGGAATGAGGTATGAAGGACCTGACGCAGGGTTCCATCCCGCGCCACATCATTTCCATGGCCGTGCCGATGGGTATCGGCATGCTGGTGCAGACACTTTATTACCTCGTGGACCTGTATTTCGTCAGTGCCCTCGGTGATGTCGCGCTCGCGGGTGTCAGTGCAGCGGGCAACGCGATGTTCCTGGTCATCGCCTTGACGCAGATGCTGGGCGTCGGCACGACGGCCCTGATCTCGCATGCGGTCGGGCGCAAGGATCAACAGGAAGCCAACCTCCTGTTCAACCAGTCGATCGGGATAGCGGTCTTGTTCGGTGCGCTGACCGTACTCGGTGGTTACCTGCTTGCCGATGACTACATGGCTTCGATCGCGGCGGATCCGGCCACGATCCGGGCAGGGATGGTCTACCTGTCCTGGATGGTGCCCGGTATGGCCTTGCAGTTTGCCATGGTTTCGATGGGGTCGGCCCTGCGCGGCACCGGTATCGTCAAGCCGACCATGGTCGTGCAGATGTTGACCGTTGCATTGAACATCCTGCTGGCGCCCGTGCTGATCGCAGGCTGGGGCACCGGGATGGCGCTCGGCGTGGCGGGCGCCGGTCTGGCGAGCAGCATCTCCGTGGCCGCCGGTGTGCTGCTGCTGTGGCTGTATTTCCATCGCCTGGAAAGATATGTGGCATTCGAGGCAGCATTGTGGCGCCCGCGCCCTCCCATCTTGAAGCGCATGCTGGCTATCGGGTTTCCGGCAGGCGGGGAATTCGTCCTGCTGTTTTTCATCATGGCCGTGATCTACTGGGCCATCCGCGGCTTCGGCCCGGCGGCCCAGGCGGGATTCGGTGCGGGCTCGCGCATCATGCAGTCCATCTTCCTGCCGGCCATGGCGATCGCTTTTGCCGCGCCGGCGGTCGCGGGGCAGAATTTCGGAGCGCGGTCCGCCGACCGTATCAGGGCGACGTTTCGCTGGACGGCGTACATGACGGTGGGCGTCATGGCGCTGCTGACGCTGTTGTGCCGGTGGCGTGCGGTGTGGCTGGTGGGACCGTTTGCGCACGATCCGGAGGTGTTGGCCACGGCGGTGACCTTTCTGCAGGTCATTGCCCTGAATTTCGTCCCTTCCGCGCTCATTTTTACCTGTAGCGGCATGTTCCAGGCTCTCGGCAACACCTGGCCGGCGTTCATCAGCACCGCAACGCGGCTGGCGACATTTGTCGTGCCTGCCGTATGGTTGACCGGCAGCGCCAATTACCAGATCAAGGACATCTGGTACCTGTCGGTGGCGACCGTCGCGGTCCAGTCCCTGGTCAGTCTCTGGCTGTTACGCCGGGAACTCGGGTTGCGGCTGGCCTTTGAGGAGGCGACAACGGCAAACGAGGCGTCCGGGCCGGCGCCCGCCGGGCGGTTGTCGGCCTGACGGCCCCGCGGCCGTTGGGCCAGCGGCCCAGTTCGGTTGCGGTGACCGTTGCGGCAGAGGCACTGAGGAACAGATCGTCGTTTGGACACGTGTTTGTTGCGGTTGAAGAAAAGATCCGCGGCATCGTATGGCTTGCCCGTGTCCGGGCGCCCCGCTTTCCCGGCGGATGGTTTTCTGGCACAGTAGGGTCTGTTTCCATCCGGACCCAGGGAGAAGAGTCATGACACCCGAACTCAGGTACCTCGCAATGATCAGCGTCTTCACGGCCGTGATGTGGATTCCCTATATCCTGAACGCGGCGGCGAGGAACAAGCTCGGCGATTTGGTCGGATACCCGGAATTGCCGCTGAGCATGGCGCCCTGGGCGCAGCGGCTGAAAAAAGCCCACTACAACGCGATTGAGAACCTGGTGGTTTTTGCAGCGGTCGTATTGGTCGCCGATGCCCTTCAGATCAGCAACCCGGCGACCACCTCGGCCGCGACCGCCTATTTTTGGGGCCGGTTGGCGCACGCCTTTGCCTACACCGCTGCCATCCCCTGGCTGCGCACATTGGCGTTTGCCGTGGCCTGGGGCGGGATTCTCTGTATTGCCTGGCAGATACTGGGTTAATCCGCCGGACTGCCTGGCCGGACGGGTCCGGTACGGGTCCCGGCAATTCCAGCCCCGGCAATTCCAGCCTGTTTGCGGCGGGCGTCAGCCGTCCGGCGCGATGGGTGCGGGTTGTCCGCCCTCGTCGAGTGCGACATATACGAAAATACCCTCCGTGACCGCGACATTTCTACCGTTGTCCTGGCGCATGGCCACGGCCTTGATTTCCACGGTCACCGACGTGCGACCCGTCTGCAGGATCCTGGTATAGCAACTGACCACGTCGCCCACGTGAACAGGTTTGCGAAAAGTCATGGCGTTGATGGCGACCGTGACAACCCGTTTTTGCGCATGTTGGCGGGCGGCGATTTCGCCGGCCATGTCCATCTGCGACAGCAGCCAGCCGCCGAAAATGTCGCCGGCGGGGTTGGTGTCAGCGGGCATCGCCCGTGCACGAATCGTCGCGGCCTTGTTGCCGCTTGTCGTCATCTGCCCTTCACCAGGGCCGCTACC
>Ga0210122_1000131_pt1 | contig 22382 bp, 17 predicted proteins | sample Muzzi_CordB_D2_FD_185530 | JGI IMG/M metagenome (GOLD analysis project Ga0210122, IMG submission 185530) | Wetland microbial communities from San Francisco Bay, California, USA, that impact long-term carbon sequestration - Muzzi_CordB_D2 (SPAdes) | ecosystem: Environmental > Aquatic > Marine >... | reverse complement strand
CGCAGGCCGGGTTCTGACGCCCCCCGGGTTCCCCTCCGGCCTCCCCGCCTCCTTGCCGGTAGGAGAAGGGTGGTGGCGTCCCCTTCCCCCCGGAGGGCGGGAAGGGGATCGAGGGGTTGGGGGGCGATCTTGATGAGCGACGGCGCGCGACCTGGAGGGTTGTGCGCTCAACGCGCGCCTCGGCATCACCCGGCCGTCATCGGCATCGACTGCTCGGCGCGTGCGCAGGCCGGGCTCTGACGCCCCCCGGGTCCCCCTCCGGCCTCCCCGCCTCCTTGCCGGTAGGAGAGAGGAGTAGAGCGGTGGCGTACCCAACATGCTCCGTTTCGGAGCGACTTCTGGGTCGGCGGTGCTGTACGCAGAAGACGGGCCGGGCGGGGGCGCCCTCTCCTCCCCGTGAGGGCGAGGAGAGGGACGGGGAGAGGAGGGGCGATCTACAACGGCCAGATCACCGGGATCAGGAGGCTCGTGGTCAGCCAGAGGAGGATCGTCAGCGGAGTGCCGACCTTGACGTAGTCGATGAACCGGTAGCCGCCGGGGCCGAGGACCATGGTGTTGGTCTGGTAGCCGGTGGGGGTGGCGAAGCTCATGGAGGCGGCGAAAGCGACGGCCATGAGGAAGGGCTTGGGGTCGACGCCGAGCTGGTGGGCGACGGAGATGACGATCGGCACCATCAGCACCGCGGCGGAGTTGTTGGTGATGAACGAGGTGAGGATCGAGGTCACCAGGATCACCAGCGAGAGGACCGCTTTCGGGCCGAAAGGGGCTCCGGCGTGGACGATGCCGTCGCCGATCATCTGGGCCAGGCCCGTGGCTTCCATGGCCGTGCCCAACGGCAGGATGGCGACCAGCAAGATGATCACCGTCCAGTCGACGGCGGTGTAGGCGTGCTGGATGCGCAGAGTTCGCGTGGCCAGCAGCAGCACCACGCCGAGGATCGCGCTCTCCAGGATCGTCATCATGCCGGTGGCGGCGAGGATCACCACCACCGGGATGGTGAGCGCCCCGATCCACCATCCTTTGGTCAACCGCAGACGGACCGAGAGCTCTTTGAGCGGAAAGAAGTCTTCCAGGCTCTGGAGGCCTTCGATCCGCTGGCGGGGGCCGAAGACGAGGAGCGTGTCCCAGGGCTTGAGCGGGATCCAGGCGAGCTTTTCCCGGATCACCTCGCCGGTGCGGTTGAGCGCCAGGACGAAGCAGCCGTAGCGCTTGCGGAAGTCGATCTCGTTCAGCGTCTCGCCCACCAGGCGCGAGGTCGGCGAGAGCTGGAACTCGGTGAGGATGTTGTTGGCGTCGGCCACGTCCGAGTCGTCGAGCTTGGTGTCCGAGAGCAGAAGGAGGTTCCGCTGCTCCTTGAAGGCCACGATGTCCTCCATCGAGCCCCGGACGATCAGCGTGTCGCCCGCTTCGATCGGTGTGTGACGGATGTCGGTGGCGATCCGCTTCTTGCCGCGGATGATCTCGATGACGTTGATCCGGTAGCGGTCGCTGATCTGCTCGGAGAGCACGGTCCGGCCGATGATGTCCGAGCGCAGCGGGATCTTCATCTCGGTCAGGTAGGCGCCCATCTCGTACTTGCTGGTCAGGCTCGGCTGGTTGATCCGGTCCGGCAGGAAGCGCATCACCACCAGGTGGTTGTAGGCCATGCCGATGACGAAGAGGATGCTCCCCAGGGAGAGGAACTCGAACAGGCCGAAGGCGCCCAGGCCGTGGTCGACCGAGAGCGAGCTCACCAGCAGGTTGGTCGACGTGCCGATCAGCGTGCAGGTGCCGCCGAAGATGGCGGCGTAGGAGAGCGGCATCAGGAGCTTCGACGGGCTGATGCGGTAGTGCTCGGAGAGGCTGGTACCCACCGGGATGAAGATCGAGACCGCCGCCGTGTTGTTGATGAACGCCGAGATGAAGCCGGTCAGCATCAGCAGGAAGGCGGAGGCCCGCCAGCTCGACCCCTGGGCGTAGCGGGCGATCCGGTAGCCGATCCGCCGCACCAGCCCGCTCTGCACCAACCCTTCGCTCAGGATGAACATCATGAGGACGGTCACCACCGCCGGGTTGCTGAAGCCGGCGATCGCCTCTTCCGGGGTGACCAGGTTGAAGAGCAGCAGGAGGCCGAGGGAGATGAGCGCCGTCGCGTCGAGCGGCAGCCACTCGAGGATGAAGGACGCGAGTGTGAAGGCGATGATGCCCAGCAGAAGAGCGATATCAAGGGTCATGGGCGGGGGCAGTGTAGCAAGTCGGAGTGGCCCGAGGCGCTCGGACCTCACACGCCCGGCGCGCCCGGCTCGGTCCGCGCCAGGAGGCACCCGGGCGGTACAATGCGCGGCCATGCCCTACGTGCTGCGCGTTCGCGAGACCTTCGAGGCGGCCCATCACCTGACCTCGTACAAGGGCCGGCCCGAGCCGAGCCACGGCCACTCCTGGCAGGTGGAGGCGGTGATCGAGGCCGCGGAGCTCGATCCCGAGGGCATGGGCTTCGATTTCGTCGAGGTCCGTGATGCCTTGCGTGAGCTCGCCGGGCGGTTCGACCACCGGGACATCAACACCGTCGAGCCGTTCGACCGCACCAGCCCGACGACCGAGCGGCTGGCGGCCTGGTTCTTCGGAGAGCTCTCCAGCCGCCTCGGTGGTGCCGGGCTGAGCGAGGTGACGGTCTGGGAGGGGCCGGCCTGCGCCGCCACCTACCGCCCGTCCCGGCCGGCCGGGACGGTTGACAGCGCTCGGCCACCTGTTTAGCGTGAGGTGAGCTTCCCGACTGGTCGTCTTCCGAGATCTGCGAGAAAGGACCGCGACAATGCGATCGAGACCTACCACTGCGTGGAGCGCGGCCGTGATCCGGCTCGCCCGGGCTCTGTCGACCCTTCCGATTCTTCCGCTTCTCGGAGCCGCCGTACTGCTGCCGCTCGCCGGGCTCGTTGCCTGCGGGGGGGCCGACGGGCCACCGGTGGCCCGACTGCGCGTCGAGCCGCGGGAGCTCACCCTGGCCCACGGTACCTACGTCGAAGTGATGCTCCAGTGGCAGCTCACCCGCGCTCTCGGAGACGTGTCGGGCGAGCCCCGGGTCTTCGTCCACCTGCTGGACGACCAGGGCCGGCTGACGCGCACCTTCGACCATGCGCTACCCGGCGAGTGGAGCGTGGGCGAGGAGCGCATGGACGTCACCCGCGTCTACCAGTCCGTTCTCGCGCCACCTCTGCCCCCGGGGGATTACGCCCTGACCGTCGGGTTGTACGACTCCGCCGGTCGTCGTTGGCCCCTGGACGTCGAGGGGGAGTCGCTGGCGAAGTCGGAGTACGAGATAGCGAAGGTGGTGGTGCCGGCCGGGCCGAGCGGTGCTCCGGCGCTCGGGTTCTCGCCGACGTGGAGCCCGACCATGGCCGGGGCCGACCGCCAGACGCTGGCCTTGCGCTGGGTGACCGGTGACGGCGCGATCCAGTTGGACGACATCGCCGGCGCCGGGGAGCTCTGGCTGCGGTTGCAGATCCCGCCCGCGGGCGCCCAGGGGGAGCAGCGTGTGTTCCGGCGGGAGGCCGGGGAGTCGGCGGCGCCGAGCGTGCGACTGGTGAGCCCGTGCAGCGGCTTCGAGGCGTTCATCACCGGCGACGGCTCCCACGACGTGGAGGTACCGGTGGAGACCGGCGACGGGCGGTGCGTGATCCGGCTGGAGCCGAACTACGCGATGGTGAGCGAGGGGCTGGAGCAGCGGTCGGTGCTGCTCGAGAACGTGGCCTGGCGGGCGAAGTAGCCCAGGACGCGGCTCCGGGTCTACTTCTTCAGCGTGACCACGGTCTTGACCGAGACGGGGAGGCCCTGGATCGCGTCCTGGAGCTCCCAGACCTCGACGCCCTTGTCGTCGCCGACCTTGACCCAGCGGGCTTCGCGGAGGGTGACCTCGACCGGCATCTTGCCGTCCGCCGGGGCGGGGCGGCCGGTTTCGCTGGTCCAGAAGTTGTAGAGCGCGAGCTCGACGGTCTCGCCGGCCGGTACCACCTTCAGGAAGAGCTGGTTGTCGTAGACCGGCAGGTGCTGGCCGGAGACGGTGACGTCGAATCCGAACGCGGTGGCCGCTTTCTCCCCCCGGTTGGCGATCTTCACCTTCAACTGACAGAGCGTCTCGGGCCCCGGGGCCGCGGGCTCGATGGTCAGCGCTTCGAGGGCCAGCGGTGGTGGCGGCGGCGCGTCCTCGGCCGCCTGGCCTCGGGCGCCGGCGGGCAGGAGCGTGGCGAGGAGCACGAGGGCGGTGGCGGCGATGGCGGATCGACGGTTCATGGGCTTACCTCCGGTCGGGGATCAGATTGTACCCGTCCCCGGTCTGTCCGCGGCCGGCCGCGTTTCCTGAGTTACCATGCGCGGGCCATGAAAGAACGCCTCGGAGCCATTCTGCAACCAGACCAGGAGCGCTACCTGGAGCGCTTGCAGCCACCTCGCGATGCCCTGCTTTCGGAGATGGAGCGCGTCGCCGCCGAGGACGGCATTCCGATCTCCGATCCGGAGGTCGGCCGCCTGCTCCAGGTCCTCGCCGTGGCGAGCGGCGCGCGGCGGATTCTGGAGCTGGGCACCGCCATCGGTTACGGCGTGGTGCTCCTCGCCCGGGCGGCGCCCGAGGCCCGGGTGGTGAGCGTCGATCGCGACGCCGCGATGCTCGAACGCGCCCGGGGCTATGTGGACCGGGCGGGGGTGGGGGAGCGCGTGGAGCTGGTCCGCGGCGAGGTGCTGGAGGTGCTCGATCGGCTGAACGAGCCCTTCGACCTCGTGTACGTGGACGCGGAGAAGCTCGAGTACCGGATCTGTCTGGATCGTATTTTGGATCTGATGCCGGTGGGCGGGACGATGATCTTCGACAATCTCCTCTGGAAGGGGCGGGTTGCCGAGCCGCCGGAGGACGAGGACGATCGGGTGGCGGATGCGGTGCGGGCGTTCAACCCGTACATGATGATCCACCCGCAGCTCGTGTCGCAGATCCTCCCGATCGGTGACGGCGTGGGGATCGCGACGAAGCGGACCCCGACGCTCCGCGAGCAAGGTGGGCCGTTTTAGGTCACCCCCTCAACCCCTCGATCCCCTTCCCACCCGGCCCTCGGAGCCACTGGTGACGGGGCTTCCGTGGAATATCAGCGCTTTCGAGAGCGGTTTTGTCAAGCAACGATGAGCCCGTTCGAGGATACCCCGCTGGAGGACGCGGGCGCCGAGCGCAGCCCGCACGATCAAGAGGCCGCCGAGGAACCGGTCCGGCCGGGGCGGCGGCTGAGCGAGGCCGCGCCCTGGATCGCCGCGTTCTTGGGCGGGATCGGCGGCATCGGGGCGCTCGGCTATCTGCGGGGCAAGTACCAGCACAACACGGTCTTCCTTCCGGACAAGCACCCCGACGGCGTGCTCGACCCGGGAGGCCAGGGGCTCGACGCCCAGGACGTCTGGTTCCAAGCTCCCGGTGGGCCCGATCTCCACGGCTGGTGGGTCAGCCATCCGGAGGCGTCGGGCACGATCCTCTACTGTCACGGCTCGAGCGGCTCGGTCGCCCACCGGGTCGGGATCCTCCGGGAGCTCCAGGACCTCGGATTGAACGTCCTCGCGTTCGACTACCGGGGCTACGGCCGGAGCGCCGGCGTGCCCAGCGAGGCCGGCCTGTTCGCCGACGCGCGGGCGGCCTACGACCACCTGGTGGGCCCCCTCGGCGCCTCCCCGGGCGAGCTCCTCCTCTTCGGGCACTCCCTGGGTGGCGCGGTCGCCATCGACGCCGCGCTCGATCGCCCGGTCGCCGGCCTGGTGATCGAGTCGTCGTTCACCAACCTCAAGGACATGGCCCGGGCGCTCTATCCCCAGGCTCCCCTCCACCTGATCACCCGTAACGAGTTCCGGTCCATCGAGAAGGTGGCCACCCTCGGGATGCCGAAGCTGTTCATCCATGGCACCGCCGACGGTACGGTGCCGTTCGAGGTGGGACGGCGCCTGTTCGAGGCGGCTGCCGCGCCGAAGGACTTCTTGGCGGTGGACCGGGCCGGCCACAACGATGTCCACCTCCACGGTGGCCGGGCGTACTACCAGCGGATCGCCAGCTTCGTCGAAACCTGCCTCGACGGCTCGCGGACGTCCTGAATCCCTTCGTTTGGAGACTCAGCGCGCGGGCTCGACGCTCGCGAGCTCGTGACGCACGGCGATGAGCTCGCGCCGGAGCTCTCGTGCGCTCGCCGGCCGGCGTACCGGGTCCCGGTCGAGGGCGCGCTTCAACAACTGTTCGAGGGGCTCCGGGCACTCGGGGCGGAGCGTGCGGACCGGCGGGACCAGGGCTCTGCGGATGCGGTCCAGGGTGCTCGCCCGGTCGCCGGTCCGGAAGACCTTGCTGCCGGTGAGCGCCTCGTGGAGGACCAGGCAGAGTGCCCAGACGTCGAGCTCCGGTCCGGGCGGCTCCCCTTCGGCCACCTCCGGGGACAGATAGCTGAGGGTTCCCACCAGCCGATCGCCCTGGGTCTGCGCGCTCGGGGTCTCGCGCCAGATGGAGGTGGGGGGCAGCTCCGCGTCCAGGTCGACGGTCGAGCTGGTGCCCCCGGCGTCGCTCCGGGTGTCCAGGTGGAGGCGGGCGATGCCGAAGTCGGTCAGCTTCGGCGTGGCGTCGCCGGCGAAACCGATGTTCGACGGTTTCACGTCCCGGTGCAGGATGTCCTGGGAGTGGAGGGTCTCGAGGGCGTCGGCGATGGCGATGCCGATCTCGATCACCTCGAGCGGATCGAGGGGACCTTTCTTGAAGCGCCGGTCGAGGGTGCCCCCTTCGAGGTACTCCAGGATGAGGAGCGGCGTGCCGCGCCAGGTCTCGAAGCCGTGGATGGCGGCCAGGTGGGGGTGGCTCACGGCGGCGGCGGTCCTCGCCTCACGGCGCAGGCGCATGGCGTCCTCGGGCGAGACCCGGCGCAGCGTCTTGACCGCCACCGGCCGCCCCAGGGAGAGGTCGACGGCCCGGTAGACCACGCCCATGCCGCCCGATCCCAGGCGCTCTTCGAAGCGGAGCTTGCCCGGCAGCACGTACGGCACCGGCGCCTGCTCGAGCGGGTCGGAGCAGGTGGTGCAGAGCGGTGTCCTCGGCAGGAAGATCCGGCCACAGCTCAGGCACTCGCGCGCGACCTCCGCGGTCGGCAGCAGGGCTCCCGCCGCCCGGGGGCCGGCGCCGGCGCGCCGGCGGATCTGGTGAAGCTCCAGGGCCGCCGCCGCCGCGTCGGCGATCGTCTCCAGGAGCTCCAGGTCCTCCCGCAGGAAGGGGAGGCCGCTCCTCTTGTCTCCGAGCACCAGGATGCCGGCGACCCGGCCGTCCGTGCCCACCAGGGGGACGAGCAGCACCGCACCGCTGTCGACCAGCCAGTGGCGGTTTCCGGCCGGCAGCCGCGACGCGGGGGAGGATCGGTCCTCGAGGTCCACCAGCAGGGGCTCGGAGCCGCCGCCGAGGAGCGTCATCAGGGTCGACGACGCGTCGAGCGGGCGCACGCGCTCCCGGGGGTCGGCGTAGACGCCGCGCTCCTCACGCTCCAGCAGCAGGGCGACCGTCTCCAGGTGGAGCGCGCGGTCGATGCCGGCCGTCACCAGGTCCGCCAGGTCGGCCTCGGAACCGGTCCACCGGATCTGGTCCCGGAGCAGGCTCAGGATGCGCCAGGCGTCGTGCTGCTCGCGGAAGAACCGGCGGTCGAGGGCTTCGAGCAGGCGCTTGCGGTAGCCGATGACGAACAGCCCGAGGGCGCTCGCCGCGAGCAGCGCCACCAGGCTCACTCCCGAGAGCACCTCGCGCACCGTGCTCTCCCGGTGGATCCAGAGGAAGACCGCGAGCACCGTCAACGGGATCGCGGCCAAGGCGCTCACGGCGGAGCGGGCCAGGCCGTACTGGATCGCCCGGCGCGCGATCAGCCGCACGTCGAGCACCTTCTGCTGAAGCACCGCGTAGGCGGTGGTGATCGGCGCCATCAGGGCGCAGGGCAGGAGGAAGAGGACCGTCCAGGCGGTCTGGAAGCGCGCGTGGTCGCTCAGGAAGCGATCGAACGGGGGCACCACGATCTCCAGCATGATCGCCGCGATCGGCAAGCCGAAGCCGATTCCCAGCCCGGTGAGGAAGAGGCGGACCCGGCGCCGCTCGACGAGGCCCGCGGCCTTCAGCCGAAGCGCCAGGAAGACGACGCCGAGCAGGGTCAAGCCGAGCACCAGGGAGTAGAAGAGCGACTCCTCCGAGTCTCGCAGCAGGGGGGCCAGGAGACCGCTCTCGATTCCTTCCCGGCCGGTGAGGTGTGCATGAGCGAGGACCAGGTTGGCGGCGAAGAGCACCGCACCGATGGTGCCGCTGGTGGCGATGGCGACGGACGCGATCCGGCGGACGAACGGTGGGGTGTGGGCCTTCGGGAACTGGGCCACGAACAGCCAGAAGAACAGCGGGAACAGGGCGTCGATCTCGGAGTGGAGGAGGACGAGGGCGCCCTGCTCCGCGGGAGGGCCGAGGGCCGCCGCCAGCCACCGGACCGGGCGGTTGGCGAACGCGGCGGCGAAGGTCAGGTAGCCGGCGCCGAGGTACAGGGCGCGCCGGTCCTGGCGGCCGACCACGAGCAACACGATGCCGACGGCCGCGTATGCGATGAGCATCGCCGCCGGGGCAAAGGCCGGGACCGGGGACGGCGGGGCTCCGGGGCCGACCGCAAGACCGGCGAAGGCCGCGGCCACCTTGGTGGCGGCCACGGCGACGACGAATCCGAAGGCCAGTCGTCCCGGTCGCTCGTTCACCTGGTTCGCCCTTCGTTCTCAGTTCCGCGATCGACGGTCAGGAGCGCCGGGCGAGCCGCCGGTGTGTCGTGGTGGGCGGTCAGCCCCCGTTCGGCGGGCAGTACTCGGTTTGCGAGGTGACCTCGACCGACTGCGCCGCGCGCGTGAAGTCGTCGACCCTGATGATCGTATCCCCCCGCTCGGCGGCCTTCTGGGCGGCCAGCCGGCCCACGGCCCGCAGGCGCTCCAGGACCTCGACCGCCTCCTGCTCCCAATGCTTTTCGGCCTCACGCTCCAGAATACCCCGGTATCGACCTCGGAGGGCTCGAACCGCCTCGCGCGACACTCTCATGGAGCCCGCACCGTGGCCGAACGCCACGTACATCTGACCCAGCGCGTCGTCGATCAAGCTCATTTGCCGACCTCCTCGATTCGTTGGACAGAGTGTTCTCGGGAATGAGGATGGCAGGCAGAGCCACAATCCGTCCAAGAGCAATATGCACATGGACGGCGTGGCGACGGGTGCGAAGCGGCACCGTGCTCATGGAACGGCGCGCTCAGTACTTGACGGTGCAGCCGTAGGGCTTGGTGTTCGTCGGCTCGACCGGGCGGCCCTGGGCGTGGGCCTCGAGGGCCGCCGCCACGTAGTTCGTGCGCTTGGCCGGCGGCTGCCGGCCCAGGGGATCGGCGTCGATGGCGCCCTCGTAGATCAGGATGCCCTCTTCGTCGATGACGAACATGTGGGGTGTGGTTTTGGCGTCGTACGCATGACCCACGGCGCCGGTCGGGTCGAAGAGCACCGGGTAGTCGATTCCGTACTTGGTGTCGTAGGCCCTGTGCTCGGTGGCGCTCATGGAGTCGACGTGCTCCGGGCTGGAGCTGTTGATCGCCAGCCACACCACGTCGAAGCGGTGGGCGAGGCCGATCATCGTCTTCTCCTTGGCGTGGCGCTCGGAGAACGGGCACTTCGGGTTGATCCACTCCAGGACCACCATCTGCCCCCGGTAGTCCGCCAGGGAGTGCTCCTGGCCGTTCAGGTCGGTCAGGGTGAACCCGGGTGCCGGGTCTCCGACGATGACCGACGCCGCGGCGACCGAGGCCAGGGTCACGATGGCGGTGACGAGCACCAGGGCGATCGCCAGGATGCGGAGCGAGGGGCGGACGTGGACCATGGAAGAGACCTCCTGGAATGTGTCGGTCTGCTGGTTCGGGGACGCGTCGATCGGATCGGTGAATTATCCCACGTCCGCCGGCGGTCCGATCCGGTCCGCCTCGGCGTCCGGGCTCTGGGCGCGCCGCGGGGACTCCTCCGGCGCGGGGGCCCGCGCCCGCAGGCGACCCCGGTCGGCGAGCCAGACCGTGGACACCGCGGCGGCGAGGAGCGCGATCATCAGGACCGCGCGCAGCGTCTGGCTTCGGCTCCGGCGCCGGAGCCAGGTCACCAGGGCGGTGATCAGGAGCGCCAGCTCGACGAAGGCGAGGTACTCGGTGCGCACGCTCGCGGAGAGCAGGTAGAGGAGCCAGAAGATGGTCAGCGCCGCGACGAAGCCCAGGGCCTGGCGCGTGCGCTCGGAGGCGCCGTCCCGCGCCCGCGCGGCCATCCCGGAGACGACGAACCCCCCGGTGAGCCAGGGGAGCCCCAGGCCGAGGCCGAGGGCCGCCGCCACCAGGACGGTCGCGAGGTCGCCGCCGGCGGCGGCCCGGGCCAGCGCCGTCGAGGCCGGCGGTACGGGCCAGGACAGAGCCAGGAGCGGCGCGAGCGCCCCGGCGACCGCGGCGGGGCCGGTCCCCAGGCCCCGGGAGGAGAGGCGGGCCTCCGCGTTGCCGACGAAGCCCCACAGCCAGAGGACGAGGCCGAGGGAGACCAGGGCGAGGGCGGCGAGCGCCGTCGGCTCATTCAGGTGGGCGCCCGAGGCGACGACCGACGCCGCGCCGCGCCCCGGCACCGACGTCAGGGCGAAGAGGGCCAGCAGCAGCGAGCCGGCCACGGCTCCGGCGCAGGCGGTCGCGCCCAGGGAGAGGGCGGGTCTGGTCGCCGGGGTGGCAAGCCCTCGGAACCCCACCAGGAACGCCAGCAGGAGCGCCAGGGCACCCGGCGTCAGGGCGAGGAGCAGCCCGCCGGCGAGGCCGCCGAGCACCACCGCCACGAGGTCGGTCCGCGCGCCGCCGTCCTCGGCTTCGTCGATCTCCGCGCCGATCTGTGCGGGGACCGCGCGGCGCGCCTCGATCGCATGGGGTGTGCCGAGGTTGGTGACCGTCCAGGCGAACGGCGTCGTCCGCGGCGCCTCTTCGAGGCGGCGGCGCAGCTCGAGCGGCACGCTGAAGCGCAGATGGTCTCCCGTCGTCTCGCGGCTCGGCGTGCCGGTCTCGAACAGCTCGTGGTGCTCGAGGAAGATCTCCGGCTCGAGGCCCGGCTCCGGCTCGACGCCCTGCACCGTCACCAGCAGGGTCGGCCGCTCCAGGTCGGAGACGTCGAGCACGGCGTCAGTGGTGATCCCCGGCAGCTCGGCCACCGGCCGGGGGAGGCGGCTCCGCCAGGCGTCGAGGAGGGGGGCCGTCTCGGGATCGATCTCCGGTGCGGGGGCCTCGCCCGCGGCCCGGCCGGCGAGGGGCTGGTCGAGCCGCAGCGTGTAGCGGTAGGGCACGCAGTCGACCTCGCACACCAGGTAGTCGAGCGTGATCGACAGCTCCAGGCGCTCCTCCCCCGGGGCGGCGAGCATCGCGTGCACCGGGTAGACCACCTCGTGGGCGTAGCCGAAGGCCACCAGGCCGCCCGCCAGCTCATAGCGGTCGGGTGCGGGGAAGAGGAGCTCCACGTCCCCCAGCTCCGGGGTCGCGGTGGTGTCGATGACCGGCGGGAAGCCGGCGTCGCCGCTGTTCTTCCAGTAGACGTGCCAGCCCGGCGCGAGCGTGAAGTGGAGCCCCAGCCAGAGCTCGCCGTTCGCCGGCGCCACCCGGTACGGGCTGACGAGGCGGACCCGGGAGTGGGGGTTCTCGTTCCACGGCGAGGCGGCTGCCGCCGCCGGGCGGGCGGAGGTCAGCAGGCCCAGGGAGACCAGGACGAGCGCGACCAGGGCCGTCGCGGCGAGGGTGGATCTGCTGAAACGGGCTCTCATCCCAGCGATCTTACCGGCGAGGTCAGTTTTCGTCGTCGGCGCCCGTGCCCAGCCAGGCGTCGAGGTGGGACCGTTGCTCCGGGGTCGGCTCCGGGACCAGCTCCAGCTTCCAGGTCTCCTCCGGCTTTTCGCCGAAGGTCGCCGGGATCTCGATCAGCCGCTCGCGGCGGGCCACCGTCACGGTCGCGTGCTGGCCCGGGCGGAAGGCCTTGAGGCGCTTCTCGAGGCCGTCGGGCGGCACGCGGAAGCCATCGATCGCCAGGATCTCGTCGTCCACGTTCAGGCCGGCCTCGTAGGCGGGGGTTGCCCTCGGCACCTGGGTGATCACCAGGCGCCCGCCGTCGACCTCGGTCTGAATGCCGAGCCAGCCGGCCGGCTCCTCGTCCTTCTCTTCGGGATCGACCTCCGGGTCGGCGAAGCGCAGCCCGTACCACTCGAGGGCCTGGGAGTAGTCGAGCTCCTCGGTCGAGTCGATGGCCCGGTCGATGAACGCGTCGAGGGAGCGGCCGGCCGTCTCCTCCAGGACTTCGCGCATCTCGGGGCTGGTGAAGCCTGCCGCCGCGGGTCCTCCCGAGCCGTTCGAGCTCACTGAGGCCGCCGAGCCGGCGCCGAAGCGCTGCCAGGCCAGTCGCAGCGCGTCGTCGAGGCTCCCCCGGCCGTCGGTGTAGCGGCGGATCGTCGTGTCGAGGAGGAACGCCACCACCGCTCCCTTGGTGTAGTAGCTGATGGCGGTGTTGACGGAGCTTTCGTCCGGGCGGTAGAGCTTGATCCAGGCGTCGAAGGAGGCGAGGTCGAGGGGCTGGACCTTGCGGCCCGGAGTCGTCTGGAGGCGCTTGATGTGGTGCGAGAGCGCCGCCAGCGCCTCGTCACGGGTCGAGAGCCCCGCCCGGTGGACCATCATGTCGTCATAGTACGAGGTCACGCCCTCGACCAGCCAGAGGTTGCGCGTGTAGATCTCCCGCTCGTAGTCGACCGAGGCCAGCTCGAGCGGCCGGAGCCGCTTGACGTTCCAGGCGTGGAACAGCTCGTGGGCGACCAGGCCGAGCCACTCGAGGTACCCCTTGCGGGTGCCCATCTTCCAGCGGCTGGTCATGAGCACCGTCGACTCGGCGTGCTCCAAGCCTCCCCGGGCCTCGACGATCAGGTTCAAGAACAGGAACTCCTCGTACGGCAGCTCGCCCCAGAAGGCGCGCTGGGCGCGGACGATCTTGGCCACGTCGGAGACCGCCTTCTCCCCCTCCCAGGGTCCGGCCTCGCCGTGGGAGAGCACCCGGTGCGGCACGCCGTCGACCTCGAAGTCGTAGAGCGTGCCGTTGCCGGCGTAGATGGGCGAGTCGACGAGCGTCTGAAAGTCGCGGGCGAAGTAGGCGTGGGGCTCGGTCTCGGCCGGCTCACCCGGCGCCGCCGGCTCGGTGAGCGGATCGAGGGAGGTCGCCGAGCGGGACCACCCGTCCGGCAGCTCCAGGCGCACCTGGTACGTGGCCGGTACCGGCCCGTCGGCTCCCGCGGGGACCAGGTAGGTGGCGGCGCCGTTGAGCAGTGCGAAGTCCCGGTCCACGAAGTTGGTGCGGACGGTGAGCTCGCGGCAGTAGAGGCGGTAGCGCACCACCGCCGGCTGGCCTCCGGTGGCGACCTGCCAGCGGTTCTTGGCGGTCTTCTCGACCGCCAGCGCCTGGCCGTCGAGGCTTTCGGCACGCACCACCTCGACGTGGCGCGCGTACTCGCGCACCAGGTAGGAACCGGGCGTCCAGACCGGCATCATCAGCTCGAGGTCACCGGGGTCCTCTCCTCCGGCCGTCGGCCGGGACGTCCCCGGCGGCGACGCGGGGTAGAGAGCCTCGACCTCCACCAGGTGGGTCGCGGGCTCGGGGATGCGGAGGGTAAACGCGACGGGCTGTCGGCTCAAGGTGGCGTGGATCGGCAGGGTGAAGAGTCCGAGGAGCACGAGGGTTGCTGCGAGCGTGCGGGAGCGGAGCATGCGGGCAGAACCTTATCCTATTCGGCGTATGGTTCCCCACACGGACCCCCTTCGCGCCGCCTCGTGGGCGGTCGCCGTCGGGCCGCGGGCGAGTCACCGCGGGGCACAAACGGTTAGACTGCCCTGCCGGAGGTGAACCATGACCGACCCAGCGACCTCGCTCGAGAAGCAGCTCAACGACACCCTTCGCGACGCCTCGCCGGCGCTCGCCGCGGCGCTTTCGCCCCTCGGGCTGCGGGCCGCGTTTCCCCAGGACATCCCGTTCCAGGCGGCCCAGGCTCGCCAGAAGGCCTACAACGGCACCATCGGCCAGATCACCGACGGCCACGGCGCGGCCGTGCCCTTGCCGTCGATGGCGGCGGCCCTCGGAGGCCTGGGCGAGGCGGACCGGAACCGGGCGCTCCTCTACTCGCCGGTCGAAGGCATCGCCGCCGTCCGCGAGCTCTGGCGCCGCTGGCAGCGGGACCGGATCGGCGACACCGGCGACATCGGCGGCCACGCGGGCGGTGCGCAAGCCCTGCAATCGACCCTGCCGATGGTCACCGTCGGGCTGACCCACGGCCTGTCACTGGTCGCCGATCTCTTCGCCGGGGCGCCGGACGGCCGTCCCCGGGCGGTGGCCGTGCCGCAGCCGTTCTGGGGCAACTACCGCCAGGCGTTCGCGCTGCGCACGGGGGCACGGATCGTGTCCGCGCCGGCCTACCGGGACGGCCGGTTCAACCCCACGGCTCTCCAAGAGGCCCTGGCCGGTGCCGACCTCGCGCCCGGGGAGCCGGCGTTGGCGGTGGCCAACTTCCCGTCGAACCCCGGCGGGTACTCGCCGACGACCGAGGAGCGGGAACTGGTGGTGGCCTCCCTGGTGGCGGTGGCCGAGGAGCGCCCCCTGGTGGTCGTCGCGGACGACGCCTACGCCGGCCTGGTCTACGAGGAGGGGATCCCCACGCGGTCGATGTTCTGGGACCTCCAGGGGCGCCATCCGAACCTGGTTCCGGTCAAGGTCGACGGCGCCACCAAGGAGCTCTCGTTCTTCGGCGGTAGGGTCGGGTTCCTCACCTTCCCGTTCGAGCCGGAGAGCCCGGTGGCCAAGGCTCTCGAGAGCAAGGTCAAATGCCTGGTCCGGGCGGCGATCGGCTCGCCGGTGGCCGCCAGCCAGGTGATCCTGATGGCGTCTCTCGGCTACGAGGGCGTCGATGCGGAGGTCGAGCGGGTGCGGCGGCTCCTCGCCGGGCGCTACCAGGCGCTCCGGGGCGCCCTCGACGGGGTCGACCCGGAGCACCTCCGGCCGCTGCCCTTCAACTCGGGCTGCTTCGCGCTGGTCGAGCTCGGCGAGACGCCGCGCGCCGCCGGCCTCGGGGCCGACGCCGTCCGCCGCCATCTCCTGGACGCCGAGGACACCGGGCTGGTGTCGATCGGCGAGCGGTTCTTGCGCATCGCCCACTGCTCGGTCGACGCGGCGGACCTGCCGGAGCTGGTCCGGCGGCTGGCGCGCGGCGTGGCCGAGTGCGTGGCGCGTCGTGGCGCCGGGAGCATCCGAGGGTGACCGGCCCGATCGACCCCGTCCTGGTCGTTCTCGCCTACGGAGCCGTCGCCGCCGGCGCCTCGATGGCGGGGGCGCTGCCGCTGGTGGGGAGGGAGTCGCTGCCCATCCGCTGGCTCGGCTGGGCCAACGCGCTGGCGGGCGGGATGATGATCGGCGCGGCCTACGTGCTCTCCGTCCACGCGGACAGCACGATCGATCTCGGCCTGGGTGCCCTCGCCGGGATCCTCTTCATCCACTGGGTCCACTCCCGGGCGGGGACCGCCGAGCTCGAGCTCGACCAGGTGGACCGGGGCGAGCCGGCGTACGCCTACCAGGTGCTCTTCATGGGCGCCCTCCATGCAGGCTGGGAAGGCCTGGCGATCGGTGCCGCGGCGGCGGTCGAGCTCCGTTTCGGCATCTTCATGGCGCTCGCCCTGGCGGTCCACAACATCCCCGAGGGGACGATCCTCTGCGCCGTGCTCCGGGCCCAAGGGGTGACCTTGCCGTCCGCCGCGTTCCTGGCCGTGGCGGTCAACGTGCCCCAGGTGCTCTTCGGCGTGGCCACGTACGCGGTGCTGGTGGCCGCTCCGGTGGCCGTGCCCACGGCGGTCGGCTTCGCCGTGGGGGCGCTCCTCGACCTGATGCTCGTCGAGCTGCTGCCCCAGTCCTACCGCCAGGCGGGCAAGGTGAGCATCGCCCTGGTGGCGGCGGTGGCCATGGGTCTGGTGGTCTTGATGGAAGGGATCTTCAGTTGAGCGGCCGGCACAGCGGCCGGCCGCGCGCGGGGACCCTGGAGGGGGACAGATGGTCGCGGACTGGCTGATCGTCGGCTTCTACGCTCTGTTGACCGCCCTGGCGACGGGGCTCGGGGCCCTGCCGTTCCTCTTCGTCCGGACGGTCTCGAAGCGAGCCGTGGCCTACTCGAACGGCATCGCCGCCGGGCTCATGCTCGGCGCCTGCTTCGGGCTGATCCGGGAGGGTACGGCCTACGGCGACTGGCAGACGCTGGCCGGCGCGGTGCTCGGCATCGGGTTCATCCTGGTGACCGAGCGCTGGCTCGACACGTCGCAGATCGGCCTCCACCAGGTGGGCGCCGGCAGGGACGGCAAGACGGCCAAGCGGATGATCCTGATCGTCGTCGTCATGACCGTCCACTCGATCGCCGAGGGGGTGGCGGTCGGCGCCTCCTTCGGCGGCGGCATGACCCTGGCCGCGGTGATCACCATCGCCATCTTCGTCCACAACGTGCCGGAGGGCGTGGCGATCAGCGCGGTGCTCCGGCCGGAGGGGGTGAGCGTGTTCCGCTGCGCGCTCTGGAGCATCTTCTCGTCGCTCCCCCAGCCGATCCTCGCCGTGCCGGCGTTCCTGTTCGTCGAGGCCGTCCAGCCGGCCCTGCCCTACAGCATCGGTTTCGCCGCCGGCGCCATGGTCTTCATGGTGTTCATGGAGCTGCTGCCCGAGGCGTTCGAGGACGCGCCGCGGGCCGGCATCGGGCTCGTCACCAGCGTTACGCTGATGGCGATGGTCCTCTTCCAGCGCTTCCTCTAAGGGAGGTGATTCCGCAGCGGACGCGAGCGGTCGCCGTCCGCCGGCGCCATGACCGTCGGCATCGCCATCGTCTCCGGCCTGATCCTCGCGGCCGGGGTGCTCTTCGCAACCGAGTGGGTGCCGCCGGAGATCACCGCCCTCGGGATCGCCGTGGCGCTGGCGTTCCTCGAGCCGTGGACCCTGGTCACCCCGGCCGAGGCGATCTCCGGCTTCGCCAGCCCGGCGACGGTGGCGGTGCTCGCCATGTTCATCCTCAGCGAGGGGGTGCGGAGGACGGGCGTGGTCGGCCGCCTGGGGCGCCGCCTCGCGCGGCTGACTCTGGGGAGCGAGCGGCGCCAGCTCGCGGTCACCCTCGGCCTCGGCGGGCCCCTCGCCGGCGTGGTCAACAACACGCCGCTGGTCGGCGTCCTCATCCCCCTGGTGGTCGACCTGGCCCGGCGGAGCCGCACCTCTCCGTCGCGCCTGCTCCTGCCCCTCTCCTACATCTCCATGCTGGGCGGCATGCTGACGCTCCTGGGCACCTCGACCACGCTCCTCGCGTCGGACCTCTCCCGTCGCTTCCTCGGCCACCCCATGGGCCTCTTCGAGCTCACCCCTCTGGGGATCGTGGTGCTGGCGGTGGGGGCGCTCTACCTGGGGACCGTGGGGCGGCGGCTGGTGCCCGAGCGGATCCACCCGGAGGAGGACCTGATCGGCAAGTTCCGCCTGGGCGAGACCCTCCATCGGGCCCGGGTCGAGGAGGGCTCGCCGCTCGAGGGCCTGACCTTGAAGGAGGGCCAGCGGGGGGAGGACTGGGACCTGGACGTGCTCCAGATTGTCCGCGGCCGGGCGGTCTACCTGGGGCCGACCACCGACCAGACCGTCCGGGCGGGGGACCTCCTCACCCTGCGCGCGGACGTCGCCGTGGCCGAGGCGTTCGCCCGGGAGAAGGGTTTGCGCATGCTGCCGCGGCGCCGCCTCACCGACTCGGCGTTCGTCGAGGGCGGGCACACGATCGTCGAGGTGACGGTGACCCCCGACTCGGACCTCAAGGGCAAGAGCGTGGTGTCGAGCGACTTCCGCAACCGGTACTACGGCACCGTGCTCGCCGTGCGGCGGGGCGACCGGGTGCTGCCGGAGCGGATCGAGACCCGGGAGCTCCGCGAGGGGGACTCCCTCCTGGTGTTGATGCGGCTTGCCCAGCGCTCGGCGCTCGAGGCGATGCCGGGGGTCGTGGTGACCCGGGTGACGCCGATGGAGGAGGCCCTCCGGGAGCCGAGCGCCGAGGAGGAGGCGGCGCGGCGCCGGACGCCCCTCGCCCTGGGGATCGTGGCGGTGGTGGTGGTGGTCGCCGCCCTCGGCGTGGTGCCGATCGCGATCACCGCCCTGGGGGGTGTCGTCCTCATGGTCGCCACCCGCTGCCTGCGGACGAGCCAGGCCTACGAGGCGGTGAGCTGGGACGTGATCTTCCTGCTCGCGGGGTTGATCCCCCTCGGAGTCGCCATGGAGCGGACCGGTGCCGCCCGGCTGCTCGCGGACCTGATCCTGGAGCCGATCGTGGGATCGGGGCCGGGATCGGCGACGGCGACGGTCCTGGCTCTGGCGGCGTTCTATCTGGGGACGGCTCTCCTGACCAACCTGGTCAGCAACAACGCCAGCGTGGTGCTCATGATCCCGGTGGCGATCGACGCGGCCCAGCGGATCGGAGCCGACCCCTTCCCGTTCGTGGTCGCGGTCACCTTCGCCGCATCGACCGCCTTCCTGACCCCGGTCGGCTACCAGACGAACCTGATGGTCTATGGGCCGGGCGGCTACCGGTTCAGCGACTACGCACGGGTCGGCGGCCCGCTTCAGCTTCTGCTGGCGGTGGTGACGCCGCTGGGCATTGCGTTGATCTGGGGGGTGTAGAGGCGTGTACCGGAGGCCGGCTCGGTAGGGTGCGCTTCAGCGCACCAGGCCATGGTCCGGCTAGTAGGGTGCGCTTCAGCGCACCAGGCCATGGTCGGGCTAGTAGGGTGCGCTTCAGCGCACCAGGCCATGGTCCGGTGCGCTGAAGCGCACCCTACTTACGCCTCCGGGTCCTCTTCCGCGTAGATCGGCAGCACCGGGTTGGCGGCGTGCTCGTAGACCACCGAGGTCTCGATCCGGGCCACCTCCTCGCGGGTGGTGAATGCCGAGAGCGCCAGCTCCCGCAGGTGGTCCAGGTCGCGCACCGCCACGTGGAGCAGGAAGTCGGCCTCGCCGGTGACGTGGTAGAAGGCCACGACCTCCGGCAATGACAGGGCGTGGGCGCGGAACCCCTGCACCTGGGAGCGGGCGTGGCGGGAGAGGCTGACCGACACCAGGGCCTCGACGCCGATGCCGATGGCGTGGTGATCGAGATGGGCGTGGAAACCCCGGAAATACCCGTCCTCCTGGAGGCGCCGGACGCGGACGAGGCAGGACGACGGGGCGAGACCGACCCGCGCCGCCAGCTCCTTGTTGGGGAGCCGTGCATTCTTCTGGAGCTGGCGCAGGATCTCGGCGTCGGTTCGGTCGAGGGGGCGCATTCCCGGATTGTATCGAATCTCGTTCGTTAATCACCGAAGATCATCGACATTTCTCCTATAGTCCTCCTGTATGACGAAAGAAAGGAGTCACCAATGGCGAAGTCGAGCGAAACTCGTGCGGTGCATGCAGGGCGTCACGATCTGAAAGAGCTGGGGGTCCACGCGGTACCTCTGGACCTGTCGAGCACCTATCCGGTCTGCGATCTGGAGGCGGGGGTCGCGAGCATCGATTCTCTGGCCGCGGGCGGCCAGCCGAAGGGGAGCTCGATCTACGCTCGACTCCACAACCCGACGGTGGCGCGGTTCGAAAGCGCCCTGGCGGAGCTCGAAGGCACCCTCGAGTCGGTCGCGTTCGCCTCCGGCATGGCGGCGATGACGGCGGCTCTTCTGGCGGTGTCGATGGAGGGCAAGCGCCACGTGGTGGCGGTGCGACCGCTCTACGGCGGGAGCGACCATCTGCTCGCCTCCGGTCTGCTCGGTGTCGAGGTGGACTGGGTGACGGCCGAGGAGATCGCGGGCGCGCTCCGACCGGACACCGCTCTGGTGATCATCGAGACCCCGGCCAACCCGACCCTCGACCTGGTCGACATCCGGAAGGCGGCCGACGCAGCGGGCGGAGTGCCGCTGCTGGTCGACAACACGTTCGCCACGCCGATCCTCCAGCGGCCCGCCGAGCTCGGGGCGACGATGGTGCTCCACAGCGCCACCAAGTTCCTCGGTGGCCACGGGGACGTGGTCGGCGGCGTGGTGGCGACCGACGGCGAGTGGGGGCGCAAGCTCCGCCAGGTGCGGGTGGCGACCGGCGGCATCCTCCATCCGCTGGCGGCGTACCTCCTGGTGCGTGGTCTGCCGACCTTGCCGATGCGGGTGGAGCGGGCCCAGGAGACGGCGATGGACCTGGCTCGGTGCCTCGAGGCCCATCCGGCCGTTGAGCGGGTGCTCTACCCGGGCATGGGAGAGCAGTCGGAGCTGGTCGGCACCCAGATGCGGGGCCCGGGAGCGATCCTGGCGTTCGAGGTGGTGGGTGGGTTCGACGGCGCCCGGAAGGTGATGGAGTCGCTCCGGATGATCACGCCGGCGGTCTCCCTCGGCTCGACGGACACGTTGATCCAGCACCCGGCCGGTCTGACCCACCGGGTGGTGGAGGAGTCGGCGAAGGAGCAGACCGGGATCTCGGCCGGGTTGCTGCGGCTGGCGGTCGGGCTCGAGGGGGTGGAGGACCTGTGGCAGGACCTGGAGACGGGTCTGGCCATGGCGTGCACCAGCGAGCCGGTCGAGCTGGGCTCGGTGACGCGGTAGCGGCTGGTCCTTCGCCGGGGCGCCGCCGGAGGCGGGGGCAGAGGAGGCCGCTCGCTTTGCTCGCACCTCGGCCGGCGCAGGTCCGGCCGCTTCATTCGCACTTCGGCCGGCACAGGTCCGGCCGCTTCATTCGCACCTCGGCCGGCGCAGGTCCGGCCGCTCCGTGGGCCAGGTAGGGCCGCTCGCTTTGCTCGCACTTCGGCCGGCGCAGAGACCGGCCGCTTCATTCGCACTTCGGCCGGCACGGAGACCGGCCGCTTCGCTCGCACCTCGGCCGGCACAGGTCCGGCCGCTTCATCGGGGGATCGCCTGTCGGAAGCACCTTCTTGACATGAAGCGGCCGGTCTCCGTGCCGGCCGGCTGCGAGCGCAGCGAGCGACCTTCTCCCTTCCTACTCGGGCCGTTCCCCGACCCCGCCCAGCCTCCGCTCGAAGAACTCCGCCGCCCGCCCGTAAACCGCGAGCCAGCTCGCCTGCCGCAGGAACCCGTGGACCTCGTCCGGCAGCACCAGGATCTCCACCGGCACGTCCCGTTCCCGCAGCCTCCGCACCAGGTCGGTGGTCTGGAGGAAGAGCACGTTCCGGTCGTCATCCCCGTGCACCACAAGCACCGGCGAGGTCCAGAAGTCGAGGTTCGCCACCGGGCTCGCGGCTCGGGCGCCTTCGAGCAGGTCCTCCGTCAGCCCCCAGGCGCCGCCCGGGCTGAAGTCGGTCGCCCGGAGCGCCCAGTCGTGGACGCCGTGGAGGTCGACCCCGGCGGCGAAGAGGTCCGAGTCCCGCGCCAGGCCCAGGGCGGTCAGGTAGCCGCCGTAGGAGCCGCCCCAGAGGCCGATCCGCTCCGGGTCTACTGCGGGGAGTCCCCGCAGGTAGAGGCCAGCGGCCAGGATGTCCCGGTACTCGGTGGCGCCCCGGGGGCCCTGGCCGGCGGCCTGGCGGAAGTCCCGCCCGTAGCCGATCCCCGAGCGGTAGTTGACGGAGAGGACCGTCACCCCACGGCTCGCCAGGTACTGGTTCATGCCGTAGGCCCAGGCGTAGTACTGGCGCGGGTGCCAGCCGAGGAGCATCTGGCGGACCGGCCCGCCGTGCATGAAGATCACCGCCGGGCCCCGCTCCCCGGGCGGGCGCCGCGCCGGGAAGAGCTGGCCGTGGATCGGCAGCCCGTCGGCCGCCTCGAAGACCACCTGCTCCGGCTCGACGAGCTCGTCCAGGGGGAAGGCCTCCGGCAGGGTGGGCGAGATCGCACGGAGGGCACCGCCGTCCCGTGAGACGACCGACACCGTCGGCGGCCGGCGCCCGTCGGCCTGGCGAAGTGCCAGCACCGTTTCGCCGAAGAGGGGCACCGGGTCGGTCTCGATCCCCGTGCCCCCCGTGATCCGGACCGCCTCGCCGCCGTCGACCGGGACTCGCCAGAGGTGGCGTCGGTCGATGTCACCGCAGTTGGACGAGACGAAGAGGGTGGTCCGGTCGGGCGAGAGGGCGCTCTGCTCCGCCATGCACGGCCCCGGGGTGAGGTCGACCGGCTCGGCCGCGCCGGACTCCCCGGAGGCGGGCAGCGAGTAGACGTGGAACCAGTGTCCGTCGCCCGCCGGGGTCGGGTGCTCGGAGAGGAAGAGCAGCCGGTCGCCCGCGGCCCAGCGGAGAGGCTCGTCCGGGTACCACTGGGCGAAGCCGCCG
>Ga0210122_1000128_pt1 | contig 22463 bp, 18 predicted proteins | sample Muzzi_CordB_D2_FD_185530 | JGI IMG/M metagenome (GOLD analysis project Ga0210122, IMG submission 185530) | Wetland microbial communities from San Francisco Bay, California, USA, that impact long-term carbon sequestration - Muzzi_CordB_D2 (SPAdes) | ecosystem: Environmental > Aquatic > Marine >... | reverse complement strand
TGCCCCTGGTCGGTCGGGCTTTTCAGACCCAGGAGTTTCACCGCCGAGCCATTGAACCAGCGGATCACGTCGTCCTTGTCGATGACGAGGGTTGCGTCCGGAAAGGCATCGGTCATGCCGGTAAAGTCATCGATAACCGCCTGGTATTGGCGGTTCCGTTTCAGGTTGAGTTTTTGCAGGGCCGCGATCCGGTCAAATATGTCCGCCCACATACCCTTGCTTTCGGGCGGGTCCTGATCCAGCGTTTGCAGCCAGTTGTAAAGACGCAGGCTGTTGTACAGCTGCCATGCCAGGTAGGCGCCGAGAAAAAGGACGACGGCGAGCAGGGGTCGGCCGAACGACCAGCCGATCAGCAGCGTAACTGCAGCGCCCGCCGTGAAGCGGCCCAGTTGATTGATCCAGTTGCGGCCGCTCACGTTCGAGCGTCGTCCACGACGAAACGGTAACCGTGGCCCCGCACGGTTTGCACGTAATGGTCGATTTCCGCCACGAGCAGAATTTTTCGCAAACGCCGGATGTGGACGTCGACGGTGCGCTCTTCCAGGTAGGCATTGGTGCCCCAGACGTGATCCAGCAACTGTGATCGGCTGTAGGACCGGTTGGGGTGGGTCATGAAAAACTCCAGCAAGCGGTACTCGGTCGGCCCGGCGTGGACGGGTTTGGAGTCGATCAAAACCTGGCGTGAGTCGGTGTCGAGAACGATGCGGCCCGCCGCCAGTCTGCCGTCGTCGCCGCCCGGCGCGGACCTGCGCAGGACCGCGTTGATGCGCGCCACCAGCTCCCGTCTTGAGAAAGGTTTGCTGATGTAATCGTCCGCGCCGGCGTTCAGTCCGGTCACCTTGTCGTTCTCGAATGCCCTGGCCGTCAACATGATGATGGGTATCGAATCCGTAAGGTGATCCCTGCGCAAGCGGCGTGTCAGTTCCGGGCCGCTCATGCCCGGCATCATCCAGTCGAGCAGGATGATGTCGGGCCTTTCTTCGCTGATGCCCAGCAGCGCTGCTCTCGCGTCGGCGGCGCAACGCACCTTCATCCCGGACCTTTCGAGCGCCTCCGCCAACAATTCCCTGATGGCTTCCTCGTCGTCGACAACCAGTACATTGATTTGTTGTTCGGTCAAATGGTTTTCCGCCTGGGGAGCCCCGGTCGATTGATGGAAAAACAGTCTGTGCGCGTCGGCCCTGGCTCGCTTGTTGCAATTTCTGTCCGTTTGCCGTCAAATCCGCGCGCTGACCGGGGTATCGAACCGTCACGTCGCGGCGGTCGCCCGGGGCTGCTCTCTTGCACGAAAGCGGCCGGGTTGCATCTATTATAAGGTCGTATGTGACAGTTTGGTGACAGCGTTGCGGCCGAACACCGTGAGCGATGGCCGGCGGCATTGCATCGACGGCCCCGCCCCGCTCGGCGGCCGCGCGGCTATCCTTCGTGCGACGGCTGGTCCAGTTCGCCGATCTCGATACGTAATTCGGTCAACCTGGCGTTGACCCTGGCGCGTTGGTAGTAATCCAGGTCCGAACGTCTCGACAGCTTTTCCAGTTGCGTGATGGCTTCCTCGATACCGCCCTTCTGATAATAGGATTCAGCAATGGCCAGCGTCGCCCGCACGTCGTCGCCCGCCTGGCTGGATGCGCGCGCGTACATCGCGTAGAGGTTGGGGTCGTCCTTTGTTTGCACCAGTTGTTGTTTGAGGACGCTGCTGGCGGTCTTTGCCGTTTCGACCGTGTTTTGTGTCAGTAATGCCTTGCTGTACTCGATCGCGATGGCCCGGTTGCCCGGGAATACGTGGTACAGGTCCGCGAGGTTCTTTATCGCGAGTTGCTGGTGGTTTCTGTCCAGCTCGAGATCCGCCATCTGCAATTGGAACGCGAGCTGGGTGGGCTCCTGGTTATGCAGTTCCGTCAGGATCGCAGCGGCCTTGTCGAATTGCGTGTCCCGTTGCAAGGCGATGGCCAGGCCGTAGCGGTTGCCCATGCTCCTGGCCTTGCTGGCTGGTTTTTCCAACTCCGTTCTGAAATGCCTGATCGCCTTCTTGGGGTCTGTTTCCAACAGGGCCCTGAGCCGGGCCTGGACGATATAGAACTGACGGCCTTCGTCCGGAGTCACGTGGGGCAATTGCTGAATCCGGTCCTCCGCTTCGGCGATCCGGTTGACCGATACCGGGTGCGTGCGCAGGAATTCGGGGGCTTCCTCGCCGTTGGCGCGGGTCGTATGCCCCATCTTGGCAAAGAAGTCGGCCATGCCCTGCGGGTCGTAGCCCGCCTCGGACAGCGTCTTGATGCCGACGCGGTCAGCTTCAATCTCGTTCTGGCGGGTGAAGTTGATCTGTGCCTGTTGCGCCACCGCCTGCGCGCCCATCATGGCGCCGGTGACAACCTGTCCGTTACCGCCGCCCGCCAGGATCGCGCCCATCATTGCCAGCATCGCCATCACGTTCATGGTTTTCGCCTTCTCGAATGCACGGTACAGGTGCATCTGCGTGATGTGTGCAATTTCGTGCGACAGTACGCCAGCCACCTCGTCCTGGTCGTCGGCGAGCAGGATCAGCGCACTGTGCAAGGCGATGACACCGCCGGGCGCGGCGAACGCGTTGATGACTTTCTGATCCAAGACCACGAAGGTGAAAGCCGCATCGGGCTGGTCGCTGTGGGCAGCCAGCTTGAAACCCATGTCAGAGAAGAAGTCGTTGATCAGCGGGTCTTCCACGAGCAGGTTGTAGGCGCGCATCTGGCGGATGAGCTTTTGCGCATACTCCTTTTCTTCACCCTTGGAAAGGACATTGCTGGCCGAGTTTCCGAGCTCTGGAAGGGATATCCTCTCGGCCCATGACACGCTGGACAAACTCATCGACGCCACGGCCAGCATGGTGACAACATGCTTGATCAGCCCTTGTTTTTGCGTGACTTGAACCATACTTTCGTGGAAACATGCAGCTTCGTTTTTAGGACAGTAACACAGCTTCGATTGTTCCTGTAAACCTCCCCGGTCGGTCGGCAACATAGGCGGTTCAATATAATGCGCATATCAATTTACACCAAGCCCCATTGCAGCTTTTGTTTCGCGGCCAAGAACGTGCTGGCGAGACGCGGCCTACCCTTCGAGGAAATACCGGTCACCAACGCGGCCGAGGAAATGCAGATGCGGGAAATTACCGGTGGCAGAACGGTGCCGCAGATTCTGCTCGACGGCGTGCCCATCGGCGGGTACATGGAACTTGCGGAATTGGAATCTGACGGTGGTCTGGAAAAATTGCTGGGGACGGGCGCCTGAGGAATTGACCGGACAGTTACCGCCGCGGGCTCATCCGGGTCGGACGCGCCGCAAACCGCAACTCGTGTTGCGTAAAACCATCGTCTTGAACGCGTAGTGTTGCAAAAATGCAACGACCCCTGTCGTGTCCACCCCAAAGTGTTCATTCTGGATGTTGAAGTGCCATGGTTCTGGCTTAATAAAACAACCTGTAAACAATTGCTTATAAGTTATTTATGATACTTTATCTATTTTATGCTTAAAAAAAAGCGAACACGGCATTTGTCGTTGACATGCTGTTGTTTTCCTGCCATATTTCCTATAATCGGGGACAGAGATCAAGTTGGGTTGACAGGTTGCGAATGAAAGTCCGGTTTTGGACAACGCTGATGGTCGTGCTGGGGCTTCTTCCCGCGCTCGCTTCCGCGCGCGTGTCCGGTTTGCCCGTCAACGGGTTTACCGCTGCCGGAACGGGGCTTACACCGTTTTATATTCTGGGGTTTGAACTCGGTCCATGGCAGGACTATCTTGCCCGTCAGCTGACTCCCGATTACCTCGCCGATCCGGCGGCTGCGCCGCTGCATATTTCCTGGCTCGATCAGAAGTCGGTCACGATCCTGCCCGTGTTCGCGCAGAAGTACTTCGGCAAACCGCAGACCTATCTCAAGTTCGAAGTGGATTGGCAACGCTCGGACGACCTGGGTATGACCGGGTTCGACCAGGGTCTGATCAGCGGCAAGGCGGGTCTCGAACGTCAGCTCATTGCTTCCAGCCTGCAGCATCGTTTCAACGATCACCAACTGTTCGGTGTGGCCGCGGTGTTCGCGACGCAGAGCTACGGGCTTTCCGGTCTGGGACTGCACTCTTACGAGCGGGACATACCGGCGGAATTGCGCCAATCCGTCTACGACCCGTATCAGGAAAGCGCTTATGGCACCGGTATTCAGCTGGCATTGAGAAACGAGCTGACCAAGGGTGTCGCGCTGGACGCCGGCTTCCAGTCCCGCATCAACATGGACCAGTTCGCCAATTACCGCGGTGTGTATGCACAGCCGGCGGACCTCGACATACCGGCGCGCGCCAAGCTGGGCCTGGAATTCAAGGCTGGCGCGCGGTCCTGGCTCAACGTGGCCGTGGAAAGGGTTTTGTACAGCGAGGTCGGCGCTTTCGCGAACCGCAACCTGCCGGGGCGCTTCCTGTCGCTGTTGGGCGACACGACCAGCCCGTCCTTCTCCTGGAATGACCTGACGGTTTATTCGGTCGGCTGGAACTGGGACAACAACAAGGGCACGTCACTGTACGTCGATATCTCCTCACGCACGCAACCGTCACCGAGTTCGAGGATTCTCAGCCAGGCGATCAACGCCGATCTTGCCAGCAACGCCATGACCATTGGCTTCAGCCGTCAGTTGAGCATGGGCAGCCGTCTGCATGTCAACGCCGCGTATGCGCCTTCCGAATATGCCTTCGGCGGTAACGTGCTGGGCGTTACGACTGATCACCTGAATCAGGATTTTGAACTTGAAGCACTCTGGACGCTGGACTTCTGATCTCTCCAGGCTGCCACCATATAAGCAAACACCCGCAAGCCCACGCAGCCTCAGCTCAGCCTCAGCTTGGGCTCCCGTTTTTTGAAGGTCGAACATGAACGTCCTGCTTGCTTGGTTCAGACGCACATTCGCCGACCCACAGGTCGTGATCCTCGGCCTGGTGCTGTTCGCCGGCTTTGCCATCGTAATCGGTCTTGGCCGGATGCTGGCGCCGGTTTTTATCAGCATCGTCATCGCCTACCTGCTCGAAGCCGTGGTGGCGCGTTTGCAGAAACTGGGTTTGCCGCGTTTCGTTGCCGTGCTCCTGGTTTTTATCTTGTTTCTCGCCAGCTTGTTTTTCCTGTTTTTCGGCCTGGTGCCGATGCTGATGCGGCAGTTGACGCAATTGGTGCAGCAGCTGCCGAATTACATCGACCAGGGTCAGAACCTGTTGCAGCAATTGCCGCAGCGATATCCGAAGCTGGTGTCGGAGCAGCAGATTCAACAATTGCTCGGCAGCATCGGCAACGAGGTGGCCGGCGCCGGGCAGCAAATCATCAGCTGGTCACTGGCAACGGTCGGCAACGTCGTCGGTCTGCTGGTCCTGCTGGTTCTGATGCCGGTCCTGGTGTTTTTTCTGCTCAAGGACAAGCGCCTGCTGATCGACTGGCTCAGCGGCTACCTGCCGAGCGAGCGCCACCTCGTATCGTCGGTGTGGTTCGACGTGGAGGTGCAGATCGCCAACTACGTACGGGGCAAGGCCGGTGAAATCGTCATCGTCGCGGCTGTCAGCTATGTGACCTTCGTCTCGCTGGGACTGCAGTATTCTGCATTATTGGCGACAATCGTTGGCTTTTCTGTGCTGATTCCCTACATCGGCGCGGCCGTCGTCACCCTGCCGATCGCGCTGGTCGCCTATTTCCAATGGGGCTGGGGCTGGGGCTTCGGCCAGGTCATGATCGCCTACGCGGTTATCCAGGCGCTGGATGGCAATGTGCTCGTCCCGCTGCTTTTCTCCGAGGCGCTGGACCTCCACCCGATCGCGATTATCGTGGCCATACTGGTTTTCGGTGGCTTGTGGGGTTTCTGGGGTATCTTTTTCGCCATTCCGCTCGCAACCCTGGTGCAGGCGGTGCTGAAAACGTGGCCCAGGAACAGTCCGCCCGCCAGTTCGTCGGACAGGCGCGAGGACGAACAGGAACCTGCCGACGCCTGAGCGCGTCGCGGTGCTGCTCCGTCATTCGCGCGCAGGCGGGAACCCGGTTGATCCGCGCTCTTGTCCCGGAGGAGTTCTCCGCCGCGCGCGGGGAGGGCGTTCTTGCGGAGGATGAGGGTGGCGCCCTACAAAGCTTCCGAGGCGTAGTCGGCCAGTCTTGATCGTTCCCCGCGCTGCAGCGTGATGTGGCCCGAGTGCCGCCAGTGCTTGAAGCGGTCGACGGCGAATGTCAGCCCGGAGGTCGTCTCGGTCAGGTAGGGCGTGTCGATCTGACCGACATTGCCCAAACAGACCATCTTGGTGCCCGGTCCGGCCCGCGTCAAAAGGGCCTTCATCTGCTTCGGCGTGATGTTCTGCGCTTCGTCTATGATGACATAGCGGTTCAGGAACGTGCGACCGCGCATGAAATTCATCGAGCGGATCTTGATACGGTTGGCGAGCAGGTCGTTGGTCGCCGCCCGGCCCCATTCTCCGCCCTCCGTGGTTTGCGTCAGCACCTCGATATTGTCCGTCAGGGCGCCCATCCACGGCGTCATTTTCTCTTCCTCGGTGCCCGGCAGGAAACCGATATCCTCACCGATCGAGACCGTGGCCCGCGTGACGATGATCTCGTTGAAATACTTCTCGTCGAGGGTCAGCGCCAGACCGGCCGCCAGCGCCAGCAGCGTCTTGCCGGTGCCCGCCATTCCCAACAGGGTTACAAAATCGATATCGGGATCCATCAGCAGATTCATGGCGAAATTCTGTTCGCGGTTGCGCGCCTGTATGCCCCAGATGTTCTGTTTTCCCGAGAGGTAGTCGGTGACCAGTTTCAGTACCACGAATTCCTCGTCGGCCTCCGCCACGATGGCCTCGATGCCATCGCCCTTGCCGATAACGATGCACTGGTTCGGATACCAGGCGTCGCCTTCGACGCGCCGGATGCGGTAACAGGTCGTGCCGTTTTCGTTCCAGGAGTCGACCTGCGGGTAGCGTTCCCAGAAGGAATCGTCCTCCAGCGTGATGCCCTTGTAGAGCAGGTCGACGTCGTCCAGCGCCTTGTCGTTACGGTAATCCTCCGCCAGCACGCCCAGGATGGCGGCCTTGATCCGCAGGTTGATGTCCTTGGATACCAGGACGATTTCATTGTCGGTGTGACGGGCCTGCAAGGCCAGGGCTGTGCTCAGAATCTCGTTGTCCGCGAAGGAACCTTCGCTCAGCAGGCTGGGGTGGATGTCGGTGCTGCGCGTTTGGAAGTACAGACGCCCGTGCGTGGACGGCAGTTCCAGGCCGTGCGGCACAAGCAGTTCGAGGCCCTGGTCGAGACCGGTGACGCCCTGGGCATTCATCATGTCGCCGATAAAGCGGCTGACCTGGCGCACGTTGCGTGCCACCTCGGTCAGTCCCTTCTTGGCGGCGTCGAGTTCCTCGAGCACGATCATGGGCAGGAAGACGTCGTGTTCCTCGAAGCGGAACATCGCCGTCGGGTCATGCATCAGGACGTTGGTGTCCAGGACGTAAAGGCGCTTGTCTTTCCCCATCAAGGGCGTGGTTCCGGCACTGGGCCCGTCAGCACCATGCGGATGCCCGGCGTTGGCGCTCGAAAGCGGCCGGGCAGGCGGCCGGGGCGCGGCTTGGTTGTTCCAAATGAGCGGGGAGCGACATCGAGTGGCCGCCTTGAACGGCTAGCCCTGCGGCATAAGGCCGCTTTTCCGCATAATGACGTCGCACTTTCGTTTCGGTACACGGGGTACACCACCCTCAGCGCACCATATCCTGTAAAGATGGGTCAAAGTCGATGCGTATTCGCATGGTGTTTACAGACCAGGCTGGTCCAGGTTTTTCAGCGCTTCGAGGACGGCCTCGGCGTGACCGGGGACGCGAACCTTGCGCCATTCCCGGCGCAGGACACCTTCGCCGTCGAGCAGGAACGTGCTGCGTACGACACCCATGTACTTGCGTCCGTACATGCTCTTTTCATGGATGACGTCAAACTGCCGGCACAGTTCCTCGTCGCCGTCGCTGAGCAGGTCGAACGGAAACCGGTACTTGCCGCGAAAATTTTCGTGACTTTTGACGGAATCCCTGGAAACACCGAGGATGTCGCCGCCGACAGCCTTGAAGTCAGCGTACAGGTCGCGAAAGTCCTCGCCCTCACGGGTGCAGCCCGAGGTATTGTCTTTCGGGTAGAAATAGATGACCAGCTTGCGGCCCTTGAAGTCATTCAGCGACAGATTCTGATCGCCGGTGGCGGGCAGGGTAAAATCCGCGACACGCTTACCTACCTTGACCATGTGTTCTCCCGTTGCAAATTGGAGCGGCCGTCGCCGCGGCCCTTTCGCTCCCGTGTGCTGGCAGGATACTTGTCAGCCACGGGGTCCGCAAGTACTATTGCGCAACGTTTTATACGTATGGATTTGTTATGTTCCACGGCAGTATCGTTGCGCTCGTCACACCCATGGACGAAGAGGGTCAGATTGATTTTGCCGCCGTAGAACGTCTTGTTGATTTTCACGTCGGCGCCGGTACCGGCGCCATCGTCGTCGCCGGCACCACCGGCGAATCGGCGACCCTCAGTGACGACGAATACGCCCGTTTGCTGATGGCGGTCGTGGGGCGCACCGCGTCGCGCGTCCCGGTGCTGGCGGGCACCGGCGGCGCCGATACCGCGCGCGCCGTCAAGCGCACGTTGCTGGCCGGTGAACTCGGTGCGGATGCGGCCCTGGTAGTGACGCCCTATTACAACCGCCCCATGCAGTCGGGCCTGCTGGCGCACTTCAACACGCTCGCGGACAGCACACGCATTCCGCTGGTGTTGTACAACGTGCCCACGCGGACAGCGGTGGACATGCTGCCGGCGACCGTGGCGCAGTTGGCACCGCGTGATGAGATCGTCGGCATCAAGGAGGCCGTCCCCGACCGGAAGCGGATCGCCGAACTGGTGGCACTGTGCGGCGACAAACTGACAGTCTTCAGCGGTGACGACCCGACCTGCCTGGAAGCCATGCGAAGCGGCGCCGGGGGGGTGATTTCCGTGGCCGCCAACGTCGTTCCGCGGCAGATGGCGGAACTGTGCGGCGCGGCACAAGAGGGCAATTGGCCCGAGGCGCTTGAAATCGATGCGGGCTTGCGCCACCTATATGGTCTGTTGGCGCTCGAAACCAACCCGATTCCTGTAAAATGGGCATTATTCGACATGAACTTGTGCGGGCGCGGGATTCGTTTGCCGCTGCTGCCACTGGATGAGAAACACCGCCGGGCGATGGAAATTGGCCTGCAACAACTCGGGCTGATAGCCTGCCGGACGTGAAATGATCAAGATAAAAAAAACCAGACCTGGCTGGAATATCCCACATGCCCAGGTGACGAGGATTTTCGCGCTGTCATTGTTCGTGCTCCTCGGCGGTTGCCATTGGTTCCACCGCCAAGGGCCGGAATACCTGGGCAGTGAAGAAGGCAAGCCGCTGAAGATTCCGCAGGGCATGAATGCGCCGAAGGGACACAACCCGATGGTGATATCGGTGGGGCCGATGCGCATGCCCACCGGGGACGAACTCAAGCCGCAGCCGCCGCGTGTGGCCAGTACCGCCGGCGGCCGCGATGCAAACACGCATATGGCGTGGTCCGCGGAAGGGGGCTATCTGTTTGTCAAGGATACACCGGCCAGCGTGGCGCGCCGGCTCGGATACGCCATCAAGCGCAGCGGCATGAGCCTGATCGAAAAGGACGACAATGGCGACTTCAAATTCGAGTACCACCAGCAATATGTCGAAAAAGAGGGGTTTTTCCACCGGATGATGTTCTGGCGCGACGGCCCGCGGGATTACTCGGGCACCTACCGGCTGGCATTGAAGGCGGACGGGAAGAACACCCGCGTATATCTTTACGAGACCGATGGCAGTTCAGCGGACGCCGAAACGTCAGAACACATTCTCGGGATTTTCATGGAACGGCTCGGGTAGCCTGCATGGCACCCGGCCTGCTTGCCCAGGCCGGCGGCGGTGATTTGCCGCCTTCAGCGCTCCAGCAGCGGCAACTTGTCCTCTTTGCCGTCCCATTCCGCCGCATCATCGGGGGGTGCCTTGGCTTCGGTGATGACCGGCCATAGCAGGGACAACTCCGCGTTCAGTTCGATGAAGTGCTCCTGGCCCTCCGGAAGATCGTCCTCGGGATATATCGCCTCGGCAGGACATTCGGGCTCGCACAGGGTGCAGTCGATGCATTCTTCCGGGTCGATGGCCAGGAAATTCGGTCCTTCGTGGAAACAATCCACCGGGCATACTTCCACACAGTCAGTGTATTTGCACTTGATGCAGTTCTCGGTAACAACAAACGTCATTGTTCTGGGTTCCCTTGTGCGCGTGGTCGGTAACAGGCAACGCTGGATGTCTGGCCATGATGAATGAAGAGTGCAAAGGATACTAGATTCCAGGCGGTTGTCACAGCGGGGCCGGCGGACTTTTTTCGCACGGGCGACGCCTGAGCGCAAAGGTCACGCCGACCGTGCAATTAGTTTGTAAAAACCAATGGGCTACGGCATACTGATTCCAAATAAGATAAATTACCGAAAGAGGTCGGTGCTGGTTCAGCGACACGGCGCCGGTGAGATCAAGGGGGCGCTTACAACAAAGGAGTGTTGTAATGCCGGATATTACGAAAAAACAGCCAACATTGGTTAACCGGTCGAGAGGGGGGAGCGCTCAAGAGGATTACCCGCTGAGCGTCCTGTTGTACAGCCACGACTCGGTGGGGTTGGGTCATTTGCGGCGAAACTTGGCGATCGCGGGGGAAATTGAACGGATTTTCCCCCGGTCCTGTTGCCTGATTGTTACCGGGTCTCCCTGCGCCACGCAGTTCAAGTTGCCGTCCAATACCGAAGTGATCAAGATTCCTTGTGTTACCAAGGACGGCGAAGGCAACTACGTTACGAAGAGTTTCTCGGGCAACCTCGAGCGGACGCTGGAATTCCGGGCCCGGATGTTACTTGACACCTTTCTCTCGTTCAGCCCGGAACTGGTCATCATGGACCACCAGTTGACCGGTCTTTACGGCGAAGCGCTGGATATGCTCAGGGCCGCCAGGAAGGCGGACGCGCTGATCTTCTTCGGGTTACGCGACATCAAGGACAGCCCCGAGGTCTTAAAAAGTAGGTGGAATAACCCGTTGAGCCGTTGGGCGCTGAATGAACTGTACGACCACGTTTGCATTTATGGTATGCAGAGCGTCTACGACCCGGTCAAGGCCTGTGCCCCGTTATTCGACCATGTCAGACAGCATGAATTCACCGGCTTTATTGTTCCTCCGCACAAGCAATCCGGAAAGACGCGTTGGCACGGTACCCGGAAGAAGGTTCTCGTGACCTTCGGCGGCGGCAGCGATGGCATAGAGCGTGCGGAAACGTACCTCGACTCGCTGGAAGGCACCCAGCCCCACTGGGACAGCCACATCATCACCGGCCCGCTGATGGCCCCGGCGGCCGTGCGCCGCATCCGCGCGAGGGCGCGCAAGCTGCAGCCGATTAGTTCCGTCAGGATTCATCGTTTTCATGGCAATTTGCCGGGTCTGCTTCGCCGGGCCGACGCGGTTGTCAGCATGGCTGGGTACAATACCTGTGCCGAAATACTTCAGAGCGGTATCCCGGCGGTGCTTCTGCCGCGTACGTTCCCACGCAAGGAGCAATTGATCCGTGCCACCCGTCTGGCTGAACTTGGCTGGGTGAAGACCCTGCCGGCAGAAAACCCTGACCCGCGGGAATTGTTTGATGCGGTGGAGTCGGCGCTGGCGTCCGGGCGGCGAAAACCTGCCGAGGCCGATCTTAACGGCCTGCGACGCCTCGGTGAAATCATCGTTGCCGAGCTGCAGGCTTTGGGGCGCCTGGAACGAGCGCAACGGTCATTACCGACGACAAGCGGATTTTCGTGACGTCAAGGTGGCTGGCAGGTACGCGATCGCTGCTATAGAGAAACTGGAGCGCAGAGACAGCAATTTGCCCGGTTTTGGGCTGATGTTCGACCCCGCGCGCCTGCTGGCTGCCCTGCGTGATCAATTGGATTGCGATCGCGTAGACGATATCCGTATCAGTTACGTTCGTTACAAGGCAGGTATGAACTGCCTGGCCCGTTATGACCTGGATGTCGGTGGGCAGTGCCTGCACGCATATGGCAAGGCGCATGGAAGCGACTCGGGGACAAAACTGGAAAAGGCTTTGCAGCGGCCTTCCGTACCCACGGCACTGGGTCCCGGCCGGGTCGTGTTGCCGCAACAGCGCATTGTATTCTCGATTTTTCCAAACGATGCGAAACTGCCCAGTCTCTCTCGTTTGGGCGACGAAGGCTACCGTCGCAGGCTTTGGCGGCGTATTTTTGGCCAGCAGAGCAAATGGCAATGTGGCGTTCTCGACGAGGTGCTGAATTACAAGCCCGAACACCGTTATGTCGCCCGTTTGACACGGCCTGACGGCACAGCGGCTCTGCTGAAGTTCTATACCCGCACGGGGTTTGAGCAAGTGCGTCGTGTCGGCCGTCTGCAAACCAGCGACCGGGGTGGCCTCTGGGCCGAAGTGATCGGCAAGTCCAAGAAACACGCGGTGCTGGCGTTTCGCTGGCACCCCGGCCACTCCTTGCGGGAATTGCTGGACGGCAGCCGACTTGATGCCGGGGCGGTGCGGGCAACCGGGCAATTGCTGGCTGCATTGCACGGGTCGGGTGTTTCCGGCCTGCCGGAGCGCAACTTGCAAGCCCAGGTTGCCGCCATCATTTCGTTGGGCCGCGATACGGGGTACCTGCTGCCGTCATTGCAGCGAAGCAGCGACCTTGTCGCGCAGAATTTGGCAAATTGGCTGCTTCAGCGGGAAGCTCCCATACAACCGGTGCACGGCGATTTTTATGATAAGCAGGTCATTGTCTGCAATGACCGGGCGAGGATGATCGACTTTGACAGCGCGCGGATGGACGACCCGCTCGCGGATGTGGGCAATTTTTGCGCCCACATCGAAAAACGGGCTATTTACCGCGGGGGGAGCGCACCCGGAGACGCTGCCGCGACCAGGACCCTGCTCAGCGCATACCGGGAAGCCGTGGGTGGGCTGGATCAGCGGGCGCTGGATCGTTATACGGCTATCGGTCTGTTTGCATTGATCCAGAACCCTTTCCGGGATCAGCTTAGCGACTGGCCCCGGCAAACAAAACGAATACTAGAGCGTGTAGAGACCTTATTTGCGGCATGACACGGAGGCTGCGCGGACAAATGAACCAACGGAAGAGGATCGGCTATCTGCTGAAAGTTTACCCGCGGATTTCCCAGACATTCGTGCTGGCGGAGATTTTGGCCCATGAAAGGGCTGGTCTTGATATGGATATTTACTCGCTCCGGCGCACCGACGATACCCGTTTCCACGCGGCCCTTGCCCAGGTTCGGTCGCCGGTTTTTCAGATCGCAAGGGGAAGTTCGAAGGCTTCGACGGTGCTGGATGAATTGAGACAACACGCCTCCGTTCTGCCCGGACTATGGGATGTCGTCCGGGATAGTAGCGCGCAAGCGGAGGACCTTTTGCAAGCCGCCCAAGTATCCCGCCTGGTCATGGAGCGCGGTATCGTGCACCTGCATGCGCATTTTGGCACGGTCGCTACGGTGGTGGCGCGCCTGGTGCACCGCGTTACCGGCATCAGCTATTCATTTACGGCCCACGCCAAGGATATCTTTCACGAGATCGTCGACGAAAATGTCCTGCGCAAGAAGCTCGCGGATGCGGCAGCTGTTATCACTGTCAGTCAATTTAACGTCGACTACCTGCAGAGGAAATACGCGGAAGCGGCGTCACGGGTGCAACTGGTATATAACGGGCTGGACCTGGATGAGTTCCGCTTCGAAGCAGGTGGTGAGCGCTCCCGACGACTGCTAGCGGTCGGGCGCCTGGTCGAAAAGAAGGGCTTTCGTCACCTGTTGGATGCCTGTGCGATCCTGCGGTCCCGCGGTGTTGACTTCCATTGCGATATTGTCGGCGGGGGCGTGCTCGAGCAAGAATTAAGAAGGCAGCAGCAGGACCTGGGCCTGGAGGATACGGTCACTTTCTGCGGCCCAATGTCTCAGAGTGACGTCAAGCAGAAGATGCGCGAGGCGGCTGTGCTGGCTGTGCCTTGTGTGCAGGCCTCAGACAACGACCGGGACGGGCTTCCGACCGTATTGCTGGAGGCCATGGCGCTGGGCACGGCCTGCGTTTCAACACCGGTAACGGGTATTCCGGAGGCCGTGGTGGACGGGCACACCGGTCTGCTCGTGGCCCCGGGAGATGCCGCGGAGTTGGCCGATGCCTGCGGACGGCTGCTCACGGATGGGCCACTGCGGGACGAACTCACGCGCAGGGCACGCCGCCAGATCGAAACGCGTTTTGACATCGAAAAGAATACCGCGGCTATTCGCGCCGTTTTTGCAGAGTCCTGCGCGTCGGATTTCGGCTGTGAGCCCTTGCGAGAAGGCGCCTGACATAATGGCAAGGACGCGGAGAAGGGTGGTGTTGTCGGTGAACCAGGACGCAGGCATCGACCCCGGACGGCCAAAGGGCGCGGCGGTCCATCTGAATGCAATGCGTGTTGCGTTCGCGAACTGGGGTGTCGAATGTGTAGCCGTTGATGAGGCCGATGACCAGCGCCTTGTCGACGTACTTGACACGACCCGTGAGCGGCTAGGCGCCGACCTGATCTATGAGCGTTATGCGTTGGGCAAGTCGGCGGCTGCGCGGTATGCCGCGCGGCATGGCATACCGTTCGTGCTCGAGGTCAACGCGCCGTTGGCCGACGAACAGCGCCGCTGGCGGGGAGGTTCGGTCAACGACGACGACGCCCGCGAGGATGCTTTCGCGATGGCGCAGGCTGATAAAATTATCGCGGTTTCGACGGATGTGGCCCGTTACGCCGTCGCGCGGGGCGGTGATGCGCGGAGGATCGGCGTGTTTCCCAATGGCATCGACACAGGGAGCTTCAATCTGTCCGCGCGCGCGCATTCCGTGCGCGGACAGCTGTTTCCCGCGGACCGTTTTGTCATCGGATTTCATGGGCGCTTGAGGCCCTGGCATGGTTTCGGCATGTTGGTCGATGCGGTGCTCGGCTTGATCGAGAACGGGGTGGCTGTCCATCTGCTTACCGTTGGAGAGGGCGACTTCAAGGACCTCGAGCGATTGCCGGACAACTTTTTTGACCGCATTGCGTGGCAGCCGCACAGCGCGGTCCCTCAGTACGTGGCGGCCTGCGATGTTCTGCCCCTGACCTACGGCGCGGAACTGCCATGCTATTTCTCACCATTGAAGCTAATGGAGGCCATGGCCTGTGGCGTGGTGCCATTGGTGCCCGATCTCGGCGACCTGGGCCAGGTCGTCGGTCACCTCGACACCGGAATGGTGTACCGTGCAGGAGACCGGCTGCAATTGCAGCAATACCTCGAAAGGCTGGCTGAGGATGGAGATCTGCGGCGGGCATTGGGACGACGGGCCGCGCGCGAGGCTGCCGGTCACAGTTGGGACAGGATTGCAGCCGAGGTGCTGAGTGTCGTCGGCCACGGCACGGGCGAGGCAGCAGGCGCGGCATGATCGCCGGTTCGGACATGCACCCGCCGCGACGACGGCGCGGGCTTTCGGTGGACAGATTGCGTCGTGCGCTTTCGCAGTTGGCGGATCTGAGCATCGAGCTTCAGCAGGTCCGGCGCACCGCCCTGGGGGCGGGCGGAGAGATTCGGTTTGAAATCGGGGGGCGGCACGGGCCGCGCTGGTTTGCGTACACTCAAGGTTCTCTGAGCCAATTGCACCCGCACCATGACGTCTCGATACCGCTCGCGGCCACGCTCACCGCGGGCCAGGCCGGCAGTGGCCGCGAGATCGTCAGTTACCGGCCGGACAGGCGGCTCGTACTGGGTCCGGCGTCCACTGCGGCAGGTGACTACATGAAGGCCTACAGGCGCGGCCGCAGCGCGAAGGCCGCGCACAACTATGAGCTGGCTTTCGCAGCCTGCAGGCGGGCGGGCTTCGATGCGCCCCGTCTGATACGACATTCCGTGTCGGCGGAGTACCTGGTGATGACGGCGTGTAGCGGGCGGACCCCGGAAATTTCCCCTGAGAATGCGTCCGTGTGGTCAGGAATCGGGGTGTCGCTGAGCAGATTTCAGCGCTCTGCGGAGACCACCGGACTGGCGCTGTTTACAGCGCGGCACGAATTGTCGGTTATGGATGAACTGGCGCGGCGCTTTATGCTGTGTTGTCCGGCGCTGCCGCCACGCTGGCGGGATGGCCGGGACCGGTTGGGAGGAATCCTGGCAGCTCTACCGGGTACGGAAACGGGTTTGGCGCACCGCGATTTGCATGACGGCCAGTTGCTGACCGACGGGCGGCGCATTGGCTTGCTGGATTTTGACTTGTTGTGCCGTGCCGACACCGCCTTGGATGCCGGCAACCTGCTCGCCCACCTGAAGCTGAGAAGCCTGCAATCCGGTGAAGCGACGGGACTGGAGGCTTGCAGCAGCGCATTTCTCGGCGGTCTGGACAAGATGGGGCAACCCGGTTTCGAGGTGCGTCTGCATTTTTACCGCGCGACGACCTGCTACCGGTTGGCGCTGCTGTATGCCCTGAGGCCGCGTTGGGCTCACCTGGCCGCTGAACTGGTCGCCAGCGGTGAGCGTTGCATTCAGGCTATCGACGGACAGGTGCACGGAGCATGAACGGCAGTCGTATACTTGGCATGATTCTGGCCATGCTGGTTTGGGTTGCCGATGCACAAGCCAGCGAACTCGACAGCGTCATTCCCGGGCACTGGGTGGAAGTCCGCGGCCAATTGGACAAAAAAGGTGTATTCCAGGCTCAACGCATCGAACTGCAGGAGCCGCAGGCATACGATACACTGATTGGCACGGCGCATGCGCTGTCCGGCAGCGGTGACTACAGATTACTGGGGCAGACCATACAGTTGAGCCAGAAGACCCGGCTCAACAAGGTGTCGATCGGCCGGCTAAACGGACTGCGCGTCAAAATCGAAGGTCACTATCGCGGGCCGAAGCGCTTTTCCGCCCGCAAGATATCCAACCGCGGGCCGGGGCGGGAGCGCATTATCGGGGCGGTCAGACGCATCAGGCGGACGCCGGACGGATATGACCTGGTGGTCATGAACAACCCGGTTCATGTGTCTGCCGGCGTACCATTGCTGCATGCAAAACCCGTGGAGGAATTTGCAGTTTCGACCCTGGATTCGACCGTGCTGCCGGGGAGTCAAATATCCGAGGAAGACCAGTTCGGGGAAGGGGTCCGCATATCCAACCGGATCAGGTTTACGACGCTTGCAGAATTGCGCTACAAGGGTGAGACGAATTATGACCTGTACGACCCCCGGAAGTTGGACAGGAAGGACAGCTCCGGCCTGATCCGAGGTCGTCTGGTACTGGCACCCGGCGATCGCGGCGTGTCGGGTCAGTTCGAATACCGCCTTACCCACCTGCGGCGTATTCAGGATCACTACCCGAGACAGGACGTAAATCACGGGATCATAGGTGAGAGTTTTATCTACCTGGACGATCCGCTCAAGGCCAATGTCAGCATTCAGGCGGGGCGCATGGATTTTGATGAAAGCCGCGAATGGGTATATGACCAGAACCTCGACGGCGTCAAGGCGTACTGGACCGTCAAGGGTTGGGTGGCTGAGCTATCGGCAACCACGACACTGTCGGATGGTAAGAAACGGGACGAACACACCAATAACTACATCCTCTATGTTACCGATATCGGCCGCAGGTTCGCAGCCTATGTCATTCACCGAGACATGGACTTTATGCACCAGCGGCAAAAAACCACGCATCTGGGCTTGCGAGCGCTGGGCGCATGGCCGTCCGGTTTTGACAGCTGGCTTGAAATTGCGCACATGTTCGGCAAACGGGACGCCACGGACCTGGCGGGCTGGGGTTTCGATATCGGCACCACGGCGCACTTCAGCCGTCGTTTTTACGCGACACTCGGTTGGGCGTTCGGTCAGGGCGACGCACGGACAGGTGACGGGAGCGACGGAAATTTCCGGCAGACGGGTTTTCAGGACAACAATGGAAAATTTGGCGGAGTTGCGTCATTCCGTTACTACGGTGAGCTGATGGACCCAGAGTTGGCAAATCTGCACGTGGGCACGCTGGGGTTGGGTTATCGTTTTACGAAAAGGGGTTCCATCGACCTGGTCGGGCATTATTACCGCCAAGACAAGGCCGCACGCAGAATCATCAATTCCGACTTGCAGCAGAAGCCGAGCGGTCGTGACCCGGAGCTGGGCTGGGAAGTGGACGCGATCCTTGGCTGGCGGCCGGTGCGCGCCTGGGATTTTGAGATCGATATCGCCTGGTTCCGGCCGGGCAAGGCGTTTCTGCGCCGGGATGATGCCTGGATGACCAAACTACAGCTGCGTTACCGCTACTGAGACCCTAGCTCTTCGCGTGCTCATCCCACCAGTGGAGACAGCGCTCCACGCGGATCCGTGCGGCCTCGGACAAAGGGCCTGAGCCGCATTCAAAACCAAACTCGCGCAGCAAGGGGCCGGCGATGCCAGTGAAAACCTCGACGTCGGTGCGGGACATGTTCTGGCGCCAGTCGCGCAGGTTTCTGACCGGGGGCAGCCAGGCCGATTTCGCCGAAAGGCCGGGCGCCCGGCGTGTCTTGCCGACATGGTAGTCTGCCATTTTGTCCGAATACGGAATGCACAGAAAATCAGTGATGCCCCGCAAGGTCTTCTCCGGATCCTCAACCAGGTCCTCGTAAAGCACTTGGTGGTAGCAGCGGTCTCCGAGGGCGCGCCCGTCGCGCGTGCCCGTGCCCGCCTGCCAGCGCCACCACAGAGCGCAGGTGCCGAGCCGGTCCTCCTGCCACAGTGGCCAGCGGCCGGGCCCCTTGGCAGGCGTGGCCCAGTCCAGCGCGGACAGGGCAGTGTTGCGGCCGTCACGGACGATATGAACGAAACGGGCCGCCGGGAACAAACCATGCAGCAAAGGCATCTGACGACAATAATCCGGTGTTTTTTCCCCGCTCAGGGGCTTCTTCGTCTTTTTTCCCCTGAGGTCGTACAAGCGGGAAACAAAGGCAGCGTAGCTGTGGCAACCGGCCTTGGCCACATCGATCGCCCCGTCGTCCAGACCCATGCGATAAAAGCGCCGATATGACCTCACGGACTCAACCAGTTCAGTTGTCAGCGCCGGGACAGGGTTTCTGCGTAATTCTTTTTTCGCGGCGCGCGTGATGAAGTGCGTGTCGTTGGCGACGCACAACAGCGGGTGGCTGTCTAGCATGCGCTGCAGGAGCGTGGTTCCCGAACGCGGGCACCCCACCACGAAAACATACGGGTTGCGGCTCCGGTCCGGCCGGTCAGGCATGCCCGTCTTCCCGTTGATACTGGCTGTTTACAAGCGCGGCATACGCCCCGCTGGCGGACATCAGCTGCGCGTGGCTGCCGCTTTCGGTCAGTACGCCGTTCTCAAGGTGCAAAATGAGATCGGCGTGCTCGATCTCGGGCAGCGCGTGGCTGATCATGAAAGTCGTGCGGCCCGAACTGATACTGTCGAGGGCCTGACGCACGGCGAAACGGTTCTCCTTGTCGAGACTGCTCGTGGGTTCGTCCAGAATCAATATCGGTGACTGGCGCAGCGCAGCCCTCGCCAATGCGATCCTCTGCCGCTGACCCGCGGAGAGGGTTACACCACGTTCGCCGACCTGTGTCGAATAGCCCCCCGGCAGGCTCTCGATAAATTCATGGATATTCGCCAACTTCGCGGCGTTGCGAATGTCTTCGGGGGTGTTCTCGGGCGCGCCATAGGCGATGTTTTCCTCGATCGATGTTGCGAACAGCAACGTATCCTGCAACACCACGCTGACCTGCATGCGCAGGGACTCCAGCGTCAGGTGGCGCAGGTCGTAGCCATCGATCAGCACGCGCCCGCAGTCGGGGTCGTACAACCGCGACAGCAGACCGATCAGCGTGGACTTGCCGGCACCGGAGGGTCCCACGATAGCGATTTTCTGGCCTGCCCGGACGCTGAAATCGACATCCTTCAAGACCGTCTGCCTATCCTCGTAACCATAGCTGACGTGTTCGAAGCGTACCGCGCCATGGAAAGGCGGCGCTGTTACCGCGTCGGGTTCGTCGGCTACGTCAGGCTGTATTTCAAAAATCTCCATGATTCGCTCGCCCGAGGCCGACGCCCTGGCGAGTCTGCCCGAGTATTTCGCAAAATCCTGCATCGGGTTGAATGCGGCCTTGAGGTAGGAAAGGAAGACCAGCAACCCCCCCGCGGTCAAGGAACCGCGCAGGACCAGAATGCTGCCGTAAAACAGGACAATTGCGGTGGACACACCAGTCATGAGCTGCACGGTGCCTTGCAGCCTGGCAAGTAGACGCTTGATCTTGACACCCTCCTTCAGGCTTTTCTGGTTCTGTTTGCCAAACTGGTCGGCAAACGTGTCCTCGAGTGACAGCGTCTGTACCACCTGCATCGCGCCGATCGATTCCGCGGCGGTCGACGCCATCGCACTTTCGCGTCTTTTCTGCTTTCGCGACTGGGTTTGTATGCGCTTGCCCAGAAACAAGGTCGGAAGCCAGTAAAGCGGCGCCGTCAACAATACCAGCAGCGCCAGCTTCCAGTTCAGCCACAGCATCAGGGCCACCATTAACGTCAGTATCATGATGCTGCCAAGCAAGGGCATGAAGGCGGTCACGGCCACATCCTTGAGCAACCCGATGTCTCCGATGACCCGAACGATCAAATCCCCGCGACGGGTCTTGTTGTGGAAGGCGAGCGACAGGCACTGGATATGACGGTACAGCGCATTCCTGACCTCGGTCAGTACGCGGTTGCCGACCAGCGCAAAACCGACTTTCTGGTAGTAGTTGGCGAGGGCTCTCATTCCGAGGATCAGAATCAGGGTGAGCGACGAACCCACCACGATGGTCATGGGTTCCAGTTGGTCGATCCAGCCGGCGGGCGTCTTTCCGCCCTTGGGGACGATGACGTGGTCGATGATCATTTTCAGTGGCCACGGCTCGAGAGCCCGCATCAGAACGCCGGTGAACAGGGCAAAGAAAGACATCGCCAACAGCGGGTTGTGCCGCCGTGTATACGGGCGCATAAAACTGATCAGACGGCGAATTCCCGGCATGGACTGTTTCAGCGATTTTGCTTTGGCCATGGAAAATCCGTTTCCTGTCGTTTAGCCATTGTTGCCGCCTTCGAACGACACCTCGTCAATGATACCCGTTAGCCAACCGCCTTGTCGCATTGGATTTGGACGGCGTTAAGGGGACCGAACTGTCGGACGGTCATCGACAGCGGTCACAAATCCTGATAATTTACTTGGCGGAAGAATGGCTTTGCCACCACCCGTATTGACCCTAGGTGCTAAAATGGACTTTATGCATCGGAACTTTTCATCGGTTGCGTCATTGTCGAACCGGCCCCGCACGAGCCGTCTGTTCTTCTTGATTTTGGCGCTTCAACTGGCGGTGACTCCGGTGGTGGGTCACGCCGGTTATGAATTCGTGCGGCAATTCGGAAGTTTCGGTAGCGCCCCGGGCCAATTCGATGCCCCCAAAGGCGTGGCTGTTAACAGCCAGGGCAAAATCATCATCACGGAGTCGGGCAACGACCGTGTGCAGTTGTGCAATGATACCGGCACTTCTTGTACGACGTTTGGCACGTTCGGTATCCTGACGGGTGAGTTCGACAAGCCCCGCGAAGTCGATGTCGACAGTGCGGATCGCATCTTCATTGCTGACCGCGGTAACAGCAGGATACAGCGTTGCAGCGAGTTCGGAAGTTGCTCGGATTTCGGCGGCTCTGGCACCGTGGTGGGGAAGTTCGAGTCACCCAGGGGCGTGGCTGTGGACGGTCAGGACATGATCAATATCACGGATACCAATAACAACCGTGTCCAGATTTGCAGCAACCTTGGCCAGTCCTGCACCGCGTTCGGCAGTTCCGGCACCACGCCGGGGCACTTCAATACACCGGCCGGCATCGGCGTTGACAGCCATGGACATCTGATCATTGCCGATCGGCTCAATTACCGCGTGCAAGTCTGTACGAACAACGGCTCCTGTACGGCCTTCGGCAGCTTTGGCACCGCACCGGGACAATTCGACCGGCCGGCGGGTATCGCGATCACCAGCCAGGACGAAATCGTCGTCGTCGACCGTTTCAATGACCGAATACAGGTCTGCAGCGAGCAGGGCAGTTGCACGACGTTTGGCAGTTTCGGGTCGGGGCCGGGGCAACTCAATGAGCCATGGGGTGTGGCGGTCGACAGCCAGGATCGTATCATCGTTGCCGACACGCTGAATAATCGAATCCAGATTTTCGCCAGAACAGTCACACCCACGGTGACGATCGACAGTTTCACGGCCAGCCCTGCGAGCCTGCAGACGGGCCAGTCGACGACGCTGGCCTGGTCGGTCAGCAACGCGACCTCGTGCACGGCGTCGGGCGGCACCGCTGCG
>Ga0210122_1000127_pt1 | contig 22745 bp, 16 predicted proteins | sample Muzzi_CordB_D2_FD_185530 | JGI IMG/M metagenome (GOLD analysis project Ga0210122, IMG submission 185530) | Wetland microbial communities from San Francisco Bay, California, USA, that impact long-term carbon sequestration - Muzzi_CordB_D2 (SPAdes) | ecosystem: Environmental > Aquatic > Marine >... | reverse complement strand
CCCTCGGTGGGCATCTCGGTGGCCGCCCACAACTCCCTGTGCACCAACCACATCTTCAAGTTCGGCACCGAGGAGCAGAAGAAGCGCTGGGTGGTGCCGCTGGCGACCGGGGAGAAGATCGGCGCCTGGAGCCTCACCGAGCCCGGGGCCGGCTCCGACGCGGGCGGCACCCAGACCCGGGCCGAGAAGGTGGACGGCGGCTGGGTGCTCAACGGCGCCAAGACCTTCACCACCCACGGCACGGTGGGAGACATCTGCGTGGTGATGGCGGTCACCGATCCGGACGGCCCGAAGGGCCGCCACGTCTCCGCGTTCGTCGTCGAGAAAGGGATGGAGGGCTTTCGGCCGGGCAAGAAGGAGAACAAGCTCGGGATCCGCGCCTCGGATACCGCCGAGGTGATCATGGAGGACTGCCTGGTACCGGACGATCACATGCTCGGCAACCGGGGTGAGGGCTTCAAGCAGGCCCTGGCGATCCTCGACGGCGGCAGGATCTCGATCGCCGCCCTCGGCCTCGGCACCGCCGTCGGCGCCTTCGAGACCGCCCGCGACTACGCCAAGGAGCGCGAGCAGTTCGGTAAGCCGATCGCCCAGTTCCAGGCCATCCAGTTCTACCTGGCCGAGATGGCCACCCGTATCGCCGCCGCCGAGGCCCTGACCTTCGCCGCCTGCGACGCCATGGACCGGGGGCTGCCGGTCACGAAGCTCTCGGCGGAGGCCAAGCTCGCCGCCGGCGAGGCAGCGGTCTTCTGCTCGGAGCGCGGGGTGCAGATCCTGGGCGGCTACGGCTTCATCAAGGACTATCGGGCGGAGAAGTTCTACCGCGACGCCAAGATCTGCACCATCGGCGAGGGCACCAGCGAGATCCAGAAGCTGGTGATCTCCCGGCAGATCCTGCGTTGAGGGGGGCACCGCCCCTGCCACCCTACGGCCCATGGACCTCGACGCACTGATCCGGGGAGTCGAGGACCGGAGCCCCCGCGCTCTGGGCCGGGCGATCTCGCTCCTCGAACGGGGCGAGCCCCTGGGTGCGGAGCCCCCCGGGCCGCCCGGGGCGGGGGGATCGACGGCCGAGGAGCTGGTCCGCCGCCTCTACCCCAAGACCGGCCGCGCCCGCCTGGTCGGCATCACCGGCCCCCCGGGCTCCGGCAAGAGCACCCTGGTCGAGGGGCTGGTCCGTCACCTGCGGGAGCAGGGCGAGACGGTCGCCGTGCTCGCCATCGACCCGACCAGCCCGTTCACCGGTGGCGCGCTTCTGGGTGACCGGGTGCGCATGCAGTCGCTGGCGACCGATCCGGGGGTCTTCATCCGCTCCATGGCCACCCGGGGCGCCCTGGGCGGCCTGGCGGCGGCGGCCCACGACGCGGTCGATCTCCTGGACGCGGCGGGGTTCGACGTGGTGATCGTGGAAACGGTCGGCGTCGGGCAGGACGAGGTCGACGTCGTGCGGAGCGTCGACACCGTGGCCGTGGTGGTGATTCCCGGCATGGGCGACGACATCCAGGCGGTCAAGGCGGGGCTCCTGGAGATCGCCGACGTCTTCGTGCTCAACAAGGCGGACCGGGACGGCGCCGAGCGCACCTACAAAGACCTGCTGTTCATGCTGGAGACGGCTACCGAGGCCGGTGGGGAGAGCGCGGCAGAGGCCCGGACCCCGCCCGTGCTCAGGACCGTCGCGTCCCGACCCGAAGGCATCCCCGAGCTCGCCGAGGCGCTCGCGGAGCACCGCCGCTGGCTGGAGCGGGCCGGGCGGCTCCGGGCGCGCCGCCGCCAGCGTCTGGAGCTCCGCGTGGAAGAGGCGCTCAAGCGCCGCGTGTTGGCCGCGGCCAACCGGTCCGACCGCCTCGGGCGGGAGGTGGACCGGGCGATCGTCGAGGGCAGCGACCCCTACCGGGTGGCCGACCGGTTGTTCGAGGGGCTGGCCCCCTTCGTCGAGCAGACCCAAGAGGAGGAGGACGTCTCATGATCGGGAAGATCGACCACGTGGGCATCGCGGTGCGCTCGATCGACGAAGCGCGGGGCTTCTACGAGGCCATGGGTCTCGAGGTGGCGGAGATCGAGGAGGTGCCCCACGAGAGTGTGCGGGTGGCGATGATCCCGTGCGGCGAGGGGCGGATCGAGCTGCTGGAGCCGACCCGGGACGACTCGCCGGTGGCCAAGTTCCTCGACAAGCAGGGACCGGGCATCCACCACCTCTGTTTCGCCTCTGACGACGTGGAGGGCGACGACCGGTCGCTGCGCGACGGGGGCTACCGACTGATCCGCGACGAGCCGACCCGGGGCGCGGGCGGCTCGTGGGTGCAGTTCGTCCATCCGAAGAGCGCGGGGGGCGTGTTGGTGGAGCTGGCCCAGCCGGGAGCGGCTGGCGAGGAGGACCGGTGATGGGTGGCGAACGGGGCTCCGGTGGGCAGGGGCGGGTGCCGCGCGTCACTCCGCCGCGGATTCCGCCCGGGGCGGCGGTGATCATCAACCTGATCAATCCCAACGAGAAGTACTGGGGCATCCTGGGCGAGATCGGCATGGCCGGGGTGATCGTCCGGGGCATCGGCGTCGAGACGTTCGACGACTGGATGGCCCAGGTGGCTCGGGGCGAGGAGCGCACGCTCGATCTGGCGACGATGTTCTTCCCGCTGTTCCGGATCGAGCGGATGTTCCAGGACGAGCCGGTCGGTCACGTGGAGAGCTACAGACAGCGGTTCGAGCGGCGGGTCGGCCGCCCGGTGGAGGAGTTCGTCGGGCTCGGCCTCGATGCGTCCGAGGAGGATGATGGGCTGAGTAACTGATCTCCCCCCAGCGCCCTCGATCCCTCTCCCCCCTCGCGGGGGGGGTGAGGGACGGTTGATCGGGTCCCCACTCTCACCCCCGACCCCGCCCGGCCCGTCGTCTCCGGGAGCTCTTGATGGCGGGTGTGGGCGAGCCACCTTCCTCCTACATCGCGTGAGACCCCACTCGACGGAAACGCTTGAAGCGGCCGGACCTGTGCCGGCCGTGTTGGCTTTGGCTGGGTGGTGGCGATCGGCGGCGAGCGCTAGAACTGCACGTTCTCGACGAAGAAGCGCGCCACTTCCACCTCTTCGCCCACCAACTGCTGCGCCAGCTTCGGAGTGAGGACGAACTGGCCCGCCCGGTCGCGGTCCGGGGTCGCGAGCAGGAGCTCGAGGCCGGTTACCCGGGCCGAGTAGTCCTCCTGGATGGCGAGCAGCGCCTCGGCGGCGATTTCGAGCGCCCGGAAGACGGAGGCTTCCGAGTTGGTCGTGATCTCGGCGAAGGGGTGGGCCGGCTGGGTGCCCTGGTAGAGCTCCACGTTGTCGATGCCCTGACCGCGGAAGAAGCGCTGCAGCTCGGAGGCGAGCTCGACGTCCCGGAACGGGCGGCGCGGCACGCTGCGCAGGTCGACGAAGCCCGCGTCCGTCTTGACCAGCGTCACGGTCCCGCGCTCCGGTTCTTCGCGCCGCTGGGGCTCTAGGCGCAGTTGGTTGTCCTCCCGCGTCGCCACCAGATCGGCGAGCGTCTTGCGCCGCCGGGCTTCCGCCTCGCCGTCCTCCTCGGTGCGCTGTCGGGTCTTGCCCTGGTCGATCACGAGGGCCCGTCCGTAGCCGGCCGCGTTGAGCTCGCGGGTCGCCTCCACGTCGATCTCGGCGGCGTCGACGAAGGTCACGGTGCCGTTCGGCAGGGTGAGGATCGCCTTGCCGTCTTCGACGGTGTACTCGTCCTTGGCCTCGATGCGCGAGCCGTCTTTCATGACCACGATGTAGGCGGCGGCCGGCGCAGCAACGGCGAGGGCGGTGAGCAGGACGACGGCGAGGGTCAGGGACTTGTTCATGGTGACTCTCCAGCGTGAGGCGGTGCTTCGATTCGGCTCGACGAAACGCCGGCTCGTCGTGCGAGCGGAGACGGCGACGGTCGTTACGGATCAGTATGCATGCTCTGCTATCATAGCCGAACGCCTGAAGAAAGGCGCGTGGGGGCTCTTCCGGGACTGGCTGCTCGTGGCGGCACCCGGTCGAGCCCGGACCGATTGGCTGCGCCCGGCGGCTCCCCGAGTCGGCCCCACTCGTCCCTGACTGGAGAGAAGGACTGGATCCATGCTGATTGTCATGAAGATGGACGCGACCCCGCCGGAGGTGGAGCGGGTCGTCTCCACGATCGAAGAGCGGGGCCTCAAGGCCAACCCGATTCCCGGCGCACAGCGCACCGCCATCGGCATCACCGGCAATCTGGGGGTCGTCGAGCCGGCACACTTCGAGTCGCTTCCCGGCGTGCTCGAGGTGATTCAGGTCAGCCACCCGTACAAGCTCGTCTCGCGTGAATTCCAGCCGCACGACACGGTGGTCGACGTGGCGGGTGTGAAGATCGGCGGACCCGAGATCGTGGTGATCGCCGGGCCCTGTTCCGTGGAGAGCTACGAGCAGACCCTGCGCATCGCGAAGAGCGTGAAAGCGGCGGGAGCTCACATTCTCCGTGGCGGCGCCTTCAAGCCTCGCACGAGCCCTTACAGCTTCCAGGGTCTCGGGCTCGAAGGTCTCGAGATTCTCGCCAAGGTGCGCGAGGAGACCGGTCTGCCGGTGGTCACGGAGGCGACCGACATCGACGTTCTCGACCAGGTGGCCGAGTACGCCGACATGGTCCAGATCGGCGCCCGCAACATGCAGAACTACACCTTGCTTCGCCGGGCCGGGCGCTGTGGCCGGCCGGTCTTCCTCAAGCGGGGCATGAACGCCACCATCACCGAGCTGCTGCTGGCCGCCGAGTACCTGCTCGACCAGGGCAACGGCCAGGTGGTGCTGTGCGAACGGGGCATCCGGACCTTCGCCGACCACACCAGGAACACTCTGGACGTCTCGGCGGTGCCGGCGGTGCAGCGCATCAGCCATCTGCCGATCGTGTGCGACCCGAGCCACGCTTCGGGCAAGCGCCACAAAGTGCTGCCGCTCGCCCGCTCCGCGATCGCGGTCGGGGCCGACGGCATCATGGTGGAGGTGCACGACCAGCCGGACAAGGCCCTTTCGGACGGGCCGCAGGCGATTCTGCCGAACGAGCTCGAGACGCTCATGGAGCAGGCCAGGGTGCTGGCGCCGATGGTCGACCGCTCCCTGGGCGCGCTGGTCTGAGACGGGGTACTCCCTTCCTCGATGATCTCCCGTCGCGAAGCCTCCGCCCTCCTCCTGCTCGAGGACGGGTCCGTCTTCGAAGGGCGCGCGGTGGCACCGGGAACCCGGTTCGGCGAGGTGGTGTTCAACACCTCGATGACCGGCTACCAGGAGATCCTGACCGACCCGTCCTACCGCGGCCAGATCGTGGTCATGACCCAGCCGCACATCGGCAACTACGGGGTCAGCCGGCAGGCCGAGGAGTCGGGCCGGCCCTGGGTGGAGGGCTTCGTGGCCCGCAAGCTCACCCGCGTGCCCTCGGGCGAGGAGTCTGAGCGGGAGCTGGGCGCTCTGCCTTCCTATCTGGAGGAGCACGGCGTTCCGGCGATCGAGGGCATCGACACCCGGGCGGTGGTCCGGCGCCTGCGCGAGCACGGCGCGCTCCGCGGCGTGGTGACGACCGAACGCTCCGACATGGGGGCCCTGGCCGCGGAGTTGGCGGACTTCCCGCCGATGGCCGGCCGGGCCCTGGTCGACGACGTGACCTCGGATGCCCCTTACGAGATGGCCGTCGAGCCGCCCGACGGCGAGGAGAGCTTCCACCTGGCGGTCTACGACTTCGGGGTCAAGCGCAACATCCTGCGCTCCCTGGCGCGGCGCGGGGCCCGCCTCACGGTGCTTCCCGCGCGCACCTCCGCGGCCGAGTGCCTGGCCCTCGGGGTCGACGGCGTGGTGCTGTCGAACGGTCCCGGGGACCCGGAGCCGCTCGCGGAGATCGTCCACGAGGTCGGCGAGCTCGTGCGCTCCGACCTGCCGGTGTTCGGCATCTGCCTGGGGCACCAGCTCCTCGGGCTGGCCCTCGGCGGCAAGACCTTCAAGCTCAAGTTCGGGCACCACGGAGGCAACCAGCCGGTCAAGGACCTGACGGACGGCTCGGTGGCGATCACCAGCCAGAACCACGGGTTCGCCGTCGACCCGGAGAGCCTGCCCGCCGGGGTCCGCGTGACCCACGTCAACCTCAACGACGGCACCCTCGAAGGCCTCGAAGTCGCGGAGCGCCGGGTCTTCGCCACCCAGTACCATCCCGAGGCGGCTCCCGGACCCCACGACGGCGGGGTCCTGTTCGACCGCTTCCTCTCCAAGGTCCGGGCGGCTCGCTAGCCGCCCGGGATCAAACCGCCGTGCGCGACGTTCCCCTGACCGGTCCGGTCCCCTGGACCGTCGCCTGGCGTTTCCTGCGCCACCCCCAGAGCCGGCTGCTCAACGGCACCGCGCGCGCGGCGCTCGCCGCCACGACGGTGGGCGTCACCGCCATGGTGATCGCCATGGCGCTCATGACCGGCTACCGGGAGGATCTCGAAGCCAAGCTCCTGTCCGGGAACGCCGCGGTCCTCGCCTATCCGCTCGGGAGCGGCTCCCCCGAGGATGATTCGGGAGGGCAGGCGAACGACGCCACCCTCCGGCGCCTGGCCGAGATCCAGGGGGTCGAGCGGGTCGGCCGGGTGGCTTACGGCCAGGGGGCGTTGTCGGTTCCATCTGGCGAGGGGGCCGGCGAGGGGGGCGGCGGCGAAGCGCGCCAGGTGGAGGTCACGCTCCGGGGCGTCGAGGCGGGCGGGGGGCTCCTCTCCGGCACGGCCGAGCAGCTCGGCGTCGGCGACGACGGGATTCCCGGAGCGGTCCTCGGCATCGAGCTCGCCCACGAGCTCCGGGCCGAGACCGGCGACGTGCTGCGGCTGGTGGTCCTCGGCTTCGGGCCGTCCGGTCCCCGCTTCCGCTACGCCACGGTGCGGGTCGCCGGCACCTTCGAAAGCGGGTTTGCGGAGTTCGACCGGAGCTGGGTGGCGCTCGAACGCTCGCTGGTGCGCCGCCTGAGCGGTGGCGCAGACGGCGGCGGCGCGACCGAGCTGGTGGAGCTCGCGGCCACCGATGTGGAGAAGACGCCGGAGATCGTCGCCCGGGCCCAGGAGATCCTCGGGGCGTCCTACGTCGTGACCGACACCCGGGAGCTCAACCGGCCGCTGTTCACGGCGCTCAAGCTCCAGCAACTGATCCTGTTCCTGGTGCTCGGACTGATCGTCGGCGTGGCCACGTTCAACACCGCGTCGACCCTGGTGGTGCTGGTGCGCGAGCGCATGCGCGACATCGGCGTGCTGGCGACTTTGGGAGTACCGCCCGCGGCCTTGCGGCGGATCTTCCTCCTCTACGGCGGGCTACTCGGCGGAGCAGGAACCCTGATCGGGGTCTCCCTCGGCTGGACGGTCTCGTGGGCGATCACCAGGTTCGAGCTGATCCGGTTCGATCCGGAGCTGGCGGCGATCTACTTCCTGTCGGCGGTCAAGTTCCGGGTGGAGCCGCTCGACCTGGCGGCGGTCGTGGGGTTCACGCTCGGCATCACGCTGCTCGCGTGCTCGATTCCGGCCTGGGTGGCGGCACGGGTGAACCCGTCGACGGCGCTGCGGTACGAGTGACCGGGAAGGCCGTTCGCTTCGGCCGGGACAGGTCCAGGTGAGGTCGTTCGCTTCGCTCACACTTCGGCCGGCACAGGTCCGGCCGCTTCATTTGGAGATCGCGCTTCCGATGCTCGATCCCTGATTGAAGCGGCCGGACCTGTGCCGGCCGGGGTGTGCCCGCCAGGGCACGACCTCACTCCACCGGCCCCCGAACGTGCTACATCCTCACCTACCCGCGCCCACATCTGGCGGCAGAATCTCCCGGAGCGACTGCTCGAGCGTCCGTCGGTTCTGCCAGTTCCTGGGATAGCCGAAGGACACCTCTTCGAACGGCACGCCGTCGACCACCTGGGTGCGCGGGATGTGGAGGTGGCCGTGGACCACGGTACGGGCCCGGAAGCGGCGGTGCCAGTCCGTGGTGCGCCGGGTGCCGCACCAGACCACGAACCGGGGCACCGCGGGGAGCTCGGTGACGTCGCGCCGGAGCGGCCAGTGGTTGACGAGCACCGTGTCGTGGCCGTCCGCGACGACCGTGGCGAGGCGCTCTTCGGAGATCCGGCACCGCTCGGCGCACCAGGCGGCCCGGGAGGGATAGGGATCCGGTTTCAGAAGTGCCTCGTCGGCGCACAGAATGTCCGCTTCCATCGCCCAGCGGACGGCACGCTCGGGCGGCACCGAGTCGGGCCCGAAGGTGTAGTCGTAGAGCAGGAAGAGGGGAGCGATCCGTACCGGTCGCTCGTCGCCCAGGCTCGGCGGCCAGACGGGGTAGGGATCTTCGGGTGTGAGCACCCCCCGGGAGCGGCAGATCTCGACCAGGCGCAGGTACTTCGCCTCGCCGACGGGCTGGCCCCGCTCCGAAGGCAACGACCAGAGGCAGTGGTTCCCCGGAACCCAGAGCAGCCGGTCGAACCGCCGGCCGAGCAAGTCGAGGGCGAGCTCCAGGTGCTGCTCGCGCTCGCCCACGTCCCCCGCCAGGATCAACCAGTCCCCTCGCCGGGGGGCGAGGCGGGCCAATGCCTCCCGGTTCGCTTCGTGGCCCAGGTGAAGGTCCGAGATCGCCCAGAGCTTCACGTCAGTTGCCGAGGGTTCCGGCCCGCCGGAGGCGCACGAGGTGGGCTTCGATCTGGCGCTGGGCGAGCGGCCAGGCCTGGCGCGGGGCGTCGTCGTAGACCTCGGGGAGCATGGCTTCGGCGTCGTGGATGCCGGAGCGCCAGGCGGCGATCACCTTCTCCTCGCGCCACAGACGGTGGTCGATGAGCTCCCGGAGCTTGGCGACCGCGTCGGGGATCGGCGGTCCGTGGCCGGCGAAGAGCATCCGTGGCTCAAGGGCGGCCAGCCGCTCGAGGGAGGCCAGGTAGGCGTCCATGTCGCCCTCCGGCGGATCGATCACGATGGTCGAGAGCGCGGACACCATGTCGCCGGCGAGGAGCGAGCCGAGGCGACCTTCCAGGAAGCAGAGATGCCCCGCGGCGTGCCCCGGGGTGTGGAGCGCGCGGACCGGCATCGGGTTCTCGTTGTCCCGGCCGGAGAGCTCGATCTGCTCGTCGGCGGCGATCTCCCGGTCGACCGCGATTCCGCGGGCCCGCAGCCTGTCCGCGGTCCGCGCGTGGGCCGCGACGGGGATTCCGAGACGCTTCTGAAGCTCGGCCACGCCGCCGATGTGATCCGGATGGTGATGGGTCAGCCAGATGGCCGAGACCTTGCGGCCGAGGCCCTCGGGCAGCGCCCGGACCGCGGCCTCCATGCGGTCGATCTCCTCCGGCCAGGGGCTTCCCGGATCGACCAGGACCGCCTCCCCCGTGCCGAGGATGTAGCAGTTGGTGTGGGCTGCCGGGGGCAGGGTGGGCGTCGGCAGGGGGAAGAGGAGGACCCCGGGGCGGAGCTCGATCGCCCGGTGGGGGCCCAGGTTGGCTTCGGCCGGCTCGCGCAGGCGCTCGAGGGACGCTTCGGGGTCGCCGCCTGCCGCGGCCAGGGTCCTCAGGATGTGGACGATCGGTGGCGCCGCCGTGACTCGCCCCTGTTGCCATGCGTCGACGGCGTCGGCCGGGCGCACCCATTCGGCCTCGACCGCTTCGCCACCCGCGACCGGTTCGCCGTCCTCCGGCCTGTGCTCGAGGAGGAAGAACCGGTTGTCGAAGCGCATCGGCGCGAACGCGGGGGTCATCCAGCGCGCGGCGAAGACCAGCCGCGACGCGTCGAGGCGCACTCCGGCCTCTCCCAGGAGCTCGCCGAAGGCGGTCTCCCGCGCCTCGACGGCCCGCCGCGCCTCGGCAATTCGATCGGCCCCGAGGGCGCTGGACCCGGATCCCGAGTTCGAGGCAATCGGCAGCAAGCCGGTCTCTTCGAAGAGCTCCCGGAGCGTCGCGGCGACGATGCCGGAGACGGCGTCCGGCCCCAGCGCTCCCAGACCGTCAGTGAGAGCCTCCGGCATGGCGCCGCTCCACCGGTTGCTGTCGAGGCCGAGAGGCCGGCCGGAGATCCAGGCGGCATCCTCCAACGCCTCGTCGTGGCGGGAGACCGCGCCCCCGGGGAAGGCGTGCCAGCCGCCCATGAACCGCATCGCCGGATCGCGGCGGATCCAGAAGACCTCCACCTCGCCATCCATCCTCCGGCGCCAGAGGACGACCGATGAGGACGCCCGGACCTTGGCCGGGGGCGGCTCGAAGCCGCCCCGCTCGACCACGCGTTCGTACAGAGTCTCTTCACTCATAGGGGGGCGATCTTATCGGCAGAAGAAGGCGGCCGGGGTTTGGGCCCCGGCCGCTTGGGGAGGGAATCCCGCGGCACCGGCCGCGAGAGCGTGGGTTGGTTGCGGGTCTCCAGCACCGGGACGCGAACGCGGCCCGGGGAGGCCCGGAGGGTTTCGGCGGTCGCCGGCAGCGCTGGCGACTCACCATCTGTTGCTTCGTATACGGAGCGCAAGGCCGAACAGTTGGGTTTTCGGCGAAAGTCCGTCTCCCGCCGGACGGCCTTCGCGCCTGATAGATTCGCCCGAGATGCCATCCCGTCCTTCTGGCCTCATGCGCCGCGTCCGGGAGTGGCGAACCTCGGCAGAGTTCACCCTGGCGCGCAAGTTCGGGCTCGCCACTCGCGAGGATCGTTTGTTTCTGGTGGCGATCGGCGTGGTGGGCGTGCTCTCCGGTTTCCTGGGCGTGGCCGTCCACCGGCTGATCGACAACCTCCAGACCCTGCTCTGGGGCTCGTCGAACCTGCTCCAGGTCGCCACCCAGGTGCCCTTCTGGCGCGGCATCGCCGCGCTGGCCACGGGTGGGCTGTTGATCGCGTTGATCGTGCTCGTCGGCCGCGGCCGGGCGGAGGGGCCGGGGATGGGAATCCTCATCGAGTCGGTGGCGCTGCGTGGCGGCCGGGTGCCGATCCGTCCGGTCCTGGTCGGGTCGCTGGCCGCCATCGCGACCGTGGGAAGCGGCGGCTCCCTCGGCCGCGAGGGGCCGATGATCCGGCTGGGCGCCATGTTCTCCTCGATGCTGGGCGAGCGGTTTCGCCTGCCGCCCCATCGGGTGAAGATCCTGGTCGGCTGCGGGGCGGCGGCCGGCCTGGCAGCCGCCTACAACATCCCGATCGGCGGTGCGCTGTTCGCCATGGAGGTGATCCTCGGCAACTTCGCCCTCCAGATCTTCGGCCCGATCGTCGTCTCGTCGGTCCTCTCCACCCTCATCGCCCGGGGCTTCGAGGGGGACGCCCACCGCTTCGCCGTGCCGCAGTACCAGGTAGAGAGCCCGTGGGAGGTGCTGGCCTACGTGGGGCTCGGGCTGATCTGCGCCCTCGGCTCGATCGCGTTCGTCCTCGGCGTCCGGCGCCTGTCCTGGCTCTTTCGGCGGATTCCGCTGCCCGAGTGGCTGAGGCCGATCCTGGGGATGGCCCTCTTCGGTGCGGTGGCGCTCCAGGTGCCCCACATCCTGGAGGGTGGGAGGGAGCCGAGCACCGCGCTCATCCTGGAGCGGCTGCCGGGGTTCCCCGAGATCCCCTGGGAGCCGAGCTTTCCGGTCTTCCTGCTGGTGCTGGCCGGGATCAAGATCCTCGGCGTGGCGCTCACCGACGGCTGCGGCGGGGTGGGCGGGAAGTTCACGCCGTCGCTCTTCTTCGGGGCGCTGGTGGGCGCCGGGTTCGGGCTCGGCGTCAACGCCGTCTGGCCGGACTCGACCGCCGGCTATCCGGCCTACGCGGCCGTCGGCATGGCGGCCATCGCCGCGGGCACGAGCCACGCTCCGATCAGCGCCATCCTGATTCTGTTCGAGTTCACCGGCAACTACGACCTGATCCTGCCGCTCATGGTGGCCTCGATCACGTCGAGCGTGGTGTCGAAGAAGCTCTACCCCTACTCGATCTACACGGAGACGCTCCAGCGGGCGGGCGTCGATCTCAACATGCGCCTGGAGGAGGCGGTCCTCGCCGGGGTCTCGGTGCGCGACCTCATGCGGCAGGACGCGGAGACGCTCCGTCCGGCGGACGATTACCGCACGGTGGTCGACCGGTTCTTCGCCGCCCACCGCCACCGGCTGTTCGTGGTCGACGACGACCGGCGGTTCGTGGGGGAGGTGTCGCTCCACGACATCAAGCACGTGCTCGAGGACCCGGGGATGCTGACGGTGGTGGTCGCCCACGACCTGATGAAGATGCCGGAGCAGACTCTGGTGCCCGAGGAGCGCCTGGACCGGGCGGCGGAGGTGTTCGCCCACTCGGACTACGAGCGCCTGCCGGTGGTCGACGGCGAGGGGCGGTTCGTGGGTGTGGTGACGAAGCGCGATCTGCTGTCGATCTACGCCCAGGAGGTTCTGGGGCGCCAGGCGCTCCTCGCGACGTTCGTGTCGGGCGGCGAGGAGGAGAGCCGGGATTTCGTGGAGCTGCCGCCGGACTTCGCTCTGCGCATGGTGGAGGTTCCGGGTGAGCTCGTGGGTAAGAGCCTGGCCGAGGCGCGGTTGCCCCAGACTCACGGGCTGCGGGTGATCGAGATCAAGCGGGGTCGCCCGGGCCAAGAGGAGCGGGTGATTCCGGGGGCCGAGACGCTGTTCGAGCTGGGGGACCGCCTGATCGTGCTCGGGCCGTCGTCGTCGGTCGCCAGTCTCGAGGTGGGGTACGGCGAGGCCAAGACCGAGGCCGAGGCGATGGCGGAGATCGATTGAGATGGCGGGTGGTTCGGACGATCGGTCTGTGGGTGGGGTGTTGGCGGTGTTCGGCGGTTCGGCGGGTCTGTGCGCTTCGTGCCGTCACGCGGAGATTCTGGCGTCGAAGCGGAGCGGCTTTTTGCGCTGTGGCCGGGAGCGGTTCGATCCGAGCTTTCCCAAGTACCCACGGCTGCCGGTCGTCGCCTGCCCGGGGCACGAGCCGGTGAAGGAGTCCGGGGAGCCGGCCTGAACCAGGTCCGTCCTTCGGTGGAGCATGGCCGGGAGCGTCGCGGGGTCTCCCTGCCGGGGGCCGGGTCCATGGTCGGTGCGTTCGGGCGAGGGCCGGCGGTTGTCTAGGTTTCCCTCCAAACCCCTCGATCCCCTTCCTCCCTCTGGGAGGCAGGGGACGCCGCCACCCGCCCCCACGCCTGGTCTGCCTTCGGTGCGCAGGCCTCGCCTGCCCATCGGGCGCGTTCACCAGGATCGGACTCCGAAGGGTCCTCGTGAGCGCGCCCGCTGAGCACCCGTCGCCCGAACGCCCCGACCCCGGACCCTGACGGCGGCGCAGGTAGGGAGCGCGGCGGTTCGGTCGCCGAGAGGGGCCCAAATGCACGCCGGCCGGCGCCTCACGACCATGGTCTGGTGCGCTGAAGCGCACCCTACCTTGGTTGATGGTGACGGTGCGCTATGGCATGACTGGTCGATGGGTGGAGCGGCGCGAGGCCTCCCGGCCGGGGGCGTTGAAGGAGGGCGCGCAGACAGACGGCTCCACAACCACCGCGCCAGGCCGCCCTCCTGAACCGAGGCCGAGCCCTGTGCCATCCCACCACCGAGCGCAGGCCGGTCCCCGGCCGGGAGGCCTCGCGACGCTCCCGGCCATGCCCCATCGAAGGACCGCTTCCTGTTTCAGGCTTCGAGACGAGTCGGCTAGGGGCTGCCAGGACGTAGGATCGCGGAGAGAAGAAGGGCCGGGGGCAGGCGTCCTTTTCCCCCCGTGCGGGGGGAAAGGGATCGAGGGTTTGGGGGGCGTCCTACCGATACTTGGCGATGAACCGGCGGTCGATCCGGTCCTTGAGCGCCCAAGCCCAGTGGCTGTGGGACACGAACCCCTTCCAGCGGAGCAGCGCCTTGCCGTCTCCCGTGTTGAGGATCGAAAGAAAGCTCGCCTGGGGCTCGTACCTGGGAGGCTCACGCCGCGCGCCGAGGGCGGCCAGAAGACTCTGCCAGAGGACCGGGGCCTCGCGGACGGCGTAGACACCTGCCTTCGGCGTTCCCAAATCGTGGGCCGGGGTCACGCAGTCGCCTGCTCCGAACACCCGCGGGTCGGTCGGGGAGCGGAGACTCTCGTCGACCAGCAGGAACCCCCGCTCGTCGCGCGGCAGGTTCATGCCTCCGTCGTCCGTGAACAGAGGCGGCGCAGCGGCTCCAGTCAGCCAGACCGTGAGGTCCGAGGGCAGGCTCCCGGCACGGCCCAGAGCTTCGATCGAGACCTGATCGGCACCCACCGCGGTCACCCGCGCCCGGGTGCGGATGTCGATCCCCCGGTGCTCGACCGCGGTCCGCGCCAGGTCGTGGAACCGGGCCGAGTAGCCGGGGAGGATCCGCTCCCCCTCGTCGAGGAGCGTGACCGAGTCCTCCTCGACCGCCCGGGGCCGTTCCCGGTCGAGGGCCGTGGCGATGGCGCACGCCACCTCGACCCCGGCGGCGCCCGCTCCCACCACCACCGCCCGCCGTCCGACGATCTCGTCACCCACCCGGGCGACCGGCTTCACGGCCAGCTCGGCGATCCGGCGGCGGAGCTCGACGGCGTGGTGCATCGGCTTGACCACGGCCGCGTGCTCGGCGACCCCACGCGTTCGTTCCCCCGCGGTGCGGGAGCCGATGTTGAACGAGATCAGGTCGTAGCCGATGCGGCTGCCCGACGCGAGCGTGACCTCTCGCCCGCGGGTGTCGACCGCGACCGCTCGCTCCGCCACCAGCGTGCCGCCGGAGCGCTCGATCAGGGGCGCGAGCTCGACCGAGATCTCCTCTTCCGTGTACCGGCCGGAGAGGTACCCCGGCACCATGCCGGAGTAGAGCTGGTGCGAGGTGGCCGAGATCACGGTCAGCTTGACCGGTGGGTGCCTCCGGGCGGTCATGCGCCGAAGCACTTCCAGGTGGGCATGACCGGCGCCGACGAGGACGAGATGGCGAGAGTCAGGCATTCCCGCGGAGTATAGAGGCAGAGGCGAGATAGACTCACCATCGCCGTGCCGAAGCGAACCGACCTCCACTCCATTCTCATCATCGGTTCCGGGCCGATCGTCATCGGTCAAGCGTGCGAGTTCGACTACTCCGGGACCCAGGCCTGCCGCGTGCTGCGGCAGCAGGGGTACCGCGTGGTGCTGGTCAACTCGAACCCCGCGACGATCATGACCGATCCCCAGTTTTCCGACGCCACCTACATCGAGCCGCTCACCCCTCTGATGGTCGAGCGGATCATCGAGAAAGAGCGTCCCGACGCCCTGCTGCCGACCGTCGGCGGCCAGACCGGCATCAACCTGGCCATCGCCCTCGACGAGGTGGGCGTGCTCGATCGCTACGGTGTCGAGGTGCTGGGTGCCTCCATCAAGTCTCTCCAGTTGGGCGAGGACCGGCAGCTCTTCAAGGAGGCGATGGAGGAGATCGGCATCGCCGTGCCCAAGAGCGCTTCCGTGGGCACCATCGCCGAGGCGCGCGACGCGGTCGACGAGCTCGGCTTCCCGGTGATCGTGCGTCCGAGCTTCACCCTCGGCGGCGAAGGGGGCGGGGTCGCCTACAACCGCGACGAGTACGAAGACGTGGTGCGCTCGGCTCTCGCCGCGAGCCCGGTGCGGCGGGCGCTTCTCGAACAGTCGGTCGTCGGCTGGAAGGAGTTCGAGCTCGAAGTGATCCGGGACGTCGCCGACAATGCCATCGTCGTCTGCTCGGTTGAAAACGTCGACGCCATGGGCGTCCACACCGGCGACTCGATCACCGTCGCCCCCCAACAGACCCTCTCCGATCGCGAGTACCAGGAGATGCGGGACGAGGCCTTTCGGGTGATCCGGCGGGTGGGGGTCGCCACCGGCGGCTCGAACATCCAGTTCGCGGTCGACCCGGCGAGCGGCAGCCGGGTGGTGATCGAGATGAACCCCCGGGTGTCGCGGAGCTCCGCCCTCGCTTCGAAGGCCACGGGCTTCCCGATCGCCAAGATCGCGGCGCTCCTGGCGGTGGGCTACACCCTGGACGAGGTGCCCAACGACATCACCGGCGAGACCTTCGCCGCTTTCGAGCCGACACTCGACTACACGGTGGTCAAGATCCCCCGCTGGGCGTTCGAAAAGTTCCCCGCGTCGCCGCCGCTTCTGGGGACCTCCATGAAGTCGGTGGGCGAGGTGATGGCGATCGGCGGCACCTTCGCCGAGGCGCTGCTCAAGGGGCTGAACGCCCTGGAGCTCGAAGGCACGCTCCTCGACCGGGAGCGGCGCAACTCCGATCCCGTGCGCCTGGCCGACCGCCTGGCTCAGCCCAACTGGGAGCGGCTGTTCTCCGTCTTCGCGGCGCTCCGCCAGGGGTGGACCGTGGACGAGGTGGCCCGGATCAGCCACATCGACCCCTGGTTCCTGCGCGAGATCCGGGAGATCGTCGACCTCGAGACCGAGCTCGGCTGCTGGAACGTCGAATCGGTGCCGACGGAGCTCCTCACCCGGGCCAAGCAGGCCGGGCACTCGGACGCCGGCATCGCCCGGCTCCTGGTCTGCGCCACCGAGGACCTGGTGGCCGAGCGCAAGCGCCGAGGCGTACGGCGGGTGTTCAAACGGGTCGACACCTGCGCGGCCGAGTTCCCGGCGTTGACGCCCTACCTCTACTCGACCTTCGGGCTCGAGGACGAGGCCGAGCCGACCGAGCGCAAGAAGGTGGTGATCCTGGGGTCCGGGCCGAACCGCATCGGCCAGGGGATCGAGTTCGACTACTGCTGCGTCCACGCCGCGTTCGCCCTCGGCGAGGCCGGCTACGAAACGATCATGGTCAACTGCAACCCGGAGACGGTGTCGACCGACTACGACACGTCCGACCGCCTCTACTTCGAGCCCCTGACCACGGAGCACGTCCTCGCCATCCTCGAGCGGGAGCGGCCGGATGGGGTGATCGTGCAGCTTGGCGGCCAGACGCCGTTGAAGCTCGCACGCCCCCTGGCCGAGGCGGGGGCGCCGATCTGGGGTACGTCACCGGACGCCATCGACCTGGCCGAGGACCGGCGTCGCTTCGGCGCGCTTCTGGCCGACGAGGGCATCCTCCAACCCGAGGCGGGGTCGGCGACCTCGCTCGCCGAGGCGCGGGAGATCGCGCGGCGGATCGGCTTCCCGGTGCTGGTCCGGCCGAGCTACGTGCTGGGTGGCAGGGCAATGGCGATCTGCTACGACGAAGGGAGCCTGGCCACCTACATGCGGGAGGCGGCCGAGGTCTCCCCCGGAGCGCCGGTGCTGCTCGACCGGTTCCTGGACGACGCCATCGAGCTCGACGTCGATCTGCTGTGCGACGGCGAGCGGGCCGTGGTGGCGGGCATCCTCCGGCACATCGAGGAGGCGGGGATTCACTCCGGCGATTCGGCCGCGGTGCTGCCGCCTCTCGGCGCCGGCGCCGGAGGGCTCACCCCGGAGCTGATCGACGAGATGCGCGACATCGCCCGGCGGCTGGCCCTGCGCCTCGGGGTGGTGGGCCTGATGAACGTCCAGTTTGCGGTCCACGAGGGGCGGGTCTACGTCATCGAGGCCAACCCGCGCGCGTCGCGGACGGTGCCGTTCATCGCCAAGGCGGTGGGGGTGCCGATCGCCGGTCTCGCTGCCCGGGTGATGGCCGGGGAGACTCTGGAGCAGGTCGGTTTCACCGAAGAGCCGGGAGTGCCCGCGGTGTTCATCAAGGCGCCGGTCTTCCCGTTCCGCCGGTTCCCCGGGGTCGATCCGGTGCTCGGGCCGGAGATGAAGTCGACCGGCGAGGTGATGGGGATTTCGCCGGACTTCGGCGCCGCGTTCGCCAAGGCGTCGATCTCCGCCGGCGTGAGCCTGCCCGAGTCGGGGACGGCGTTCTTGTCGGTCCACGACCGGGACAAGGAGGCGCTCCTGCCGGTGGCCCGTGGCCTCGCCGACCAGGGTTTCCAGATCGTCGCGACGGCGGGCACGGCCGAGCTCCTGCGCAGCCGTGGCCTCGATGCGAACACCGTGCTCAAGGTCCACGAGGGGCGGCCGAACGTGGTCGACCACCTGATCAACGGCGAGATCGACCTGGTGGTCAACACCCCGATTGGTCCGGACAGCCACGTGGACGACGCCTACATCCGCCAGACGGCCTTGAAGCACGGCGTGCCCTGCATCACCACCCTCTCCGGCGCCCGGGCGGCGGTGCAGGGCATCGAAGCGCTTCGGAGCCAGCGCTTCGGGGTGAGGAGCCTCCAGGCGCTCCACGGTTGACGCCGCGCCGGCGTCTCCCCACCCGAGCGGGCGGAGAGACAGGCGGCGTTCGGTGTTTACAATGGAGCTCCGGCCGTCTCCGGGGGCGCCACCATCTTCCGCGCCCCCGCCCCTGGCTCCACTCACAGCTCTTGAACCCACGTCCGGGAGAGATTCCATGACAGACACCAGGATCGAAAAGGACAGCCTCGGCGACGTCGAGGTGCCGACGGATTCCTACTACGGGGCCCAGACCGAGCGGGCCCGGCAGAACTTCCCCATCTCCGGCCTCCGGTTCCCGCGCCGCTTCATCGGCGCCATGGGCCTGATCAAGCGGGAGGCCGCGGTGGTCAACGCCGAGATGGGGATCGTGGAGAAGAAGATCTCCGACGCCATCGTCCAGGCGGCCGACGAGGTGATCGCCGGCAAGCACGACAAGGACTTCCCGCTCGACATCTTCCAGACCGGCTCGGGCACCTCGACCAACATGAACACCAACGAGGTGATCTCCAACCGGGCGATCGAGATCCTCGGCGGCACGATCGGCTCGAAGAGCCCGGTCCATCCCAACGACCACGTGAACGCGGGCCAGTCGTCGAACGACACGATTCCGACGGCGATCCACGTCTCGGCCTACTCGGCGATCGCCGAAGATCTGGAGCCGGCTCTCGAGATTCTGGCCAAGTCGCTCGAGAAGAAGTCCAAGGAGCTCGACGACGTGGTCAAGATCGGCCGCACGCACCTCCAGGACGCGGTTCCGGTGCGGTTGGGCCAGGAGTTCTCGGGCTACGCCCAGCAGGTGAGAAACGGCATCGCCCGCCTGGAAGCCGTGCGTCCGCGCCTGGCTGAGCTCGCCCTGGGCGGCACCGCGGTCGGCACCGGCTTGAACGCCCCGCCCGGCTTCGCCGACAAGGTGATCGCCCGGATGGCCGAGACCACCGGCCACCCGTTCAAGCCTGCGACCAACCGGTTCGAGGCCCTGGCGGCCAAGGACGCCTGCGTGGAGGCCTCGGGTGCGTTGAAGACCGTGGCCGTGTCGCTGCGCAAGATCGCCAACGACATCCGGTGGCTCGGCTCCGGGCCCCGGTGCGGCATCGGCGAGCTGTCCCTGCCGGCGCTTCAGCCCGGAAGCTCCATCATGCCGGGCAAGGTCAACCCGGTGATCCCCGAGTCGGTGATCATGGTCGCCGCCCAGGTGATCGGCAACGACGCCACGATCGGTGTCTCCGGCATGCTCGGCAACTTCGAGCTCAACGTCATGATGCCGGTCATCGCCTTCAACCTGCTCCAGTCGGTGGAGATCCTGGCCAACGCCTCGCGCATGCTGGCCGAACGTTGCGTCGACGGCCTCCAGGCGAACCGCAAGCGCGCCGAGGAGCTGGTGGAGCAGTCCCTCGCCCTGGTCACCTCGCTGGCGCCGAAGATCGGCTACGACAAGGCGGCCGCGGTCGCCAAGACGGCCTTCGCCGAGGGCCGGACGGTGCGGGAGGTCTGCGAGGAGATGGGCGTGCTGCCGGAGGCCGAGCTCGAGGACGCCCTCGACGCCAAGAAGATGACCGAGGGCGGCATCCTGTAGGGCCTGGCTGGAACCGCTTCGAAGGTGGGAGGGGCGGTCGGCGGGGTGCTAGGTTCCCCGCCGACCGCCCCTTGTCGTAGAGGAGGGGGTGGAGACGCCGTAGCGGTCGGGAGTCGCGCGGTCCGTTGCGCTACGGGGAGTCGGGGTTATTTCTTGGTTGGTTGAGTTGTTTGGTCTGTGTCTGGGGGCGTTGTTGTATCCGTGGTCAAGTCCGTATCGTCGGGTGCAGGCACCTGGGTCACCTCGGTAATTGAACTAGTGGTGCCGGGTTTCTGGCCATCGTAAGGGTCGGTCTGGGTGTTGCCGCCTGGCGTATCGGGCATCTCTGCTTCCTCCGCTTCCGATTTCGAGTCTGCATCTTCTGGAGGTGCTAGTTGGGGCCTCTGTAATTCTATCCGATAGCCATTAAATCAGACCATATATCGGTTGTCAGCAGGAGAATCAGTTCTTGATCGCAAACTGATATTCGTTCAGGGGAGTGGTTGTGTCTCCAGTTCTCTCGGTCAGTTCGATCGTGTAGAGTCCTTCGAGTAACATCTCATTTGGAAGGACCAAAGGAGTCATCGCTTCGGGGCCTGCGAAGACCGGCTCTAGGTCTTGTCTCCGCCAGACTTCAATGCCGTCTCTCTTGACTACCGCCTCCAGGTCACCTTCAGGCTCGAACCGATCGAGATCGAGTTGCAGCTTGATGGGAGCCTTCGTTGGCCGTTCAACAACAGGCATCGGTGCCATCGAGCGCGTCGCTATCGCCAGGAAAACAACGACAGGGTCGACCGCTGTCGTCGCCTGTCCCGTCTGCATCTGAGCGATTTCAACTTTCAACTTGTCAATCTGTTCGTTGCGGAAGGCCAGCTCGTCTCGGAAATGTGAGGATACGGCCTCTGTGTCCCCAACTCTGGAGACAGCTTCGGAAAGCGCTTCCGCGTTAGTCTTCGCTTCTTCCTCAGCCTCTGCGGCACGTTTGAGAACCGCTTCGTACCTGGCGTGGACTTCGCTGAACTGATTCTGCAGGCGGATGTTGAGGGTCGCCAAATAGCCCGTAGCGAGCATCAGAACCAGGCAGGCTGCCCAGGCGAGCCAGCTCGTCGTGCTCCGACCGGGCACCGGCCTCTGGTTCTGGAACGGCGAGATCGGGACCACCCCTGCGCCAGCCTCTCCGTCGGTGCGTCGGGCGCGCTCGTCGGCCAGCCGCTGGAGGGCGCCGGCCATGGCCACCCGGTCGCGGACCCGCTCGGAGGGTAGGAGCCGCTCCTCGAAGATCTGTCGCTCCTCCGAGGGTAGATCTCCTTCCAGGTAGCGGTCGATCAGGATCCCCTCGGCGGCGTCGAGCTCTCCGAACAGGTCGTGGTCTGCCAGGAACGCCTCTTCGAGGCGGTCCTGGTCGTCGGCCGCGAGGGTGCCGAGCAGGTAGCGCTCGAGCTGTCGTTCCCTCGCGGTGTCGTTGGTCCGTGTCATGGCGTCACTCTACGGTCAGGGGCTGCTTCGGGTCGGGTTTGGGTCTCCGCTTCGAGGGCTGGCGGTTCCCGGCCCTCACTTTAGATTGACCGGGAGTGCCGAAGTATTTCGTCCTCGCCATCTGGCTATCGGTTGCTCTCCGTGTCGTCGGTCCCCGAGATACCCTGGTCGCCGAGGCGGTTCTGCACGCACTCTTCCAGCTTGACACGAATCCGGTGCACCCGGATCCGCAGGGCGTTGAGCGGTACGCCCAGCCGCTCCGCGATCACCCTGCGGTTCTTGATCCGGTCTCGCCCTTCTCCCTGGTGGTAGTCCAGCACCAGCTCCCTCTGATCCGGGGGCAAGGCATCCAGGCACTCCTGGAGCAGGCCCATGCGGGGGTCCTCCGGTTCGTCTTCCGGCAGCGTGGCCTCGGGCCAGTTGGCAGGGTCGCGGAGCTTCCGGTCGCGCCGCCGCTCCCGCAGCACCTCCTTGAACACCAGGTGGGCGACGCCGCAGAAGTAGCGGTAGGGATCGTCGGAGTGGATCTCGATCCCTTCGTCGAGGCGGCGGGCGACCCGGGTGATCGTCTCGTCGACCAGATCTTCCGGGAAGCGTGCGCCACGCCACTCGAAGAGCCGGGTGAGCCGCAACCGGATCTCCGAGTACGCCTTCGCGGCCCGCACCGGGTCGGGATCGAGGAGACGGAGGAGCCGTTCGAGGGCTTCGCGGCCCGGTTCTGTACCGCTGTCCGACCGGCTCACGCCTACCTCCATTCGCCCTGGAGCACGAAGCCAGCCCAGTAGTACGGGAAGGAGTAGCGCCCTCCGGACTCGGAGATCATCTCGAGCTGGGCACGCCGGAGTGCGTCGGCGGGGCGACGGCCTTCCTGCAAGAGCCCCCGATAGAAGCGCTCCATCAGCTCCGCCGTCGCCCGGTCCTGGACCTGCCAGAGGCTCGCGACCACGCGCTCGGCACCGGCGTACATGAAGCCGCGGGCCAAACCGACCAGCCCTTCCCCTCGGATCTCCCTCCCGAGGGCGGTTTCGCAGGCCGATAGCACGACCATGTCCGCGTTGAGCTGCATCTCGTAGATGTCGTGGAGCCGGAGGAAGCCGTCCTCCGTTGGCTCACCGTGCTCGTTGACGAGCGAGAGTACCAGCCCGGAGAGCTGGGGGTAGTGGGTGTCGATCTCGCCGTGCGTGGCGAAGTGGAGGTAGCGGTAGTCGGATAGTGACGCTCCAAGCACGCGGTCCCGCGTGGCGTTCTCTCCAAGGGCGAGGAGAGTCTTCTCCGGCGGCGCAAACGCTGCGATGGCTTCAGCCTCCTCTGAAGCAAACGGAAGACGGCGGAATCGTTGTTCATCCTCCGACGAGTCTCCCGCCCGGTTCATCGGACGGTTTACCGAGTTGGAGATTCTCTGGTCCTCAGGCTCGTACAGTGGGTCGGCAATGATCGCCAGCGTCTCCGGCGTCATGAAGCCCATATATTCGGCCACCGCCTGGCGCCAGTTCGGCGCCTCCGCCACCTGCACCGGCTGCACCAGGCCGGTGGCCAGCGGCACCAGATAGCCGGCAACGGCCCCTACGACGAAGAGCGCGACCGACGCGGCGATGGCGACCAGG
>Ga0210122_1000126_pt1 | contig 22781 bp, 20 predicted proteins | sample Muzzi_CordB_D2_FD_185530 | JGI IMG/M metagenome (GOLD analysis project Ga0210122, IMG submission 185530) | Wetland microbial communities from San Francisco Bay, California, USA, that impact long-term carbon sequestration - Muzzi_CordB_D2 (SPAdes) | ecosystem: Environmental > Aquatic > Marine >... | reverse complement strand
CCGGACCAAGCCCGTGTGTCCTCGGAGTACGGCGAGCTCTTTGTGCTCCTGGAGGTTCCAGAGTCGGGCGGTGCCGTCTCTTCCCGCGGAGAGGGCGCGGCTGTGATCGACGACCGCGACGCTCCAGACCGGGCCCTCGTGCCCTTGGAGTACGGCGCGTTCTTTGTGCTCGTGGAGGTTCCAGAGCCGTACGGTGCCGTCGCTTCCCGCGGAGAGAGCGCGGTTCTGATCGACGACCGCGACGCTCTCGACTGAGCCCTCGTGTCCTTGGAGTACCGCGAGCTCTTTGAGCTCCTGGAGGTCCCAGAGTCGGACGGTGCCGTCGCCTCCCGCGGAGAGAGCGCGGCTGTGATCGACGACCGCGACACAGCCGACCCCATCCTCGTGCCCTTCGAGTACGGCGAGCAGCTTGTTCTCCTGGAGGTCCCAGAGCCTCAACCTGCCGTCGAGACCTCCGCTCAGTACGCGGCCGTCCGGAATCGCGGCGACGGAGGTTAGGAGGACGGTAACGGGTGGCCTGGAAGGGCTGAGTGAGCCGGCCGGAGCGTACAGAAGGCAGTCGGAGGCGGCGATCCCTCCGGGGAGCAAGGACCCGAGGAGCCGTGTACGGTTTAACCGCTGGTGCGACAGCTCGACCGCCGTCAGGTCGGCGTCGTCGAGAAGCGCTCCGTCGAGGGCGCCCTCGGCGTCGTCCTTCCCTTCGTCCGCCAGACGGGCCTTCCCGGGTTCCAGGCCGCGGAGGTAGGCGCCAACCAGGGGAACGGCGGAGAGGTCGGCGTCTGGCAGTCCTAGCTCCGCCAACCGAACCGGTCGGGCGACGGGCCGGTGGAGCGGGTTGGTCTTGCGGCAGAGCAGCTCCAACGCGCGCCGGAGCTCCCAGGGTGCGTCCCGTTCACTCATGGCGCGCCTCGTTCCACCGCGCTCGCCAGGCGTGGCAGGAACTCGCTCACCCGGTAGAGCTCGGAGAGCTGCTCCGCGGTGAGGTGTGGCTCCAGGGTCTCGAGCCAGGACACCGTCACAACCTCCGGCCGGCTGCGGACCCGATCGGTCAGGGCCTGGAAGGTGGCCGCGTCGAGCACCCGGCCGGTCAGGCGGTCGGCTTCCTGCTCGAGGGCGTTCCGCCACGCGAGAGGGTCGCCGCTCAGGAGCTGGGAGAGGAAGGCCTCGGCATCGGCCGGGCCGGCGCTCGGCAGCTCTGCCTCATCGGGAAGCGCCTCGCCGGCACCGACTGGGCGGCGCTCGGCTTCTACGAGGTGGTAGTAGCGGCGGAGCCGGGAATCGGTGGGGCTGGCAGCCTCGACCAGATTCCTGGGGTCGAAGCCGGACCGGTTCCGGAGGGCGTCCCGAACCAGTACCAGCAGTGGGCGCTCCAGCCGCTCCAGAGGGTAGAGCCGGTCGTTCTGTTCCCTCTCGTTCTCGACCTTCTTTGCCTCTTCGATCCGCCGCTGGATGTCCCTCTCCACGTGCTCGGAGGTGCGCCACAGGGGGGATTCTGCCCACCGCTCCAGGGTGGCCAGGAAGGCCGGCTGCTCACGACCGAAGCGGAAGAGGGCCGGGGCGAAGAGCTGGAGGAAGACCAGGCGTGCCAGGGTGGGCTCGTCGACGTCGCGGATTCCGCGGGCCCGGGCGATGTCCTGCAGCATGGCGAAGAGCTCCGCGGCCCGGATGAGCTTCCGCGGCACCGGCGGCACACAGTGGAGGAAGAGCCCCAGAAGCTCTTCGCGGGGCTTCGCGTCCGCCTCGCCGGCCCTCCGGTCGGCGGCAAGGGTCGCTTCGGCGTCCTGCTCCAGCCGTTGCGGTCCCGATGATCTCTTCTTCGATCGCCCCGCTCCGGTCGGCTCCGGTGTTTCCTTCGCGAGGAAGAGGTCCGGGTACCGGACGGTCAGGAACTCTCGCACCGAGTCCCGCGTCGGCGGCGGGATCCGAAACGGCAGGTGGATGATCTTCTCGAGGTACTCCGTGCCGGTGATCGGCTGCTGGGGCAACGGCCCGCGCATCTCCTGGAACTCGCGGAAGCGCTCGGGCCTCAAGCTGTAGGCCACGCTGTCGTAGGGCGCCTGGGAGCCGACGTTGTAGTCCCGATAGCGGTGAGCGATGCCGCGGGCCACCACCTCGTCGTCCACCGCCACCACGAACGCGCAGCCCGCGACCTCCAGGAACAGCTTGATCGACTCGAGCATCTCGACCGCCTTCTCCGGCAGACAGCGGTCGAGGTCGTCGATGAGGAAGAGGAGGTTGAGGTGGTGGCCGTCGTCCTCGCCGCGGCCGGTCAGCCCGCGCATGGCACGGTGGAAGTCGTAGTAGGTGGAGGCGAGCTTGTCGATCGAGGTGCCGGCGGCCTCCGCCCGGGCCTCGGCGCGGCGACGGTCCTCGTCCAGGGTCTTGCCGAGGTCGAGGGTCAGCTCCGGGCCGAACGGCAGGGTGAAGGTCCCTTTGAAGCCGTAGGCGAGGGCGAGGGCGGCGTCTGCCAGGAGCTTGCCCCGCTCGGCCAGCCAGCCCCAGGCTTTCTCCGACCGGCTCGCGTGCTCCTCGTGCCAGCGGAGGACCGCCGTCTCGGCCGTCTTCAAGAGCGGCACGATCAGGTGCTCCTCCCGCTCGTAGCGCCAGGCGTTGAAGAGCACCGGCAGAGTCAGGGTCTGGGCGGAGTCCGCGTGGTCCGAGCCTGGGACGGTCTCCTCCGCGGCGGCTTCGAAGCGCTCCTCCAGGGCCCGGAGCACCGTCGTCTTGCCGCTCCCCCAGGCGCCATAGATCCCCACCACCAGGGCGTCCTCGTCCCCCGCTCGGGCGAACGACCGCTCCAGGCGCGCCGCCAGGGCGCCCACGAAGTCCCCGGCACCGAAGGCGAGCGAACGCCGGTCGGCCGGATCGTCGCGCTCTGCGCCGGGAGAAGTTTCTCGAATGCTCACGTTGCGCCGATCCTAACGCGGCCCGCTGTCGACGTAATTGACACATTGTCTTACAGGAGCTAGTCTCGACCCATGGCAACACGCAAGACCTTGACGGTTTCCCTCACCCCGGAGCTGGATCGGTTCGTCGCCTCCCATGTGGCCTCCGGGAAGTTCGTTTCGGCGAGCGAGGTCGTTCGGGAGGGTCTTCGACTGCTCGAGGAGCGGGAGGCGCGACGGGAGATCGAGCTGGAGCGGCTCCGGGGGGAGGTCCGGGTCGGCCTCGAACAAGCTCGGGCCGGTCGGCTCGTGGACGGCGAAGAGGTCTTCGAGGAGTTGGAGCGCCGGGTAGCACCGCCTCACGAGGGCGGATGAGCCGCTTTTTTCTCACCGAAGCAGCGAAGTCGGACCTCGAGGAGATCCACGACTTCATCTTCCTCGACAGCCCGGGAGCGGCGGCGCGGGTCCGGACAGCCCTCCGCGATGCGATGCGCCGCCTGGCCCGGAACCCGCGGCTGGGTCACCTGCGCGCGGACCTGGCAGACGAACCGCTCCGCTTCTGGCAGGTCTACTCCTACCTGATCGTTTACCGGGCCGAGTCCGATCCGCTGCAGATCGTTCGGGTCCTCCACGCTTCGCGGGACGTGAAAGGCGACTGAAGGCGGGTTGTCGCCGGTGGGGCGCAATCTGTTATTTCTCAAGAAACGAATAGTAGAAATACAGCACACTCTGGTGAGTGACGAATCGAGGTGTTGCGATGACCCGAGTGTGGATGACCCGCAGTTGGTGGAGGGGCGCCGGATGGCGTCGGCTTTCTCTCTGGCTGATTCCCCTGGTGGCCTCGGCGGTGCTGCTGCTGGCCGAGGGCCGCAACGATTCCCGGGCCATCGCCCTGGCCGGGACCGTTCTGGACGAGACGGGTGCGCCGATCGAAGGCGCCGAGGTGGCCCTCCACCCGGTGCCCTCGGAGGGGGAGCGCATGGCCCTTCTGCTCGAAGGGAAGGGTCGGCCGGAGGCGATCGTCCGGAGGCACACCGACCGGCAGGGACGGTTCACGATCGCCGCTCCCGGCCCCGGGTTCTGGACCCTGGTCGCACGTTCCGAGGGTCGCGTATCCATGGCGTTCTCCCTGCCCAGGAGCGGCCCGCCAGCCGGGGCGCCGCAGGGGCCGCTCGAGGTCGCTCCGGTCATGCTCCCGAGGGATGTCGGTCTCGAGGTCGAGGTCGTGAACGAAGAGGGCGAGCCCGTGTCGGGTGCGATCGTTCGACTGACCGGCCGCGACCTGCGGGAGGGCGAGGATCCGAACGTCCGGAAGCCGTGGCGTGGAGCGGAGCGGGTGGCGGCCAGTTCCTCCGAGGGGCGGGTTCATCTGTCAGCGGCCGCCGTGGGCGAGGGATCGTTGCGGGCGACGGAGGGAGCCCGGATCGGCCGGCTGAGGCTCGGAGCGACACGGGCGAAGACGCCGGACACAGGTCTGTCGCGGCTCGTCCTCGAGCGCCGTCCCAGCCGGCGCCTCCGCGTGGTGCGGCCGGACGGGCAGCCGGCTGAGGGTGCCCTGGTCTGGGTGCGGAGCAGTCCGGTGGATCGTACGGGTGCCGATGGTTGGGTCACCGTGCCACTCTCCGAATGGTCCGGTCGCGCGTTCGTGCTCGACGAGGGCCCAGACGGCCCGCTGGCAGGGTCCATCCTTCTGCCGCCGGCCGACGAGGCCCCGACGGAGCCGGGCCTCCTCACCCTCCAGCCGTTCAGCGAGGTGGCCGGACGGGTGATCGCCGGAGAGGGGCTCCGTTCCGTCGAGGGGGCGTTGGTCTGGGTCTCCGGAGATCCTGGTGGGGCGGTGCCGATCGGCCGGGACGGGGAGTTTCGGTTACAGGGCGCGTGGGGGCCGCACCGGCTCGATCTGAAGGCGGCGGCCTCGGGGTCCGGCCTCGGCGAACGGACGGTCGAGCGCGGAGCGGACGGCTTCCCCCGGGACGCGGTGATCGAGCTCGATGCCGCGGCCTGGGTTTCCGGGTCGGTGGTCGACGAGGAGGACCGGCCGGTTCCCGGTGTCGGCCTGTGGGCCTTTCGCCGGAACCAGTTGGGGCACCTGGCCGAGAGCTCGTTTCGCTACGCGTGGACCGGACCGGAGGGCCGCTTCTTGATCCAGGGGCTCGACCCTCGACAGGGCTACGACCTCCGTGCGTACAAGGAGGGCCATGCGCCGGCGTCGACCAAGCTGCTGCCGCGACCGGTCGGTGAAGCCGGAGGAGCCACCGCTGTTGCCGACCTTCGGCTGGTCCTGCGGGAGCCGAGGGCCGTGATCGGCCGCGTGGTCGACCGGATGGGACGATCCGTGGCCGGCGCCGGAGTGAGCCTCTTCGGCCTGGACGAGCTTCGCGACGAAAACGTCTGGCTTCAGGTGCGTGACCGGACGCAGGAGACCGGTTCCGATGGTCGCTTCGAGCTCGAAAACCCGGCGTCCAGGGAGAGTCTGCTGGTGGTGATCGCCCCGGGCCACGGTCCTCTCTTCCAGCCGGTCGCGGTACCCGACCAGGGTGGGGTCATCGACCTGGGGGACGTGGAGGTGGATTCGGAAGGGGTGGTGCGCGGGCGGGTCCTGGACCGGCAGGGAGATCCGGTGACGGGGGCGGAGGTACGCGAGTCGATCGTCTCGACGCCAGCCCGTCTTCGGGAGCTTCTGCTCCGTCGAGCGGAGCGCCAAGGCGAACGAGGCAAGGTCTTGACGGGCGCTGACGGTAGCTTCGTCCTCGGTGGCTTTCTCCCGGGCGAGCCGGTGCAGCTCCAAGTGACGAAGGCGGGGTTCGGTCGGGAGGAGGTCTGGGTCCAGGCGAATCCGACGGACGCCGAGATCGAGCCGGTGGAGGTGGTTCTCCGCCCGGCCGGTCGGATCCGTGGTGTCGTCTTGGACGAGTATGGGCGGCCGGCTCCCCGGGCGACGGTCGCGCCCGACACCTCCCGCGCGGACGGCGGCTGGTTTCGGTGGGTGCGAACGGACGAGCGCGGGAGGTTCGAAGTTCCAGCGGTCGACCCCGGGCGCTTCTACCTGGTGGCGAAGGCTCCCGGGCACGCCCGTTCCGAGCCGGTGTTGCAGGACGTCTCCCCGGGCGACCAGATCGATGGCGTGGAGATCATGCTTCGACCGGGGTTCGATCTCGCGGGCCGGGTCGTTGATTCGAAGGGCCGTCCGGTGGCGGGTGCACGGGTCTGGGCCTCCTCCGGCTCCAGAGTCGAGACCACGGGGGCGGACGGGAGGTTCTCGATCGAGGACCGTTCACTCGGGTTGGTGAAGCTCACGGTCGAACGGGAGGGCTACTTGAAGCTCGAGCGGCTGGTCGACTTCCCTGAGGGTGCGGAGCCGGTCGAAGTCCGGCTGCCGGGAGCGGAGGTGAGCGGCGTGCTGGTCGATTCGCGTGGTGAGCCCCTGCCTGGGTGGGAAGTCCAGTTGCTCGACCTCGGCGGCAGAGTCATTTCGTCGGAGGCTCGGAAAACTCTCACCGCCGCGGACGGCTCGTTTCGGTACCGAGGCGTTCCGGACGGGTCCTACCGGGTGACCGCGTTCGGCGCACGCCTTCCGGGCGGAGGCTGGACCGGTGCGGAGCCGGTGGAGGTCCGGGACGGCCACTCCGTCGAAGGGGTGGAGGCCCGCCTCCCCGCTCTGGTGACGGTTTCCGGCAAGCTCCTCGGCTCGGAGGGTACCGATTGGCGCAAAGCCCAGGTCGTGGCGACGACCGAGGATGCGGGGTCCTTCGGCAGTTGGCGCGGGGAAGTCCTGGAGGACGGCCGCTATCGAGTCGACGTTCCTGTCGGCCCGTGGGTCCTCGTCGCGTACGTCGCCGAACCGTGCTCCTACGTGACCGAGGAGATCACCGCTGGCGCGAAAGACCTGACAGTCGATCTGAAGCTCGAGCAGTGCCCGGAGGAGGCCGAGGAAGGGCCGGACGGGAGATGAGCGAAGCGGAGGCCGGGATGGTCCGCGGAGTCGGTCGCCAAGCCGGTCAAGCTTCTGCTGCCCTCCCTCACCCCTCCCGCCCGCGCCCTCCGAGCGTCACCAGTTGCGCACCCGGGGTGGCGTTGGCCCGCCCGCAGTGGGCTCCGGCCGCCACGCCGCAGTGGGAACAGGGGCTGTTCGTCTCGCTCTTGCCGCCGGGCAGGAAGGGCTTGACCAGGGCCCACACGGAGCCCATGGCAGCGACGGTGACGACCCAGAACTGCCAATCGGATACGGGAAAGCTCATACTCACCCCACTCCCAATGCGTGGAGCCCGTGGTACAGGGCAAAGGCTGAGAGGTATGCGACGCCGGTCATGTAGCCCAACTGGAGCGCCGCCCAGCGCCAGGTTCCGGTCTCCTTCTGCGTGACGGCCAGCGTGGGCAGGCACTGCATGGCGAGGACGAAGAAGATCAGCAGGCTCGCGGCGGTGGCGGTGGTGAAGACAGGGTCGCCGTTCTCCCGGCGTGCGCGGCGGATCTGGTCGATCACCCCCTGCTCCTCGACGTCTCCCTCCTCCTCACCCACCAAGAGCACCGCCATGGTGGAGACGAACACCTCCCGGGCCAGGAAGCTGGTCAAAACGCCCACGGTGAGCTGCCAGTCGTAGCCCAGGGGGGCGAAGACCGGCTGGACCGTCTTGCCGATCCGGCCGGCGAAGCTCTGGGCCTGGGCGTAGCGGGCGTCCAGGTGCTCCGCCTCGGTGAGGAGCTCCTGCTGCTGGGCGGCCGGCAACGTGGCCGCCTGGGCGCGGAGCTGCTCGGCGGCCGGCGCCGGGCCGGCCTGGGGATAGGACGAGAGCCACCACATGACCACGCAGATGGCCATGATCACGGTGCCCGCCTTGCGCAGGAAGGTCACCCCCTGCTCCCAGGCCACGATGAAGGCCGAGCGCAGCGACGGCATGCGGTAGGACGGCAGCTCCAGGACCATCGGCCGGGAGCGCCCCCGGAGGATGGTGCGCCGCGCGAGGAAGGCGCTCCCCAGGGCGGCCGTCGCTCCCACCACGTAGCAGCCGGCGAACGCGAGGGCGGCGTAGAGCGGCCGGTCGATGAACAGCAGGCTGGTCAAGAGCACGTAGACCGGCAGCCGGGCCGAACAGCTCATGAAGGGCGCCACCAGAATCGTGGTCAACCGGTCGGCGCGGTCCGGGATCAGCTTGGTGGACAAGATCCCCGGAATCGCGCAGGCGTGGCTCGAAAGGAGCGGCACGAACGCATGCCCGGGCAGGCCGAAGCGGCAGAGCACCCGGTCCATGACGAACGCCGCCCGGGCCAGGTAGCCGGTGTCTTCCACCAAACTGATCAAGAAGAAGAGGAGGAAGATCTGGGGAAAGAAGACGACCGTTCCCGAGATGCCTCCCACCACACCGTCCACCAGGAGATCTCGGACCGGCCCGGCCGGCAGCAACGTGGCGAGCCACCCCCCGACGTGCTCGAAGGTCGCCTCGATCAGGTCCATGGGGACGGTGGCGAGGGCGAAGATCGTGTAGAAGAGCGCGAACATCACGCCGGAGAAGACCAGCACGCCGAGAAGCGGATGGGTGAAGGCCTGGTCGAGGCGCTCGGTGACCGTGTCGCGGCTCGTCCCCACCGCCTGCTCGCCACCCAAGCTGGCGACGGCGATGCGCTCTGCCCAGGTCACGAGATCGCCGGAGCAGGCCGCGTCGAGACCGGGAGGGGGGCTCGGAGGGGTGGTCGCCCGTCCGACCGCCGCCAGTAGCTCGTCGACCCCTTCGCGGCGCCGGGCCACGAGCGGGATCACCGGGCAGCCGAGCTCGGCGGACAGGCGCTCCGTGTCGATCGACAAACCTCGGCGCTGGGCCACGTCGACCATGTTGAGGCCGACCACCGTGGGCACGCCGTAGTCCAGGAGCTCACCCACCAGGCAGAGGTTGCGGGTGAGGTTCGCGGCGTCGACCACCACGACCACGACGTCCGGCCGCCGGAAGAGCCCGGCGTCGCCGAGGACGTTCCGGACCAGGTTCGACTCCGGCAGGTCGAGATCGATCCGGTAGATGCCGGGAAGGTCGACGACGTCCGCCTCGACGCCGCCGATCTTCATCCGGCCGGTCCGGATGTCGGTGGTCGTGCCGGGGAAGTTGGAGGTCTTGGCCCGCAGGCCGCAAAGCTGGTTGAAGAGGGTGGTCTTGCCGGTGTTCGGGTTGCCGAGGAGTGCCACCCGCAGGCGGCCGGCCTCGGGCTGCGGCTGCTGTGCCTGCCCCTGCCTCTGGTCAGCCCGGTCGGTCTCCCGGGCTCCCGCGAGCGGAGCCTTCGGATCGGAGAGTGCAGAGCTCATGACGCTTCTTCAGGGAGCACGCGGATCTGCCGAGCGACCGCCTCGGCGATGCCGATGCGGGTCGAGCGGACCTGGACGATCCACGGGTCGCCGGTCTGGCAGACGCGGAACCGGCTGTCCTCCGTCAGCCCCAAGGCCTCCAGGAGCTGCAGGTCGGACTGAGCGAGCCCGGTGCCACGGAAGCGGGCGCGGGAGCCCACGGAGAGTCGGGTGAGGTCGATGAGGTTCTGGTCTTGAGTCACGCTGTTCACGTTGAGATCCATGGTTGAGGGGGCTCGCACTTCGGGGCCGCCCTAATATAGCACCACTTCGGTCCTATTTCTTCCCTTTGGTGCGATTCGCGGCCTCACGACCCCTCCCGGCGCGAGGCCACGCGGCTCCTCCGGGCTCCGCGCAGGCGGCCCGGGCGGTGCGTTCGATCCGGTTGACTCTTCCTCAGTGCGCGGGGACGGAAGGACGGTGACGGCTCGCAGGCGTCCAGGTGCGTGGATCTCGCCGGCGCTGTCCATCGAGAGCCTCCGGCCGGCAACGATTTCAGTAAGCGCAAAGGAGGTGCGTCATGGCTCGAACCAGAGTCTGCGGATTCTGTCTGCTCGCGGTCCTCCTCCTCCCCGCCCCGAGCATCGCGTTCGAACCCTCCGGGTTCCTCGAGATCCACTACATCAATCCGACCACCAACGCGGGGGTCACCCTCATCATCGGCCCGAACGGCACCACGGTCCTGATGGACGCCGGCAAGGCCGGGGACGTCATCCCGGACTACCTCGCGTCCAGCCGGGTCGGGCTCGATCCGGCGGTCGACCACCTGGACTACACGATCGCCGGCCACCAGGACAACGACCATATCCAGGGCTTCAAGGACATCCTTCCGGCCGCGGTCACCTTGGAGGGCTACGACGTCCCGGCCACTGGTGCCAACTACTACAACGGCAGCGACAAGGGCACCGTCGAGGGCGAGCCGGGGTACGACGTCGTCCAGGCCTACCTGGCGGCGGTCGGCCGGACCACCCGCGGCGGTCCCGCGGTGCCCAGCGTCGGCGACACGATCGACCTGGGAGACGGCGCCGTCCTCACGGTGATCGCCGTCCACGGCCAGCTCATCGGCGGCGGCTCGGTCTCCGTGCCGGGCGAAAACGACCGGTCGATCGCCGTCCTGGTCGAGTACAACGACTTCCAGTTCGTCTGGGCGAGCGACCTCGGAGGTGGCAGCGACCCGGACTGCACGGATCGTTCAGGCGTCTCGAGCGCCAACGTGGAGCAGCCTCTGGCCGAAGCCATCTACTCTGGTGGCACCTACCCTCTCCTGCCCGCGGAGGGCGTCGACGTCCTCCAGGTCAACCACCACGGCAGCCGCTCGTCGACCAACGCCTACTGGATGAGCCTGCTCAAGCCCGAGGTGGCGCTCATGTCGGTCGGGCCCAACTCCTACGGCCACCCCTCGCCGGTGGTGGTCGACGACATCTTGAGGGTCGGGGCGGGCTGTGCCCTGCTCGACGGAATCGCCCCTGCCCTCGTCCTCCAGACCGAGGAGGGCAACACGACGACCGGCTCGACCACCGGGTACGTGGTCGGCGACATCCAGGTGACGACCGACGGCTACGGCTACGACATCGAAGCCACCGGCCCGGTCCGGGAGGGCTCGCCCGACGAGCGGACGGCGGCGGCCCTGCCGCTCACCGTGGTGGTCGACGACCTGGCGCCCGGCTGCCCGATGGAGCAGGAGCTGCCGGCCGGGGTCGTCCAGACGGCCGAGACCTGGGTGGCCAAGCACAGGATCTCGAGCACAGGGGCCTTCACCGTCGGCTCCGGGGGCGACGTGACCCTCCAGGCCGGCACCCGTGTCGAGCTCGGAAGCGGCTTCTCGGTGGACTCCGGGGGCAGCTTCAGCGTGGTGATCGCCCCGGTGACGAGCTGCCCCTGAGAAGGCCGCGGACGGCCCGGTGCTGGTTCCGGCAGGTCCGGCGGTCGTGGGCCATGGAATGTTCGTTTTGGCTATGAGCTGTCTGTTTGGTCTTTCGAGTTGTTCATCTGGCGAATGGGTCGGCTCGGGAGGTGGGGCTCTTTGCCGCTCCATGCGGAGAATGAACAGTTCGTAGCCTTCGGAAGCCTGTCCATCCGGAGAATGTACGCTTCATCGCGACGATGCGCCTCGAGCCTCGAAGGGCGCTCCTCGTGCCAAGGGCACAGAGTTCGTGGTGTTCCAGCCGGAAGGGCGTTCTCCTCGAACCGAGCAGGTGGCCTCCGTGCCAACTGCCCTGGGATAAGCTGACCACCGATGACCGAGCCAGGTAGGGACGCTTCCGAAGCCGGGAACCGCGCACCGTCCGAAGCCGACGACACGCCGCCCGAGGTCAAGGCGATGATGATCGAGGCCTACCGGCGCATGACGCCGGCGGAGAAGCTCCAGCGGGTCGTCGATCTCAACCGCGCCGTCGAGGCCTTCGCCCTCGCCCGCATCCGGGAGCAATACGGCCCCGACCTCACCGAGCGCGAGGAGAGACTCCGCCTCGCTTCCCTCTACCTCGACCGGGAGACCATGATCCGAGCCTTCGACTGGGACCCGGCGGTCCACGGGCGGTAGGGGCTCACGTGCCGGCCAACGACGCTCTTCGGGTCTGCCTGGAAGTGGCCCGGTTGTTCGAGCGACTGGAGATCCCTTATGTCGTCGGCAGCTCCCTGGCGAGCTCGTTCCACGGGGTTCCCCGGTCTACGGACGACGCGGACCTGGCGGCTGCGCTCCAGGAGAAGGACGTCCGGCTCCTGGTCCAGGCGCTCGAGGGTCGGTACTACGTCGATGAGGAGAGGGTCCGCGACGCGGTCAGAAGGCGGGCCTCCTTCAACGTGATCGAGCTTTCCACCATGTTCAAGGTGGACGTTTTCGTGCTCGGCTCAGGGCCTCTCGATCGCAAGGAGCTCGATCGGAGGAAGCGGTTCAAGTTTCCCGACAGCGGCGACGAGATCGATATCGCATCCGCCGAGGACACCATCCTCCAGAAGCTTCACTGGTACCGCCTGGGTGGCGGCGTCTCGGACCGTCAGTGGCAGGACCTTCTGGGTGTTCTCCAGGTTCAGGGCGAGCGCAGTGGGGATCGATGCCGGCAAGACCCACGTCATCATCATCCAGAAGCTCCTCGAGATCGAGCGCCGGCTGGATCGGATCGAGAGCCGCCTCGGCGACGTCGACGCGGAGCGTTTCGTACGCCTCAGGCTCCGCATGCTCGAGGAGTCGCCGTGGGCGTCTTGGGCGCGCCCGAGGCCCCCACCTTCACAACTCCTTCACAGGTCCTCCCTAGGCTGCACGCCGTGGCCCCCGCTCGTGGAGGGCCGAGGCCGGCCGCCGGGGCCGGCGATCCGAAGAATCTCTCTAGGAGGTCGCCCCCATGGCGCACTGGAGCCCCGCTCACCGGCCGTCGCCCACCCACGGGCCATCCCTGCCGATCCTGACCGGCCTCTGGCTGGTCGCCGCCCTGCTCACCCTGTCGCCGGTTGGTCCCGGGGCGGCTGCCCAGGCCCCGATCGACTCCCCGCGCCGCGCCCGTGTCGAAGGGTTCGTGGAGGCGTTCAACTCGGGCGATCCGGCGACGGTGGTCGGTTTTCTGCGGGAGAACGCCACGCCGGAGTGGCTCGCCCAGCGGCCCGAGGACGACCGGTTGGGCCTCTTCTCCCGGGTGATGGGGGATCTGGGCAGGGTGGAGATGCGTGGGGTCCGGTTCGACGGGCGTTCGACCGTCACGGTCCGGGCCTCCGCCGAGCGGATCGAGGATCCGGTCACCTTCGAGCTCGTCTTCGAGGAGGCGGAGCCCTACCGGATCGTCGGGCTCGGGATCGACGTCAGCCCGGCGTTTCCGGAGGACCTCCCGCCACCGCCCGACCTCGGGGATCTGGACGGGCCGGCCAAGGCCGCCCTCGACCGCTACCTCCGGGAGCTCGCCGCCGCCGACCGCTTCTCGGGCACGGTGCTCCTGGCGCTCGACGGTAAGCCGGTCTTCGAAGGCGCCTACGGCCTCGCCGATCGGAGCTGGGAGGTGCCCAACGAGATGGACACGCGGTTCGACGTGGGCTCGATCAACAAGGAGCTCACGAAGGCGGCGGTGGGGCAGCTCCTGGCCGCGGGCAAGCTCTCCCTCGACAGCACGGTGCTCGACCTGCTGCCGGACTACCCGAACCCGGAGGTGGGGAGGAAGATCACGGTTCGCCAGCTCCTGGCCCACACCTCCGGCCTGGGTGACATCTTCGGTCCCGAGTTCTTCCGTGCGAACAAGGCCCTCTACCGCACGAACGAAGACTACTTCGACCTCTTCGCGGAGAAGCCGCTCCTCTTCGAACCGGGCACGGACCGGCGCTACTCGAACGCCGGCTACATCGTGCTCGGCGCCATCGTCGCCCGGGTCTCCGGCATGCCGTACACGGAGTACGTGGAGCGCCATGTCTTCGCTCCCGCGGGGATGACCGGCGCCACCTTCGCTGCTCGGGACCGGATCGTCCACCGGGTGGCCGTGGGCTACACCGGCCAGGGCGTCGAGCCGCCGGAGGACGGGCCGGACGCCGGGCAAGAGGGAAGCGGGGGCGGTGCGCTCCATCCGAACCTCTTCATGCTGCCGGTGGTCGGGATGGGGGCCGGGAGCGCCGTCGCCACGGCGGCCGATCTGCTCGCCTTCGACCGGGCGCTCCGCGAGCATCGCCTGCTCGACTCGCGCACCACTGAGTGGTTCTTCACCGGCGAGCTGCCACCGGAGGGGACCGAGGCGGCGGACGAGCCGGCGGCCTGGTCGATCGGCGTCGCCGGCGGCGCCCCCGGGGTCAACGCCATCCTCGAAGCGGGCGCGCACCACACGGTCGTCGTCCTGTCGAACCTCGACCCTCCGGCCGCCGAGGGACTCGGGATCGAGCTCGCGCGCCGGCTGGAAGCGCTGGCCGAAGCGCGGGCAGGAGCTGAGGAGTAGGCTTCCGGGGATGGTCCCCACCGCGCGCATCCTGCTGGTCGAGGACGACCCCAAGGTCGCCCGGATGGTGCGGCTCTACCTCGAGTCCGCCCGCTACGAGGCGGTCTGGGTGACCGACGGCCGGGAGGCGGTCGCTCTGGCGGAGACCGAGCCCTTCGACCTGGTCGTCCTCGACCTGATGCTTCCCGGTCTCGACGGCTACGGGGTCTGCCGCCGCCTGCGGGAGGTTTCCCGTGTGCCGATCATCATGGTCACCGCCCGGACCACGGAGGACGACCGGGTTCGCGGCCTCGACCTGGGAGCGGACGACTACGTGGCGAAGCCGTTCAGCCCGCGGGAGCTGGTGGCGCGCATCCGGGCCGTGCTCCGCCGGTCCGGGGCGGCGGAGGGCGGCGAGGTGCTTCGGGTGGCCGATCTGGTGATCGACACCGGCGCCCGGACGGTCGAGCGCGCGGGTCGGCCGGTGGACCTGACCGCCACGGAGCGGCAGATCCTCACCACCCTCGCCCGCCATCCGGGGCGCGTGTTCACCCGGCACGAGCTGATCGAGCGGGCCCTGGGCCTGGGGTTCGAAGGCAGCGACCGGACGGTCGACGCCCATGTCAAGAATCTGCGCCGGGCCCTGGAGCCCGATCCCCGGAGCCCGCGCTACGTGGAGACCGTCTTCGGTATCGGGTATCGGCTGGCCGGGCACCCGGTCGCGGAAGGCGAGGGTGGTGGCGAGTGACCGGCCTCCGGTTCAAGATCTTCCTCGCCATGGGGGCGCTGGTGGTGGCCGCGGTCGGGCTGCTCGGGTTCCTGAGCCGTGGCGTGACCCGGACCGGTGTCCATCAGATCGTCGAGATGGAAGAGGCCCGTGGCAGGAAGGTGGACCTGACCCTGGCCGAGACCCTGCGGCGGGATCTGGAGAGGGCCTGGGCGCGGGACGGAGATTTCCGGGCGTCCGGGGAGCTCCTCGCCGGGTTCGAGGAGGCGACCGGGGGCGCCCTGGGGATGGCGCTCTTCGACGACCGGCCCGAGCTGGTGGCCGGCTTCGGCATGCCGTCGAGCCGGGTGGAGGCGCGCTCCGTCGAGGAGGTCGAGGGTCGCTCGGTGGCGGGAATGGTCGAGGCCCGCTGGGCGGTGGACGACGGGGGGCGGCTCGCAGAGGTCGTCCTCCGGGGGGGCCTGCCGGTGCGCGCGCCCGATGGGCGCCAGGTGGCGTCGCTGATGCCGATCCCCAGGTCGTCGCCCGACCGGGCGGCTGGGCGCCGGGAGGCGCTCGTGCGGATCGACCGGCGACTGCTGGGGGCCGCCGTGGGTGCGGGCGCCCTCGCTCTGCTTCTGGGTGGCCTTCTGGCCCGTCGCATCGTCCGGCCGGTCGAGGCGCTGGCGGACGCGGCCCGGGACCTGGGTGCCGGGGACCTCTCCCGCCGGGTCGAAGTGGCCTCGGAGGACGAGCTGGGCCGCCTGGCCCGGGCGTTCAACGACATGGCGGCGGCCCTCGAACGGGCGGAGGCGCTCCGCCGGCGGATGGTCGCCGACGTGGCCCACGAGCTTCGCACCCCGCTGGCCGCGCTCCGCGCCCAGCTCGAGGCGATCGAGGACGGCCTCGCCGAGGCGTCGCCGGAGGCGGTCGCTTCGCTGGTGGAAGACACCGTCCACCTGGCCGGGCTGGTCGACGATCTCCAGGACCTGGCCCTGGCCGAAGCCGGTCGCCTCGCCCTCACCCGTCGGGCGCTCGACCTCGAAGAAGAGATCCGGGCGGCCGCCCGCTCCCTCGGTCTCGAGTCCGGTCCCTGCCTCCGGCTGGAGGTGGATGGGGAGCTTCCCGCTGTCGAGGCCGACCCCCGGCGTCTTCGCCAGATCTTCCACAACCTGCTGGAGAACGCCCGCACCCACGGGGCGAGCGGCACGCCCGAACGGCCGATCCACGTCGCCGTCCGATCGACCGAGGAGCGGCCCGCCATGGTCGAGGTCACCCTTCGGGACCACGGTCCGGGGATTCCGGATGACGAGCCTTCCCGGATCTTCGAGCGCTTCCACCGTGGCGACCCGGCCCGGGCGCGGCGGGCCGGCGGCGGTGGCGGCGGGCTCGGTCTCGCCATCGTCAAGGCCCTGGTGGAGCTCCACGGGGGGAGCGTCGGTGCGGAGAACTCCCCCGGAGGCGGAGCCGCGGTCATCGTGACCCTGCCCACCTCCGGTTCGGTGCCCCTCAGGTAAGCTGGTCGGGAAGAACCTGCAGCAGGGTGCTCCGGGCATCGCGGCATGCCCCGGGGCGCTCGCCAGGGAGGACGAGCCCGCCCCGATCGACCCTTCGACGAAGGAGGTGAAGGAGCTGGGCCCGGTGCCAGGCGATTGGTGGCTGGGAGCCGCCCTGGGCCGCTCGCTGGCTCACGTCGCCTACCATGTGGGCCAGATGGTCCTCCTCGCCCGGGTCGAGCAGGGGAGCGGCTGGAGCTGGATCAGCATCCCCAAGGGCGCCTCCGAGGAGTACAACCGCAACCCGACGAAGGAACGCGGGCTGAAGTGACGGGCCGGGGCGACTGGCCGGAAGACCCCGCGCCTTAGACCTCGGGGAGGCCCTGCCCGCCGCTGGCGCCTGGCCAGTTCCTGGCACCCTCGATATCTGGTGCGGTAGTAGCCCTTGACTCCAGAATATCAGAGAATTAGAATATATTCATCATTGGATATATCGATACGACCGGGCGCAGCCTAGGGGCAGCCTGTGTCGATCAAGCGAGTCTCAAGAGGAAGCCAAAGAGAGGTCTGTTGGGAGTCGTCGCAACCCGGCCACATCGGAGCTCCGAGTGACCAATGCCTGACGACGATCCGGCTTGGGAGGAGACTGGATGCCATCTGATCGCGACAGAACACCGCACGGGCTCAAGCACGCCCTGGAAACAGCGACCAACATCGCGGTCTTGCTCGCGGCAATTCTGGTGGCGGCCTACTTCGGACTGCTCTTTCTTCGTGGCGACTTTCAGAGGAGCCCGAACGGCCCCCGAGAAGGAACGAGGCTTCCTTCGTTGACTGGCTACGACCTCGCGAGGCACGAGCAGACCCTGATTCTGGCACTTCAGACCGATTGTTCGTACTGCGAAGCGAGCTTGCCGTTCTATCGGCAGCTTGCTGCCGCCGCGGCACGGGACGACTGCGGCACCGGCCTTCTTGCCGTGTTTCCGGAGGAAGACCAAGACGTTGCCGACTTCGTCGACGGCAACGATTTGAGAGTCCCCACCCTGGCAGGCGTTTCGCTCTCCAGTCTAGGGGTGGCTGGCACTCCGACGCTCATGCTCGTGGACGCCGCCGGCACGGTTCGAGGGGTTTGGGTTGGAAGCCTCCAGCCTGACGACGAGCGGAAGGTTCTCGACATCTTCTACGGGCCACAGTCTGTCTGTGGCGCTTCCAGTCCCTAACGGACCTGAATCAACAACAGGAGGTGAAGCGTATGCGTATTGTCCGCAATCTATGTATCCTCTCGCTTCTTCTTGCCGCCCCGATGGTTGCGCAGCATGTGCGGGAGCCGAAGCCAGCGTCGACGTGTGGAGATTGCACGTGTGACCCAGGCCAGTGCTGCAGCAAGAGCTTCGCTGGCGGTTGCGAATGCAGGATCTGTGAGCCGCCCAAGGTATAGGACGAGAGAGGCCATGCGGGTGCGGGGTCTTGCGGGTGAGATGGCCCGCCCTGCACCTGCACTTCCTACCGTTTGTGCGGTATCGAGGTCGCTTGGTGGGGCTCAGTCTCTCGACGAGCCCCTTCGACTCCCCTCGCTGCAGCGTCCTCGATAAGCTCGTAAGACTGCATCTGCGGCAGATCTTCAGCCAGATTACGACATGACCTGGACCACGGGGAGACACTAATCGTGAACGTGCCGATCACCTTCCGAGAGATCACCCGCAGGTTGACCAGGATGCACAGGCCGACGATCCTGGCAATCCTCGTTCTGGCGATGGGGATCGGGACGGGCACGGCCATGTTCGCGCTTCTGCACGCCGCTGTGCTGGAGCGGTTGCCCTTCCCCGAGCCCGACCGCCTGGTTCAGGTCTGGTCGACGAACCAGGAGTTGGGGGTTCACGAGCGGAGCGTCGCCTTCGGCGAGTACTCCTTCCTGAGCCGCCGGGCTCACGCCTTCGAGGGGGTCGCGTACTACTCGTTCTGGTTTCCGACGGTGAGCGCGAAGGGCAATCGAGGCCAGACGAAGGTCGCGAAGAGCTCTGCCAGTCTGTTCGACGTCCTGGGGGTCGCACCCACCCAGGGGCGAGCCCTCAACGCTGCCGCTCCCTCCGAAGTCGTCTTGAGCCACAAACTGGCTGTGCGGTTGTTCGGGGTCGGGGACGGAGCTTTGAACGAGGTTGTCGTCTTGGACGGCGCTCCGTACACCGCGATCGGCGTGATGCCGCGCGGCTTCAAGTTTCCTTCGGATGCCGAGGCGTGGGTTCCGGTCAAGATCGTCCAGCCGAGCCCGACACCGGTGAGAGACGGATTCGTCATCGGCCGCCTGAGAGACGGCGTGGAGATCGAGCAGCTCAATGCCGAGCTTGGAGGCATCGCGAAGACCATGGCGGAGGAGGTGCCCGGCTGGCAGGCCTCAGACGGGCTGGACGCCGTCCCCTTGCAGAAGCAGGTAGGCGCGCGGGTCGGCAACATTGTGCTGCTGCTGTTCGCTGCCGTGAGCGTGTTCTTCATGATCGCGTGTTTGAGCGCGGCACAGCTCCTGTTCGTCGAATCCTTGAATCGAGTCCCCGACCTCGCGGTGCGGGCAGCTCTGGGTGCCAACCGCCGAGCTCTGAGGGCCCAGCTCTTCGTTGAATCGGCCGTCATCGTCGTCCTTGCGACGGCTACCGGCCTGCTGCTCGCCGGTTTCCTGGTCGAGGCCGGGCGGCGCCTCGTCCCGCCCGGTGTTCCACGTCTGGCGGACATGACCCTCGGCGCTCCGGTCCTGCTCTTTATGCTGGGCCTCAGCACCGTAGCGGTGATGGCCGTGGGCCTCCTGTCGGGCTGGAGGACGACGAAGGGCGAGGTGGCCGTGGGGCTGAGTGGCGGTGGCACCAAGGGGACGGCCAAGCTCGCCGCGACTCGCGCGGTCGTCTCCTGCTCCGCCACCGCGGGCATCATCCTCCTGACGTTCGGCGCCGTCGCGGCGACGATGGAGATGTGGAGGATCACCCACGCCGATCTCGGGTTCGAGCCGGAGGGTGTCTTCGCGACCGAGGTCTGCACGCCCAAGGCCGCGCCCGACGCGACCCCGCGGGACCTGGACCGCGCCTTCCGGCGGATCGAGGAGGCCCTGGCACCGATTCCCGAAGTCCGGGCGGTTGCCCTGGCAGACGGGCTCCCTGTCGGTAGCTATTCGACCTCCGAGATCTTGATCGAGGGGGTTGCGGGGTATCCGGAAGTGCGCGTCATGGCGGTCAGCCACGACTACTTCCGCGTGCTGAGCATTCCGATCATCGAAGGCGAGACCTTCCCAGGCGAGGCAGGTGGCCAGGGACAGATGGCGATCGTCAACGAGGCGTTCGGAAGGCGGTTCTGGCCCGATCGATCTCCACTCGGAATGCAGCTCAAGGGCGCGTGGGACGGGGGCAAGGAGTGGGTCACGATCGTCGGCGTGACGGCGGACGTGCGCCGATCGGCGGCGGACTCCGGAGACAACCCCCAGGTCTATCTCCCCGCTCCCCAGGAAGGGGCAACCTGCGGAGCCCTGCTCATCTCGACCGGGTACGGCGCGGGAGCGGAGCTCTTGCGGAGCCACCTCTGGGACGTCGACGGCCGGTTCTCGCTCTCCGACGTCCGGGCTCTCGACCAGCTCATGGCGAACCAGAGCTGGCGCCCCAGACTGCGGATGGCTGTGCTGGGGCTGTTCTCTGCACTGGCCCTCCTGTTCGGCGCCGTCGCGCTTTACGCAACCCTTCAGCAGGTCGTCGCCTCTCGCCAGAAGGAGCTTGCAACCAGGGCCGCCCTGGGGGCGACCCCGAGCGAGCTGGTGCGACTCGTTCTCCGGACACAGCTTGGACCGGTCGGGGTCGGGATCATTCTTGGCGCTCTGGGCTCGTACCTGGCGGTGCGGTTCGTCGGTGCTTCGTTCCACGGAATCGAATCGATCGACCCGACGGTCCTCGCTTCGGTGTGCGCGGTCCTCGCGTTCACGGCATCCGCCGCCACGCTCGGCCCGGCAATCCACGCCGGCAGGGCGGACGTGATGGCCGCCCTCAAGGAGGAGTAGGCGTCGAGCCCGCGATCAATCAGGGCAGAGGCGTTCGCGTCCACGCGGCACCGGCTTGCCTACGGTAAGCTGACAGCCGATGCCTGCGCCCGACAGAAAGGCCCCTGGTCCAGGGCCTCGGCTCCCGGCCGAGGCCGACGACACGGCGCCCGAGGTCCAGGCGATGATGATCGAGGCGTATCGGAGGATGGCGCCGGCGGAGAAGCTCCAGCGGGTCCTCGATCTCAACCGCGCCGTCGAGGCCTTCGCCCTCGCCCGCATCCGGCAGCAGTACGGCCCCGACCTCACCGAGCGCGAGGGGAACCTCCGCCTCGCCTCTCCAGAAGATCTACCCGTACCCTCCGCGCCACTGTAGACCCGCCCTCTGGCGCCTCATCTCGCTCGAGCGAGCACGATCTCACCCCGGGTGCGCACCTCCGAGGGAGAGAATGCATCGAGTCGGCAAGCGGGCGGAGCCATGCCGGTTCCGCGACGACCGGCCGGCCGAGGAGGACTCATGGGTACGCGTGCTCGGAAGATGGTGACTGCCTGTGTGGTGACCGTCGCACTCCTGACTCTGGTGACACCGGCAATGGCCACTCCGGCGGAAGCCCCGTCGTCTGCTCTCGTGCTCCGCCCGGTTCAGCTCGTCGAAGAGCTGATGGCCCTGCTGGGGGAGCTCGGTGGATGGCTCGACGGCACCTCCCTCCAGAACCTTGCTGCCCGGGGAGGGGGCACGATGGATCCAGATGGCGTGCCGAGGCCGGATCTGGCCGCAGGGGGCACCGTCACCAGCGAGGGGTCGCACTCGATGGACCCTGACGGTTAGGACGTGGCGCATCCCAGCGCTCCGAGCCGGGCGAGGTCCGGCGGCTCGTGCTGAGCGTGCGGCACGCACTCTCGGATCTCTTCGCCGGGTACGCAATCCCTGCGCAGGAGGCGAGTGCAATCCTCCGGGATTCGGTGGACGATTTGATCCGCCACTGCCACCGCACGGAGCAGCCGCGCCAGCTCTTCCTGCAGGCGCTCGAGAGACGTTGCGTTGCCTATACCCAGGCTCGGGAAGCCGAGGAGAGGGACGATGAAGACCGAGCACCCGACGGCTGAGATCCTCGAGCAGTTCTTCCGGGGCAGCGTCGAAGCGGAGGTGATCGAGCAGGTCGAGCACCACCTGGAGGAGGAGGGGTGCGTACAGTGCCTGCTGGCGGCTCGGAAGCTTCTGGTCGAGGTCGAGCCGGAGCGCCGGGAGAACCTTGGCCGCTTCACCCAGCGGGACAGATACACCGATGCGGAGCGGCTCGAAAGCCTGGAGGCGGGGCTCCGCCAGTCGCTTTGTCGCGGCACCCTCGTGAGCGGCGAGCACACGGTCGCCCCGGAGCTACTCTCCGAGCTTGAGCGGCGCTCGCCGACGGCGCGGCGCGAGGCCATCCGGACCAGCGAGCGCTACCAGCTCTTCGGCCTGGCCGACTACCTGAGCCAGGCGAGCCGCGGGGCGGTCTTCCGGGACGTCGCCCGGGCGCTCGAGATCGGTGCGCTGGCGGTCGAAGTGGCCGACACCCTGGACCCTCGGGTCTACGGGGCGACCTTCGCCGCTGAGCAGCGGGCACTCGCCCGCGCCTGCATGGGCAACGCCCGGCGCGTTGCTTCCGATCTCTTTGGAGCTGAGCGGAGCTTCCAGGAGGCACTGCTCTTGATTGCCCACGGGATCGAGCTCTCGATCGTCGGCGCCGACGTGGGGAGCCTCCTGGGCTCGCTCCGCATCGACCAGGGCCGGTATCTCGAGGCGCGGAACGTCCTCGAGATGGCCTTGAAGGCCTACCGGGCCCACCAGTTCGATCAGGACGCGTGCAAGGTCCTGCTCAAGCTCGCCGACGTCGAGGGCTACTCCGGCAACGCTGAGAGGGCGGTGGAGATCCTCGAGAACGCCGTTCCGTTGGCCGAGGAGGTCGGCACCGGGCGGCTGCGGCTTCAGGCGCACCACAATCTGACCGACTGGATGGTCGAGTCCGGCCAGGCGCTCGAGGCCCTCGCCCGCTACGAGAAGGCCCGTCCGCTCTACGAGGAGCACTGCACCGAGCCGTCGCTCGAGCTTCGGCGTCGTTGGCTCGAAGGCCGGATCTACGCGGCCCTCGGCGACCTGGAGCTCGCCCGGACCGCCTTCGAGGAGGTGCGGGCGACAGCGGCCGGCCGGGGCCTCAGCTACGAGGTGGCGATGGTCAGCCTGGAGCTCGCCATCGTTCACCTCGGTCGGGGTGAGACCGGCCGGGTCCGGGACCTGGCCGAGGAGATGACCCCGATCTTTCGCTCCCACGAGCTGCACCGCCACGCGCTCGGGGCGGTCTACCTCTTCTGCCACGCGGCCCGGGAAGAGACGGCGACCACCGAGCTCCTCCGGGAGATCCTCCGCTATCTCGAGCGGAGCCGCAACAATCCGTACGAGCGCTTCCGGCCCGCCAGGCGCCGGGGCTGAGCGGCCGCCC
>Ga0210122_1000125_pt1 | contig 22864 bp, 6 predicted proteins | sample Muzzi_CordB_D2_FD_185530 | JGI IMG/M metagenome (GOLD analysis project Ga0210122, IMG submission 185530) | Wetland microbial communities from San Francisco Bay, California, USA, that impact long-term carbon sequestration - Muzzi_CordB_D2 (SPAdes) | ecosystem: Environmental > Aquatic > Marine >... | reverse complement strand
GCCCGCGAGAGCGACTCCGCCCGCCGGCGGCGCAGCCGGGGCGGCCGGCGCCGGCGCAGCACGCGGGACACGGAAAGCTCCGGCAACCGCTCCGACGGAGGGTCCGACGACACGACGGGCGGTGACGCGTGAGCGCTCGGCGAGCCACGGCCTCGTCCGAGCGGCTGGAGGAGCTCCGCCGGCGGCTCGGAACCATCGCGGATCTCCAGGCGGTCCTCTCGGTCCTGGGGTGGGACCAACAGACCCAGATGCCCGAGGCGGCGTCCGACCTGCGGGCCGAGCAGGTGGCGACCGTGTCGAGGATCGCTCACGAGCACGCGACGTCGGACGAGATCGGCGCCCTGCTCGAAGCCCTGGAGGGGGAGGTCGATCCGGGCTCCCTGGAGGGTGCCCTGGTGCGCATCGCCCGGCGCGACTACGACCGCTCGGTCTGCTTGCCCGCGTCGCTGGTGGAGGAGACGGCGCGGGTCACCTCCCTCGCCGAGCCCGCCTGGGTCGAGGCCCGTGAGCGCGCCGATTGGGCGATCTTCGCCCCCCACCTGGAGCGGATCGTCGAGCTGCGCCGCCGCGCCGCGGAGGCGTACGGCTTCGAGGATCACCCCCTCGATCCGTTGATCGATCTTTACGAGCCGGGCATGACCCGGGAGCGGTTGTCGGAGATCTTCGCGGTGATCGCCGAGCGCCTGGTGCCCATGGTGCGTGCCGTGGCCGAGATCGAAGACGACCGCGACGCCGCGTTGCACGGTCCGTTCGACGAGGCCGGGCAGGAGGCGTTCGCGCGGGAGGTGGTGGGCCGGTTCGGCTACGACTGGACCCGGGGCCGCCTGGACCGGGCGGTCCATCCGTTCTGCACCTCCTTCGGCGTCGACGACGTCCGGATCACCACCCGCTTCGAGCCCGAGTACTTGCCGACCGCTCTCTTCGGCATCCTCCACGAGGCCGGCCACGGCCTCTACGAGCAGGGCATCGACCGGGAGCTGGTGCGCCTGCCGCTCGCCGATGGCGTTTCGCTGGGGGTCCACGAGAGCCAGTCCCGCCTGTGGGAGAACCTGGTGGGCCGCTCGTGGCGGTTCTGGCAGGCGTTCTACCCGCGCCTCTGCGAGATCTTCCCGGCGCAGCTCGACGGGGTCGACCTCGAGACCTTCTACCGGGCGATCAACCGCTCGGCGCCGACGCCGATCCGGGTCGAGGCCGACGAGCTCACCTACAACCTCCACGTCTTCCTGCGCTTCGAGATCGAGGCGTCGGTGATCGACGGCAGCCTGCCGGTGGCCCGCATCCCCGAGGTCTGGAACGCCATGATGGAGGATCTTCTCGGGGTGGTGCCGGCGGACGACGCCGAGGGGGCGCTCCAGGACATCCACTGGTCGGGCGGCTCGTTCGGCTACTTCCCGACCTACGCCGTCGGCAACGTGCTGTCGGTCCAGCTCTACGAGACCGCCGTGGCGGCCCACCCGGAGATCGAGGAGGGGATGGAGCGGGGCCAGTTCGGCACGCTCCACGGCTGGCTCCGCGAGGCGGTCTACCGCCACGGGCGCCGCTGGGACCCGGACGAGCTCATCACCCGCGCCACCGGCCGCCCCCTCGATCCGGAGCCCTACCTGAGCTACCTCGAAACGAAGTACGGCGAGCTGTACGATCTCGGCTGAGGGCGTGGTCGGTGGGACGAGGCCTGGTCGGGTCGTTCGCCTCGGCCGGCACAGGTCCGGGTAGGGTCGTTCGCTTCGCTCACCCTTCGGCCGGCACGGAGACCGGCCGCTTCATTTGGAGGTTGGGTTTCGGAACACCCGTCCGAGCGCGACCCTACCCGGGCTCATCCGGCGAAACGCGACCTCCCTTCCTTGACCCATCACTCGCGCCTCCCTCGTCGCTCTACCCGCCGGCTCTCAGTCGCTCTCCCCCTCCTCGTCGTCCTCCTCGGGTAGACGCCGGAACGCCACCTCCAACGCCGTCTCCTCGCCGTCGCGCAGCACCGTGACGGTCGCCGCGTCGCCCCACCGGTACCCACCCAGCACCCGGTTGTAGGCCACCTTGTCCAGGGTCGGCTGGCCGTCGACCGCCACGATCACGTCGCCTACCTGGAGCCCGGCATGCTCGGCGACCGTCTCCTCGGGCACGAAGATCACCCGGCGGCCCGGGGGCTCGTCGCTCTGGGTGGTCGAGGAGCCGAGGCCGGGGTAGAGCGCCTCTTCGCCGGCGGGCAGGCCCCAGACGAAATTCGCGTAGGAGGCCTGCACGCTCTCGACCGGTTCCCCGTCATCGTCCTCGGCCGGCACCGGAATCACCGACGCGATCTTGCCGTCGAACCACTGGTGCGCCTGCCGCTCGGCTCCCAGGCCGTAGGCCACATGGCCCGACCCGATCAGCACCACCATGATCGGGTCGCGCTCCGTTTCGTCGAGGCCCTCCAGGGCACGGACCGCGTTGTAGGCCATCGACGCGTCCCACGTCACCTGGGCCGAGCGCATCGCCTCGAGCTGCTCGTCGCTCATCGAGGAGTGGATGGTCTCGTCGTCCTCGTCGCCGGTCATGAACGCTCGGAAGAGCGTGCGGTGGTCTTCGCTCTCGATCTCCATCGAGGGGGGCATCTGGGAGCGCTCCTCCTCGGAGAGGGCGTCGAGCCCCTTCATGCGCACCGCCGAGACCACCTCCCGCGGCGTGTTCACCCCGAACATCGGCACTCCGTGCTCCCTGGCGAACAGGAAGATGTCCCGGTAGTAGCCCCAGTGGAGCCCCCAGTGCTCATACCAGCCGCCGATCTCGAGGAACCCCTCCTCGGTCAGCAGCCCGTCGACCCACCGGTCGAGCCCCTCCTGGGCGGTGTAGGGAAACATCTCGAGACCGATCAGGAGTGGACGCCCGGTCTTCTCGAGCTCCTGGAGCAGGCGGAGCTGGGAGCGGTGGACGTCCATCGACGTGTGGAGCTCGCCGAAGAAGACCAGGTGCGTGCCGTCGAGACGGGCCGCGACCTGGGCCGGCGTCAGGGCCTCGCCGGTCCGGGTGTCGACCAGGGCGTCCACCACCAGGTCGACGGTGTGGTCGCTGCGCGCCGGATCGCCGATGGCGAGGTGGAGGAGATCGGGCGTTTTGGCCTGCGCCCCGATGGGGCCCACGAGGAGCAGCAAGAGGAGAAGCCGGACGACAGTGGACCAGGTGAGGTGGCTGGGTGCGTGTCTCATGGGCCGACTCTATCCGGAGGGCGAAGGCCGAGCCCAGCCCGGCCGTGGCGGGGCATCTGGCGTGTCCGTCGGCTCCAACCCCGACGGGTGGGGAGGAACCTCTCCGAAAACGGGGTGCGATATATTTCTGACCATTTTACTGTTGCTAAATGAATTCGTTTTGGCAGGAAGAAGATTGATTTCTAGAAAGGAACAAAGAATGGCTGCATTCTTTCAGCTCCGCTCGTGGGCTCGGGGAGTTGCGGTACCCGGCTCGGCTCTGCTCCTGCTCGTTCTGATCGTTTCCTTGCCCGCGCCGGTGGATGCCCAGTGCGGCACCTGTGTGGATGAAACGAAGATCTCGGCGAGCGACGGGGCCTCCACCGATTACTTCGGCACCTCGGTCGCGCTCTCCGGCGACCTGGCGGTGGTCGGCGCCACCGGCCACGATCACGCGGCCCGGGAGGCGGGAGCGGCGTACGTCTACCGCGACCGCGGGTACGGGTGGGTCGAGGAGGCAGAGCTCGTGGCCGGAGCCCCGGGCCAGTACACCCTGTTCGGATCGAGCGTTGCCGTCAGTGGCAACTTGATCGTGGTCGGTGCGGGCTGGGACCACGGGGCGGCGAGCTACGCGGGGGCGGTTCACGTCTTCCGCAACGACGGCTCGACCTGGGTCGAGGAGCAGAAGCTCTACGCGAGCGACGCCGCCGCGAGCGACCAGTTCGGCCGCGCCGTGGCCGTGTATGGAGACACGATCGTCGTCGGAGCCGCCTGGAACGACGACCCGGTCGCGGGGCAAGACGCGGGCGCCGCGTACGTCTTCCGCTTCAACGGGACGTCATGGGTGGAAGAAGCGAAGCTCATGGCGAGCGACGCCGCGGCCAATGGGCGCTTCGGCCTGTCGGTGGCGGTGTCCGGCGACCGGGTGGCCGTCGGCGCTCCGAACCAGAACGGAAACTCGGGCGCGGTCTACCTGTTCAACCACGGCGCGGGCGGCTGGACGGAGCAGCAGATCGTCACCGCTACGGGTCTGTCGTCGAGCGCCTACTTCGGCATCTCGGTCGCGCTCGAGGGCGGTCTGCTGGCGGCCGGGGCGGAGCTCCAGGACGGTGGTGGGCAGGTGCTGGTCTACCGCTACGATGGCGCGTCGTGGGCAGAGGAGGACCGGTTCACCGGCAGCGGTCAGCCGACCGACAGCCGGTTCGGGCACGCCCTCGCCCTCGACGGCGGCTCGCTCGCGGTCGGCACCTCCACCGGCAGTCACCCCGGCGCCGCCTACCTCTTCAAGCTGGGCTGTGCCGGCTGGTACGAGGTCGCCCGCACCACGCCGGCCGACGGCGGTTCCGGCGGGGCGTCGAACGAGTACTACGGCTCGGCCGTGGCGGTCGACGGCGACCGGCTGCTGGTCGGTGCCTATCTCAAGCGGGAGCCGGACGGCAGCGCTCCGGGGGCCGCCTACCTCGAAGAGGTGCGCTGAGCCCTGCCGGGACGCAACCTGGTCGCTCCCCCCCCCCGGGGGGTGCACACGGGCGATCCGGTTGCGATACCCTATGCCGCGCCATGAACAGATACCACATCGTACCCGCCCTGATTCTCTGTTTCTCGCTGGCCCTCATCGCCGCTCCGGTGATCGGCCAGGAGGCTCCGCCGACGCCGGCGAACCTGACGCCGCCCGCCGACGCGCAGACCACCGCGTCCGGGCTGGCCTACAAGGTCCTGCAGGAAGGCACCGGTAGCACTCATCCGGATGGCAACGACCTCGTGTTGGTGCACTACACCGGTTGGATGTCGGACGGCCAGCTCTTCGACTCCTCGGTCGCCCGGGGCAAGCCGGCTCTCCTGCCGCTCGAGGCCATCATCGACGGCTGGACCGAAGGTCTGCAGCTCATGACCGAGGGCGCGAAGTGGCGCCTTTGGATTCCGGGGAAGCTCGCCTACGAAGGGGTCGAAGGCCGGCCCCAGGGCACGCTCACCTTCGATGTCGAGCTGCTCGAGATCCGCAGTATTCCGCCGGTGCCGGAGAGCGTGTCCGAGATCCCGAAGGACGCCCAGTTCAACCGCTTCGGCCTCGCCTGGAAGGTGCTCCAAGAGGGCACCGGCACGGTGCACCCGGAGGCGACCTCCAAGGTCGAGGTGAACTACATCGGCTGGACGACCGACGGCAAGTGGTTCGATTCGACCTACTCGCGCGGCTCGACCGCCGAGTTCGGCCTCGACAAGGTGATCGCGGGGTGGCGGCAGGGCGTGCAGCTCATGGTCGAGGGCGAGAAGCGGCGCTTCTGGATCCCCGAAGATCTCGCCTACGGTGGCGAGTCGGGCAAGCCTGCCGGGATGCTCGTGTTCGACATCGAGCTGATCGACATCAAGTAGCCACCTCTACCTAGACCTCTGGCTCGGGCCGCCCCCTCCGGGCGGCCCGGCGCCCTGACTCCCCGGTACGTCGGGGAGCCTCCCTTCAGGTCCCTCCCGGGTCCCTCGATCCCCCGCCTGGTCGTTCGATTCGCCCCCTCTCCGAGCGGCGCGTTCGGCCACCCAGAATATAAAGAATATTTTATAATACTTTGATTGCAGAATACTCGGTAAACCCAAGCATTTTTGTCCCTTTTCACAGGAGAGGCTGCACGTAGAGATGAAAGGCTGCAATCGATGCCTGGAACGTCTCGAACGGGTTCGGCCGAGCTCGGGAATGCAGCGGGCGGCTGTGAGGGGTTTTTCTGAGATCCATGCGAGCACAAGCCTTCGATACCCCCACGGCTCTCTTCCGGCCGATCGATCTTCTGACAGTCTGACCGTCCGATGAGAATCCCATCCTCCTTCGTCCCAGAACGGAGGATCGGGAGACTCGGACGGACTACCCATCGAGGTAGTGCCTCGCCCGTCTGTGCGCGCGGGAGGAAAAGGTGGACCCCATGAACGAGCACCACGAGCTACCGATCGGAGCCCGCGAGCCGAACGATCGGCGGCGTGAGCCATCCTTGGTCGATGTCCTGCGATCCCGAGCCGCGGAGAGCCCGGAGACCGTCGGCTACCACTTCCTCGAAGAGTCCGGTGACGGCGACGGTGGGGCCGGCCGGCCCCTCACCTGGGCTGAGCTCGACCGCCGGGCGCGTGCCGTCGCGGTCGCCCTGAGAGAGGCGGGCGCCGCGGGGGAGCGGGCGCTTCTGCTCTACCCGCCGGGGCTCGAGTACCTGGCAGCGTTCTTCGGCTGCCTCTACGCCGGCACCGTCGCGGTGCCGGTCTATCCGCCCCGGCCCCGGCGCGGCGCCGGGCGATCGATGGGGCGCCTGATCTCCATCCTGACCGACGCCCGCGCGGCCTTCGCCCTGACCACCAGCGAGATCCTGGCCGGCGTGCGGGATCAGCTCCCGGAGGGAGCCGGCCCGGCGTGGCTCGCCACGGACACCGTCGACGACTCCGGTGCCGAGGACTGGCTTCGGCCCGAGCTGGGCCCCGACTCCCTGGCGTTTCTCCAGTACACCTCCGGCTCCACCGCCGAGCCCAAGGGGGTGATGCTCACCCACGGCAACCTGCTCCACAACCTGGAGATCATCCGCCGGTCCTTCGGCGTCGGCTCGGATGACCGCGCCGTGATCTGGCTGCCGCCGTACCACGACATGGGATTGATCGGCGGCATCCTGACGCCGCTCTACGTGAGCTTTCCGGTCCATCTCTTCTCGCCCATGGCCTTCCTCCAGCGGCCGGCGCGCTGGCTGGAGGCAATCTCGGCCTTCCGGGCCACCGTCTCCGGGGGCCCCAACTTCGCCTACGAGCTGGCGGTGCGGAAGACCGACGAGGCGAAGCGCTCGTCCCTCGACCTCTCCAGTTGGCGGGTGGCGTTCAACGGCGCCGAGCCGGTGCGCTCCGAGACTCTGGAGCGGTTCTCGGAGGCGTTCGCCGGCGCGGGCTTTTCGCCCTCGGCCTTCTACCCCTGCTACGGGCTGGCCGAGGCCACGCTGCTGGTTACCGGCGGCGAGCCGGGCGGCGGCGCCCGGGTGGAGCGCTTCGACGCCGCCGAGCTCGAGGCCCATCGGGCGGTGCGGCAGGAGGCGGCGGGCGACGGCTCCCGGCTCCGCTCCCTGGTGGCGAGCGGTCGCTGCGCGGCCGGCCAGCGGCTGCTGGTGGTCGACCCGGAGACCGGTGCCGAGCTGCCGGAAGGTGCGGTGGGGGAGATCTGGGTCGCCGGGCCGAGCATGGCGGCCGGCTACTGGGGCAAGCGCGAGCTCACCAGCGAGACCTTCGGCGCCCGTCCCCCGTTCGCAGGATCATCCGGCGACGCGGAGGCCGAGGCCGATCTCTGCTACCTCAAGACCGGAGACCTGGGCTTCCTGGACGGCGGCGAGCTCTTCGTCACCGGCAGGATCAAGGACCTGATCATCCTTCGGGGCCGCAACTGCTATCCCCAGGACGTGGAGGTTGCGGCGGAGGTGGCCCACGCGGCTCTCCGCGCCGGCGGCGGCGCGGCGTTCGGCGTCGAGGTCGACGGCGAGGAGCGGTTGGTGTTGGTCCAGGAGGTGCGGCGCGAGGCGCTCCGGGACGGCATGGAGGCCGCCCTGCTCGACGAGATCGGCTCCGCCGTGCGCGAGACCCTGGCCCGGGAGCAGGAGATCCAGCTCCACGCCCTCGCCCTGATCAAGCCCGCCACCCTGCCCAAGACGTCGAGCGGCAAGGTGCGCCGGAGAGCGACCCGCGAGGCCTACCTGGCCGGCACCCTCGACCTGGTGGCGGTCTACGGCGACGGGTCCGCCGTGGTGCCCGAGGTGGCCGGCGAGCCCGAGCCCGGCTCAGCGCCTGGGGCCGACCGGACGCCGGCTCCCGAGAGCGACGCGTCCGCCGCGGTCGCCGCCTGGCTCGGTGCCGAGGTGGCCCGTCGCGCTGGGGTCCGGGGCTCCCGCATCGACGCCGCCCGCCCGCTCGAGGATCACGGGCTCGACTCCCTGTCGGTGATGGAGATCGCCCACGCGGTGGAGGAGCGGTTCGGCGTCGCGGTACCCATGGAGCGGCTCTTCGGCCTCTCGGTGGCCGAGCTCGCCGCCGAGCTGGCCTCCGCCGACCGGGCGGCGGCGGACGAGCCGCCGGAGGAGACTCCCGAGACCGGGCTCCACCCGCTCTCCCACAACCAGCTCTCCCTCTGGTTTCTCCACGCTCTGGAGCCGGAGAGCCCGGCCTACAACGTGCCGGCGGCGGTGCGGCTGCGGGGCGAGGTGGATCTGGACGCCCTCGGGGCGGCGGTCCGCCAGCTCGTGGCGCGCCACCCGGCGCTCCGTACCACCTTCGAGGTCGTCCGGGGCGAGCCGCGGCAGCGGGTGGCGGCGGCCGACGACGCGCTCCTCGGTCGAATTGCGCTGGCCGAGGAGGACGCACGGGGCTGGAGCGAGGCGCGGCTCGACGAGCGCCTGCGCGAGGAGGCCCGGCGGCCGTTCGACCTGGAGCGGGGGCCGCTCTTCCGCGCCCATCTCTTCCGCCGCTCGGCCCTCGAGCGCGTGCTCGTGTTCGTCATGCACCACGTGGTCACCGACTTCTGGTCCCTGGGGGTGCTGGTGGACGAGCTGGGCGCGCTCTACCGGCAGGCCGTGGCTGGAGACGCCGCCGCTCCGGACGGCGCGAGCTCCCTGCCGCCGGCGCCGGGCCGCTACACCGACTGGGCCGCCTGGCAGCTCGACATGCTCGACGGCGCCCGGGGCGAGGAGCTCTGGTCCTACTGGCGGGAACGACTGGCCGGGGAGCTGCCGGTGCTCGAGCTCCACACCGACCGGCCGCGGCCCCGGGTCCAGACCGACCACGGCGCGACCCACGCCGAGCGGCTGCCGGTCGACCTCTCCGATCGCCTGGAGGAGCTGGCGCGCGGCCGGGGGGCGACGCCGTTCATGGTGCTGGCCGCCGGCTTCGAGGCCCTGCTTCACCGCTACACCGGCCAGGAGGACGTCCTCCTCGGCACGGTGACCGCCGGGCGTACCCGGGCGCGCTACGCGCGGACGGTCGGCTACTTCGTCAACCCGCTGGTGCTCCGGTCCGGTCTCGGCGACGACGTCGCGGACGGCGGCGAGGACCGGGGCTTCGGCGCCCACCTGGAGCGGGTGCGGGACGACGCCCTCGGCGCCCTCGCCCACCAGGACTTCCCGTTCCCGCTGCTGGTCGAGCGCCTCGCCCCGGAGCGGGACCCGGGCCGCTCGCCCCTGGTCCAGGCGATGTTCGTCTACCAACGGGCGGCGCTCTCGGACGGCCAGGACCTCACCCCCTTCGCCCTCGGCGAGCCGGGGGCCGAGGTCCGTCTGGGTGACGGCTCCGGCGCCCTGACCTTGGGCTCCCAGCCCCTCGACCTGGGGATCGCCCAGTTCGACGTCACCCTCACCGCCGGACGGGCCAGGGAGGGCTTCGTCGCCTCCTTCGACTACAACACCGACCTTTTCGACGCCGAGACCGTGGCGCGCATGGCGCGCTCGTTGCGCACGCTGCTCGAGGCCGCCGTCGCCGACCCGGCGCGGCCGGTCGCGGAGCTGCCGCTCCTTTCGGCGGCCGAGGAGCGGGAGGTCGTCACCGCCTGGAACGACACCCGCCACGAGGTGCGCCGCGAGGCCACGCTGGTCGACCTGTTCGAGGAGCAGGCCGAGCGCGCACCGGAGGCGGAGGCGGTGCGCTGCGGCGGCCGGGGCCTCACCTACGGCGAGCTCCGGGACCGCGCCCGGGCCCTCGCGGCGCGGCTGACGGAGCGGGGCGTCGGGCCGGAGGTGACCGTCGGCATCCTGCTCGACCGCTCGACCGACCTCCTGGTGGCGGTGCTCGGCGTGCTCGGCTCCGGCGCGGCCTACCTGCCCCTCGATCCCCACGACCCGGCGGAGCGCCTCACCTACACCCTGGGGGACGCCGCGGTCGGCCTGGTGGTGACCGACGAGCGGTTCACCGGTCTCCTCGGCCAGGCAGGGGAGGGCGAGCGGCGCCCCGAGGCGATGCTGATCGCGGACGCCACGGCCGGTGCCGACAGGGCGTCCGAGCCCCCGTCGCCTCCACGGCCGATCGCCCCGGCGAGCCTCGCCTGCGTCATCTATACCTCCGGCTCGACCGGCGACCCCAAGGGTGTGCTCCTCGACCACCGGAGCCTGGTCAACCTGGTGTCCTCCTTCCTGGTGAGCTACGAGCCGACGCCGGAGGACCGCATCCTGCCGCTCACCTCCCTCGCCCACGCGAGCTTCGTCGGCGAGATCTTCCCGCTGCTCGCCGCCGGCGGCACCCTGGTGCTGCCGACCGAGGCCGAGCTCCTCGACACCGGGGCGCTGCTCCAGGCGATCGCCCGCGAAGGGGTGAGCATCCTCTCGACCGTCCCCTCGCTCTTGGCGACCTTGAACGCGGCTCGTGAGGAGCTGCCGGAGCTCCGGTTGCTGCTGGTCGGCGGCGAGGCGCTCTCGGCCGGTGACGTGGACCGGCTGATCGGCTCGGTGCGGATCGTCAACGGCTACGGTCTGACCGAGGCGGCGGTCTGCTCGACGGTCCACGAGATCGACGAGAGCGAGCTCGCCCGGCGGCGCCCGCGCATCGGACGGCCGGTGATCAACACCCGGGTCTACGTGCTCGATCGGTACTTCGCGCCGCGGCCCGTGGGCTGCCCGGGCGAGATCTACGTCGCCGGCGACGGCCTCGCCCGGGGCTACCACGCGCGGCCGGGGCAGACCGCCGAGCGCTTCGTGCCCGACCCGTTCGCTCCGGGAGGCCGGCTCTACCGCACCGGAGACGCCGGGGTGTGGAACGCCGACGGCGTGCTCGAGTACCTGGGGCGCCTCGACCAGCAGGTCAAGGTCCGGGGCTTCCGCATCGAGCCGGGGGAGATCGAGTCCGCCCTGGCGCTCCACCCGGCGGTCCAGGAGGCGGCCGTGGTGGTGCGGGACGACCTCGGCGACCAGGGTGGCGACGCCCGCCTGGTGGGCTACGTGGTGGCCGCGCCGCCATCCTCGGCCGCCTCCTCGGAGACTGCCGCCCCGACGCCGGGGGCGCTCCTCGCCCACCTGCGGGAGCGGCTGCCCGACTACATGGTGCCGGCGTCGTTCGTCTTCCTGAAGGCGCTGCCCCTGGGGCCGACCGGCAAGGTCGACGTCAAGGCGCTGCCGGCGCCGACCCAGGAGCGCCCCGACATCGGCGCTGACTACCGGGCGCCCAAGAGCGAGCTCGAGCGGCGGATCGCCGCGGTCTGGACCGAGCTGCTGGCGGTCGAGAGCGTCGGTCTCGACGACAACTTCTTCGACCTGGGCGGCCACTCGCTCCTCATGACCAAGGTCCACGCCCGGCTCAAGGAGGTTCTGGCCGGGGAGATCGGCGCCCTGTCGCTGATCGACCTCTTCAAGTACCCGACCGTCGGGACCCTGGCCGCCCACCTGTCGGGCGAGGAGGCCGGGGACCGTGCCGGCCGGGGGGACGGCGCCGGCAGCGAGCGCGCCCGCCGCCGGGCCGCGACGCCGGTCGGGGCGGGCGGCTCCCGCGACATCGCCATCGTCGGCATGAGCGGTCGCTTCCCGGGGGCCAAGAGCCCCCAGGAGCTGTGGGCGAACATCACCTCCGGCATCGAGTCGATCACCTTCTTCGAGGACGAGGAGCTCCTCGCCGCCGGCATCGACCCGGAGCTGGTGGCGGACCCCAATTACATCAAGGCCAAGGGCATCCTCGGAGACGTCGACCAGTTCGACGCCGGCTTCTTCGGCTTGAATCCGCGCGAGGTGGAGCTCATGGACCCGCAGCATCGGGTCTTCCTCGAGTGCTGCTGGGAGGCGCTCGAGCGCGCCGGCTACGACGCCGACCGCTGGGACGGGTCGATCGGCGTCTACGGCGGCGAGAGCATGAACACCTACATGATTACCAACCTCCTGCCGCACATGGAGCTGGTGGCCTCGGTCGAGACCCTCCAGGCGGCGCTCGGCAACGACAAGGACCCGCTCACCTCGCGGGTCTCCTACAAGCTCGGCCTCCGGGGCCCGTGCATCACCATCCAGAGCGCGTCGTCGACGTCGCTGACGGCGATCCACGTGGCCTGCCAGTCGCTCCTCCAGGGCAACTGCGACATGGCGCTCGCCGGCGGCGTGTCGATCCATCTGCCGGAGGTCTCCGGCTACCGCTACCAGGAGGGCGGGACCACCGCCCGGGACGGCCACTGCCGCGCCTTCGACGCCTCGGCCACCGGCTTCGTCTCCGGCCACGGGGCGGCGGTCCTGGTGTTGAAGCGCCTCGACGAGGCTCTGGCCGACGGCGACCACATCCACGCGGTGATCAAGGCGGCCGCCTGCAACAACGACGGCGCGGTCAAGGTGAGCTACATGGCGCCGAGCGTCGACGGCCAGGTGGACGTCTACGAGCGGGCGTACAGCGAGGCGGGGATCTCGCCCGAGTCGATCGGCTACGTCGAGTGCCACGGCACCGGCACCGCCCTCGGCGACCCGATCGAGATGACGGCTCTCACCGAGGTCTACTCCAAGGTGACCGACCGCAAGAACTTCTGCGCCATCGGCTCGCTCAAGACCAACATCGGCCACCTGGACACGGCGGCCGGCGCCAGCGGCCTGATCAAGGCGGCGCTCACCGTCGAGCATGGGCTGATTCCGCCCAGCCTCCACTTCGAGACGCCGAACCCGCAGATCGACTTCGACTCGAGCCCGTTCTTCGTCAACACCGAGCTCCGGCGCTGGGAGGGGCGGGATGCGACGGGCACTCCCCGGCGGGCGGCTTCGACCTCCCTCGGCATGGGCGGCACCAACGCCCACGTCGTGGTGGAGGAGCCCCCCGCCGCCGCGGCCCGTCCGCAACCGACACGGTCGCGGCCCTGGCAGCTCCTGGTGCTCTCGGCCAAGAGCGAGACGGCGCTCGACGCCGCCACCGATCGGCTGGGCGCGGCCCTCGGCGAGGTCGACGCCGACCGGCCGGGGAGCGCCCTCGCGGACGTCGCCTTCACCCTGCAGATGGGCCGGAAGGGCTTCCACCACCGGCGGATGCTGCTCTGCCAGGACGGGCCCGATGGAGGGAGGAGCGCGATCGAGGATGCCGCCCGGGCGCTCACCGGGCGGGACCCGGAGCGGCTGCTTTCAGGCCAGCACGGCGGCGGCGACCGGCCGGTGGCGTTCCTGTTCCCGGGCCAGGGGGCCCAGTACCCGGGGATGGCCCGCGGCCTCTACGACAGCGAGCCCTCCTTCCGGGAGGACATCGACCGCTGCGCCGAGCTGCTTCTCCCTCATCTGGAGCGCGACCTCCGGGAGCTCCTCTTCCCCGAGGGTGACGACGTGGAGGCGGCGGCCGAGGCGCTCCGCCAGACCGCCATCGCCCAGCCGGCGCTGTTCACGATCTCCTGGGCCACGGCACGGCTCTGGATGCGCTGGGGCGTCAAGCCGGCGGCGATGCTCGGCCACTCGATCGGTGAGTACGCCGCCGCCTGCCTGGCCGGCGTCTTCACCCTGGAGGACGCCCTGGCGGTGGTCTCGGCCCGCGGCGCCCTGATGCAGCAGATGCCCCCCGGGGCGATGCTCGGCGTGCCGCTCCCGGAGGACGAGCTCATGCCGCTCCTTGCCGGGGGCGTGGGCGGCGGCGAGCTGTCGCTGGCGGCGGTCAACCGGCCCTCGGTATCGGTCGTCTCCGGCCCGGCCGAGGCGGTCGACGAGCTGGCGGTGACCCTCACCGAGCGGGGCCTCGCCTGCCGGCGCCTCCACACTTCTCACGCCTTCCACTCCAAGATGATGGACCCGGTGCTGCCGGCGTTCACCGAGATGGTCAAGGGCGTGCGCCTGGAGCCGCCCAAGATCCCCTACGTGTCGAACGTCACCGGCACCTGGATCCGGCCGGAGGAGGCGACCGACCCGACCTACTACGCCCGCCAGCTCCGGGGGGCGGTGCGCTTCGCCGACGGCGTCGGCGAGCTGCTGGCCGAGCCCCAGCGGCTGCTGCTCGAGGTCGGGCCGGGCAACACGCTCTCGACCCTCGCCCGCCAGCATCCGGCGAGGAAGCCCGCCCAGGCGGTGGTCTCGTCGCTGCGCCATCCGAAGGAGGACCGGGACGACCAGGCCACTCTGCTCGAGGCCCTGGGGCGTCTCTGGCTGACCGGCGCGACGGTCGACTGGCAGGCCCTGTGGGAGGGCGAGCGCCGCCTGCGGGTGCCGCTGCCGACCTACCCGTTCGAGCGTCAGCGCTACTGGGTCGATCCTCCCGCGGCCGGCGCCGGCAAGAAGGGGGCGGCGAAGAAGGCCGGCCGCCAGGAGCCCGCGGACTGGTTCTACGCTCCCACCTGGCACCGCCTGCCGGAGCGCGCTCCGGCAGGGGTACCGCCGGCCGGCAACGGCTCCCACGCCTCCGACTGGCTGCTCTTCCTCGACGGAGCCGGCGTGGGAGCCGCGTTGGCGGAGCGTCTGAGCGCCGCCGGGCACCGGGTAGCGACCGTCGAGGCGTCCCGGCCGGGCGAAGGCTTCGGCACCGTGGCGCCGGGCGCCGGCAACGGCTCGGCGTCCGACTTGGCAAGGGCTCGCTTCCGCCTGGAGCCGGGGGAGCCCTCCGGCTACCAGAGCCTGTTCGAGGCGCTCCGGGAGCGGGGCAACCTACCGGGCCGGATCGTCCACCTGTGGAGCGTCACCGGCGGGGCGGCGGCGGGCTCGGAGAGCGCCCAGGGCGAGGTCCTCGACCGCTCGTTCTACAGCCTGCTCCACCTCACCCAGGCCCTGACCCAGGCCCTGGAACCGGCCCTCGCCGGAGGCCTCGCTCCGGGGCAGTCCCAGGAGGCCGACCAGGAGGCCGGGACGGACGTGCCGGACGGTCCGGTCGTCCACCTGAGCGTGGTCTCGGACGGCCTCCAGGAGGTCACCGGGGACGAGGAGCTCCACCCCTTGAAGGCGACCCTCCTCGGGCCGTGTGGGGTCATCCCCCGGGAGCTTCCCGCCGTCGCCTGTCGCTCGATCGACCTCCGCCTTGCCACCAACGGGGGCGCCAACGGGATCGACGGGGTGCGGATCGCCGAAGCGCTCCTGGGAGAGCTCTTCCGGGAGGAGGCGCGGCCGGTGGCTCTCCGCGGCCGGCACCGTTGGGTGCGAGCGTTCGAGCCGGTGCGCCTGGAGCGCCCGGAGGGAGCGGACGGGACGCTGGCGGGTCTGCGGCCCGAGGGGGTCTACGTCGTCACCGGCGGCCTCGGCGGCATCGGGCTCGAGCTCGCCGAGGAGCTCGCCCGGGAGCTCCGGGCCCGCCTCGTGCTGGTGGGGCGTTCGCCCTTCCCGGCCCGGGACGAGTGGGACCAGTGGCTGGAGGCCCACGGGCCGGACGACCCGGTGAGCACCAAGATCGGGCGCCTGGCGGCCCTGGAGGAGGCGGGCGCCCAGGCGCTCGTGGTGAGCGCCGACGTTTCCCGAACCGAAGAGGTCGAGGCGGTCCGGGCGGCGGCCCTCGAGCGGTTCGGCGCGGTCCACGGCGTCATCCACGCCGCCGGCGTCGCCGGGGGCGGCCTGATCGCGGCGCGCACACGCGACGCCGCGGAGCGGGTGCTCTCGCCCAAGGTGCGCGGCACCCTCGCCCTGGAGTCGGTGTTCGGCTCCGCGCCCCTCGACTGCTTCGTGCTGCTGTCGTCGGTGACCGGTGTCGTGCCCCAGATCGGCCAAGCGGACTACGCGGCGGCCAACTGCTTCCTCGACGCGTTCGCCACCTGGCGTGCGGCGCGCGGGGGCACCGGCCACCGGACGGTCTCGATCGGCTGGGACGCCTGGCGCGAGACCGGCATGGCGGTGGCGACGGAGGTGCCGGCGGAGCTCGCCGCCTGGCGCGAGGAGACGCTACGCCAGGGGCTGTCGTCGGCCGAGGGCGTGGACGCCTTCCGTCGCGTGCTGGCGAGCGGCCTCTCCCGCGTGGTGGTCTCCACCCTCGACTTGGACGAGCGCTTCAGGGCGGCGGACGAGCCGGAGAAGGCGACCCTCGAAGCCCTCGACGGACCGGCCTCCGCCGCGGCCCACCCGCGACCGGCCCTCGCCAACCCGTTCGTCGCCCCGACCACGGAACGCGAGGAGTCGGTGGCGGCCATCTGGCAGGAGATCCTCGGCATCGACCGGGTGGGCATCCACGACAACTTCTTCGACCTGGGCGGCAACTCCCTCGCCGGGCTGCGGATCACCCGTGCGCTCAAGGAGCGCCTCGGCGCGTCGATCAGCGACGTGAGCCTCTACGAGGCGCCCACGGTCGCCACCCTGACCCGCCTGATCGACCCGGAGCCGGAGGGCGAGGGCGCCGCCGGCCCGGACCAGGTGGTGGCCGAGGTGGCGAGCCGCGACCGGGGCGAGCGGCGCAAGGCCCGGTTGATGCGCCGGCGCAGAGAGGTATCGGACGAATGAGTTACCGGGAGAGGGACACCACGATGAAGCGAGCGCTACGCGGAGTCTGCTTCGGTCTGGTACTGGCTTCGGCTCTGGTTCCGGCGGCGGCTGCGGAGCCGTCACCCGAGTTCGTGGTGGAGGTACCACGGCTCGCCACGGCGCCGGAGATCGACGGCAACCTCGGCGAGGAGGAGTGGGCCGGAAGCGCTCTGCTCGACGGCTTCATCCAGCTCGAGCCCGAGGAGGGCGTGGCCTCCACCGAGCGGACCGAAGTTCACGTCGCCTACGACGAGAGCAACCTCTACTTCGGCGTCCGGGCGCAGGACGACGCGGCCGACGAGCTGGTGGCCAACATCCTGAAGCGCGACGGCGACCTCTCCTACGACGACACGATCGAGATCGTGCTCGACACCAACGGTGATGGGCGGACCGGCTTCCTCTTCGCCACCAACCCGCTGGGGGTGCAGGTCGACGCCCTGGTGCGCGCCGAGGGCGAGGAGATCAACCTGGACTGGGACGGCCTCTGGACCTGCCGCACGAGCCAGGATGCGGACGGCTACACGGTGGAGATCGCCATCCCGTTCAAGACCCTGCGCTTCCCGGAGCGGGAGGTGCAGCAGTTCGGGTTCAACATCGCGCGCCTCGTGCCGCGCAAGCGCGAGCTCTCGTTCTGGAAGCCCATGTCCAAGGACTACGGCTTCTACGCCCGCTACAAGGTCTCGGAGCTCGGCGCCCTGAGTGGCATGCGGGACCTCGAGCAGGGCCGGAGCTGGGTGCTCGAGCCCTACGTCACCGGCGGCTGGGACGACCAGTCGGTGGACGGCTCGGGCGACGGCACCATCGACGGCGGGCTCGACGTCAAGTGGCAGCTCACCTCCGACCTGGTGGCCGACTTCACCCTCAACACCGACTTCGCGGAGGCCGAGGCCGACGCTCAGCAGGTCAACCTGACCCGCTTCCCGCTCTACTTCCCGGAGAAGCGGGAGTTCTTCCTGGAGGGGGCGAATCTCTTCTACTTCGGCGAGCGCCCCGAGCCCTACCGGGCCGCGGAGACCCAGCTCTTCTTCAGCCGGCGGATCGGCCTCTCCGACTCCGGCGGCCAGGAGATCCCGGTGCTCGGGGGTGCCAAGGTGACCGGGCGCCTCGGCTCCTGGGACATCGGGTTCCTCAACCTGACCACCCGGGAGGAGGACGTGGAGGTACCGGGGGGCGACACCTTCACGGAGCCGCGGACCAACTACACGGTGGCCCGGGTCAAGCGGGACCTGCTCGGCGACTCGTCGGTCGGTCTCCTCGCCCTCGCCACCGAGCCCTCGGGACCCGACTACAACCGGGTGGTGGGGCTCGACTGGGATTTCGGTCTCCACGACAACCTGCGGACCGGCGGCTACTTCGCCCGGAGCAGCACCCGGAACCGGCTGACGGGGATCGACGAGGACGACTGGACCGGCTACGCCGACCTCAACTGGGACTCCAAGCACTCGCGGGCGCGGGTCGCGTACACCGAGATCGGCGAGAGCTTCATCGACGAGCTCGGGTTCATCCCACGCAAGGGCGTGCGCAAGTGGCGCGCCTACGGCGACGCGATCCTGTGGCCGAAGCCGGAGAACCCCCTGAACATCCGCCAGGCCTGGTTCACCTACGGCCTGGACTACATCACCGACCTCCAGGACAACCTGGAGACCCGGGTCAACACCCTCCAGTTCAACACCTGGCTCAACAACAACGCCGGTGTCGCGTTCAAGTGGTTCGACAACCTGGAGGTGCTCACCCGGCCGTTCGAGATCTCCCCCGGGGTGGTCATTCAGCCGGGCGAATACAGCTTCAACAACTTCTTCTTCGGCTTCAACAGCGACTACTCGAAGCCCGTCGGCCTGGTGGGCCGGGCGGCGTGGGGCGAGTTCTGGGACGGCGACCTGCTCCAGACCCTCTACGGCGTCACCTACCGGCCGGTGCCGGGGCTGTTCACCGTTCTGGTCTATGAGCGCTACGACGTCGAGCTCACCGCGGGTGACTTCGTCGAGGAGCTGATCCAGAACGAGATCACCTACGCGTTCACGCCGCGGCTGGCGCTCTCGAGCTCGCTCCAGTGGCGGGCCGACCAGAACTTCCTGGGCCGCGCGGTGTTGCGCTGGACCTTCGCTCCCGGCTCCGACTTCTTCCTGGTGGTCGAAGACCTGGAAGACCTGACCGACGGCGAGGCGCCGTTCGACTTCTCGGCCGGGCTTCCGGGCACGTCGATCCTGACCAAGACGGTCTTCTCCTTCTGATGCTCCTCTGGCCCTTCTTCGATCGGCACGCCCGGACGACTGGTAAAGGACGAGACTCATGAGCCGACAACCGACCGGAACAGAGATTGCGATCGTGGGCATGGCCGGGCGCTTCCCGGGCGCCCGCGACGTCGACGAGCTGTGGCGAAACTTGGCGCAGGGCGTCGAGTCGATCCGGCGCCTGGACGCGGACGAGCTCGCGGAGCTCGGGGTCGGCCCGGAGGTCATGGACGATCCGGCCTGGGTGCCGGCGGTCTCCCAGATCGACGGCTACGCCGGCTTCGACGCCGCGTTCTTCGGCATCAACCCCCGCGAGGCGGAGACCATAGACCCGCAGCACCGGGTCTTCCTGGAGCTCGCCTGGCAGGCGCTCGAGGACGCCGGCCACGACCCGGCGCGCTTCCGCGATCCGGTGGGGGTGTTCGCCGGCTCGACGCTCAGCACCTACCTGCTCTACAACCTGATGCGCTCGTCGCGCACTCTCGCCGGCACCGATCCGCTCCAGCTTGTCGTCGGCAACGCCGGCGACTCGCTCGCGACCCGGGTCTCCTACAAGCTCGATCTCAAGGGGCCGAGCCACGCGGTCCAGTGTGCCTGCTCGACCTCCCTGGTGGCGGTCCATCTGGCCGCCCGCGCCCTGCTCGAGGAGGAGTGCGACATGGCGCTCGCCGGCGGCGTGTCGATCAACGTCGGCCAAGGCGCGGGCTACCGCTACGTGCGCGACTCGATCCTTTCGCCGGACGGCCACTGCCGGCCGTTCGACGCCAACGCGGCGGGCACCGTGTTCGCCTCGGGCGCCGGCATCGTGGTGCTCCGCCGGCTCGAGGACGCCCTCGCCGACGGCGACCGGGTGCGTGCGGTGATCCTCGGCTCGGCGGTCAACAACGACGGCGCCGTCAAGGTGGGCTTCACCGCGCCGAGCGTCGAAGGGCAGGCGGCGGTGATCTCCGAGGCGCTGGCGGTGGCCGACGTGGACGCCGAGTCGATCGGCTACATCGAGGCCCACGGCACCGGCACCGCCCTGGGCGATCCGGTGGAGATCCAGGCGCTCACCCGGGCGTTCCGCACCGAGACCGACCGCCGGGGCTTCTGCGCCTTGGGCTCGGTCAAGTCGAACCTGGGGCACCTGGACATCGCCGCCGGCGTCACCGGCCTGATCAAGACGGTGCTGTCTCTCGAGCACGGCCAGATCGCGCCGACCCTCCACTTCGAGGCTCCCAACCCGAAGATCGACCTGGCCGCCTCGCCGGTCTACGTCGCTTCGGAGCTTACCGACTGGCCGGCCGGCGACACGCCCCGGCGGGCCGGGGTGAGCTCGTTCGGCCTCGGCGGTACCAACGCCCACGTCATCCTGGAGGAGGCGCCGTCCGCCCAGGCCGAAGCCGCGGCCGAGGAGAGCGTGCGCCCCTGGGAGCTGCTGACGCTCTCGGCCAAGACACCGGCCGCCCTCGACCGGGCGACCGCGCGGCTCGCCGAGCATCTGCGCGCGGGTGCCCCGGGTGCCCCGGGTGCTGATGCCGAGCTCGGATCCGGCCTCGACCTGGCGGACGCCGCCTACACCCTCCACGTCGGCCGCCGGGCGTTCCCCGAGCGGCGGGTGGTGGTCTGCTCCGATCTCGCGGACGGGGCGACCTCCCTCGAAGCTCTCGACCCGGCCCGCGTCGCCACCGGTTCCCAGGGGGCCGCACCGCCCGCGGTCGTCTTCCTGTTCCCCGGTCAGGGTGCCCAGCACCCCGGCATGGCACGGGAGCTCTACGAGAGCGAGCCGCTTTTCCGCGCCGAGGTGGACCGCTGTCTCGAGCTCCTCGATCTGCTCGATAGGGGGCTCGGCGAGACGGTCCGTCGGGTGCTCCTGGCCGCGCCGGACGACGGGGAGGCAGGGACGGCCGTCGACGCGCAGCCGGTCACCCAGTGTGCGCTGTTCGTCGTCGAGGTCGCCCTGGCACGGCTCTGGATGAGCTGGGGGATCACGCCCCGGGCGATGCTCGGCCACTCGGTGGGCGAGTACGCGGCGGCCCATCTGGCCGGCGTCTTTCGACTCGAGGACGCCCTGGCGGTGGTCGCCGAGCGCGGGCGCCTGATGGCGCAGAGCGAGCCGGGGGCCATGCTCTCGGTGTCGCTGTCGGAGCAGGCGCTCGCGCCGTTCCTGGGCGAGCGCTCCGGTGGGCTCCTGGAGCTGGCCGCGGTCAACGCGCCGGAGCTCTCGACGGTCACCGGTCCGGCGGCGGCGATCGACTCCCTGGCCGCGGAGCTCGAACGGGTGGGCGTGCGCCACCGGCGCCTGCGGATCTCGACCGGGGCCCACAGCGCGTTGATGGAGGGGGCGGCCCGGGAGCTGGTGGAGCGGATGAGCGCCCTGGAGCTCCAGGCGCCTTCGATCCCGTTCGTCTCGAACGTCACCGGACAGCCGATCACCGACGCCGAGGCGACCGATCCCGAGTACTGGGGCCGTCAGCTCCGCTCACCGGTCCGGTTCGCCGACGGCCTGGCGGCGCTCGGCGGCCTCGTGCGGTCGGGCAAGGAGCTGATCGGGGTGGAGGCGGGGCCCGGGCGCACGCTGACCGTCCTTGCCGAGAAGTCGCCGAAGCCGCTGCCGGTCTTCGCCTCCCTGCACCATCCCAAGGAGACCGTGCCGGACATGGCGCGGCTTCTCACCACCCTCGGCCGGCTCTGGGTGGCCGGCGCCGAGGTCGACTGGCAGGGCTTTCACCAGGACAGGCGCAGCCGCCGCACCGGCCTGCCCGCCTACCCGTTCGAGCACCAGCGGTTCTGGGTCGAGCCGGACGCGGCGGGCACGGTGGCGTTGCCCGGGATCGTCTCCGGGGCGGGCCTCGGGCCGGTGGTGGAGGAGGTGCCCCTGGCCGCGGCTTCGCGCCCGGCGGCGGCGGGGGCGCTCGTCGAGCTGGCGACGGAGACCGAGCGCACGGTGGCCAGGATCTGGCAGGAGGTGCTCGGCATCGAGCGAGTCGGCGCCGGCGACAACTTCTACGATCTGGGAGGACATTCGCTCCTGGCTACCCAGGTGGCGTCGCGCCTGCGCCAGGAGCTGGGCGCCGACCTGTCCCTCGAGCGGGTGCTCGAGGCGCCGACGGTGGCCGGCATGGCCGGGGCCGTCGACGAGGTGCTCGCCAGCGTTGGGGCGAGCCCGGGCCTCGCCGCGGGGAACAGGCAAGGCGACCTGGTCCGCGCCGAGCCGGACGGGCCGGCCGGACCGATCCCGCGTCAGGTGGACCCCACGGGCGAGGCCCTGGTCCGCGCCCCGCTGTCGTTCGCCCAGGAGCGCATGTGGTTCCTCCAGTCCATGGACCGGGACACGACCGCCTACAACCTGACCTTCGGCGTGACCCTGTCGGGCGACCTCGACCTGCCGGCCCTGGCCGCGGCGTTCCGCGCCCTCTGCCGGCGCCACCGCACCCTCACCACGACGTTCGCGGTCGAGGACGGGAGCCTGGTCCAGATCCTGGGCGACGGCAGCGCCCTGGAGGTGCCGGTGGTCGACCTCGGGGCCCTGCCGGAGGAGCGGCGCGCCAGGGCGGTCCACGCCGCGGCAGCCGCCGAGCACTCGCTCCGGTTCGACCTCGCGCGGGGTCCGCTCTTCCGGGTCGTCGTCGTGCGCACCGCGCCCGCCGAGCACGCCTGCCTCCTTTCCATGCATCACATCGTCTCCGACGGCTGGTCGATGGGGGTTCTGGTGCGCGAGGTGGCGGCCCTCTACGGCACCCTCTCCGGACGGGACCCGAACGCCGGAGCGCTGCTCGGTGATCTGCCCATCGAGTACGCCGACTACGCCGCCTGGCAGCGGCAGTGGTTGAGCGGCGACGTGCTCCAGGCCCACCTCGACTACTGGCGCGGCCAACTGGCCGATCTCCCCGGCCCGCTCGAGCTGGTCACCGACCGGCCCCGCGCGCGCGCCGGCGGCCTCGACGCCGCGGTCGAGACGGTGTTCATCCCGCCCGACCTCAAGCGGCGGCTGGAGGTCCTCTCCCGCGACCGGGGGGCGACCCTCTTCGTCGCCCTTCTGGCCGCGTTCGAGGCGCTCCTCTACCGCGCCACCGGCGCCACCGACCTGGTGGTGGGCACGCCCATCGCCGGCCGCAACCGGGGCGAGCTCGAGGGGTTGATCGGCTTCTTC
>Ga0210122_1000124_pt1 | contig 22873 bp, 17 predicted proteins | sample Muzzi_CordB_D2_FD_185530 | JGI IMG/M metagenome (GOLD analysis project Ga0210122, IMG submission 185530) | Wetland microbial communities from San Francisco Bay, California, USA, that impact long-term carbon sequestration - Muzzi_CordB_D2 (SPAdes) | ecosystem: Environmental > Aquatic > Marine >... | reverse complement strand
CAGCGCCAGCAACCCCGGGTAGAGGGAGAGGAAGATCGGCAGCTTGCCTTCGAACAGCTCGGCCCCCCACATGCCGCCCTCGCCGATCAGGTCGTAGCGCCCGAAGGCGAGCGGCACCAGCCATTCGATGGCGTGGATCGGCCGCAGCGCACCGACCGAGAGCCGCCACTCCCCGAAGCCCTGGTGGCCCCGGAGGGACAGGGGGAGGATGCGCGCGAACTCGACGATCTGAGGCAGGGCGACCAGCGTGCCGAGGGCGAGCGCCGTTCCCAGGAGGGCCACCGGCCCGAGTCGGGGCCGGGGTCCGTAGCGCACGACGAACGCGGTCGCCGCCACGAACACCGCCAACACCGCGGTCAGCGGGTCGCCGGAGAGGAGGAGAAGCGCCCACGCCAGCCCGGCCAGCGGGGCCGCCCACGGTCGCCTCTCTCCGGCGTGGAGGACCGCTCCGACCAGGGCGGGCGTCAGCGCGGCGCCGGCGACCAGGTTGTAGAGGTTGAGCTGCGAGAGCATGAAGCCGCTCGTCGCGAAGCAGACCCCGACGGCCCAGGCGGCCGGCTTCGGCAGCCCCCAGGCCCGCCCCATCCAGTAGGCGGTCAGGGGCGCCAGCAACAGGTGGATCCAGAAGTGGGCGTTGAGCGCCCAGAAGAGGGGCGCCACCAGGAAGAGCAGGTTGTCCGGGTAGAAAGGAACCACGTTCGGATTGCCGGACAGGGGTTGGCCGCCCGTCCTGGCCGGGTCGACCACCGGGAAGTACCCGGCGTGGAACGCCGCCGCCTGGGACGCCTTCATCGACATGTGGACTTCGAGGACGTCCCGCAGGATCAGGGTCTCGCCCCCGGCGATCGTCGGCCACATGAGCCAGGCGAGCACCAGGACGGAGGGCAAGCCGAAGAGGAGCGACGCTCGGACGGCCCGCGACGTCTGCTGCCCCGCTTCGTCGACGGTGTGCTCGTGGGGAGGCATGGGGGTCCGAGTTTAGACGAGAGCGATGGCTACCCACGGGACCCCGCGGACCGCGCCAGTCAGGCGCTCCAATTAGAATGGGCCGGCATGCCGAAGCCCGCCCGAGACACACCCGCCGCCACGGAGGACCCCCGACGATGATCCGTGCCCTGGCCCGGTCGCTTCGCCCCGTCCAGTGGGTCAAGAACTTCTTCGTCCTGGCGCCCCTGGTGTTCGCGGGGCAGCTCGAGGACCGAACCGCCCTCGCCCGCGGCCTCGCCATGTTCGCGGCCTTCTGCCTCGCCTCGAGCGCGGTCTACCTGGTCAACGACATCCGGGACCGGGAGGCGGACCGCCGCCACCCGCTGAAGCGGCACCGGCCGATCGCCTCCGGAGCGCTGCCGGTGCCGGTGGCGACGGCTGCCGCGGTGGTCCTGCTGGCGGCCTCGGCCGTGCTCGTCTACCCGCTCGGAGCCGCCGCCTCGACGGTGCTGGGCCTCTACGCCGCGCTCAACTTCCTCTACTCGGCGGGGCTCAAGCACGTCGTCATCCTCGACGTCATGATCGTCGCCCTGGGCTTCGTGCTCCGGGTCCTGGCCGGCGGCTTCGCGGTCCGGGTCGCGGTGTCGAGCTGGCTGCTTCTGTGCACGATCTTCCTGGCCCTCTTCCTGGCGTTCTCGAAACGCCGCCACGAGCTGGTGCTCCTGTCCGAGAACGCCTCCGGCCAGCGCCGGGTGCTCGACGACTACAGCCCGGCCTTCCTCGACCAGATGATCAACGTGGTGACGGCGGCCTCGGTGGTCTCCTACGCCCTCTACGCCGTGGCGCCGGAGACCACGGCACGGTTCCACAGCGAGTGGCTCGTCTACACCGTGCCGCTGGTGCTCTTCGGCATCTTCCGCTACCTCTACCTGATCTACCAGGCGCCCGAGCAGCGCAACCCGACCGAGGCGATCCTCACCGACGGCCCCTTCCTCGCGAACCTCGTGCTGTGGGGCCTGGCGGTCCTCTGGATCGTCTACGGTGGGTGAGGGGAACGGGCCGCCCATAGCCGATCCGTAATACCATCGGGTCCATGACCGACGCCACGTCCGTGCCCACCCGGGCCGATCAGGCCGCCGAGGAGCGCCCGCTCGTCTCGGTGATCATGCCCTGCCTCAACGAGGAGGAGGGCGTCGGCCCGTGCGTGGAGACGGCGCTCGCCGCCATGGCCGAGATGGGGATCTCCGGCGAGGTGGTGGTGGTCGACAACGGCTCCACCGACCGGTCGGCCGAGATCGCCCGCTCGGCCGGCGCGCGGGTCGTCGAGGAGTCGCGCCGGGGCTACGGCTCGGCCTACCTGCGGGGCTTCGAGGAGGCCCGGGGAAGGTACCTGGTGATGGGGGACGCGGACAGGACCTACCCCTTCGAGGACATTCCCAAGTTCCTCGCACCGCTCATCGAGGGACGGGCCGACCTGGTGATGGGCGACCGGCTGGGCGGCGAGATCCTGCCCGGCGCCATGCCCTGGTCCCACCGCTGGATCGGCAACCCGATCCTCTCCGGCATGCTCAGAATCCTGTTCAAAACCCGCATCGCCGACGCCCACTGCGGCATGCGCTCGATGACGCGCGAGGCCTGGGACCGCATGGGGCTCCGCACCACCGGCATGGAGTTCGCCTCGGAGATGGTCGTCGGCGCCCTGCGCGCGGGGCTGCGCATCGACGAGATCCCGATCACCTACCACCCGCGCGAGGGGGAGTCGAAGCTCGCGGGCGTTCGAGACGCCTGGAGGCACGTACGCTTCATGCTGCTCTACTCGCCGAGCTACCTGTTCCAGCTCCCGGGCATGCTGCTCATGGCCGTCGGCGCCTTCCTGATCCTCGCCCTGGCCGGCGGCCCCCGGGAGATGTTCGGCCACACCTGGGACTACCACCCGCTGCTGTTCGGGGCGATCGCCCTCATCGTCGGCTACCAGCTCGTGCTCTTCGACACCTTCGCCAAGATCTTCGCCGAGGGTGCGGGGCTCGCGCCGCCGGGCCGCTGGGTCCAATCGGTGCGGAGTCTCTTCTCCCTCGAGCGGGGGCTGATCGTGGGCGGCCTCGTCTTCCTCGCCGGCTTCGGCCTCGAAGCGAAGATCGTCCTCGACTGGGTGCGTGTCGGCTTTGGCGAGATGATGGCGGTCCGCGGCGTGGTGATCGGCATGACCGCCATGGTCGTGGGGCTCCAGACCGTGTTCGGCTCGTTCCTCGTCAGCCTGATGCTGATCGAGCGCCGCTGAGCGCGGGCCGGCCCCCTACTGGACGTAGCCGAGGGCCCGGAGCCGCCGCTCGAGCTCGCCGTCACCCTCGCCGATCTCGCCTTGACGGTCCCCGGGTTGGGGCGTATGGTACCCGCTTCGGAGCCCATTCGTGCTTGGAAAATACCTCCATTGGGTCTTTCGGGCCACCGAGGAGCTCAACCGCCAGACGATCCTGCGATTGATCGAGGAGCACCCGGGCGGCGACCTCCTCGACTGCGGCTGTGGGGACGGCGCGTTCACCGCCGAGCTCGCCGAACGGTCCGGGGCGGGCCAGATCCACGGTATCGAGGTGGTGGACGCACGGGTCCGCGCAGCCGAGGAGCGGGGCATCCGGGTCGCGCGGACCGATCTCAACGGGCCCTTGCCCTACGAGGACGCGCGCTTCGACCTGGTCCACAGCAACCAGGTGATCGAGCACCTCCGCGCGACGGACACGTTCTTGCGTGAGCTGCGCAGGGTGCTCAAGCCCGGCGGCCAGCTCCTGCTCTCCACCAACAACCTGGCGAGCTGGCACAACGTCGTCTCTCTGGTGCTCGGTTTCCAGCCCCCGCCCATGCACCCCTCCTCCGAGGTGATCCTGGGAAACCCGCTCGATCCCCTGCGGGGTCAGGCGCATCCCGGACCGGAGGACAGCCACCTGCGCCTGTTCACCTTCCGCGGCCTGCGTGAAGTGTGCGAGCACCACGGGTTCGAGGTCCGCAAGCTCGTGACCGCGGGCTACTACCCGTTCCCGCCGGCGATCGCCCGGGTGCTCTGCGCGATCGACCGGTGGCACGGCGCGTTCCTCGTCGCCGATCTGCGAGCCGGGTAATCGGAGCCTCTAGCCTGGACTATTCGTGAGTCACCTACTACGAGCCGCAATTGCATGCAATCTCAGGGCGTACTCGTTCTTTGCTCCTCAACGTACCGCCCAGTACGCCTGCGTCGCGCATCGCTGTGTGCGCCCTGATCTCACACACACTTGCGGCTCTCGCTACGGCGCCTCATGAATCGTCCAGGCTAGGTTCCGCGGTGAGACGGCTCGAGATCCTGACGCTCTACGACTGCATCGCGCCGGAGTCGGTCGGTGGTGTCGAGCAGCGCAACCTCGAGCTGGCGCGCGCCCTCGCCCGGCGCGGCCACCGGGTCACCCTGGCGGGGTGGGCATCGGCACCCTCGGAGCCGGAGCCGGGGGTCCGGGTGCTCCCCCTCGGTGCGCCGGGTGACCTCTACACGGCCGGCGGCAAGCGGCGAACCGGTGCAGCCATACGCTTCGCGCTCGACATCGCCCGCGCCGACCTGGGCGGCTACGACCTGATCGAGACGGCGAACATCCCCTACCTCCACCTGTTCGCGCTCGCCCCCCGCTGCGCCGCCGCCGGGATTCCCCTGTGCGTGACCTGGCACGAGTACTGGGGGCGCTACTGGCGCGAGTACCTGGCCACGCCGCTGTGGCGGGCCTATGCGCTGCTCGAGCTCCTGACCGCCCGTCTCGGCGCGGGGGCCATCGCCGTCAGCCGGCTCACGGCGGAGCGCCTTGCAGCCCACCGCAGGGGTGAGATCCACGTCATCGGCAACGGCATCCCCGTCGAGGAGGTCCGCGCCGCCGCCGACTCGGCCGCCACCGTGGACGTGCCCCTGATCTACGCCGGCCGACTGCTTCCCGAGAAGCGGGTCGACCTGCTGCTCGGAGCGGTTCGGGGCCTGGTGGACCGGGGACTCGACGGCTGCCTGCTGACGATCATCGGTGAGGGCCCCGACCGCTCGCGGCTCGACGAGCTGGCGGGCACCCTGGGGCTCGGCGACGCCGTCCGGTTCGTCGGCCGGCTGCCGACAGAGAAGGACGTCTGGCGAGCCCTCGGCCGAGCCCGGATCGCCGTCCAGCCCTCGTCCCGCGAAGGCTTCGGCCGCTTTCCCCTCGAAGCGATGGCCGCCGGACGCCCGGTGGTCTACTGCGCGTCGGACGAGAGCGCCGTCGGCGAGATCGTCCGCGACGGCGTCGAAGGGCTCCGGTCGGAGGCGAACCCCGAAGCGCTCGCCCACTCCCTGTGGCGGCTCTTGTGCCCGGAAGGAGAGCCTCTCGTCGCCCGGCTGGCGGCCAACGCCCGCCGGCGCGCCGAGGAGTACTCCTGGGAGTCGCTGGCCGCCGAGATCGAGGCGGTCTACCTCGGTCTGGTCGAAGCCCGGCGTTGAGCTTCGGGCAGGGAGCGGTGGAGCGAACCATCGCTCACCGGCTATCCTTGCCGGAATGTTCCCCCAACGCCTCCTGCCGACCAGGACCGCGCGATGCTGAAGCGCCTGGGATCGCGGCTGTCGCTCGCCTACAGAATCCTCGAGAGCCATTGGTCTCAGCCGGCGACGGCACTGCTCCGGATCTACGAGACGGAGATCGTCCGGAAGAACCTCCGGGTGACCGGCCGCGCGCTCGATCTCGGTTGCGGTGACGGCACCCTGGCCACGGTGCTCCTCGACCAGGCCGGCGCGGCGAGCTGGTGCGGCGCGGACATCGACCCCCGGGAGGTGAAGATGGCCGAGGGTGTGGGGCTCTACGACCGCCTGTACGCGGCCTCCGCCGAAGCGCTCCCCGAACGGCCGGCCTCCCGTGACCTGGTGTTCTCCAACTCCGCCCTCGAGCACATGGCCGATCTGGAGCGCGTGCTGGCGGAGGTCGCCACAGTCCTCGCGCCCGGGGGGCGGTTCGTGTTCACCGTTCCGAGCGCCGACTTCCACCGCTGCCTGGTCTGGCCCCGAGTCGTGGGGCTGCTCGGCGGGGCCGCGCGCAAGCAGCGGTACCTGGCGGCGCTCGACCGCCGGCTGGCGCACGTCAACTACTTGAGCCGATCGCAGTGGCGACAGGCCCTGGCGGCCCACGGCCTGGAGGTGCGGCGGGAGGTTCCCTACCTCTCCCCGCGCGTTTGTGGATGGTGGGAGACGCTGGCCAACCTGACCGGCGGGCTCGTGCACCTGCTCCAGAGAGGACGGCGGTCGCCCCGCGAGGTCCAGCTCAGCCTGGGAATCGGCGGCAAGCCGAGCCCCGTGCTGGGTGCCGTGGCGCTCGTGTTCCTGCTGCCGGCAGTCCTCTGGACGGCGATCGAGCAGCCCCCCGCAGACGACGGCGACCTGTACGGCGCCCTCTACGTCGAGTGCGTCAGGGAGCCGGCGCCCACGACCGGGGCCGAGGCACCGACCGAGGGCCCCGCTTCATGATCGCCCTGTTCCACGTCCTCGGCCTCACCCTCACCCTCGTCACCCTCCTCCTCCTGGCGACGGGCGGCTACCTGGCCGCCCTGCTCCTGCTCTGGCGACCCGAGGGAGAGCCCGCCGAGCTCCCTGACCCGCTCGCCCTCGCCACCGCCACGCTGGTCATGATGACGGCGCAGGCGATCGCCATCGCCACGGCCCTCGGGGCGTTCGGTCACCTCCGGCTCGTGCCGGCTCTGGCGATCCAGACCACGCTCGTCTACGGACTGCTGCGGCTGGCCCGCCGACGGTACGGGGAGCGGCTCGCCGAACCGGCGCGCCAGATCCTCGCCCGGAGCTGGGGGAGGGTCCGGGAGCTCCCGGTCCTCTCACTGGTCGCCCTCCACGCCGGCGGGATCGAGCTGGCCCGCGGCCTGCTCAGGCCGCCGCTGTCGTGGGACAGCTTGATGTACCACCTCTACCTGACCGCCACCTGGCTCCAGCAGGGAAGCTTCGACCTCGTGCCGGCGCGGGACACGACGACCGCCTACCTGCTCATGCCGGCCAACGGGTCGCTCTGGACCTGGTGGTGGATGGCGCCGTCCCACGGCGAGCTCTACGTCAACCTGGCCTTCCTCCCCCAGTGGCTGCTGCTCGGCCTGGCGGCGGGCGGCTTCGCCAGGCAGCTCGGGGCCCGGCGCCACTGGCCGATCGCCACGTTTCTGGTGCTGCTGGCGCCGACGGTCGTGCGGTTCCTGGCGACCCAGTACGTCGACATCCTGCTGGGTGCCCTGCTCGTCGCGGCCAGCTTCTTCGCCGCCCGGTGGCTCGAGCGGCCGGCCTGGGGAGACCTCGCCCTCACCGGCACCGCCGTCGGCCTGGCGATGGGCACCAAGGTGCTCGGGCTTCCCTACGGTCTGGCGCTCCTCGGCCTGGTGGCCCTGGTGGCCCTCCTGGGGTCCGACGAGCGGGCACGCCGCACCGTCCAGCTCGGCGCCCTGGCGGTGATCACGGCGGCCTTCGGGGGGTTCTTCTACGTCAGGAACCTGGTCGTCGGTGGCGACTTCCTCGCCCTGGCGTGCACCCATCCCTCCACCCAGGACGCCGGTGGGGTCCTGGCCGGGTTCCCGGCCGCGAGCTCGGTGGTCGCCCAGATCAGACCGCTGCTCGCGAGCCACGAGCTCCTCGACACGTTCCTCGGGTCGCTCCGCCCCGCCCTGGCCGACCTGGGCGTCGGCCCGGTGGTGGTGATGCTGGCCGCGGTCGCGGTGGCCCTGCCGTTCGGCACCGAGCGAAAAACGCGAGCCCTGGCGCTCTTCGCGACCGGCCAGATCCTCGCCCAGGCGCTCGTCTGGGCGACGGTGCCGTACGCGGAGAACGCCCACATCCTGGCCAACGTCCGCTACCTGATCGGTGCGCTGGGGCTTCTCTTCGCCGGGGCCACGGCGCTGGGCGAGCGGTGGATGGACGGGCGCTGGCTCCGGCTCCTGGCCGTCGCGGTGGCGATCCAGGACCTGCTCATGCTCCACACGGCGATGCCGCGAACGATCCGCCTGGCACTGGCCGGCGTCCTGATCGCGGCGGCCGTCCTCGCCAGCTCGGCCGGCGCCCGCCGCCTGGCGGCCGCTCGCTGGAAGACGCTGGCCGTGGCCGCGGGCGTCCTGGCGATGCTCTCGGCTCCGCTGCTCGCCAGGTTCCGGATCGCCGACCGGGAGCGGGCGTTCGCAGAGGAGTACACCGCCCACCTGACCTCGTCACGCATCTTCGCCGCGGGCTGGGGCTGGCTTGACCAGAACGCCGGCCGGGGAACGGTGGCGGTCAGCCACGCGCCGAAGAACTACTTCGTCTACCCGGCGATGGGTCCGTTCCTGGAGCGGCGGGCGATCTACGTCCATGTCAACGCGGCGGCCCATGACAACCCGCTCCTCTACCCGGGCTGTGCCGTGCGGGTCGACCCGTCGCCCGAAGCGTGGCTCGAGAACCTCCGCCGGCAGGGGGTCGAGTGGCTGTACGTCGCCCGGTTCCCGGAGTTCGACTTCCCCGTGGAAGACGCCTGGGCCCGGCAGCGCCCCGATCTCTTCGAGCTGCGGTTCGACCACCCGACGAACCGCGTCTACCGCTTCGTCGGCGCGAGCTCCGGCCCCGGGGCCCCCTGAGCCGGAGCACCCCGCGGGACCGCCAGCACCTCCCGGCAGACCCTCGAAACCTCCTCGACAGAGTCCGGAAGCACGGCGACGGCGGCGTCACGATCGAGCCGGTAGGCGACGTGGCGGCGCTCCGGATCGGCCGCCAGCTCCGAGAACACGTCCTGGTGGGTCCCGAGCCAGTGGTCCTCGACGGTCGTCCGGGGGTTGAGAGAGACCACCGCGTCCACCCGCCGCGCCACCAGACGCGCGAGCCAGCACTCGTAGGTCACCCGTTGGACGAGGTCCTCGCGGTGCCGGTAGTCGATCAGCTCGCCGCCCGCGGCGACCGGCACGTAGAGCAGTCGGTTCTGCAACCTGCTGCCCAGGAGCGGGTAGACGTACCAGTTGTGGCCCAGGCCTTCAAAACCGGCCGTGACCGCCAGGGTCAGGCCCCGCGGTCCGTCGAGCGCACGCCAGACGGGCCAGGCGTCGACGTAGGACGGCTGCAGCGCGTGGAGCTGGAACGCCGGATCGGGCCAGCTCGCCGCTGCCTGGTAGATCGGGTAGCGCGCTCGATCGCGGATCGCGCCGACGCCGGCGATGGCCGCCGCGACGACCAGCACGAGAAGGGCCGAAACGACCACCGGCCGGTCTCCCCCCAGACGCAGGGCGAGCACCGTGACGACCACCAGGGCGACGAGAACCGCCGCCACGAGCGCGGTCGCCTCGAGGCCCGGAACGCTCCACGCGCGGGGGAGGGACCAGATCGCGCCGCAGCCGATCGCCAGGCCCCAGACGACCGTCGGCGCCCGGCTCCGGGAAGCGACCATCCCCGCCGTACCGAAGGCGGGCGTGATGTAGCGGCCGGCGGTGGTGACCATGTAGGTGGTTCGCGCCACCTCCATCACGCTGGAGAAGAACGCCGCCAGGGGAACGGCCGCCGCTGCGAGCAGGTAGAGCGCCGCCCCGAGGAGGCGTCCGCGGAAACGGGGCACCGCGACCAGGGCGAGCGCCAGGATCAGCACCGCTCCGAGGCCCAGGTTCAAGAAGGAGCCGAGCGGCTCCGGAAGGACCAGCAGAAGAGCCAGGGAGTCGAAGAGCGAGTAGGTGGCTGATTCACCCAGGACCTGCCGGGTCGCTTCGCGGACCATCGGGTCGCCCGGCGAGAGCACCAGGCCGCCCACCTGGAGGTGAAAGGGGTAGAGCGGCGCGCCGAGCTCGATCCAGGAGCGAAGGTAGGTCGGCACGGCCACCAGGGAGATCGCGACGGCCGCCGAGAGAAGCGCCCACCGCGCGGCGCGCGGCGCGGCGCTTCGGAGCGCCGCCGTGAGCGCGATCGCGCCCCCCAGAGCGAGCAGCGGCAGCGCGGTGTGCTTGGCTCCGCCCGCGACGACCAGCGCGGCGACGGCGAAGAGCGCCTCCCGTGGCCGGCCTCCGCGGACGGTCCGCACCACGAACAGGCCACCGAGAGCCGAGGCCGCGAGCACCACGTTGTCCACGTACGCGCTGCTGACGTACGCGAGGGCCGCGGGCATCGCCCCGACCGCCAGGGCCGCGAAGAGTGCCGGGCGCCGCTCGGCCCCCAGCTCGCGGCCACCGGCGTAGACTGCCAGCACGGCCACACTCCAGACCCCGAGCGCCGCGACCGCGAGCAGCACATCGCTTCGCACCGGGAGCATCGCCCAGGACCAGAGGATCTCCCCGGCCACCGGAAAGTGCCCGTACGCCCGCCAGGCATCCGGCGCCAGAAGCTCCTCGAACCGTCCCGCCTGCACCCACCTCGCCGCCTTGACCAGGTGGTAGGTCAGGTCGTCCCAACCGAGGGGAGGAGACGCCAGGGCCCGGAGGAACCGGACGCCGGCGACCGCGGCCACCGCGCCTCCCAGAAGCCGCTCGGACCATCCGGTCGACCGGAGGAAGCGGACCAGCTCTTCCAGGTCTCCACGGAGACGACCCAGAGGCGAGGCGCGCCGTGTGGCGCGCAGGTGGAGCACGGAGGCGGCCCCCAGCCACACAAGGAGCGCCACCGGCAGCCGGAACATCCCCGACAGGCCGAGCAGCCAGAAGACCGCGACCAGCGACCAGAGCGCGACGACGACCGTCGCACACGCGCGGACCCTGCCGGGCGCTTCGGGCAGCAGCCGGTCGGCGATCAGGTAACAGCACCAGGAGACTGAACCGGCCAGCGCCAGGGCGGCGACCCCCAGGGCCATGGCGAGAATGAAGGAGCTCGGCACGCCCGGGCCTGTCGATCAGGTCGCCGAGGCGCCGAAGAAGCTCAGCACGGAGGCGACCACGGTCTCGACCTCCGCGTCGGTCAGCTCCGGGAACATGGGCAGGGAGAGGACCCGCTCCGCGGCGCGCTCGGAAACCGGCAACGCGAAACCTCCGGGCACGTACGCGGCCAGGGCGGGCTGGCGGTGGAGCGGGATCGGATAGAACACCACCGAGCCGATCCCCTGGCCCGCCAGGTGCTCTCGCAGGGCATCTCGGCGATCGGTGAGCAACGTGAACTGGTGGTAGACCGGCTCCGTCCCCGGCGGATCGCGCAGCAGTTCGACCTCCGCGATGCCGTCGAGCACCTCGAGATACCGCCCCGCGATCTCCCTCCGCCTCCGGTTGGCGGCGTCGAGCTCCGGCAGGCGCAGGTTGAGCACCGTCGCCTGGATGGCGTCGAGGCGGCTGTTGGTGCCGAGCTCGCCGTGGAGGTAGTGCTCGGTCCGTCCGTGGTTGGCGATCCGTCGCACCCGGCCGAGGAGCTCCGGATCGTTGCCGACCACGGCGCCCGCGTCTCCGAAGGCGCCAAGGTTCTTGGTCGGATAGAAGCTGAAGCTGCCGAGGGCGCCGAAGGTGCCGACCTTCTGCCCGCCGATCGTGGCACCGTGGGCCTGGGCCGCGTCCTCGACGAGCCACAGGTCGTGGCGGCGACAGAGCGCGGCCATTGCCTCGACGTCGAACGGCCGGCCGAAGAGATGGACTCCGATCACCCCCACCGTCCGGTCGGTGATCCGCTCCGCCACCGAGCCGGCGTCCAGGTTCAGCGTCTCCGGCTCCACGTCGGCGAAGACCGGGACGCCACCGGCGAGAGCCACCGCCGAGCCGGTGGCGACGAAGGTAAACGCCGGCACGATCACCTCATCCCCGGGTGCGAGGCCGAGCGCCCGGAGCGCGACGACCAGCGCGTCCGTGCCGTTGGCCACGCCGACGCAACCCGCCGCCCCGAGATACTCCGCGAGCCCCGTCTCGAAGCGCGCCACCTCCGGTCCACCGACGAAGCCCGCGGACGCCACCTGCTCGGCCCACCGGGCCCCGAGGGGCTCCTGGAGCCTCGCGGCCAGACGCGTGAGATTGAACGACGGAATCGTCATCGAGCTGCTCCTTCGTTCGGCTCCTCGGGATGCTCTCTCAAGGGGTACCGAGTCCACGGTGTCGAGTAGAGGGCGAGGGTATCCCGCCCCAGGGTCACGTTGCCGGGCACGTGGATCGTGTGCAGCCGGCGGAACGGGGAGCCCGGAGCCTCGACCACCGTCAGCCATTCCGGGAACACCACCAGGTAGTCCGGCCGGGTCTCCCGGACGAAGGCGAGCACCCCGTCTTGCCAGCTCTTGCCGGCGGCTTGTGCCTTTCCGATGTAGTCGGAGACTTCCGGATCGGCGATGCCGGCCAGATCCTCGATCTGGTTGGGGAGGAGGGCGCCGAGGGCCCCGATGTCCATGGTGGCGATAACCGCCTCGGAGGGGAGCCGCTCTCCGAGCCATCGGGCCATCTCCACGTCGCCCGCCTCGATGTCGGAGACGTTTCGCGCGTAGAGGCCGGCCGTCTCGCCATAGGAGACCAGGGTCGGCGCGACGAGGACCACCAGAGCCGCGAAGCGGAGCCACCGGCGAGCCGGCGAGGCGCCCCGTCCTTCCCCCCGCCGCCCCAGAAGCCGCACGAGCGGCTCGAGCCCCAGGACGCCGAGGACGATCACCACGGGAAACAACGGAAAGAGGTATCGCCCGAAGTTTCCCAGGAGAGGCGCACCGGGGGGCGTGATGCACGAGTAGCCGAGGGGCAGGGCCGCCAGCCACAGAACCGGCAGGAGGCCCCGATCCTTCGAGGTTCCGAGCCTTCGGGCGAGCTCGACCGCTCCCGCCGGCGCGAGCACCGTCATCCAGGGCTGGCTCCGGAAGAGGACGCCGGCCGCCAGGTGGAGATACCGGAGCTCCGGGAGGTGAAGCCCAGAGCCTCCCCCGGTCTTCGCCGCCAGGGTGGTGGGCAGGGGGGAGCCCCCGATCCACTGGTAGAACGCGGCGACCGGGAGGAAGGCCAGGCAGGCGAGGCCGATCCCCGAGCCGATCCGCGCCCAGGCCGCCCGGTCGAGCCCGGCCCAGCCCAGGGCTCCGTCCGGGAGCCTCCGAAACCGGAGCCAGCGATCGAGGACGGCGCAGCCCAGGAGCACCAGGCCCTCGGGCCGGGCGAGCACCGAGAGGCCGATCAAGCCCAACGACAGGGGCGGGCGCTCCGGGTGCTCCAGCTCTCTCAGGTGAAGCACCATCGCCGCCAGGGAGAGGACGACGAAGAGGGGGATCTCCATCCCCGACACCGACCCCCACGCCAACCACCCGGTACCGAGCATGAGTCCCGCGGCGAGGACGGAGAGCTTGGTGTCCAGGCCCAGCGCTCGGGCGAGAGACAGGGTCAGGAGCCCCCCCGCCAGGTGGAATCCGAGGCCGAGGAGCTTCATCCACAGGAGGTCACTCACCGGCAGGGCAACGCCGAGGGCGACGAGGGCCGTCCACAGCGGCGCGGTCGAGCCGGCCACCAGCTCTCCCGGGTTGATCGCCAGGCCGTGGCCGGCAGCCAGGTTGCGGGCAAAGGCGAGGTGGATCCAGGAGTCGTCCAGGGGGAAGCCGAGGCGACCGTCCAGGAGGTAGAGCTCCGAGGCCAGCAGGCCCACGCCGAGCAGGAGAGCCAAGAGCGAGAGGGCCATCATCGCGGGAGGGATGGCACGGCGGCGGTCGGTTCCTGGGTGGGTCTCTTTCATGGCTGCAGGCCTCACGTGCGCGGCAGAGACTATACCGTTCCCCAGGAGCCGAAGGCCTCTCTGCTAAAGTCCCTCGGCCCGACCGTGGACGGCTTGCCACGCCCCCGGAAGCGCCGGCAGGCTGGCAGAGCGAGACCGCATGGCCGGGCTGAATTCGAACCGAACATCGAGAACTCTATGAAACGCAGCAACCTCGAACGCCGACTGCGGACCGTCTCCCGGATCGCTCTCTACCTCAGTCTGGTCCTGGCCCTCGGGGCGGGCGCCATCCTCCTGTACCTCGCGAAGGATCCCCTCAATCCGCAGATCGAGGTCACCTGGCTCGACACCGACTACGCCTCCCTCGAAGAGGTGAAGCTGCTCCAGGACTATGTGCGGATCGACACCTCGAGAGCCACGGGGGACGTATCCAAGGGCGCCGCCTTCCTCGCCGGCCTGCTGGAGGGGGAGGGCATCCAGGTCCACCTGGAGCGGGTCGGCGACGAAGACATCAACCTGTGGGCCGTGCTGGACGGGGAGGACCCGGGGGCGATCGTCCTCCACAGCCACATGGACGTCAACGACATCCTCGCGCCGGACACGTGGGAGTACCCCCCCTTCGAGGCCCACATCCAACTTCCCTGGTTGTACGGCCGCGGCACCTACGACATGAAGAGCGTGGCGATCGCCCAGTTCCTTGCGATCCGCGACCTCGTACGGTCCGGGGCCCGGCTGCGCAAGTCGGTGGTCTTCCTGGCGACCAGCTCCGAGGAGACCGGCAGCGAGCTCGGGACGCGGTGGATCCTCCGGCAGCACCCGGAGCTCGCCAACCGGTTCGAGCTCGTGCTGACCGAAGGGGGCGTGGTCGAAGCGCGCCGGCTCGAGCACCTCAAGTACTGGGGCACCGAGTTCCTCCAGAGGAGGTACTGGACCCTGGTCGCGTGCGACGACTCCCGCGAACGGCTCCAGCAGCTCCAGAACGATCTGTTCTTCTATGGCATGACGATCGATCCCGAGCTCCGGCTGCCCGACGAGGTCCGGAAGTTTCTGAAGATCTACGCTCCCAGCCGGGGCGCCCAACGGCTCCGGGACGCGCTGTCCGATCCGGACCGGCTGCTCCGCGATCGGCCGCTGTTCGACACGCTCCCCGGGTTCATTCAGGCCATGTTCCGGAACGAGGTCTATCCGCTACGCATCCGCCAGGTGGAAGGCGGAGGATGGGAGCTGCCGGTCAACGTCCACCTGCTGCCCGGGGTCGATTTCGAGGAGGTCCGCGACGAGATCCTCCCCGAGTGGCTGTTCTTCGGTGTGGACACCATCTTCCAGCCGGAGCCCTCGGCCGATCACGGAAGCCCGATCGACCACCCGGCCATGAAAGCGATCGCGGAGGTGATCGGCGAGAGCTATCCGGACGTGCCGGTCGGCCCCATGATCCTCCCCTGGACGGCCACGGACTCGCGGTTCTTTCGAGCCAAGGGGATTCCGAGCTACGGCTTTACTCCGTTCCCGATCATCCTGACCGACGTGGTGCGGGTCAACGGCCCGAACGAGCGGCTGGCGCTTCCGGTCTACGTAGACGGAGTGGAGATCTACAAGCGCCTGTTGAGGCGCCTCGTGACCTGACACTTATTGTCGCTATCGGTGACGCCGGCGGTCACTCCAGGGATTCGAAGACCCGGAAAGTCCCCATCACTACGGGGTTTTTCGGATGGCATGCCTCCTGCACTTCTCCCCACGCACTGAACACCGAAAGACCATTCACGAACCGGAGGACACTATGAGAACGTTCCTGAACCGGCGGCGCCAGCAGGGCTTCACGCTCATCGAGCTGCTGATCGTCATCGCGATCATCGGCATCATCGCCGCTCTGCTCATCCCCAACTTCCTCGACGCGCTGAACAAGGCGAAGCAGAAGAAGGACATGTCGACGATCCGCAACACCGGTGAGGCCTGGTTCTCCTGGTACACCGACCTCTTCGCGGGTGCCGCGGCCGCCGGTCAGGCGACCACGATCAGCATGCCGGCACCCTACACTGCGGCGAGCCTCGCGACCGACCTGGTACCGCAGTACATTCAGGACCTGAAGGAACAGGACGCCTGGGGCTCCCAGTTCCAGTTCTGCCGCGAAGCGGCTCTCACCGACGTCATGGCGACCGCTGCCGGCTCGGCCTCGATCGGCATGATCGGTGCGGGCAGGGCGCAGGGGTTCACCGAGAACTGTGGTACCCCGGTCACCCCGACGATCTTCGAGCCGACCCTCTACACCGAGGATCTGGTCTGGGCGGACGGCATCTTCCTGCGTTACCCCGCCAAGTACTAAGGCATCGCGCGACCGCGTTGCGGGAGACGAGAGAGTCTCCTTCCTCCCCCTACGCGGTGATCGACCTGAACGGCCCGCCGATCGGCGGGCCGTTCTCTTTTCGTCTATCGTAGGTCCCCGATGATCCAGCGCCGGCTCCTCACCCTCGCCCTCTTCACGCTCCTCGCGTCGGTCCCGGGCTCCGCCACGGGCGCGACCCTGTCCGAGCCCGCCACCTGGCTCAGGGACTACCTCCGGATCGACACCTCCGACCCGGCCGGCGAGTCCGAGGCCGCCTCCTACCTCGCGAGCCTCCTCCACCGGGAGGGGATCGCTACCCGGCTCCTGGTCTCTCCCGAGGGGCGTACCAGCCTGTACGCGCGGCTGGAAGCCTCCGCCTCCGGACCGAAGAAGGGTGCCCTGGTCCTGCTCCACCACATCGACGTCGTCCCTCCGGGACCGGGCTGGACCATCGACCCCTTCGGGGGCGAGGTGAAGAACGGTCACCTGACCGGCCGGGGAGCCATCGACATCAAGAGCCTGGGCATCGCCCACCTGGCCGCGTTCATCGATCTCGAGCGCAGCCGCATCCCGCTCGATCGAGACGTCATCTTCCTGGCCGTCGCCGACGAGGAGCGGGGCGGCCTCCAGGGCACCGGGTGGATCCTGGAACGCCACGGCGACCTGTTTCGGAACGTTGCCGCCGTTCTCGGGGAGGGAGGGCTGGCCAAGATCGTCGGCGGCCGGCTCCTGTGGGCGGGGATCGAGGTCGCCCAGAAGCGACCGCTCTGGCTGCGGGCGGCGGCACGGGGCCGCGGTGGCCACGGCTCGTCGCTCATCCCGTCGAGCGCGAGCCACCGGCTGATCACGGGCCTCGCGCGGGTGGTCGACCTGCCGACCGAGCTCCGGGTCACCGCCGCCGCGCGAACCTACGCACAGGCCCTGGCGCCGCTCCACAACCAGAAGGTCGGGCGGGTCCTGGCTGACCTGGACCAGTACGTCGGACCGGAGGGGGCGCCGAACGAGGTCGGTCCCGGGATCTACACCCTCCTCGTGGACACGATCCAGGTCACCGTCCTGGACGCGGGCGAGAGGATCAACGTCATCCCGGACCAGGCCACGGCCAAGATCGACGGCCGCCTGCTTCCCGACACCGATGCCGAGGCGCTCCTGGACCGCATCGAAGCGGCGGCGGGACCGGACGTCTCGTTCGAGGTCCTGCTCACCGCGCCACCCGCGGAGCCGTCCCCCACGGATCACCCGATCTACCGGGCGGTCGCCGGCGTCCTCGGACGCTCGGGCCCGGTGGTTCCGGCGTTCATCCCGGGGTTCACCGATTCCCGTTTCTTTCGAGAGCGCGGCATCGCGGCCTACGGCGTCTCGCCGTTCTTTCTCGAGTCGAAAGCGTTCCTCGGCATCCACGGCCCCGACGAGGCCATCTCCCTCGACGAGCTCGACCGGGGCGTGGATCGGATGAGGCAGATCGTCGCCACCTGCGCCTCGACGGAGCGCCCTGCCAGTCCGGAGCGCCCCGTCAGCTAGGGCGCGGGTAGAATCGGCGCGTGTTCCCCGGATTGCGGATCTTTCTGGACGTCTATGCCCTGCTTCTGGGCCTGGTGACCGGTAGCTTCCTCAACGTCGTCATCCACCGCCTTCCCCGGGGGCTCTCGACCGTCTTGCCCCGCTCCAGGTGCCCGGCCTGCGGTACGGCGATTCGCCCTCTCGACAACCTCCCGGTCCTCTCTTGGCTGCTGCTCCGGGGTCGCTGTCGGAGCTGTAGGGTGAGGATCTCGCCCCGGTACCCGTTGATCGAGGCCTTCACCGGCCTGCTCTTCGTGGCCAGCGCGGAGCGCTTCGACTACTCCTTCGCGAGCCTCGCGGGCGCGCTCTTCTGCTGCCTGATGATCGCGCTCGCGGCCATCGACTTGGAGCACTTCCTGCTGCCGGATCGGATCACCCTGCCGGGGATCGTAGTCGGCGTGGGAATCCAACCGTTCCTGGTGTCAGCCCCCACGAGCCCATGGCCCGGACTGCTGGGAGCCGTCCTGGGCGCCGCCCTGGGGGCGGGGATCCTGCTCGCCGCCTACGGCGCGTGGTGGCTGATCCGCCGGGAGGAGGGCCTGGGCCTGGGAGACGTCAAGATGCTCGCCATGGTCGGCGCCTTCCTCGGCTGGCGCGGGGTCGTCGTGACGCTCCTGTTCGGCGCCTTCTCCGGGGCGTTCGTCGGTCTGTCGTTGATGGCGGTGGGACGGGGTGGCATGAAGTCCAAGCTGCCGTTCGGCACGTTCCTCGCCGCCGGTGGGCTCGTCGCCCTGTTCTTCGGACCGGCCCTCGTCTCCTGGTACGTGGAGGCCGCGTTCGGGCCGCTCGGGGGGCCGCTCGGGCCGTGACCGCCCGCGCACGGAGGTGGCGGAGCCTGGGCCTGCGCCGGGAGGTGCTGATCCTCGTACCGGCCTCCTTCTTCCTCGTCATCCTGCTCTCCGTCTTCGCCCTCCTCTCGCACCGTAACGCCGTCTCCCTGCTGGTCGAAGAACGCCGGGCGGAGGCCGCGTCCCTCGCCGGGCGGCTGGCCGGCGAGATCTCCACCGATCCGGACCCGGCCGCGCGCCTCCGGGAGCTGGCACCCGCCGCGCGCGGGGCCGCGCTCCTCGGCGCCGACGGCGAGGTCCTCTCGCGGGCGGGAACCCTCCCCGAAGGCCCGTTGCTCGCCCCCCTCGGACAGGCTCCCGAGCCCCGCACCTACGTACTCGGCCCCGGGGAGGACCTGGAGGGCGTGGTCGCCGCCTTCGTCCCGCTCGGACGGCGAGGCGACCGGGAGGCCGCCGGGTGGCTTCGCATCGACCTCGGCGCCGCGGCCCTGGCGGCCCAGGAGCGGAGCCTGGTGCTCCTCGCCTGGGTCGTGCTGGGGGTGGACGCGTCCCTCGGCTTGCTGGTGCTCCTCTTCGTCGGCCACATGCTCGCCCCCTACGAGACGCTGCTCGAGCGGGCACGGCTGGCGGGGGCGTCCCCGACCGGCGCCGAGGACGAGATTGCGTTTCTGCTCGACACCTTCGAGCGCGCCCTGGAGGGGCTCTCCGGCAGGACCGGCGAGGGAGCGGCGGACGACATCGTAGCCCTCCAGCGAACCCTCGGCGTGAGCCTGGAAAGCGGCGTCCTGCTGCTCGACCGGACCGGCGCCGTGCTGGCCCTGAACGAGACCGGGGCCGAGCTCCTCGGCATCCCCAGGCCCGAGCCCGGAACGCCGGCGGAGCGGCTCCTGGAAGACCACCCCGGCCTCGCCACACCGGCGGCCCTGATCCGCGAGGCGATCGCCTCGGGGCGGGAGGTTCGCCGGGAGGAGTGCCACATCAACGTCGACCCGGCGGGCGGCCTCCAGGAGCCGGGCGGCGAGCCGCTCGAGCGCACGCTGGGTCTGACCGTCCACCCACTCCGCCGGGAGGAGGACCGAGACGGGGACGCGGTTCGCGGGTACCTGGTGCTGTTCGTCGACCTGACCGAGGTCCGCCGCCAGCGGGAGCAGGCCCAGCTCGCGGAGAGCCTGCGTCAGCTCGGAGAGCTGTCGGCCGGCGTCGCCCACGAGCTGCGCAACAGCCTGGCGACCGTCACCGGCTACCTGAGCCTGATCGACCGAGAGGTCCGGGACGGGCCTGGCCTGCCGGGCGAGGTCGGGTTCTCGTTGGCCGAGATCCGTCGCGAGACGGGCCATCTCCAGCGGGTGCTCGAGGACTTTCTCTCCTTCGCCCAGCCGGGCTCCGCTCGGCTCGAGCCGCTCGACCTGGCGGAGATCGCGCAGCACGCCGCGGCGGATCCGGCGCTGGGCGAGCGCGCCGGCGCGGAGATCACCATCGAGCGCAAGGGACGGGTGGTCATCGACGGCGACCCCCAGCTCCTCGAACGGGCCCTGCGCAACCTGCTCCACAACGCGGTCGCGGCGGGCCGCGAGACCGGCGACCGGAGGGTCGATGTGATCGTCTACACGAGCCCGGAGGGCCCGGCGATCGAGGTCGCCGACCGCGGTCCCGGCGTCCCGCCCGAGCTCCGCGAGCGCCTCTTCGAGCCGTTCGCCACCAGCCGGGCGGAAGGGGTCGGCCTCGGCCTCGCGCTCGCCCGCCGGATCATCCTGCTCCACGGGGCGAAGCTGGAGATCCGCGACCGCCCCGGAGGAGGAACGGTCGCCCGCGCCCTCTTCTCCGCTGGCGATTCCGCTACCAAGGGTAACAATCGGCCCGCGTAGACAGCCTCACGAAGACCGTCCCTCGACGGACCGCGACCGCCCAACCCTCCTTCCTGCCGTCACTTACCGATCGTGGCCGGGCACTGGCACCGAGCTTGCTCAATCTCGCTGCCGTGACCACTATCGAAGACCGTCTCCGCAACCAGGCGCCGACCGACCCTCGAGCTGCCGGGTTTACCCTGATCGAGGTTCTCGTCGTGCTGATCATCGCCGGCATCGCGATGTCCATCGGCATCCCGGCATTTCAAAACATGATCGCCCGCAGCCGGACCGAGGGCTTCGCCCACGAGGCGATGAGCTTGATCCAGCACACGCGCCTCGAGGCGATCAAGCGGAACCGGCCGGGGGTCGTCTATTTCGACGCCGGCTCGAACGAGCTCGTCGCCTTCATGAACATCGATGGTGACCTGAACGAGCAGTTCAACATCGGTGCGGGCGACGTCGAGCTGAGCAGACTGCGCAAGCCGGCCTTCATCCAGTTCGAGGACGAGACCGGAGCCTCCGGCAACGCCTCCATCGACGGCCTCAGCAGCGTCGCGGGGGGCAAGCCCGGGGTGGTGATCCGGCCGAACGGCTCGGTCGAGGCCGACGGCGCGTTCCGCGTCGCCGACCTCCGGGGCAACCACCTCGAGCTTCGGATCCGCCCCGCGGCCACCGGCCGCGTGGAGCTCCGCATGTACATCAAGGGCTCGACAAACCCGGAGGACGGAACGTCATGGTTCCCGCCCGGGGACACGACGGACCCGAGCCGTGTTCGATGGGAGTGGAAGTGATGACAGAACGTCGTGATCCGGTCCAGATCGACGGGGGCTTTTCGCTCCTCGAGGTGCTGGTCGCCTCGGTGATCATGCTGGTGATCGCCCTCGGCATGGTGCCGCTGTTCACCCGATCCATCAGCAGCAACATCGAAGGCTTCGAGAGCACCGAAGTCGCCAACCACGCCAAGTCGCGAGCCGAGGAGCTCCTGCAGTACGGCTTCAATGCTCCTCGCCTGACCGTGCCGTTCGGCCAGGGCGCGCTCGAGGTCGTGGACTATTACTCCAACGCGCAAGAGCGTTGGGTGGACACCGTGCCGTCCGGCGAAGTTTCGCTGTTCACCCGGACGACCAGAGTGCGGCAGTTCGGGTTCAACGACCTGACGACGCCGCTCAGCGGTAGCACCCCCTCGGACGGGGTCCACCTCAAAGAGATCACGGTGACCATCCAGGGAGCCGGGCTGAACGGAGCGTTCGGCACCGGCAAACAGATTTCGGTGCGGGTCTTCAAATCCCAATGAGCGAGCACGCGATGAAAGAGGACATGAGAGCCTGGTCCGCGGACCCCTCCCCGAATACTGGAAACGCCGGGTACACGCTGCTCGAAGCGCTGGTCGCGCTCGCCGTGTTCATGGCGATCCTGGGCGGGGTCCTGACACTGTTCGACGTCAACAATAAGATCGCTCGGGCCCAGGTCAACGTCGCCGAGATGCAGCAGTCGCTGCGCGCGGTCCAGTCCGGAATGGTGCGCGACGTGCGCATGGCGGGCCGGGGCGGCCTCCCCGTCTCGCGCCCCGCGGCCCCTCTTGCCGGCTACGCCGGGATGCTCATGCCCCAGGGGCCGTCGATCGGCGTCGACGACAACGTAGCCTCCGGCACCGAGCTCGGAGCGCACCCCGAGGCACCTGTCGTCGAGGGGACGGACGTCATCACGGTCCGCGGGGTGCTCTCGACCCCCATGTACCAGATCAATCCGGGCACTGATGGCGCGATCCAGGGGGCCAAGGCGGCGGGCGGCGGCAGTCTGGTGATTCCGAGCAAGAGCCCCACCGGCGTCCCCCAGGACCTGACCCCCTGGAAGAAGATCATCGAATCGTCGGAGCCCGAGGCCGTCCTGTTGATCAGCGCCGGCGCCGACCAGGTCCAGGCCGTGGTCGAAGCGGCTGGAGGTACGTGGTCTTCGGACTCCGTGACGTTGAACTTCCGGATCGCCGGCGGCACACACACCACCGACTACATCAAGCTCTCTCCCCAGGGAAAGTTCCCGACCGGCCTCAAGACGGTTTCCGGCGTGGGCATCCTCGAGGAGTACCGCTACTACATTCGCGACACGCCACCCGCGCCCCGCTTGTCCCGGGCGCGCTTCTATCCCGGAACGTCTACGCCCTACAAGAACGACCTCAACAACCTTCACACCGACATCGGGGACAACATTCTCGACCTGCAGGTGGCGCTCGGAATCGACCGCGACGGGGACGGGATCCTCACCGACACCGCGGATGCCGCGGACGAGTGGCTCTACAACTCGCCGGACGACATGACGAGCTTCGACCCCAACGACTGGAACGGGCCGACCCGGTCGCTCCAATACCTGCGCATCACGACCCTGGCCCGCACCGACCGGGTCGACCCCAAGTACGTCTCCCCGGCGATCACGGCGATCGAAGACCGGGACTACAGCGAGCCCACGGTCCCCGGTGCCGCGGGCACGATCGAGCGCGGCTACAGGCGCCGCCAGCTCCAGACGGTTGTCGACCTGAGGAACCTGACATGAGCCCCATCGAGAGAGAGCGCGCTCACTCCATACCGTCTCTCGGCACCATGCCGGCTCGCCGGTCGAGCGAAGCGGGCAGCGCGTACCTGGCAGCTCTGATCGTGCTGGTCCTGCTGACCATCATCGGTCTCTCGCTGTCCCTGATCACCCAGACCGAGATGCAGATCGGATCCAACGAGCGGTTGATCGAGCGCGCCTTCTACGCCGCCGACTCGGGCATCAGCCTGGCCACGGCGGAGACTCTGGTGACCCGGCGCCCGGCGTGGAGCCAGATCCACACCCTGCCCGATCTCAA
>Ga0210122_1000120_pt1 | contig 23199 bp, 16 predicted proteins | sample Muzzi_CordB_D2_FD_185530 | JGI IMG/M metagenome (GOLD analysis project Ga0210122, IMG submission 185530) | Wetland microbial communities from San Francisco Bay, California, USA, that impact long-term carbon sequestration - Muzzi_CordB_D2 (SPAdes) | ecosystem: Environmental > Aquatic > Marine >... | reverse complement strand
ACGTGGCGGCGGCCGGCGCGCTCGTGGGCCTGGTCATCTATGCCTTCGAAGCAACGCGCTGGAAGGAAAGCGACAATCCGACGCTGTCTGACGTCATGTTCCTGCTGTGCGCGACCGCCGCGATCCTGTGGTGGATCTACAACAAGCCGGAGTTGACCGAGCGCATCGGCGGGCCGGTGCCGACACCGGTCATCTTCTTTTCCGCAATGCTGGCGGCCTCGAGCTTCGAGATCGCGCGCCGTATCGTGGGCCCGATCATTCCGCTGATCGGCTTCCTGTTCTTCATCTATTCGTTCGAGCCGATCGCGCAGGCGATGCCGGGCCTGCTGCGGCATGCCGGCCTCTCGGTCGAACGGGTGATGGAATTCCTGTTCCTGTCGACCGACGGCATGACCGGGCTGATCATCGAGGTGTTCGCGACCTATATCGTCATCTTCGTGATCCTCGGCGCCTTTTTGGAGAAAACCGGCGTCGGCTCGCTGATTATCGACGCGGCCTACCGGCTGACCGGGCAGCGCACCGGCGGCCCCGGCCTGGCGGCGGTCAGCAGCAGTGGCCTGTTCGGCATGATTTCGGGCAGCGGCGTCGCCAACGTGGTGACCACGGGCACCTTTACCATCCCGCTGATGCGGCGCGTCGGCTATCGGGCCGAGTTCGCCGGCGCGGTCGAGGCGGCGGCCTCCACCGGCGGCGCCTACATGCCGCCGATCATGGGTGCAGGAGCGTTCCTGCTCGCCGAACTCACCGAGACGAGCTACTTCACGGTGGTCAAGATCGCCGTGATTCCGGCGGTGCTTTACTACCTGTCGGTCGGCTTGATCGTTTATTTCCGCGCCGCGCGCTTCGGGCTGCACGGCGTATCGGCCGACGAACTGCCGCCCTGGAGCCGCGTCATCCCGCGCATGCACCTGCTGCTGCCAATCCCGGTGATGGTCTATCTGCTGGTGATCGGCGATTCACCGCTGCTGGCGGCGGCCAAGACGATTGTGCTGATCGTGTTGTTGCGGACGGTCGATCTGGTGAACGCGGTTCGCACGCCCTGGTCGGACCGCAGTTGGAAGATCATTCTTGCCATCGCGTTCGCGGTCGGCGTCTTCGTCTATTTTTTCGGAGTGGCGATCGGCGCGCCCTTTGACTGGTTCGTGTCAGCCTATCGCGGCTACACCATCGGCGACGCTCTGTACTGGATGATCGCCGCCTTCATCGTGCTCAAGATTGGCGAAATCGTCGTTGCGGGCGCGCGCGCGGACATGGAGTCCGTCCCGCATACCGGCCTCATGATCGATGCGCCGGCGGCGGAGCAGAGCGAAGGTGCGGACCGCTGCCTGACGCGGCTTTTGGCCGAGATGGTCAGGAACATCTGGACGTCGCTGGAGTCGGGTGCCAAAAATTCGCTGGTTGTCGGCTGCATCGCCGGGGTACTCGGCATTCTTTTGTCGAGCGCGACCCAGAGCGATCTTCCCGGCCGCGTCTCCAACCTGCTGGTGGCATGGAGCTTCGGGCTGCTGCCGATCACCATTTTCTGGGTGATCGTGGCCGGCTATGTCATCGGCATGGGACTGCCGATCGTGGCGAGCTACGTCATCCTTGCCATTTTCGCGGTCGGCGCCCTGGCCCAACTCGGCGTGCCGGCCCTGACGGCCCACATGATCAGCTACTGGCTGGCGGTGGTGAGCGCGGTGACGCCGCCGGTTGCACTTGCCGCCTATGCGGCCAGCGCAATCTCTCAGGGCGATCCGGTGAAGACCGGATTCCAGGCGGCAAAGATCGCCTCGATGATCTTCATCATGCCGATCATGTTCATCTACACGCCAATCCTGCTCGACGGTTCGACCATCGACGTGACCGTGACCATCGTGGGCGCGACTTGCGGCGTGGTGGCCTGGGCCATGTTTCTCGAAAACTTCGGATTGCGTACCGCGACCAGCACCGAGCGCGTTTTTTCGGGCGTGGCCGCAGCGATACTGCTCCTGCCGGTCGACCGCATGATTGATTTTTTCCTCGGCATCGACGAAAAGTTGTTTTACGAGACCTACGCCATCGGCGCCGTCATCCTTGCCGGGGTCTTCATGAGTCAATTCGTCCGCCGCCCGCGTTCCGAGACCGTGTTCGTTCCGGGCGAGTAGAACTCCGCACTTGGATGGCCGCAGCGGTTTCGGCGCTCGACCAACACCCGGTTATGAGGCCGGATTTTTGTTGGGTTCACTCCGTTTGTTTGCCGCGCTCATCCGCAGAGTTTCCAGCACCGGTTGTCGCGGCTATAGGGCGGCGACGCCGTAGGCCAGTGCTGGTGTCCAAAGGACGCAAATAGGGTTTTCAGTCGGCACAGATGGCCGCCCGCAGGACATCGCACGGCAACTCCGGCCTGTCTTCGCTTGATTACCAGCTGCTCTGCGTGCTTACATTTGCCCAATGGCGCACGATCACGACCATCACCATGACCATGAGCACGGTTCGGAGCTGTCCGAGATGCAGCTTCGTGTCCGTGCTTTGGAGACCATCCTGACCGAGAAGGGCTATGTCGATCCGGCCGCGCTCGATGTCTGGGTCGAGACCTATGAACAGAAGGTCGGCCCGCGCAATGGCGCGCATGTCGTGGCGAAAGCGTGGTCGGATCCAGACTATCGAAAATGGCTGTTCGAAGATGCTACCGCTGCGGTGGAATCCCTCGGCTATGGCGGAAGCAAGGGAACAAATCTGGTGGCCCTGGAAAACACGCCCACCGTGCACAACATGGTCGTCTGCACGCTTTGCTCCTGTTATCCGTGGTCGGTGCTCGGATTGCCACCGGTCTGGTACAAGTCGGCGCCATACCGTTCGCGCGCTGTCGCCGACCCACGGGGCGTCCTGCGCGACTTTGGTATCGAGCTGCCGAAAGACACGGAAATCCGCGTGTGGGATTCGACATCCGAAGTCCGTTATCTGGTCGTGCCGGTGCGACCTACCGGAACGGAGGGCTGGAGCGAGGATCGGCTGGCCGATCTGGTCACCCGGGACAGCATGATAGGAACCGGGCTGGCCACGCAGCCCGAGCAGGCAGGCAAATGAACGGCGCAGCAGATATGGGTGGCATGCACGGCTTCGGCGCTGTGGAGCCCGAGCCGAACGAGCCAGCCTTTCACGCTGACTGGGAGAAGCGGATTTTCGCGCTCAATAATGCGGCGGGGATGAGCGATATCTGGAACCTCGATACGTTTCGGGCGACGCGCGAGAGCATACCTCCGCCCGAATATCTCGCCCTGAGCTATTACGGATTGTGGGTGGCCAGCCTCGAACGACTGATGGTCGAGTTCGGTGTTGCCACCGCTGCGGAAATCGCCGCTGGACGGTCCCTGCAATCGACGCAGCCGATCGGGCACAAGGCCTCCGCCGCGGAAACGGCGAACTTTATCGTCAACGGAGCACCCTACGACCGTCCGGCAAAAAGTCCGGCACGGTTCAAGGTCGGCGACAAAGTGCGCGCGCGCAACATACATCCAAGGACCCACACGCGTTTGCCGCGCTACGTGCGCGGACATGTCGGCGTTGTCGTCCGCCTGCACGGCTGCCACGTATTCCCGGACAGTCATGCCCTCGGTGTCGGTGAGGATCCGCAGTGGCTTTACGCGGTTCGCTTTGATGGTTCCGATTTGTGGGGAACTGACGGTGACCCCACCTCCAAGGTATCGGTCGACGCCTTCGAGCCATATCTGGAGCCGGCCTAGGTCCGGCGCCGGCGAATTCCGGGCGCTTTAACGCAGTCCAAAGGCGTTCGAGTACAGGTCATGGCCGAAGTGAAACCTGTCGCCATCATCGGCCTCGGTCTGATGGGCGAGGTCTACGCCCAGCGGTTGCTCAAGACCGGCATTCCGGTGATCGGCTACGACATCGATCCGGTCCGGCGAGAGCGACTTGACGCCATCGGCGGCCGTTCGGTGGCGTCGATCGCCGACCTCGCGCGGCCGGCTCAATGTGTGCTGCTGGCCGTATTCAACACCGATCAGGTGGAGAACGTTGTAGAGAATCACCTCTTGCCTGCCCTCGGCGAGGATTCGCAGCAGATCGTCATTTGCATGAGCACCTGCGATCCCGAACGCATAGCGGCGTTGGGCGCGCGGATCACCCCGCGCGGGCTGCGGTTTCTCGATTTACCGGTGTCCGGCACCAGCGAGCAGGTCCGCCAGGGCGATGGCGTTGGGCTGATTGGCGGCGATTGGCAAATCGCAACGGAGCTGAAGCCGGTGCTTGATGCGCTATTCGTGCGCACGTTTCACGTTGGCAAGATCGGCGACGGAGGGCGCGCCAAGCTGGCAGTCAATCTTATTCTCGCGCTCAACCGGCTGGCGCTGGCCGAAGGCTTGGTATTTGCCGAACGGCTCGGGCTCGATCCGTCGGCGTTCCTGCCGGTGGCGCAGGGCTCGGCCGCCTATTCGCAGGTGATGGACACCAAGGGGCCCAAAATGGTGCGCGGCGATTTTGCGCCCGAGGGCCGCGCCAGACAGTCCTTGAAGGATGCGCGCCTGATGCTCGATCAGGGTAAAGCGGCCGGTCAGAAACTGTCGATGCTGGAAGCCTATATCGATGTGCTGGAATCCTGTGTGACGCATGGTGAGGGCGATCTCGACAACAGCGTGGTGATCAAAGAGGTCCGGCGGCGGGGATAATTATGAGCCCGACCCGCCTCCCCCTTTGCGTACACCCGCATCGGCAGACGCTTCGCTGGTCAATAGTGTAAAAACCGTGGTCCAGTGGGACAGCAGGGCACTGCTCATTGCACCAGTTTGCAGCCGGTGATGCGCTCGAGATTCTTGTAGAAGATCTTGTCGCTGGTTTCCTTGTCAAGATTGAGTGAGTCGAGAATGCGCAGCGTCTCGCGCGGATACATCGCCCCATTTTCCGGGTCGAACGGGCAATCGGAGGCGAACACGATCTTGTCGATTGGGAAGAACTCGAAGCCGCACTTGGTCGCCGGCGTCGCGCCGAACACCGCGGTATCGGCATAGAAATCCTGTTTGAAATAGTCGAGCGGGCGCTTCTTCAGGCTCTTGCGCAACGCAACGTAGTCCTCGTCGGTGGTGCGCGCGCCGAGCACGTCCCAGCCCGGTCCAATCCGGCCTTCAAGCATCGGCACGATACCGCCGAAATGATGGGTGATGATCTTCAGGTTGGGGTGATTGTCCATGATCTTGGAGAACACCAGCCGCGCCATCGCGGTTGCCGTCTCGTAGGACCAGCCAAACGTCCACCAGATTTCGTAGAGCGACTTCTTTTCGTCGAAGTAGTCCGGCACGTTGGCGCCGCGCGCCGGATGCAGCCAGACCGGCTTGCCGAGATCGTTCATTTTTTTCCAGAACGGAAGATATTGCGGGCGGTCGACCGGCTTGCCGGCAACATTGGTGTAAATCTGCACGCCGAGTGCGCCGAGCTGGTTGATGGCGCGCTCAGCTTCGGCAACGCCAGCATCCGGCGCATCGAGCGATATCTGCGCGATCCAGCCCGGGAAATACTGCCGTTCCTTTGCGCATAATTCGGCAAAACCATCGTTGACTATGCGTACAAATTCGTCGATCTGTTGCGGATTCTTGGCGATGTTTTCGATTGGCGGCTGCGGATAGGCCAGGATCTGCGCATAATCCTTGTGGCTGTCGATGATCTTCTTGCGTGCATCGAGATCGTGCAGTGGTGGGATGGCGCGGACACGCTTGCCCATGTCCTTGTATTGTCCGGCAACGTCGAGCATCTTGTCGAAGAATTTCTTCGGGAAAAAATGAGTGTAGGCATCGATCCGCATTTGAGGCGCCCCCTGTGTACCGGCTTCAATCCCTGTTGCTGAATGTATCAGCACCAGCCAAAGTGGCGCAATGATCGCGTTGCTGTAACCGGGGCTGGCGACCGGCAAGGAGATCCACAGGTATCCTGTCCTTCCCCAGCACAATCTCCCCGATGTTTTCCGACCCCTGGCAGCCTTTTCCCATTACCCTCGATTCCAGACCTCTGGTACATACCAGGGGCGCGGACCAAGACACGTTGTTTAGAAAAGAAAGGAACTGCCTATGGAGGAAGGAGTCAGAATTCGGAATGCGGCTCGTGCCATCGCCCACGGCGAACCTCTTTTTGACTTCGCCGACAAGCTTGCGCCAGCGCATACCGCTGTGCTGGTAATTGACATGCAAAATGATTTTTGCGCCAAAGGTGGCATGGCCGATCGCGAAGGCTTTGACGTGACCCCGGTAAGTGAAATGGCCGGCCGGCTCCCGTTGTTCCTTGAAAAAGCACGCGCGGCTGGCGTACTGGTGATCTTTGTCCGCAATCTTTATTCGACAGAGCGCAATTTCTATCTCTCACCTGCCTGGCTGGAGCAAGCGGCACGGGCTCGCAAAGGCAGCTACACCTTATACCCGGTTTGCGGTGCGGATCATTGGGGCGGAGCGTTCTATGACAAGTTACGGCCCGCAGAAACCGATCCCGTCGTGACCAAGCATCGGTTTAATGCGTTTCAAAATACTGATCTCGAGTGCATCCTCAGGGCAAACGCCATTTGCACCCTGATATTGACCGGATGCATGACGAATGTCTGTGTTGAAACAACGGCTCGCGACGCCTTCATGCGCGATTACTACGTCGTTGTTCCGTCAGATGGCACGGCCACCTATATCAATGCGGACCACGAAGCTTCGCTTCGGAATATAGACCGGTTCTTCGGGCAAGTGACGACAATTGACGAGCTTGATAATGTTTGGGCGGGGAGCATGCAGACAACCCATCGCCTCTTATAAAAACGGCTCCGCTCGCTGCATCAATTCATCGAGTCCGGGCTCATTCGGATTCCGCGGCTTGCCCGGATGAATAATTGAGACCTGGCAACTCTCCGCCGCTTCGACCAACTGCCGATAGGTTCCGGCATCCAGATCGATTATGGATGCTTGCTTGTTGGCGTCATAACTAAACATCTTGTCGTTGATCTGGGTGCATTCGTTGCAACTGGTGCAGCGGGCGGTCTCGATATAGGGCTCGTCCGGCGGCCTTTCAGCCACCGCTTCGGCAGCGTCGGGCGTGGCAGTCGCAGCCAGAACTTCGACCGGCGCCGCGACGGTTTCCGAATCCGCGGCTGCAAGCACTGGCCGCGATTGCTCCGTCCAGGCTTTCCGCTCCCGTTCAACGAGCAGGGCTGCGTGCGAGTTGTGAACGCCGCCGAGCTCCTGCAAGCTGCGCCACGCCTCGATGCAACGGCGCGCCTCCCGCACCAGTCTGTCGTCGACGACCACTTTTTGCAGGCGATTGTCACGGTCGATCATCAACACGCAGGGCACCTTGTCGGACAGGTCCTTCGGCTCGCGCGCCAGGAATTCGGATACCGGCAGCAGATCATCGCTCCATTGTTCTTGAGGAACATTGGCAAAATGCCCGGCGCAACGCGGGTCGCAGGCGGCGAAGTCAACCAGCGTGAAGGCCACGGTTTCCGTTACGCGCTGGTGCTCTGCGTCCTCATAGTCGAGACGCTGCAACGGCCAGTCGAGATCGAGTTGCGAATTGGCCTGAAGTGAGAACCGTGAAGCCCAGTCCGGTCCCGCCGAGGGATCATAGGTGAAAGCGGGAAACGCCCGCGACTCCGAGGCGGCTGCGGCCGCCAGATAGGGCGGCATGCCGCTTACGTTCGCTCCGGAGAAGACGCTAAATAATGCCGGGCCGGGATAGGCCAGCCCGCCGAGAATCTGGTCACGCAGCCGGAACAGGCCTGAGCCGCTCGACTGCAAGACAAAGCACGTGCCAAATCCAATCGTTGTGCTGACGAGTTGCCGGGCGCAAAGCCCCGCAAACAGAAATTCGCCTGTGATCGGCGACGGCTCCAGCAGATCGTCGGTCTGCATCACGACTTTTGCCGACATGCCGGCGACGAAAGCCTGCAAGATCAGGTCGCATTCCGCCGCCGGCGAGTCGGCGGCGCGCAGGCAGATCAGATAATCCGGGAATGCGGCGATGTCGTCCGGATCGAGGCCATTGCTGCCAAATTCCGCGAAGAAGGCATCATGACGCGCTTCGCTGTATTCCCCTTCGGTTTCAAGTTTGGCCATCGTGATCGCCCTGGCCAGTTCGGTCATCTTCGGCAGTCGCTCACGATAGGCCGCGACCGCGTCGGAACACGTTTCGAAGACAAAGGCATACGGCTCGGCGACGCTTACCCATTTGTCGTTTTCGCTCGCCGGCGGAAAGAAGCGTTGCGACCTAAGCGTCGCGAGCAGCCCGCGGACCCGCTGGCGGCGGCTTTCGGGCATCGGCACCTCAGGCAATGCCTCGGCAAGCACGCGTGACATCGCGTCGAAATCGAAAGCGTCCCGATGCGCCGCGCCGACCGAGGCCTTGAGCCGTTCCGCGCTCAGCCCCTCCTTCGAGCGGACAAAATCCGCGCTCAGGGTATCGGACAGTTTCATAATCAACTTATTGATATCGGCCCGGAACTTCTGTGCCTTTCGGTCCTGCAATGACTGCCAGGCATGCTGGAACAGACGAAACGGCATCGCCTCGTCGCAGCCAACGACATCACCGTCGGCCTTCAGCACGGCACGCAGTCGGCTCAGGCTATCCTGCAACAGCTTGTCTTTGCTCGCGCCGATGCGCGCCGCACCGATATCCCACAGGTCCGACAGTGACCCGGTCACATCTTCGGCGACCAGTCTGCGGATCTCCTGCTCGAGCCGGCTGGCGTGTTTCCTCAGCCGTTCTCCGTCGTCGCCCGCCGCAATGTCCCTGAGCGCGCCATCGAACAGGCCGGAGAGCGATTGCAGCGACTGTTCGGTGCTGCCGGCACGAATCAGCACCAGAGGAAAATCGTAGCGAAGCGTCGTGAGATCGCGATATCCGGCGAGTATTGCAGGACGCAGCTCGCTCTGGGCAAGCACATCGACCTCGCCCTGGGGCATCCTGCCCGTGAGATGAAACGCGATATGCGCCTGAAGTTCCGCTCGCATGCTGCAATTGCCTTAGTCGTTTCGGTCTGAACCCACCGGCTCCTCAGGCGCTTGGCTGAACTTCGGCGTCCGCGGTCTGCGGCCAGACCGTGAACTTGTCGAGCTCTGCATCCAGGCCCGCTTTGATGTATCGCGCCGACCGCTGCTGCCCGGCGTTGCGCAGCTCTTCGTAACAGGGAACTTCCGGATTGCGATAAAGGATGCCGACCGGAATCGGATCCTGGATCGAAGCGATCTCGCGCGCGCGATTAAGGTTCGAGGGGTCGTGCCGTTCCTGATTGGTGTAGACCTTGGACAGGTTCGGGCTGAGTTTTAGACCGTCTTCGTGAGTGAGAAGCATGGTCCTGAGAGGATCCTGCATCCAGGGCTCGAACATGACCGGCAGCCATTCCGGGCAGCGCTGCAGGATGCGAATGAAAGAAAGGCCCTTGTGACGGTACGCCGCCGAAATGATGTCGTAGAGCACCTCCGGAATCCAATCGACCGCTTGCGCGACGAAGGAAACGTTCTGGACGCCGAGTGTCACGGTCAGGGGCTGAAGCGCTTCGAGATAGCTGCCGCGCGGAGTGGTGTTGCTCTTCAATCCTATCGGAGAGGTCGGCGACGCCTGCTTCTTGGTCAAACCGTAGATTTGGTTGTCGTGCAGCATCACCGTCATGTTCATGTTGTAGCGGATGGCGTGAATCCAATGGGCCGCGCCGATGCTGCAGCAGTCGCCATCGCCGGTATTGACGAAGACGTCCAAATCCGGCCGCGCCATCTTGATGCCCTCTGCAACCGGCAGCGCGCGGCCATGGATGCCGTGGAATCCATAGGTCTTCATATAATGCGGGAAACGGCTGGAGCAGCCGATTCCCGAGACAAACACGGTCTTTTCGGGCCGCAGATCCTCGTCGCGGCATAATCGCTGCACCGCCGCGAGAATGGCATTATCGCCGCAACCGGTGCACCAGCGCGGCACGCCGCTCTGATAATCCTCAAGCTCGTGATGTTGATCGTACATCCGCAAGAGGCATTCGGTGGCATGAATTGTCATGGTCGTGCCTGTGGCTTCTGCTCGAGTCTTTCAAGGAGGACGCGCTGGATCGTATTCGGCTTTATCGGCTGGCCGCGCACTTCGCTCCAGCAGTCGACGTCGATGAGGTACCGTGAGCGCAGCAGCATCGCGAGCGCCGAGTAGCGGCGATTGTTTTCGTCGATGATCTCGTCATTCGGGTCGTCGCTCCAATTTCCCTCGATCGTGATGACTTTCTTGAACCGTTGCATGATCTCTTTGATTCCCGGTGCCATCGGCTGCAGAAAGGTGAGATGCAGCGACGAAACCTTGCGGCCTTCGGCGCGCAGGTTCTCCACCGCTTCCTCGATCGCGCCCTTGGTGCTGCCCCAGCCGATCACCAGGAGATCTCCCTTCTGATCGCCGAAAACCGGCGGCGTCTTCAGGGTACGCTGCAACGCAGCGAGCTTGTGGCTGCGCGCGCGAATACTCGTTTCGTTGCTCTCCGGGTCATAGGCCACGTGGCTTAGATCGTCGTGCGCAAGTCCGGTCAAGGTGTGCATGCCGCCGGGCTGACCCGGGATGAATCGGCGCGCCAATCCGGTCGTGGCATTCCAGTCATAGGGTTTGGACCCCTCCGGCACTTCGCTCTGATCGACCGGCGGAGCGAGCCAGGCTTCGCTGAATTGAGGCCGCGGAAAAGGCTGTTGCGAGGTGGCAAGACTCGCGTCGGTGAGGACGACCGCAACCATGTTGAAGGTCTCGGCGATCTTGCGGGCGGTGATCACCGAATAGAAACAGTCCTCGATCGTGCCCGGCGCGATCACCACCTTGGGCGCGTCACCGTGGCTGCCGAAGATCGATGTCATCAAATCGCCCTGCTCGACCTTGGTAGGCTGCCCGGTGCTGGGGCCGCCGCGCTGCACATTTATGACGACGAGCGGAATTTCGCCCATCACCGCCAGTCCGATCGCTTCCTGTTTGAGCGAATACCCGGGCCCGGAAGTGACGGTGACGGCACATTTTCCGGCATAGGAGGCGCCGATCGCGAACGTACAGGCCGCGATCTCATCCTCTGCCTGATGGACGATGCCGCCGACCTTCTCGAAGACGCTGCTCAAATAATGTGAGACCGACGTGGCCGGCGTGATCGGATACATCGCGCAGACTTCCATGCCGGAGGCAAGGACACCGAGCGCCAGCGCAGTGTTGCCGTTGACCACGATCTGCGGTTCGGTACTGCGCGTTGCCGGGATGTGATACTTGAAGTCGAGATTCTTTTCGGCCCATTCATGGCCCGCGTTCAACAATTTCACGTTCGACTCAATAACGCTGGCATCCTTCTTGCCGAAGGTAAGGGCGATCTGGTCGCGGGCATGCGGGAGATCGAAGCTGTAAATGCTGCAGAGCATTCCCAAGGCGAACATGTTCTTGCCGCGTCGGGCATCGGTGACGACCGTACGGCATTCGCGCTCCATCGGAATTTCGATGACCCGGTAGCCGGCCGCCACAAGCTGATCGTGGGTTTCGATATAAGTCGCTGCTATTGCCGGGTCCCGGCTGTCGCGCCACATGCTCTCCAATAGAATGGTGCAGTCCGGCTTGAGCTCGCCGGTACGGACGCGACCGAGCAACACCTGCTCATTGAAGGCGATCACCAGATCGGTTTCGTTGCCGCCATTGGTGATGCGGCTGGAGCCCAGGCGTATGCGATTGCCGCTGCCGCCGGCGACGCTGCGCGCGGGCGGGCGGATTTCCGCCGGAATGATCTCAACGGTCCAGACCCCGTTGCCCATCTGCGCGGCGATTGCGCCGAACGACTGTCCGCAGCGTTGCGCGCCCTCCCCGGAATCGCTGACGATTTCGACGATATGCTCGCTCAATGTGGTAACCGCCTTCCCGTCGGAGGTCGACTGAGCGACTTTGTTCGTGCGAGAACTCGACTTGACTGAAATCTCGGCGGTGGTCTCGTGCATCTTGCTACCTTAGGCGGCGCGAATCCGCGCGAAGTTGCGCTCCCGGAGATCGATCCCGAAGAACGTCCCGACGCCGACTTCGCTGGCATCGCTGGCATCGTCGCCGCCGGAATCACGAATTCTCAAATAGTTCTTGATGCTGCGCGCTGCCTTGCGGCCGGCGCCCATCGCTTCGATCACGGTTGCGGCGCCGGTGACGATGTCGCCACCCGCAAATACGCCCGCCATTGAAGTCGCGAGCGTCTCGTCGGTCTCGATGTAGCCGCGCCTGTTGAGGTGAAGTTTCGAGGTCTGGCCGATGATCGGGTTTGCGTTGGTTCCGATTGCGAACACGACTTGGTCGGTCTCGAATTCGAATTCGCTGTCCGCCACCGGGATCGGACGCCGTCGCCCCGAATCGTCCGGCTCGCCAAGTTCCATGCGGATACAGCGCATGGCGCGGACATTGCCCTTGCCGTCGTCGAGAAGTTCGACCGGATTGGTAAGCCAATGAAATTCGACGCCCTCCTCCTCGGCGTGATGAACCTCTTCCGCGCGTGCCGGACACTCCGCCCGCGACCGGCGATAGATGCAGTATACTTTCTCGGCGCCGAGCCGCAGGCAGACACGCATCGCGTCCATGGCCGTGTTGCCGGCGCCGATCACGGCGACGCGCTTGCCGAGCGGAAGCGGAGTGTCGTAATTTGGAAATTCCTTCGCCCGCATTAGGTTGCATCGAGTCAGCAGCTCGTTGGCGGAAAGCACGCCATTGAGAGTGTCGCCAGGGATGCCGAGCATCGAGGGATAACCGGCACCGCTGCCAATGAACACGGCATCGAATCCGAGTTCGTTACGCATCTGTTCGATAGTGAACAGGCGGCCAACCAGCGTATTGCACTCGAACCTGACGCCGAGCCTGCGCAGATTCTCGATTTCGGCATCGACCACCGCATTGGGCAGACGGAAATCGGGGATGCCGTATTTGAGAACGCCGCCGGCTTGGTGGAAGGCCTCGAAAACAGTCACCTCGCATCCAGCCTTGGCCAGGTCCGCCGCACACGCCATCCCGGCGGGACCCGAACCGACGATCCCGACCTTGAACCCGCTCGGTTCGACATAGGGCACGTTGATCCATTTTTCCTTGATGGCTTGGTCGCCGACCCAGCGTTCGAGGCGGCCGATCGCCACCGGCTCGAGCGACTCGCCGACCACGCACACGCCCTCGCATTGCGTCTCCTGCGGGCAGACGCGACCGCACACTGCCGCCAGGAGATTGCTCGCGGTTATGACATCATAGGCGCCGCGGTAATCCTTGGCCGTTATCGCCTCGATGAATTTCGGGATATTGATATTGACGGGGCAGCCGGCGACGCAGTCCGGGTCGGGGCATAACAGGCATCGCTCCGCCTCATTAAGCGCCTCTTCCAGGGAATAGCCGCAATTCACTTCGTCAAAATTCTTCACCCGCACCTGCGGATCCTGTTCGCGCGCAGGCGTCCGCTCTTGGGGAATGCTTCGAATCGTTTTCTTCTTCTTCGCCATTCTATCAATTCCGTGCAAGCAGCGAGTCTTCGCAAACACCGAGCAGCCGTTACCGAGATCCTGACTGAGGCTCGCGCTATCCTCCCAACACATCCTCAAACGGATCAGGCAATGGCAATCCCGAATCAGCCGCTCCGCCACCCTTCAATACCGGTGGGGTCCGCTGCATCATCCGACAATTTTCCGACCACCGATCCAGAGCGGCCTTTTCTTCTTCGGCGTAGCGCTTAAGGCGCATCATCAGATCATTGAAGTCGACCTTGTGCCCGTCGAAATCGGGACCATCGACGCATGCAAACTTTATTTCATTGCCGATCTTGACCCTGCAGCCACCGCACATCCCGGTTCCATCGACCATGATCGGGTTCAGGCTGACGATCGTCTTGATCGCATGCGGGCGGGTGGTTTCGGCGCAGACCTTCATCATGATCGGTGGGCCGATCGCAACCACCTCGTCGATGTTGGCGTGTCCGGCGATGGCAAGCTTGATGCCGTCGCTGACAAAACCCTTCATCCCTGCAGATCCGTCGTCCGTGCACAGGATGAGTTCATCGCAACAGGCCCTGAACTTTTCCTCCCAGAAAATCAGGTTCTTGGTACGAAAGCCGAGAATGCCGATCACATAGGCGCCGTTTTCTTTAAATCCGCGAGCCTGCGGGTAGATCGGTGCGACGCCCAGACCGCCGCCAACACAGACCACCTTTTTCTTTCCCGCGAGCGGGCTTGGCACCCCCATGGGCCCAACAACCCCATAGAGGGAAGTCCCCACCTGGCAGATTTGCTGCATCTCCTTGGTCGACTTCCCAACTGCCTGTACGACCAGGGTGACGGTGCCCTTTGCGCGGTCGAAGTCCGCGATGGTCAGGGGCACCCGTTCACCGGACTCGTGCGTCATCACAATGACGAATTGGCCCGGCTGCGCGGCTTTCGCCATCAAAGGATGATGGAAGACCAAGGAATAGGTCAGGTCGGAAAAGTCTTCACGCGCGAGAATCTTGAAACCCGGCCCAGCATCGGCGTCGACCATCAATTCGACTCCCGAACGTGATGAAATAACTCAACAGAAATATTCAAATGAATGTCGCAATCACGCTTTGATATAGCGCAAAGCCCTGCGTCGAATTGACGTTATGTTTTTTAGTTCAAAAGCATGAGGACAGTCCCGGGACAGAAATTATCGCTGCCTAATCAACATCTTATTCGGACGACCGTGGTCGAATTCGATGACAAGACTTATCGAGATTCTACTCGACGAGCACCGAAATATTGAAAAGCTGCTTCATGTCCTGGAGCAGGAATTGGAAGTCTTTGACCATAGCGAGTCACCGGATTACGAAATTTTGCAGGCCGTCATCGACTATTTCCAAGACTACCCCGAGAGCTATCACCATCCAAAAGAGAACATTGTCTTCGAGAAGCTGAAGCTGCGGGATCCGGCAGCCGCCACGCAAATCGGCGACGCGGAAGCCGAGCATCAAGTTGAAACCAACCGTTTGCACCAATTCGCGCGGGCGCTCGAGGACGTCCTGGCGGGCCGGGAGTTCCCGCGGGAGGCCTTTCATAAGGTCGTTCGTGATTTCATCGAGCATCAGCGCCAACACATGGCGAAGGAAGAGCGACTGCTGTTTCCATCCGCCATAAAAGTCTTACGGCCTGAAGATTGGGCCGAAATTGACGCGCGATTGAACGACAAAAGGGATCCATTGTTCGGCGATTCAAACGGAAAAGCTTTTCATGCCCTTCAACAAACCATTTTGCGGTGGGAACAGGAGACCGAAGCAAATCGCGTGAAAACAGATCACGGTTAAAAATAATCTCCCGGAGAAAACGGCGGGATGGCCACGAAACGCGTGGTAGCGGACACGGTCACGCTCGAACCTGCCTCCACTCCCAAATTTACTGCTAACACGGAAAAGCGCAGGGAATTGTGCGGAATCCGACCCGCGCGACGAGAGCCATTAACAGCTCTCATTTCGCAATCCGACAAAGCAGTCCTCTCAATTGATAGGTGCCCATTGCCGGATCATAGGGCGGCTGGTTGTCGGTCAGAAGATTTACATTGGATTTCCAGACCCCATATTCTGGTGCAGGCTCTTCCGGAAACCACCAGCCATGCTCGGCGGCAATCACACGCGGATCAATCCCGCTTGTGATGCGTGCGCGCTGGCGCATACGCCCACGCCGCGTCTCGATCCAGATCCAATCGCCCTTTTTTATGTTGTAGCGGGCGGCCGTTTCAGGGTGAATATCGACCATCGGATCACGGGACGCCTTGCGGAGCTTTTCGACCTGTCGATGTTCCGAATTGAAAAAATACGAAATGCGTGCGCCGGTGGTCAGGACAAGCGGATACTCCTTTGCAACGTCGGGCCGGCTGATCGGGCTTTCCGGCGGCTCCTCGTAGAACGGCAGCGGCGCATAGCCCATCCGTTCAAACTGCGTTGAATAAAGTTCAATCCGTCCGGTCGGCGTTTTAAAGCCTTGGGTTTCGTATTTTCGGTACTTAAACGGCACCTTTACAAACCCTCTCTGCTTCAGCTCGGCAAAGGTCAAGTCGATGCCGCCGGCCTTGAGCTGGCCATTGAGAACCGCCTCCACCGGTTCTGTTCCAACCGGAAGCTTCATGCGGCGCGCCAGTTCGACAAAGATTTCTTCGTCGGACTTGCATTCGCCGACCTGCACCGCCTTCTGATTGGCAAGCACCACATTAGCCGCCACCGTGGGCAGACCGGCGAGTTGGTCGATTTCGGTCCACAGAGCGGCAGGCAAGACGATGTCGGCAAGCTCTGCCGTGGGCGTCATGAACAGATCGGCGCAAAGCATGAAGTCGAGCTTCATCAGCGACTCGTAGACCAGTGCCGAGTTGGCATAGGTGGTCAAGGTATTGTTGCCGAAGACGAGAAACGCCTTCACGGGATACGGCTTGCCTTCACGCATGGCCTGCAGCAGCGTCGGGATATGCGCAGCTGGAAGGTCTGCGCCTTCACCGCACAAAAGCTTGAAGCGATCAGCCCCCAGGCGTTTCGCATTCATCTCCGGGGTGAGATTTTCAATCAGGCTTGGGAAGCGGCCGAGCCCGTGCATGCCGAATACCCAGCCGCCCGGAACATCCACGTTCCCGGTCACAGCCGGCAGCATCGACAGCGCGCGCACGGTCTGGATGCAATTCGGCGTATGCTCGATGGCACAGCCCCATTCCAGCATGGCCGGCTTGGTACGAGCGAACAGCCGCGCGGCCGCCCTGATCTTGTCCGCGGCAACCCACGTGATGCGCTCCGCCCATTCCGGCGTGAACGGTTGCACGTGGTCGCGGAGCCGGTCAAAACCGTAAGTCCAACGGTCGACGAATGGCGCATCGTAGAGGCCTTCGCCAATGATGACGTGCAGGAAGCCTAGCGCCAGCGCATCATCCGTCCCCGGACGAAGCTGCAGCCAGACGTCCGCGCGCCGTGCGAGCTCGGTCTCGCGCGGATCGACCACGATGATCCTGGGATTGGCATCGAGCGCTTCGCGCACGTTGAATCGGGTCTCGCCGTCCGGGCCCGAATTGAGCGGGTTGTGACCCCAGAACAGCATGCAGGCTGGCGGTGTGCCGCCCGTGAAGTCGGATACCGGAAAATCACCAAAGGTGAGGATGCAGGTATTGACCCGCGGGTGAAAGCATTGGGCAAAGCCCGGCTCACACCAGTTCGGTGTGCCGAGGGCGTGCCCGAAGCGTGACACCCAGCGGATGTGGTGACGGCCGGTGCCCGTCCCGAGCGCGATCGCTTGCGGCCCGAACGCATCGCGGATGCTGCCCACCCGCTCCGTAATCTCGTCGAGTGCGTCGTCCCATGAAATCCTTTGCCATCGGCCGGCCCCGCGCGGACCTTGCCGGCGCATCGGATGTCTAAGTCGCGCAGGATGATTTGCGATATCGACGGTCGCGGTACCGATGGGGCAGAGCCGGCCATGGTTTAACGGGGATTCGCGGTCGCCTTCCACTTTGACCAGATGCCCGTCCTTGACATGAAGCAACACGCCGCAGCCGCCGTGACAGCTACGGCAGACGCTCTTGAAGATCGCGGCGCTCGATGCGGTTTCGCCACTGCGCTCCGATGGTTGCTGATGCGCATTCATGACAAGGGCGAGCCTAACATCGGGGCGGCTGGGCCCCGGTTAACCGCAGGTTACGCGGTCGGTGATCGCCTAGCTATGCAATATTTGCAGTGTGTGATAACAATAAGCGATCACGATGCTGCTCCACTCCGTGTGACGTGATGCGCGGCCGGAGCATCATGTTGCACCATGAAGCTGAGTCAACTCAGGAATCTGATTGTAGTGGCCGATGCCGGCACGGTGAGGCAGGCGGCACGGACTCTGAATCTGTCGCAGTCCTCCGTCACCAAAAGCATTCAGCAGCTTGAGGAAACGCTTGGCGTCGAGCTCTTGCGCCGAGGGACGCAAGGGGTGGTCCCGACCGAGGCCGGGCGGGCCCTGATCGCACGCGCCAAGCTTGTCGAGGCCGAGTTGCGAAATGCGCGCAACGATATTGATAACGTGCTGGGTGCCGGCGTCGGGGAGATTCGCGTCTGTGCCTCCCCGTCGGTCGCGACCGGGCTCGTCCCACGCACGGTATTGTCGTTCAAGCGGAACCGCCCCCACGTCAGCTTCCTCATCCAGGAGGGGGTATATCCGGATGTACTGTCGGCGGTGCGTGTCGGGGAAGTCGACTTCGCAATCTGTCTGGTGCCGGAACGGCCCCGCGACGATAGCCTGCACTTCGAGAACCTGCTTAGCGATCGCCTCACGCCCGCCGTGCGGATCAATCATCCGCTCATCAGCGCTCGCAAGCTCTCGCTTTCCGACCTCGTCGGTTACGAGTGGGTCATCTACCGGCGGAGGCGGACGGGCTGGGATATCTTCGAGCAGACATTCGTGACCCACGGTCATGAACCGCCGCGCGCCACGATCGAATGCACGTCGTTTGCCTGCGCGCTCGCCCTGGTCGAGAACAGCGACGCCATCACCCTGGTGCCGTCGCATCTGTTCGCCGAGTCCTGGCGCCCGCGCTCGATTGCGCCCGTCTTCCTCGATTCCGGCATGCCGCCGTGGCAGGTGATGGCAATATCGCGCCCGCGCCATGAACTGTCGCCGGTCTGCCTCGCGTTTCTGGACGAACTCAAGCGCATGGCCGCGCACATGGTGCCGGCCGCCGGCGCCGGCAGGCCGCGGCCCAAGGAGCGGCGCAGCCGCAACGCCGGCCGCACCTGATCGATATTTTCGATCACTTGGGCCAAAAAAAGCACCCCTTGGCAGTCACCCCTTTCGCTATGCAGGGCCAGCATCGCCCGGCGGCACGATGGCCGAGACCGACCGCCGCGCCGGCGCGGCGGCCAACCGGCAGGGGCCAGGCTATGGCATTCGCATCCGCCCGCTTTTCACTCATTCTCGCCGGCCTGGCGCCGCTCCTGAAGTATCAGGCCAAGCGCCATCCGGCGTTTCGTGAGCGGCTCAAGCAACGCAATCTGACCGCCCAGATTCTGGCGCGCGACGAGGGAACCGGGCGCTGGTTCACCATCCGCGACGGCAAGATCAGTTCGCGCGCCGGCCTGCATGCCAAGCCCGACATCACGCTGATGTTCAAGAACGCGGCGATCGGCGCGTCCTTGCTGACGCCGCCGATCAACTGGCTCGACCAGATCAACGCGCAGAAGGATTTCGCCCTCGGCGTCGAGGGCCCCGAAGACCTGACCAACTGGTTCGCGCAAATCCTCATGGGCATGCAGACCGCGCAGTGGAAATTCGGCACGCCGATGCCGGACGGCTCGATGCGCTACTGCAACATGACCAATGGCGGGCCGGTCTTCATCACTGTCAAGGATGACAAGATCGTGCGCATGACGCCGATCGATTTCGACGACAGCGATCCGCAGCCCTGGACCATCGAGGCGCGCGGGCTGAAGCTGACGCCGCCGCGCAAGACCACGCTGGCACCGCACGGGCAGAACGCCAAGTCGATCATCTATTCGCCCGACCGGTTGCTACATCCGATGAAGCGGGTCGACTTCGACCCCGACGGCGCGCGCAATCCGCAAAACCGCGGCAAGTCCGGCTATGTGCGCATCTCCTGGGAAGAGGCGCTCGATCTCGTCGCCAACGAGATCAAGCGCTGCAAGCGCGACCATGGCCCCGGCGCCATCGCCACCTCGCACGGCTCCCACCATACCTGGGGCAATATCGGCTACTACCTGTCGGCGCTGTTCCGTTTTGCCAATGCCGTCGGCATGACGCGCGTGCACCACAATCCCGATTCCTGGGAAGGCTGGTACTGGGGCGCCGTACATCACTGGGGCTACACGCTGCGGGTTGGCCAATGCGAGACCTACGGCACGGTCGAGGATTGCCTGCAGAACTGCGAGATGATCGTGTTCTGGTCGGCCGATCCGGAAAGCACATCCGGCTCCTACGGCGCGCAGGAAGGCACCGTGCGCCGGCAATGGCTTAAAGATCCCAAGCTCGGCATCAAGGTCGTGCACATCGACCCCTACTTCAACGCGTCCGCCCAGTTCATCCCGGGCAAATGGTTCGCGCCCAAGCCAACCACCTCGCCGGCCATGGCCATGGCCATCGCCTACGTGTGGATCAAGGAAGACCTCTACGACAAGGAATACGTGAAGACCCACACCGTCGGTTTCGACCAGTGGAAGGCCTATCTGCTTGGCGAAGAAGACGGCGTGCCCAAAACGCCGGAATGGCAGGAGAAGGAAACCGGCGTTCCCGCCAAGGACGTGCGCGCGCTCGCCCGCGAGTGGGGCAGGAAGCGCGTCTATCTGGCACCCGGCGGCTGGGGCAACGGCCACGGCGGCGCCTGCCGCAACCAGACCGGCATCCAGTGGGCGCGCACCATGGTGTGCCTGGCGGCCATGCAGGGCCTCGGCAAGCCCGGCATCAACATGGGCAATCTGCAATGGGGCTGCCCGATCGACTTCAATTTCTATTTCCCCGGCTATGCCGACGGCGGCATGTCGGGCGATCTTGAAAACACCTCGATGCCGATCGAGCTCTATCAGCGCATGCCGCAGCTGCCGAGCATGAATTCAAGCTTCCAGCGCATCCCGCGCATTTACATGCCGGAGGCGCTTGCCGACGGCAAAGCGGAAGGCTGGCCGTGGATCGGCAAGTCGATCGAGCACCAGTTCGCCAAGTTCAGCTATCCGGCGCCCGGCCATTCGCCGGTGAAGATGCTGTACAAGTACGGCGGCTCGATGATCGCGACCATGAACAACACAAACCGCCATGTGCGGATGTACCAGTCGGAGAACCTCGAATTCGTGGTCAACCAGTCGATCTGGTTCGAAGGCGAGGCCAAGTTCGCCGACGTCATCCTGCCGGCTTGTACCAATTTCGAGCGCGTCGATATCTCGGAATGGGCCGGGCTCGGCGGCTACGGCCATCACGGCCAGCAGCAACTCAATCACCGCGTCATTATCTTCCAGGCGCCGGCGATCAAACCGCTCGGCGAATCAAAGACCGATTTCTGGATCTTCACCGAGATCTGCAAGCGGCTGGGGCTCGCCAACTACTTCAACGAGGGCTGCAACGAGATCGACTGGGTCAAGCGGCATTTCGATGCCTCCGACCTGCCCAAGGTGATCTCGTGGAAGGAGTTCATCAAGCGCGGCTACTATGTGGTGCCGACGGAGAAGAAGCACCTGCGCGCGCCGGTATCGTTCCGCTGGTTCTGGGAGAACCGCAAGAAGGACGTGCCGGAGGCGCAGCCGCTACCCTCCGACTATAGCGAGGAATTCCTGCGCGGCCTGCAGACCCAGTCAGGCAAGCTCGAATTCGAATGCAACAGCCTGAAGCGCTTCCCCGATCCGGAGCGGCCGCCGATCGTCAAATACCAGCCGGCCTGGGAAGGCCCGCATGCCGGCGACTTGTTCGAACGCTACCCGCTGCAATTGCTGACGCCGCATTCCAAATACAGCTACCACACCCAGGGCGACGGCAAGGACTCGTTCCTGCTCAATATCGAAGATCACCGGGTCAATATCGACGGCTATTATTACTGGATCATCCGGTTGAACGTCGAAGACGCGGCCGCGCGCGGCATCAAGAAGCACGACCTGGTCAAGGTTTATAACGACCGCGGCGCGGTGATCTGCGCCGCGCTGCCGACGCAGCGGCTGCCGCGCGGCGTCTGCCACGGCTACGAATCCTCGGCCGTCTACGATCCGATGGGCGAACCGGGAAAATCGGTCGACCGCGGTGGTTGCCTCAATCTGCTGACGCCGCACAAGACGCAGACCAAGACCACGCATTCGCTCGCCGGCGCCAACGCATTGGTGCAGGTCGAGATCTGGGACGGGCGCACCGAACACATATCTGAGGCCTTCGCACGGGCGACAACGAATTCGCAGGTGCGCGCGACCCAGAAGGCCGCGGTGCTGGAACCGGCGAAATGATCGATGCTGCGGCGGCCCGGCACGGCGCGCCCGTTTGAATAACCGGAGGAAACGAAGCCATGGCCTATATCTTCAAGGAGGACGAGCTGCCCTCGCTGATCGACGCCAAAGCGGCCCGCGAACGCATTTTCTTCGTCAACAAGGAGCTCACCAAAATCGACGACATGCTGGCCGGCGTCATGCATTACAAGCAAGGTGCGGCATCGCCCCTGCACCTGCACAAGAACTGCGAGCACTTCTATTTCATCATCAACGGCAAGGCGACGGTTGAATCCGACGAAGGCGTGCGCCCCGTCGGGCCTGGCGACATGATCTTCATTCCGGCCGAGGAGAAGCACCGGCTGCGCGCGCTCGAGCCGCTGTTCTATTTCGAATTCCAGGCGCCCAACCGGTTCAAGACCACGATCCTCGAAGGCACCGACGATGATCTGCGTTGGGAGCACAAGGACGGCCGCGTCTGGATGCAAAGCTGACATTGAAATTGGAGCATCGTCATGCCGCTTACTTTCATCGATACCAATAAACTGCCGAAGCAGCCTTCCAACGCCGGCGAGGTCACCGAGGTACTGAACCAGGCGCTGTGCGGTGCGCAGAACGTGAACGGTTCGCTGCGCTGGCTCAAACCGAGCGAGAAGTTTCAGCCGGACGGCGGCGGCAAGCACCAGCTCATCTATCTGATGGAGGGCAAGGGCCGCGTCCGTCTCGACAGCAAGGACTACGACGTCGAGAAAGGCATGGGCATCTATCTCGGTCCCTCGGAGACCATGAGCATCGAGGCGGCGAACGGCAGCCAGCTCAAGCTCTTTCACCTGGTTGTGCCGAAGATCCCGCAGTGAGGAAGCCGACCGCGCTTTCGTCGGCTATGCGCGGCCTGGCATGGGGTGGACCATGAAGAAATGGAACCTGATCATCGACGTCGCCGCCTGCACCAATTGCCAATTGTGCGCGCTGGCGACCATGGACGAGTATGTCGGCAACGACTGGCCGGGCTATGCCGCGCCCATGCCCAGGCACGGCCACCACTGGATCGACATATTGCAAAAGGAGCGCGGCCAGGTGCCGATGATCGACATCGCCTATGTGCCGACCATGTGCAACCATTGCGACGACGCCCCCTGTATCAAGGCGGCCAAGGACGGCGCCATCCGCAAGCGTGACGACGGCATCGTGGTCATCGATCCGGTCAAGGCCAGGGGCCAGAAGCAGCTGATCGAGGCCTGCCCCTACGGCCACATCTGGTGGAACGAGGAGCTCGGCCTGCCGCAGGCCTGGCCGTTTGACGCCCACCTCCTCGATCAGGGCTGGCAGCAGACGCG
>Ga0210122_1000119_pt1 | contig 23216 bp, 22 predicted proteins | sample Muzzi_CordB_D2_FD_185530 | JGI IMG/M metagenome (GOLD analysis project Ga0210122, IMG submission 185530) | Wetland microbial communities from San Francisco Bay, California, USA, that impact long-term carbon sequestration - Muzzi_CordB_D2 (SPAdes) | ecosystem: Environmental > Aquatic > Marine >... | reverse complement strand
GACTTGATCAGCGCCATCAATTCGTCGAGCGCCTCGCGCGCCTCCGCCGACTTGATATGCTTGTCGTAAATGCGCCAGAGCGCGGCGAGGTCGCCGGAGCGCGCCGCCTGCCGGCCTTCCGCCGGCGTGCCGAGCTTCTGCAGGTGGACATAGCCGATCCCGGCCTCGTCGAGTGCGGCGGCCAGCTGGCGCTTGGAAAAGCCCGGCCGGCGCGATGCAGCGACCGCGCGAGTGTCGACCAGCAGATCGATATTCGCGCGCTTGAGCTCGTCCATGACCGCGGCGGGCCTGGCCTTTTCGTAGCCGATCGTAAACAGAATTTTCATTCAAGTGTCACGGAATTGACATGCGCCGCGTCTATATAGGCGGCAAGTGGCGAGACGGGAAGCAACCCTGCTCCGCTCGCCGTAACGGCCACTGCGACAAGGTGACGGCGGATGTACCCGCGCCTTCTCGTATGTGGTCGTTTCCATTTGCGTGTCATTTCAGCCTTTCGATCAATGCCATGGCTGCCGCCGGCGCTTGCACTTTCGCCTCGTGAATGAAATAGACGAAGACGTCGCGTTTTTTGCGCGGGGCGCCCTTCTTGTCGATGCGCGGCAAATTCGCCGGCGCACCACCTTGCGCCCAGGTGTTTGCGCGGTCTGCCCAGGCGTCGAGCGCCCTGGGCGCATAGCCGGCCTTCAGCTTCTCGTTGCCCTTCTGCAGGCGGACGTAGATGAAGTCACCGGTGATGTCGGCGATGGCCGGATAGGTCGCATGCTCGGCGAACACGGCCGGAATGGAAAATCTGCGCAGCAGCGCGATCAAGGGCGGCGTCTTGAAACTGTCATGGCGAACCTCGACCACATGGCGCAGTGCGCGGCCGTCGAATGATTTCGGCAAAAGCTCCAGGAAGCCGCCGAAATCGGCCTCGTCGAGTTTCTTGGTGGGCGCGAACTGCCAGAGCAGGGGGCCGAGATGGTCGCCGAGCTCGGTAACGCCGGATTCGAGAAAACGCCTGATCGAGTCACCGGCTTCGCTGAGCACGCGGCGGTTGACCGCAGAGCGCGGCCCCTTCACCGCAAAGACGAATCCGTCGGGCACGTCCGATGCCCATTTGCGGAAGGTGGCCGGCGTCTGGCTGCGGTAGAAGGTGCCGTTGACCTCGATCGAGGTCAGGTGCTGTGCCGCGTAGGCAAGCTCGCGCGCCTGCGGCAGGCCCTCGGGATAGAACACCCCGCGCCACGGTTCGTAAGTCCAGCCGCCGATGCCGCAGTAGATGGTCCCGCTGTTCATGCGCCGAGCGTAGTCGCGACGGGGCGGAATGCAAAAGGCCCGGGATTTCTCCCGGGCCTTGGCGTTTATCCGCGGGTTGGCGACTGGATCAGAAATCCATCCCGCCCATGCCGCCGCCGCCGGCCGGCATGGCTGGCGGGTTCTTCTTCGGCAGCTCGGCGACCATGGCCTCTGTCGTGATCAGCAGGCCGGCGACCGAGGCGGCGTTCTGGATGGCGGCGCGCACGACCTTGGTCGGGTCGATGATGCCCTTGCTCACCAGATTGCCGTACTCGTCGTTCTGGGCGTCGAAGCCATAGTTGTACTGATCCTTTTCCATGATCTTGCCGACGACGACCGAACCGTCAGCGCCGGCATTGGTGGCGATCTGACGGGCCGGGGCCTGCACCGCCTTGCGCACGATGTCGACGCCGTGCTTCTGGTCCTCGTTGGCGGTCTTGACGCGCTTGAGCGCCTCGACCGAGCGCAGAAGGGCGACGCCGCCGCCCGGCAGGATGCCTTCCTCGACCGCGGCGCGGGTGGCATGCATGGCATCGTCGACGCGATCCTTGCGCTCCTTCACCTCTGTCTCAGTGGCGCCGCCGACGCGGATCACCGCCACGCCGCCGGCCAACTTCGCCAGCCGCTCCTGCAGCTTCTCCTTGTCGTAGTCCGAGGTGGTCTCCTCGATTTGCGCCTTGATCTGCTGGACGCGCGCCTCAATGTCGGCCTTCTTGCCGGCGCCGTTGACGATCGTGGTGTTCTCCTTGTCGATCATCACCTTCTTGGCGCGGCCGAGCATGTTGATGGTGACGTTCTCGAGCTTGATGCCGAGATCTTCCGAGATCGCCTGGCCACCGGTCAGGATGGCGATGTCCTGCAGCATGGCCTTGCGGCGATCACCGAAGCCCGGCGCCTTCACCGCCGCGACCTTGAGGCCGCCGCGCAGCTTGTTGACGACGAGCGTGGCGAGCGCCTCGCCCTCGACATCCTCGGCCACGATCAGCAGCGGCTTGCCGGTCTGTACCACCGCTTCGAGCAGCGGCAGCAGCTCCTGCAGGCCGGACAGCTTCTTCTCGTAGATCAGGATGTAGGGGTCTTCCATCTCAACGCGCATCTTGTCGGCGTTGGTGATGAAGTAGGGCGAGATATAGCCGCGGTCGAACTGCATGCCCTCGACGACGTCGAGTTCGGTCTCCAGGCTCTTGGCCTCTTCGACCGTGATGACGCCCTCGTTGCCGACCTTCTTCATCGCCTCGGCGAGGAAGCGGCCGATCTCCTGGTCGCCGTTGGCCGAGATAGTGCCGACCTGGGCGATTTCGTCGTTGGAAGTGACCTTCTTGGAGTTCTTCTTGAGGTCCTCGACGATGGCATCGACGGCGAGATCGACGCCGCGCTTGAGATCCATCGGGTTCATGCCTGCGGCAACCGCCTTGGAGCCTTCCTTGACGATCGCGGCGGCCAGCACCGTGGCGGTGGTGGTGCCGTCGCCGGCGAAGTCGGACGACTTCGAGGCGACCTCGCGCACCATCTGCGCACCCATGTTCTCGAACTTGTCCTCGAGCTCGATCTCCTTGGCGACGGTCACGCCGTCCTTGGTGATGCGCGGGGCGCCGAACGACTTGTCGAGCACGACGTTGCGGCCCTTGGGGCCGAGCGTCACTCTCACCGCATTGGCGAGGGTGTCGACGCCGCGCAGCATGCGGTCGCGGGCGTCGACGGAAAATTTGACGTCTTTCGCAGCCATAGTTCGGATTCCTTCGGTTGGATGACGGCGCCCTTAGGCGGCCTTTTTCTTCGCGGGCTTGGCAGCGCCGCCTTCGATCACGCCCATGATGTCGCTCTCCTTCATGATCAGGAGATCCACGCCATCGATCTTGACTTCGGTGCCCGACCATTTGCCGAACAGAACGGTGTCGCCGACCTTCAGGTCGATCGGGACGAGCTTGCCGGCCTCGTCGCGCCCTCCGGGTCCGACGGCGACGATCTCGCCCTCGCTCGGCTTCTCTTTGGCGGTGTCGGGAATAATGATGCCGCCGGCGGTCTTCTCCTCGGCATCGATGCGCTTGACGACGACGCGGTCGTGAAGCGGACGGAACTTCATGGCAGTCCTCCTAAATATTTGGGTCGTCTCGTTTTTTGGGTATCTGGCTGGACCCCCGCCAGCACCTGGCGCCGAAATGGGTGGCCGCTTCGGGCTGCACAAGAGGGTTCGGAAAATTTTTTAGCACTCATCTTCGTGGAGTGCCAACAAATTAGAAAACGCTGCCCGATCAATGGTTAACGGCACCGGGAAATCGGATCGGGAACAATTGGGTGCACCGGTCCCGATGCCGTGCAGGCCCCGGGCAGGGTCTGTTAGCAGGCGTCGCGGTATGCTGCTAACGCTTTGATTTTAAACAGATTGTTTACCGTTTCAGCTTGAAATGTGGAGCGCCGGAATTGGAAACTTGAAGTCCGACCACGACGGAGGACGAGCATGGTTTCGCAGGATTTCCTGAAACAGGTCAACGGCTACGGTCTCACCACGGCGCATATCCTGTACCGGCGGCCCGATCACCACTGGCTGCTGCAGTCCTACGTCTGGCAGTCCTACGATATGTTTCCCGAATTCCCCGAGCTGCAGCGCTTCCTTGATTTCTGGCAGGAGAAGCTGGAAGGGCCGCTGCATTCGGTGCAGGTTGCTCACTGCAGGCTGATCAAGCCAGCGGAGCTGAGACCGATCAACGGCGAATTCAGGCTGCATTAATTCAGGCGGCATTAATTGTCAGCTGCGGACACGACGGGAGGGCCGCGCTTCAGCGCGGCGCTGCGCCGACGCGCTGGATGAGTGCTTCGATCTGCGGCAGCATCCGCCCGACCAGGATCGAATAGCCTTCGGCGTTGAAATGGGCGCCGTCGCGGGCACGATACTTGCCGCGCGGCAGCTTCCACTGCACGTAGAGCGCATCGTTCGCCATGGCGACCTCGGCGAGATCGAGCTTGCCGAGGCCGATCACCAGCACCTCGATGCGCCGCGCGTGCAGGCTGCGGATCAACTCGGCCAGCCGTGCGCGCACCGTCTTCATCGAGGCACCGCTTCTCAGATCGTTGGTACCGAATTCGAGAATGCAAATGGCGGTGCCGGGATCGATCGCCATGTCAAAGCGCTTGAGCGCGCCGGCGGCAGTGTCGCCGGCGATGCCGGCGTTCTTGACGGTGACGTCGTAGCCCTTCTCGCGCAGCAAAGCCTGCAACTGGGCGGGATAGGCCTTCTCGCGCGCGACCAGCCAGCCGGAGGTGGCGCTGTCGCCGAAGGCGACGATGTGCACGGCGGCGGCGGCGGCCCCGGCGGTGAACAGCAAGGTGACGGAGAGGAGGCAGACGACACGAAGCATGATGGCGAGACTACGGTCCATTCCGCGACTTGATTTCGTGATTTGGCCTGGCGGTCAATTCAATATCCCGACGATGGCACCGATGAGGCAGGTGGTGAGGGTGCCGGAGACGATTGACTTGCCGCCGAGCGAGATGATGTCGGCGCGCCGCTCCGGCGCCATCACGGTGAGCCCCGCCATCATGATGCCGAGCGAGCCGAAATTGGCGAAGCCGCAGAGCGCGTAGAGCATGATCAGCCGCGAGCGCGCATCGAGCGCCTCGGCCGGTAATTCGGCGAGCTGGAGATAGGCGAGCAGCTCGTTGAGCACGGTCTTGATGCCCATCAGCGCGCCGGCAGTGACCGCCTGGTCCGATGGTACACCCATCAGCCAGCACACCGGCGCCATGACGATACCGAGCAGGCGTTGCAGCGTGATGGACGAACCGGCCACGTCGGGCAACAGGCCGAGGACAGCATTGGCGAGATGCACCAGCGCCACCAGCACGATCAGCATGGCGACGATATTGAGCAGCAGTTCGAGCCCGGTCGTGGTGCCACGCACGATGGCATCCATGGTCGAGGAGGCGACCTCGCCGACCTCGATCGTGCCGACTTCGCTTTGCGCGCCGCCGTCCGGCACCATGAGCTGGCTGACCAGCAACGCCGCCGGCGCGCCGACGATAGAGGCGACCAGCAGATGGCCGGCGACGTCGGGGATCACGCCGGTCAGGATGGTTGCGTAGAGTACGAACACGGTGCCGGCGATACCGGCCATACCGCCGGTCATCACCATGAACAATTCGCCGCGGGTAAGCCGGGCAAGATAGGGGCGGATGAACAACGGCGATTCCACCATGCCGAGGAAGATATTGGCAGCGGTGGACAGCCCCACGGCGCCGCCGACTTTCAGCGTACGCTGCAGCAGCCAGGAAAATCCGCGCACGACGGGCGGCAGGATACGCCAGTGGAACATGAGCGTGGTCAGCACGCTCATCACCAGCACGATCGGCAGGGCCTGGAAGGCGAGCACGAATTGGGCGCCCGGCTTGGATAGCGCGAAGGGCAGCGGACCGCCGCCGACATAGCCGAAGACGAAGGAGGTGCCCGCGAGCGAGGCGGCACTGAGCGCGTCGACGGCGCGCTTGAGCACGGCGAAGGCGAGCGTGATCTGCGGAATCTTGAGCAGCAGCACGGCGGTGGCGAAGGTGACCAGCAGCGCGGCGGCAGCGCTTTTCCAGCTGACCGCGCGTCGGTTTTCGCTGATGCCCCAAGCGAAGCCGAGCAGGGCGACGACGCCCAGCGCCGATTGCAGTTGGAGCATTTTTCAGATCCCCCTGCCGGTTGAAAAATCCGGCGCCCTTTTGGAAAATGCGCGATGACAGCCCTCGACGCAACGGAAGACCGCATGGCCCGCATCCGCTTCGATTTTGGCGCCCTCTCGCTGGACGCCGAGCTGCTCGACACGCCGACCGCCAGGGCCGTCGCCGCCGCGCTGCCGATCTCGTCATCGGTCATGACCTGGGGCGAGGAGGTCTATTTCGACGTGCCGGTCTCGGTAAAGCGCGAGGGCGACGCGCGCGCGGTAGTGACCCCCGGCGAGATCGCCTATTGGCCGGACGGCACGGCGATCGCGATCGGCTTCGGCCGCACGCCGATCAGCCGGGGCGACGAGACGCGCCTGGCCAGCCCCTGCAACATCTGGGCGAAGGCGCTCGGCGACGTGAAGGCGCTGGGCCAGATCAAGGCGGGGACGAAGGTGACCGTGAGCGCGGTGGAATAGCCTTCCGGCCGCCCAACAGTGCTCGTTCCGCACAATTTTTGCTGTTGCCCGTTGTCGCTCCGATATGCAACCATGAGTGGCAGCACCTCGGGAGACAACGATGCCGGAACATGTCTGCCGTCGTCTTTTTTTGTTCCTGGACGGCACCTGGAACGAAGACACCGAGGATCGTCCGGCCACCAACATCGTCTATCTGCGCGAGCGCCTGTTCTGGGGCCTGAACGCGCGGCTGCGGCGCGTGATCGACGACAAGAAGGCCGGCAATCCAAATCCTGACAACGATCAATACGACAGGCTCCCCGAAACGTTTCGGAAGAAGGGTGTCTCAGGGCTTGTATTCGATGGCTATGAATACATCGCCTACTACGACAAGGGCGTCGGCACCGGATTCATGGAGAGCATCAAGGGTGGCGTTACCGGCGCCGGCCTCAACAGGAATATCCGCGAGGCCTATCGCTTTCTGAGCAACTGGTACCGGCCGGGCGACGAGATTTTCGTCTTCGGATTCTCGCGCGGCGCCTATACCGCGCGCAGCCTGTGCGGATACATGCAGGCGATCGGGCTGCTTCGCAAGGAGACCTGCACCCCGGAGAATGAAGAGAGGGCGTGGCGATACTATCGGCGGGCGCCTGGCGATCGCCTGAGCGGTGAGTGGTCATGGTTTAACGAACCACACAAAGGCAAGACCGAGGCGCTGATGCATGACAACCGGGTGACGCGAATTCGTGCGCTTTGCGTTTTCGATACGGTTGGCGCGCTTGGGATCCCGGCGGTAGTACTGCGTAAATTGAATCAGGCAAGATATTCCTTTCACGACACTGAAGTGAACTCGCTGGTCGATATCCGTCTGCACGCGCTGGCCATCGACGAGCCTCGCCGCACGTTCAAACCGACCCTGTGGACCAAACCGAAATTCAAGATCGTCGATTCAGACAAGTCTCCAACTGCGCAAGTGTGGTTTGCTGGCGCCCATTCCGATGTCGGCGGCGGTTACGTGAACTGGGCGGCGCACAAGACCGGGCTGTCGCTGCTGCCGCTTGCCTGGATGATCCAGGAACTCAACTATTATGTCATGAAGACGCCACCGACGACGGATGCGGTGCCGGCCGGTCTTGCAGTAAAGCCGGATCCGCAAAAGCCGATTCCGTTTTTCACGAAAGATCTATTGGACGCCAATGGGATCCACCCGGATGTCCAGAAATTTGCGCTCGCCAAGCAGCACATGCCGTGGGCGCCGCTCTACGTCATTCCGGGGCTCGCCAATCGCCGCGTGCTGAACCAGCTGACGCCGGGCACGAGGGCGGTGGAGGCGAGCGGGCGTGTCGCCTTCGCCGACCCATTCTGCGAATTGGTGCATGTCAGCGCGCTGCAGCGGCTCGGCCAGAAGGTGAAAATCGACAAGGGGTTCATATTGAATATGCTCGGCAAACTGTCGCCGCGGTCAAAAGCTTATGCGCCGCGCAATCTCACTAATATTGTGCCTTATCTCGCCGCGACCTATGTGCGTAATCAGACGGTGGCGCTCGATTCACCGTGGCGCGCTGTCGTCGACCCAATCGAGACCTGGAAGCAGCCCTACATCGTCGACTGGGATGGCACGCCGCTCGATCCCGAGGACGACAAGCAGGCCAAACGTGCATTCGAACTGCTGCCCGCCCCGAAATCGGTGGGTGTCACGGAGATGCCCGAGGAAATGAAATACATCCTCGATCCGGATGTGAACCATCCGGCCGATGGCATTTGACGGCCGGCGGTTGTTTGTGGGTCAGGTATTGCGTCTGCGCGTGGTGAGCCACCAGATGAGCGCGCCGGCACAGGCGACCAAAATCAGATAAATCCAGGCGTGGCCGCGCCCGTTCCACACCTGGTCGCCGGTGAGCACCAGGAGTGTGGTGATCGGCAGGATGCCAAGGCCGGTGGTCCACAGAAAGGTCCACCAGGATACCGGCGTGAGCCCGGCGGCGTAGTTGATGACGTTGAACGAGATCAGCGGCATGAGGCGGCTGGCCAGTAACACGCCGACGCCCTGGCGCTTGGCCCAACGGTCGACGGCGGCGCGATGTTTTTCGTTCATCAGTGCGTCGACAAAGGGTCGGCCGCACCAGCGCGCCAGCGCGAAGGCAAGGCTGGCGCCGAGCATGGCGCCGGTCCAGGTGACGATCACGCCCCAGAGCGGGCCGAACAGCATGCCGTTGGCAAAACTGATGAACTCGGCCGGGAAGGGGATCAGGCTATGGGCGACCATCAGCAGCACCGAGCCGACCGCCGCCCAGGCGCCCCAGGAGCGGATTTCCGCCTCGATACCGGCGGGCGTCGGCGTGAAGCCAACCGCATTGCTCCACCAGAGCACGAGGCCGTAACCAATGATCACCACGAGCGACAGCGCAGCCGCGATGCGCACGACACCGATCCGCTTGCGGAAGGGTGTGTCGTTCTTCAATGTCGAGACTCCGGCCGGTACAGGGGCCGGGTGCCGGGGGCACTCATCTCACCCGCGCCCGACGAACGGCATCTTGTTGGCCATCACCGTCATGAACAGCACATTTGAGTCGAGCGGCAGACTGGCCATGTAGACAACCGCGTTGCCGACGTTCTCGGCGGCCATGCGCGGCTCGATCATCTTGCGGCCATCGGGTTGCAGCACGCCCTCGCCCTGCACCATGCGGTCGGTGAGCGGGGAGGCGGCGTTGCCGATGTCGATCTGCCCGCAGCAGATGTCGTACTGCCGGCAGTCGAGCGAGGTGGACTTGGTCAGACCCGTCACCGCGTGCTTGGTCGCGGTATAGGCGACCGAATAGGGGCGCGGGGCATGGGCGGAGATCGAGCCGTTGTTGACGATGCGGCCGCCGCGCGGAGTCTGCGCCTTCATGATCTTGATGGCTTCCTGGGTACACAGGAACATGCCGGTCAGGTTGGTGGCCACCACCTGCTGCCATTTGTCGAAGTCGAGATCCTCCAGCGGCACCGCCGGGGCGCCGATGCCGGCATTGTTGAACAGGAGGTCGAGGCGGCCGAAGCTCGACTTCACCGTGTCGAACAGGGCGACAATGGATGGACGCTGGGTGACGTCGGTGGGCACCGCCAGCGCCTGGGTGCCGGCGGCGTTGATCGCAGCGGCTGTCTCCTCAAGCGGCTCCTTGCGGCGGCCGGCGATCACGAGGTTGTAGCCCGCCTTGGCCAGCGCGATCGCCACCGCCTTACCCACGCCCGTGCCGGCCCCGGTTACCAGTGCAATTCTTGCAGACGCGCTCATCGGCCATTCCCTCCCGCAGGGTCCGTCGCTGCGTCCGCCAATAGCACAAAGCGGATCGCTCGCCATCCCAGGATGGCGCTTGCACGTGCGTGGGACGTTCGAATCAGCTCGCCAGCGCTGCCGGATCGTCCGGCCTGACAGCATCGGAGACGCGCAGGCGTTCGCTGATCTCGGCCACGCTTGCCGCCTTGCCGAAGCGGTAGCCTTGCATCGAATGTACGCCGGCCGCGCGCAGGAACAGCTGCTGGTCGGCGGTCTCCACGCCTTCGGCCGTCACCTGCATGCCGAGGCCGCGGCCGAGGCTGACCACCGCGTGCACGATGGCAGCGGCGTCGGCGGCCTTTTCGATGGAACGCACGAAGCTGCGGTCGATCTTCAGCTTGTCGAAGGGGAAGCGTCGCAGGTACAGCAGGCTGGAATAACCCGTGCCGAAATCGTCGAGGGCGACGCGCACGCCGAGCGCCTTCAGCCGCAGCATGGCGGCTTCCGCGGTATCGACATTGCCGAGCAGCACGCTTTCGGTCAGTTCCAGCTCGAGCCGGGTCGGGTCGAAGCCGGTTTCGGCCAAAGTCCGCTCGACCGTTTCCACGAAGTCGGTACGGCGGAACTGGAGTGACGAGACGTTGACCGCCACGTTGATGCCAGGCCAAGCCTTGCCGTCGAGGCAGGCGCGGCGCAGCACCCAGGCGCCGAGCGGGATGATGAGGCCGCTTTGCTCGGCGGTAGCGATGAACTCGGTGGGCGGAATTTCACCGCGCAACGGATGGGTCCATCGGCACAGCGCCTCGACGCCGATCACTTTGTCGCCGCTCTTGTTGACGATCGGCTGGTAGAGCAGCCGGAGCCGGTCGTTCTCGATCGCTTCGCGCAGATCCGTTTCAAGGAGTTTGCGATTGGACAGTTCCGCGTCCATCGCCTCGTCATAGATGCAGGCGCGATTGCGGCCCTCGCTCTTGGCCCGGTAGAGCGCAATGTCGGCGTAACGCATGATGTCGGCGGCGCTGGCGCAATTCTTGTCGATTACCGCGATGCCGATCGAGGCGCCGATCACGATGTTTTGCCCGCCGATCGAATAGGGTGCGCAAATCGCGTTGGTGATGCGTTGGGCGACGGTCATCATCCGGTTCTGGTCGTCGCCAATCGGGGAGATCACGGCGAATTCATCGCCGCCAAGACGGGCGACCAGATCGTCGCCGCGCAGCGTGCGCGACAGTCGCAGCGTGACGTTGCGAATCAGTTCGTCGCCGGTCGGATGACCGAGGGTGTCGTTGACGTCCTTAAAGTGGTCGAGGTCGATGTAGAACACGGCCGCGGGCGAGGAGCCGGCGCGCACCTCCTCGATCACGGCTTCCAGCCGCTCGCCGAAGAATATGCGATTGGGTAGCCCGCACAACGGATCGTGCATGGCGAGATGGCGCAGGCGCGTTTCGCCGGCGGCAATGGCCGTGGCGGTGCGCCGCATGTAGCGCAGCACGAAGGCGGCCAGCAGCGTGAAACCGGCGAGCGCGACTGCGATGAAGGGGATGACGCTGTGCACGATCTCGGCACCGGGCTGTTTGGGAACCCAGGCGAAGCGGGCGATCACCTTGCCGTGCGGGCCGGTGAGCGCAAAGACGTGGTTGCCGTCCGCGGCTGTCCGCGTGCCGACCTGTCGGAGATGGGCGAGGTTGAGCTTCGAGCCGATGTCGGCGAGCAGGTCATGACCGATGAATTTCACCGACATCAGGATCGGCGCGTCCATGTCCCGCGAAGCGGGCGTGCCCTCGAGCGGGCCGACCGCGGCGGCGGCGATGATCGCTGGTCGGCCGAAGAAGCGCCCGATCACTGCGGCCTGGGAATGCGCGCCGCCTTCGGTCAAACTCGCCGGCGTGAGGCGGATGGAATCGTGCATGGCCTCGTCGCGGCCGCGCATATAATCGAGCAACGGTCTGATGTCGGGCATTATCGCGGCCAGCCAGGCCGGCGCGACCACGACACGTGACGTCATGGCGAAGCGCGGACGGTCGGCGTCGTCGAAGACGAAGACGTAGTCATGATCGAAAAAGCTCTGCAGCCAGCTGCCGACACGGTCGCTGACCCAGCCCGGATCGAAGGCGAGGCGAATATTGCGGATGGCGGATTGCGAGGAGGCGACGCTTTCCACCTCGCGCAGGACGCTTTCGCCCTTGTTGGTGAGCGCGTGCGCGAACAACTGCTCCTCGCGCTGGACGGCGACGTCGTCGGCGCGGTCGGCAGAGGACAGTACGGCGACAACGATGCAGACGATGGCGACGGCCACGATGACGCCGATCGGCACGACCACGCTCAAGCGTGCACGGTCCCAATTGGTGTGAGATCTTTCTGCGGCGGCGCGCGGGCGTGCGGCTGTGAACAAGCTTGGCCCCTTAAGGCATCCTACCCATTGAACTTTTCGGGCCGAACGGTAGGGGCAAATGCTTGCCATTCGCTTTCGTTTGGCAGCGGCAAAGGGCGCTCTGCCGGGGAGCGCGGCAATTCACCGAGCTCCGTTAACTGACGGTTAAGACGTAACTGCAGAAGCGCGCAATATCCCGATGAGATGGACGCAGAGCGGGTGCGTCGGCGGAACATTTTTTCGCCCGATCTCAGGAGGCTGCGCGACCAGCCCTGCCCGCGACCGGGTGGTGCGCTTTCGCCAACAGGGTGGTCCGGAGCAAACCGCCTGTGCGCCGTCGGCCGCGGAAGCAGCGTCGATGGAACCAGAAACATATTCGAACGTTTGCATATGTGTCACGGTTGCCGAAAGTCTGCCGGACACTCTTCCAGCAACACAGTTCTCCGGAGCCTCCCGCATGACCTACTATTTCTCGAAACACCTCGATCTGCCGTTCGACCAGGCTGTTGAGAAGGCCACGGCGGCGTTGAAATCGCACGGTTTCGGCGTGCTCACAACGATTGACGTGCAGTCGACGCTGAAAGAGAAGATCGGCGCCGAATTCCACCCCTATGTCATTCTGGGCGCCTGCAATCCGAAGATGGCGCACCAGGCGCTGCAGGCGGAAGACAAGATCGGCACCATGCTGCCGTGCAATGTCATCGTGCAGGCGCGCGACGGCAAGACCGAGGTAGCGGCGATCGATCCGGTCGCCTCCATGCAGGCGGTCGACAACCGCGCGCTTGCCGCGGTGGCGGGCCAGGTTCGCGAGCAGCTCAAAGCTGCGATCGAGTCATTGTAAGTAAGTGGGACGCCGGTGATGTGCGCCTAATCCTGGCCGCGATAGGGCGGGCGCGGGATCGCCATATGGGCGGCGCGCAGCGCACCGGACCAGCGCTCGCGCAGATCCTGAAAATAGGGCTCGTTGGCCTCGATGCGGTAGTTGACCTCGGCGTTGCAGGCTTCGCGCCGGGCGACCACGATGTCGATGGGCAGCCCGACGCCGATATTTGAGCGCATGGTGGAGTCCATGGAGATCAGCCCGATCTTGAGCGCGTCGTAGAGATCGGTGTCGAAGCTGATGGCGCGGTCGAGTACCGGCTTGCCGTATTTGTGCTCGCCGATCTGCAAATAGGGCGTGTCGGTGGTGCATTCGATGAAATTGCCGGCCGCGTAGATCATGAACAGGCGCAAACGGCCGCCCCTGATCTGGCCGCCGAACAGGAAGGAGACATCGCTGCCGACGTCGGCGGCCGCGAGCACCTTGCCTTCCGCGCTCTGGATGTCACGCACGACGTGGCCGATGCGCTGGACCGCCTTGAACATGCTGGGCGCGTTCATCAACGTTTCCAGTTCGCCGGTCTCCGGGTTTTCGTAGCCCTCGGTGAGCGTGGTGCGCACCGACTGGCTGAGTGACAGATTACCGGCGGCGGCCAGTGCCATGACGCGTTCGCCGGGCTGCGTGAACACGTGCAGCTTGCGGAACGTGGAGACGTTGTCGAGCCCGGCATTGGTGCGGGTGTCGGAGATCATGACCAGCCCGTCCCGCACCAGGATTCCGCAACAATAGGTCATGGGACCGGATGACTTTCTGAAGCCTTTGGCGAAAGGTTATAGCGAGATGCAGGCATGGCGGGCAATCTAGCTTTGTGTCTGTCTTCCGGCCTGGTCGACGTGCACGGCCACCGTCAGGGTCTCGCCGCCGCCGCCGAAACGGGCGCCGCGCACAGGCGCAGCGCCGAGATAGTCGAGGCCTATGGCGACGCGCACATGGGCATCGGTCGTGCAGATCCCGTTGGTGGCGTCGAAACCGACCCAGCCGAGATCGTCGATATGAACTTCCGCCCAAGCGTGCCCGGCGTTCTGCTCGGTGACGCCGTCGACGCGGTAGAAATGGCCGCTGATGTAGCGCGCCGGGATGCCGAGCCGGCGCGCCGCCGCGATGAAAATATGGGTGAGGTCCTGGCAGACGCCGCGCCGCAGCTTGAATGCCTCCGCCGCGGTAGTGGCGACGTGGGTCGGATCGGTGTCGAAGGTCATTTCAGCGTTGAGCGCGGCGAGCATGTAATGCAGCAGCTTCAGCCGGTCCTTGCCGTTGGCGGCGCGAGCGCTCTCGGCGAAGTTGATAATGGCGTCGTCGGCCTGGGTGAGCGGGGTCTCGCGCAAATAAAGGCCGGTCGGAAATCGTTCGAGCGCGCCGCTGATCACGCCATGGGTATCCTGGGTGTCGACTTCGCCCACGACCGCGACCGACAGCTCCTTGAAGGGGCCCTCGGCCGTGAAGGAATGCGTGATATTGCCGAAGGCGTCCTCGTGCTGGTGCAGCAGGCAATCCTGCGAGAGGTCGAGGCGCCAATTAAGCACGTACTGGCCGTCATAATTGCGCGGGGTCTTGCGCAATAGCTGGGTCACGCCGCTGGGCGGCGTGTCGTAGTGGTAGATGGTTGCGTGCGAAATGCGAATTTTCATGGTGTCTGGCGATGCCGGCGGGCGTTGTTAGCATAACACGACGCGGGATGGCGCGCCGCTCATAGCAGGAACTGCTGGGTAATGGCGCTGCCGAGTCGGTTGTTCTCGATGATGAATTCGCCGATAAATTCGTGCAGCCCCCGCTGAAAGATGCCGTCCATGCGGCTGTTCTGTAGCCGGGTGCGGATGGCGCGAGCCTGACGCTGGGCCGGTCCCTGGCGGCCATAGGCGCCGGCAATCTCGTCGAGGTTTTGCACCAGGTTGCCGTAACACGAAGCAAGCGATCGTGGCATTTTGTCATTGAGGATAAGAAGGTCCGCGACCAGCCACGGCTTGACATGTTCTCGATAAACCCAGTGATAGGCGGTGAGCGCATTGACGCTGCGCAGGATCGAGGCCCACTGGAAATAGTCGAGAGCGCCGCCGACGGGTTCGTCGGCCGGTAACAGCAAGTGGTATTTCACGTCCAGAATACGCGATGTGTTGTCGGCGCGCTCGATCTGGCCGCCCAACCGCGAGAACCAGTAGGCGTTGCTGCGCAACATGGTGCGGTAGGCGGACCCGTCGATCAGCGTTGAAGATTCCTGAACCCAGCGCAAAAACCGCGCAAAGTCCTCGCGGGATTTGGGGCTGTTGCGATATCGCTGCAATTCGAGCCAAACGCCGTTGATCGCGTCCCACATCGCCACAGTCAGAGCGGTGCGCACCGCGCGCGCATTGGTGCGGGCGGTTTCGAAACAATTGAGGATCGAGGAAGTATTGGCGGTGGAGAAAGCGAGGAACTCGGTGACGTTTTTCTCGTTGGCCTCGTCATAGAGCTCGAAAAAGAGGTTGGAACAGCCGGCCGTCGCCACCGCCGATTCCCATTCATTGCTGATGCCGACATAAGCGCTTGGCATGGCGCTGAGGCGCTGCGCGGCCTCAAGTATGCGAGCGAGATAGTCCGCGCGTTCGACATAGCGCGAGAGCCAATAAAGATTATCGGCGGTGCGTGACAGCATTGGTCCTCACGAATCCAAAACCCAGGTGTCCTTGGTGCCGCCGCCCTGACTCGAATTGACCACCAAGGAACTTTCTTTCAGCGCGACCCGCGTCAAGCCTCCCGGCACGATACGAATTTTGTCGCGGCCGGTTAGTACGAAGGGGCGCAAATCGACATGGCGCGGCGCGACGCCCCCACTCACACAAGTCGGGCAGGTCGACAGCGCCAGCGTCGGCTGGGCGATGAAGTTCTGCGGCGATGTCTTCAGTTTGGCGCGGAACTGCTCGATGGCTACCTTGCCCGCGGTCGGTCCGATCAGCATGCCGTAGCCGCCCGAGCCGTGCACCTCCTTGACCACCAGTTCGGGCAGATGGTCGAGCACATAACTGAGGTGTTCGGGCTCGCGGCAGCGCCAGGTCGGCACGTTTTTCAGGATAGCCTCTTCACCAAGATAGAATTTCACGATTTCGGGCATGTAACTATAGACCGCCTTGTCGTCGGCAACGCCGGTGCCGACTGCGTTCGCTAGCGTCACGTTGCCGCCTTGATACGCCGACATCAGGCCGGGCACGCCGAGCGTGCTGTCGGAGCGGAAGGCGAGCGGATCGAGGAAGTCGTCGTCAATGCGGCGGTAGATCACGTCGACGCGGCGCGGCCCTTGCGTGGTGCGCATGTAGACGATCTCGTCCTTGACGAAAAGGTCGCGGCCCTCGACTAGTTCGACACCCAGCTTGTCGGCGAGGAACGAATGCTCGTAATAGGCGGAATTGAACACCCCGGGTGTGAGCAGCACGACGGTCGGCTCGTGCCCGGCCGACAGCGGAGCCACCGAGGCGAGCGTGTCCAGCAATTCGTCGGGGTAGTTTTCGACCGGCGCGATGCGGTGGCGCGAAAACAGCTCGCCGAACAATCGCATCATGATCTCGCGATTTTCAAGCATGTAGGACACGCCCGACGGCGTACGGGTATTGTCCTCCAGAACGTAGAACGTGTCGCCGTCGACGCGTACGATGTCGATGCCGGCGATATGAACATAGATGTCGTGCGGCACGCGCTGGCCGTTCATCTCCGGCCGGAATACCGGATTCTGAAACACCAAATCCTCCGGCACGATTCCGGCGCGCAATATGTCGCGGCGATTGTAGACATCCTTGATATAGGCGTTGAGCGCGCGAACGCGCTGTTCGAGACCGCGCCGGATCAGCGTCCATTCTTTCGACGTGAGTATGCGCGGCACCACGTCGAACGGGATCAAACGTTCAGTTGCATTCGCCTCGCCATAGACCGCAAAGGTGATGCCGGAGCGGCGGAACAGGTATTCCGCTTCCTGGCGGCGCCGCTCGAGTTCGTTCGCCGGCAGTTCGGTGATCCACCGTTTGAGCTCCTCGTAAGCGGGGCGGATCGCCCCGTCTGCTGCAGTCATTTCATCGAATGCGGCAACCATTCCAGAGACCCCCAGCCCGCTACCAATTTGTCCTGCCCTCGTCCCAACAACCACCCGCCGGTCCGGAAGCTGCAAGCTTCAGGCCAAGGCTGGCGTGGGCAAAATGCCCGTTTCCGGGGGCAGGAGCGGCACTCTAAACCGCGTATTACACATATTTTGGGCTGATATCGTCCGGTACAAGGGGCCACGGGGTGCGGCCCATGGCCGGGGCGCGGCTTGAGCGGCCGGCGGGGCCACGCTAGGTCTTCGGCCGGGCTTTTCCAAGGGATGCCATCACTGCCATGGGCGCCAAAATCGAGATCGTCACCGCGGCGGTGCTGGTGATCGGCGACGAGATCCTGTCCGGCCGCACCAAGGACAAGAATATCGGCTATATCGCCGACTTCCTCACCGCGCTCGGCATCGACCTGAAGGAAGTGCGCGTGGTGTCCGACGACGAGGACGCCATCGTCGAGGCGCTCAACGCGCTGCGCCACAAGTACAGCTATGTGTTTACCACCGGCGGCATCGGTCCGACCCATGACGACATCACCGCCGACTGCGTGGCCAAGGCGTTCGGCGTGCCCATCGGCCATCATTCCGAGGCGGTGGCGATCCTCAAGCAGCGCATGGCCAAGATCGGCGGCCAGCTCAACGAGGCGCGTCTGCGCATGGCGCGCATCCCCGACGGCGCGACGCTGGTGACCAACAAGGTGTCGGGCGCGCCCGGCTTCTGGATCGGCAACGTCATCACCATGGCCGGCGTGCCGGCGATCATGCAGGCCATGCTCGACGAGGTGGCGCCGAAGCTGAAGACGGGCGCCAGGCTGCTGTCCGAGACGATCCGCGCCGACGCCAAGGAAGGCGACGTCGGCACCGAGCTCGGCGTCATCGCCAGGGCGCATCCGGGCGCGCTGATCGGCAGCTATCCGTTCTTCGACGAGAAGCTCGGACCCAACACCAATATCGTGGTGCGCTCGCGCGATCCGCAACAGCTGGCCACCGTGAAGGCGGCAGTGGAACAGATGCTGGTGAGCGTGCGCGCGCAGCTGGCCGCCAGCTGACCGCTGCGACGATCCGCGCTTTCGTTCTGACGCTCTCGTGATGATACGGGTGCCGCGATCGCGGCTAGACTCGTCACCATGGCCCGGACCATATCGTTCACGCTCGTCATCGCCGTCATGCTGGCCGCCGGCGCGGCGCGGGCGTCCGACCATGCTGCGCGCGCCTGGGAGGCGCTGCGCGGCGACGGCCATGTCGCCCTGATCCGCCACGCCTCGGCGCCGGGCGTGGTCGGCGATCCCGGCGGATTCCGGCTCGATGACTGCGCGACCCAGCGCAACCTGAGCGAAGCGGGCCGCGCCGAAGCGCGCGCACTGGGCGACCGGTTCCGCGCGCAGAAGGTCAAGGTCGGCAAGCTGATCAGCTCGCAATGGTGCCGCTGCCGGCAGACCGCCGAACTGATGGATATCGGGCCGGTGGAAGAGGCGCCGACCTTCAACAACGCCTTCGTGCTGCGCGAGCAGCGCGCCGAATTGACCGCCGGGGCGCGCGCCGTGATCGCCGCCTGGCGCGGCCCGGGCACGCTGGTGATCGCCACCCACGGGGAGAACATTCTTGCGCTGCTCGGCTTCCGGCCGGCGGAAGGCGAGGTCATCGTGGTGGCCCCGGCACCGGCGAGCGAAAACGGGATGCGGCTGGTGGGGCGCATCCCGCCGTCCTGAGCGCCCCCTTCGATTTCGTCCGCGACCTGCGCTAGAACGCTTCCGCCCCGGTCACGACGGCCGGCACGAGGACATCATGGCGGAGCCAAAACCCGAGAAAGCTTTCCCCGTCTCCTGGGACCAGTTCCACCGCGACGCCCGCGCGCTGGCCTGGCGGCTGCACGCGGCCGGGCCGTTCGAGGCCATCGTCTGCATCACCCGCGGCGGCCTGGTACCGGCGGCGATCGTGGCGCGCGAGCTCAATGTGCGGCTGATCGAGACGGTGTGCGTGGTCAGCTACCAGGACTACAAGAACGCGGGCGAGCTGCAGGTCATCAAGGGCGTGGCGCCGGAGGTGACCTCGCTGCGCGCGCAGGGCAAGGGCGTGCTGATCGTCGACGACCTCGTCGACACCGGCAAGACCGCGCGGGTGGTGCGCGACCTGCTGCCGGCGGCGCACTTCGCCACCGTATACGCCAAGCCGATGGGGCGGCCGCTGGTCGACACCTTCATCACCGAGGTGTCGCAGGACACCTGGATCTATTTTCCCTGGGACACCGGGCTGGCCTTCCAGCCGCCGATCCGCCCCGGCGGCGACTGATCGCAAAATGCCACAGGATCGGCTAGCATCGCCGGCAAAAGCAATCCGAGGAGGACCGCCATGACCGCCACCGCCGAGAAAGCGCAAGCCGAGGATCTGCGTTCGCATCACCTGCGCCCGGACGAGATGCCGTGGCAGAAGACGCGCTTTCCCGGCTGCGAGATGAAGCCGCTGCTGGTCGATGCCCGGAGCGGACTGGCCACGCTCTTGTTCCGCATGGCGCCGGGCGCGGTGCTGCCCGACCACGAGCACGTGCTGATCGAACAGACCTATGTGCTGGAGGGCTCGCTGGCCGACAAGGAAGGGCCCGACGCCGGCACCGAGGTGAAGGCGGGTGAATTCGTCTGGCGGCCGGCGGGCAGCCGGCACACCGCCTGGGCGCCGAAGGGCGGCACCTTCATCGCCATCTTCCAGATCCCCAACAAGTTCTACGAGGCCGACGGCAAGGTGACCGACGCCGCCGGCAAGGACTGGGATGAAGCGTGGGGCGACTTATTAGCGAAATAGTCTGACGCGCCGCGCGTGGCCGAACCCGCGCGCAGGCGCGGGTGTCGAAGCCACGCGGACGTGGCGGAATGGTAGACGCAAGGGACTTAAAATCCCTTGGGAGTAATCCCGTCCGGGTTCGAGTCCCGGCGTCCGCACCAAGGTCGCCGCAATAAAGAAACCCCCGCTCGGGGGCGGTGAGCGGGGGCTTCCAGGTCAGGCCACGCGCGGGTCGGGGGGACATTCGCGTGGCTTCCTTGCGGCCTAGCTATGTCCGCGGCAGGCCGCGCCAAGAGGTGCGTTCATTACATTCTGGCAACCTGGCGCTGCGCGTCATGTGGTTCCGAGGCCCCGAGGCGCACCGGACAAAGCGGGCGAGGTCGCAAGAGGCGCGTGCGTCAGGCGCTTTTCACACACCGTCCCGGCGCGAGCGCCAGACTATGCAGCTGGTCGGAGAAACCCGCGTTGCGCGGCCTTGAATGACCGCTTGCCCGGATCAACGCGACGGGACATCCCAACGCGCCTGAGCCAGCGCAAGGAGCGCGTTCGCGTTCGGACAATAGGTTTCCCATACCGGGTTGTTGGGGTCGCGCTTCAGGTCGACCGCACAGGCCTCGCGCACGCCGCAACGCGAGCATTTTTGGATAATTTCGTTGAACGTTTCGCGGCTGCCATCGGCGATCGCCTGCAGATCGAGCCCCAGCATCGAGATGCGGCAGTCCAGAAGTTCATCATGTTCGGGCTTGCCCGTTGCGCCAGCGCTGCGGATTGGCATCAAACCCTCCTGCGTTGCCGGTCACAATGACGCTGAATAAACTGGATTCGCGCATTGACCTGGATCAACGCGTGCGCGGAACGTACCACGCTCGTCCTGATCGGGCGCGCGACCGGCAAAACGGCAGCGCCGGCTAGATCTCTTCCGGCACCATGGCAATGGCGCCGCACGGGCATTCCTGGGCGCACATGCCGCAGCCCTTGCAATAGTCGTAATTGAACCGGAAGCGATTGCCCGGGCCGAGCTTGATCACGGCGTTGTCCGGACAGACGCCGTAACAGTTGTCGCATTCGAAGCAATTGCCGCAGGAAAGACAGCGGCGCGCCTCATACAGCGCATTGGTCTCGTCGAGACCGCCCTGCACCTCCTCGAACGTGCTCTGCCGCCGGACGATCTCGAGCATCGGCCGCACCGTCTTGGGCGCGTCGGCGTAATACCAGGTGTTGAGCTTGCCGATATCCGCCAGCTCGTGTCGTTCTGCCGGCGTATACGTGGTGTCGCGCAGCCAGGCGTCGATGTGGCGGGCCGCTTTCTTGCCGTGACCGACCGCCACCGTGACGGTGCGTTCGGCCGGAACCATGTCGCCACCGGCGAAGATGCCGGCATGGCCGGTCATCATGTTGGCGGCGACCTGAACCGTGCCGTCCTCGATTTCCAGTCCGGGAACGCCATCGAGCAGCGACAGATCGACATCCTGGCCGAGCGCCAGCACCAGCGAGTCCGCCTCCAGCGTCTCGAATTCGCCGGTCGGCTGCGGAAAGCCTTTCTCGTCGAGCTGCATTTTTTCGACGGTGAGCACGCCTTCGTCCATGCGCTTGATGGTCGAAAGCCATTTCATCATGATGCCTTCCTGCAGCGCCTCCTCGACCTCGAAGTCGTGCGCCGGCATGCGCGCGCGCGTGCGGCGATAGACGATGATCGCCTCGGTGGCGCCAAGCCGTTTGGCGGTGCGGGCGGCGTCGATGGCGGTGTTGCCGCCGCCGTAAACGACGACGCGGCGGCCGAGCAGCGGCTGGTCTTCGCCTTCCATCGATCGCAGCAGCGAGACGGCGTCAAGAATCTTCGCAGCCGAACCGGCGGGAATATAGGCGCGCTTGCCGATATGGGCGCCGACCGCGAGAAATGCCGCGTCGAATTTGCCGGCCCGCATGCTTTCGACGATGCGGTCGACCTTGCTGTTGAGCTTCACGACGACGCCGAGGTCGATGATGCGGCTGATCTCGGCATCGAGCACGTCGCGCGGCAGCCGGTATTTCGGAATCCCGAAACGCATCATGCCGCCGGCAAACGGGCCGGCCTCGTGGATCTCGACCGCATGCCCCATGCGCCGCAGGTGATAGGCGGCGGACAGGCCGGAAGGACCGGCGCCAACCACCAGCACCCGCTTGCCGCTGTCGGCTTGCGGCGGCTCGAAGCGCCAGCCGTTGCGGATCGCCACGTCGCCGAGGAAACGCTCGACCGAATTGATGCCGACCGCCTCGTCGATCTGCGCCCGATTGCAGGCGGTTTCGCAGGGGTGATAGCACACCCGGCCCATCACCGCCGGCAGCGGATTGTCGAGCGTCAAGGTGCGCCAGGCGGCTTCGTAATCGCCGGACTCGGCGTGATAGAGCCAGCCTTGAATGTTCTCGCCGGCCGGGCAGGCATTATTGCAGGGCGGTAAACGATCGACATAGACCGGCCGCGAAGTGCGCCACGATCCAGTCAGGTTGGCGAGGCTGGAGCCGACGTCGAGCGTGATCGCGTAGGGCTTGCGGCCGCTCACCAGGCCTCGCCCTCCCCGTCGTCGCCGTCGTCGAGCAGGCCGTACTCGCGGATGTTGCGGTCGGCGATCGCCTGCAAGCGCTCGACGATCTCGGGATGGCCGTGCTCACCGAACAGGTGCGCGTAGCGGCGCTGCAGCTTCAGGTAGTCCTCGACCGGGGTGCGGCGGCGGATCTTCGAGACCTCGCGGATCTCGCCGTCGACCGCCTCGTAGACCGGGAAGAGCCCGGTCTCGGTGACCAGCCGCGCCAGCTTGATCGTGTCCTTCGCCTCCGAGCCCCAGCCGAGCGGGCAGGGGACGAAGACGTGGATGTAGCGGGGGCCGCGCATCCCCATCGCCGCCTCGACCTTGCGCTCGAGGTCGTGCGGCTCGGCGACCGTGCCGGTGGCGACGTAGGGGATGCCGTGGGCGAGCGCGATCCGCGGCACGTCCTTGCCCTGGCCGAAGGCGTTGCCGGGCTGCTTGCCGATCGGCTTGGTGTTGGCGGTGCGGGCGGCCGGCGGGGTGGCGCCGGAGCGCTGCACGCCGGTGTTCATGTAGGCCTCGTTGTCGTAGCAGACGTAGAGCACGTCGTCGCCGCGCTCGAACATCCCCGAGAGGCAGCCGAAGCCGATGTCGACCGTGCCGCCGTCGCCGCCCTGGCCGATCACGCGCACGTCCTCGCGGCCCTTGGCGCGCATCGCCGCGGCGACCCCGCTGGCGACCGCGGGCGCGTTGCCGAACAGCGAGTGGATCCAGGGCAGCTGCCAGGAGGACTCCGGGAACGGGGTCGAGAAGACCTCGAGGCAGCCGGTCGCGTTGGCGGCGATCAGCTTGCCCTCGCTGGCCCGCATCGCCGCGTCGAGCACGTAGCGGGCGCCGAGCGCCTCGCCGCAGCCGCGGCAGGCGCGGTGGCCGCAGGTGAGCGCGTTGGAGCGGTCGGTGCGGGCCTGCACCGAGCGCTGCTCGGGGTCGAGCAGGCGGTTGCCGACT
>Ga0210122_1000118_pt1 | contig 23224 bp, 31 predicted proteins | sample Muzzi_CordB_D2_FD_185530 | JGI IMG/M metagenome (GOLD analysis project Ga0210122, IMG submission 185530) | Wetland microbial communities from San Francisco Bay, California, USA, that impact long-term carbon sequestration - Muzzi_CordB_D2 (SPAdes) | ecosystem: Environmental > Aquatic > Marine >... | reverse complement strand
AACAGGCTGTTGAAAAAGTTTCAGGCGAGTACAAGACAAGGCGCAAAGCGGCGAAAAAGCGCAGTGTACACGCCAGTACATGAGCATTTTGAGCCGATTTGTAACGCCGTATGGTGCCGCATGAGGGTTTTTCAACAGCCTGTTAGGAACGATCTCGTCCTGGAAGCTGACTGGCGTTTCCAATTCAAGGCGCATGAGTCGAAAATCTATTGTTCTTATCGAAAATTATGTGAAATGTAGCAGTTGTATCGAAAAATATTCATTTCAATCGAAATACTTAATATATTTTAAATAAATATCGAAATTTGTATATTTTGACGCCGCGACCTGCCCTGGCTTTAAGCCTGGTTCAGATATCCACGACCAGATCCGGCCTGAAATCAGGGTTCAGGGCATCTGGCGCATAGCCACGCGGATTGCAAACCACCCGGGTGCCGTAGATCTCATAGTCGTAGGACTCATGCATGTGGCCGTGGATCCAGAGGGGTGCCCGATTACCGTCCATGAGATCCTCCAGGTTGCTGGCGAAGGCCAGGGTCAGCAGGTCATTGGCATACCGTGGGTGCACCGATTGTGACGAGGGGGCGTGATGGGTGACCACCACCGTCTTGCCGTCGAAGGGTTCCGCCAGCATGGTCCCCAGCCAGTCCCGGCTGGCCGTATGCAGCCGGATGGCGTCCTCGGGCGTGAAACGCTGGCCGTTACTCTGAATGATGGAGAAATCCGTCATCTGCTGCCGCGCCTGCTGCATGGCGAAGAACCTGTCTGCCTCACCGAACAGGGCAAAGTCAGTCCAGAGGATGCTACCCAGAAACCGTACACCGTCGATGACGACCTGGTCGTCATTCAGCACGTGGATGTGTTCCGGCGACTGGCCTTTCAGCTCCTCGATCAACGTGATGTCATGGTGATAGAACTCGTGGTTGCCCGGCACGTAGATTACGGGTCTGCCCGGGAAACGAGTCTCTGCCCAGCGCAGGCCTTCCATACCCACACCGATATCGCCCGCCAGTACTACGACGTCAGCATTGGTTGCCGGCGGTGCGAAGTCCTCGAACTCGATATGCAGGTCATTGAGGATGTAGAGTTTCATGGTGTAACCATACACCCTGAAGATTCATCAATACGCCTGGTGGTTGGTCTGATTATTGTGGATTAGCCCTGCACGAACATTATATTGCGGTGGAGAATAGGTATAACAGTCCGGGACAGAGGGTAGTGACCTACTGTGAAAAGACAGTTTCAGGCTCACAGAATCGTTGCTGTCAATTGCATGAGGAACTGCTGGAATAAGTGGTGGCCAGGGACAGAATCGAACTGCCGACACGGGGATTTTCAGGGCCCAATGGCGTTTTCTGGCCCTCTTATTTTCAACAACTTACGCACACAGGCCCCGCGCCAAGTTGCCACCAGTGGACAGGAGTGGACACAAGATGACAGGAATCGGTCACGATATGGTCACGCTAGAACATGTGTACATAATTCGAAATTCTTACCTGAAAAAGATTCTTTAGATGGTCATGGCCTCGTTCCTGAACGAAACCTTCCCTATACGATTTTTAACCAAGAAACAACGCTAATCCAACCACTCGGGAAGCAACAAAGCGGGATCTACCATGCGCCACTTATTGTTCTTTACTCTGCAATGCGCGACCATACCGGCTGGTGCGGCCAGGATAACTTATACAGATCACCCGATCCTGTCTGCCTATGACGGCTCAATGAGATTGTATAGCGTCACAGATCAACAACGTACTCACTCACGCTACTCAAGAATCCCCAATGGCGACATCCTCCTCCCAATCGTTGCGGATCAGCACGAATAAGCAAGCGGCCAGGCTCACACCCGCGCAGAAAAAGTTCAACACTCTGATCGGCAGGATCAACCGCCAGCGCAAGCGGCTCGCGGAATGGCAGGAACTCATGCCAATTTACCAGGAAGAGGTCCTGAAAACCTTCCAGCCGCTGCGCGACAGCTATGCCGGTTTCCAGGCGCAGATGGTTGAACTGCTCGACAGCCTCTACACCAATAATCGATTTTCGCGGCCGCAAAAGCAAAAAGTCAGCCATATCATCTCGGATATCTGTGTTGAGCTGATTAACGATCATGGACGGGACGACCTGAAACCCGTCGCGAACCGCCACAGCGATATCGACTTCGATGACCAGCAGGAACAGATGAAGGCCATGAGCGGGGACGTACTCCGCGCAATGCTGGAATCGGAGTTTGGCATTGATCCTGGTGATATTGAGCTGGACATGGATGACCCGTATGGCACGGCGGAGAAACTGGGAAGTATTCTGGAAGAACAGCAGCGCAAAGCGGAAAATCAGCGCCCCAGGCGCAAGAAAACCGCTCGCCAACTGGCCAGGGAGCAACGTGAAAAAGAGGAAGAGAGCAAAATCAGCCAGTCGATTCGGGCGGTCTACCGGCAACTGGTCGGCGCATTACATCCAGACAGGGAAACAGATCCCGAGGAGCACCAGCGCAAAACCGATTTAATGCAAAAAGTTACCGTCGCCTATAAAAACAGGAACTTGCTGCAATTGCTGGAACTGCAGCTCACAGTGGAGCAAATCGACCAGAACGCAATCGATTCGATCAACGAAGAACGCCTCAACTATTTCAACAAAATCCTGCAACGCCAGTCGCTGGAACTGAAACAGGAAATAGAGGAAGTCGAGCTGCACATGAAGGCTGCCGGTGGACTCGACCCATATGAATCAATCACGCCTAAAAAACTTATATCAGCTCTGAGAAAGGAAAAAAAACACCTGGAACTTGCGATTTTTGGAATCCAGAGAGATCTCAGGCTTTTCAAGGATATTCGCAATGTCAAGCACTGGCTGAAATCCTACGAACTGCCCGTCGAACTGCCCGACGAACTCTTCTTCCGATTGTTTGAGGACGACCTGCGCTAAGAGGTACTCACGCAGTTCACGCCTTAACGATGTTTCACAAAACAGAATCAGCTTCGACAATCAGTCGTCATTGTCAGATTTCCCCCGGCAATCAGAATTCACATTCAAATTCAATTTCGAGCCACGTGCAGTAAGCGGCATGCTTGCCAGCTACACTTATTAGTTACCGCTATATTCACCCTCTGAAAAGAAGAATCTTTTATGTGCAACCCGCTGCACTCGACTTCAAGCTGCTCGAGTCTGTTCTCCAGTTCCTCCTGCACCGTCATGTCTGTCGTTACCCTGTCATTCGCCACATCGCACTGACTGGCAGTGCCATGTAGTTCTCACCAAATGCGACAGACTGCTCCCCCGTGTACAGTACGATTCCCCGTACGAACTGCCTGCGTGTATCCTCCGGCAGTGCATCGAACCCGGAGAAGTCTTTTCGCACCACTGTTGCAGATGCTTTCACCTCCAGGCCCACCAGGCGACCTGCTGCGTCTTCAAGCAGAATATCCGCTTCCCTGCCTGTAGTGGTCCGATAATGATGCAGGTTCACCCGACTATCCGACCATCCGGTCTGTTTGCGCAGTTCATTGACAACAAAATTTTCAAACAAATGGCCAAAAAGCAAGGGATCTCGATCGAGGCTCTGGCGAGTAACGCCTGCCAGGTGGGCTGTTAGTCCGGAATCGATCAGATGAATCTTGGGTGACTTGATCAACCGCTTGCCAAGATTCGACGACCAGGCTGGCAGTGGCTGGAACAGAAAAGTGGCATGCAAAAGGCTCAGGTAGCGCTTGAGGGTACTGTTGGGTATACCGGAACTGCGTGACAGTTCCGACATATTCAACAAGCTGCCGACGCGGGCAGCCAGCAGGGATAACAGGCGCGGCATGTCCGTTAGCCCCTCGATATTCGCCAGATCGCGCACATCGCGCTGCAGTAACGCAGTAATATAGGCGGCAAACCAGGCATCACGACGTTTTCCCGCAGGGCGCTTTATTACCTCCGGATATGCGCCCGCGAGGACGGCGCCTTTTAGATCAACTGCATCACCAGGTTGCAAGACTGGCAAGCTTTCAGCAAAAACCCCGTCAAGAAACCTTTCCCGCCGCCCGTGCAACTCTCCCTGAGAGAGCGGTAACAGGGTAATCAATTCCATACGACCAGCAAGCGACTCGGAAATTTGCGGCAGCAGCAGCACATTGGCTGATCCGGTCAGTAAAAAACGACCAGGGCGACGATCCCGATCCACCGACATTTTGATCGCGGGAAATAAGCCGGGGGCTTTCTGTACCTCATCAATGACCGCCCGATCTCCGAGCCCGGCAAGAAAACCATGGGCATCAGAACTTGCCGCAGCCAACTGCGTGGCATCATCCAGGCTGATGTAAGAAATGGAACGTGCCTGCGCAAAGTCCCGGGCCAGCGTACTCTTACCTGTCTGACGGGCACCGTTTAACAACACCACTGGCGTATCAGCTATTGCGGCTTGCAGTTCTGACTCGATATTTCGCTTATACATGGTGGATAATTCACCATTGAATGGTTATTTATACACCACACAGACTATCTCATCCCTGAGTTCTCTTGCAATAACAAAGCAGCCATCAACCCACTATGCACACAGAAAAATTGTCACGATACAGTCACGCATGACGTCTAGCGCGCTGGCAGACATCACATATTGTGATTTGCAAGATACTGATTATATTTATTTAATAGCGTACAGCCATACTGAGAGGCCAAGCAGGGCTGGGGACTTTTTACCGGTCACGGGGACTTTAATCCCCTGCCCGGTCTGCGCAAAAGAAAACCTGATTAGCGATGAAGACCAGCCGTGCATACAGCTCACGCAGCGTTGCGGAGGCATCAGCAAAACGGTGACGAACGATTTCAGCGAGGTCTCCATAGCTCGCATAGCGCGCCATCATTTCATCGAGCGCCAGCAGGGTGAGCGCCGAGACCATCATCTTGCGCTGCCGACCTGCCTGGGTATGAACACGATCAAAGCGCTCGATCAACAGTACGTCTTTATGCAGGGAGCGGGTGAGCGACACGCGCGCAACATCCAGTCCTGCCAGAGCCGCCAGGCGCATGGCGATGAACCGAGCAGCCGCGCGAGCCTGACAGGTCGCGCGGCTGCTCAACCCGGGTCTTCAACCTTCGCGCTTTTCACGCTTGTGAGTCCCGGCCTGCATTCAACCCATGCAACGAATGTCCTCGTGGCGTTCTCGCGAGGAATAGCCGCTCGATCATCGGCGAGGTCAGCTTCGAACGCGATACTTAAATCTACGTTATCCCAATCAGGGAATTCCCGCTTCAATGCAGTGCATCTCCACTGCTGCACTGCGAGTGATCCGGGCAGTCGCTCGGTCTTGAATGACGGTCTACACTATACATCCGGTAGTAAGCCGCAATTATGTTCCTGCACTGTATCGGCAGCTGTCCGTTCCGCGCATGCCTCATACCCTGGGAAAAAAATTCTTCTGCTTCCTGAATTATTCGGTCACAGGCTTTTCTGGCCAGTTCGACATTGCCGGTGCGGGTCGCAATGATGCAATGATTCCAACAAAGCAGGCGCCACGGGCGATTTCTGTCCTGCTTGTGAATATCAGATTTCAGGTAGGCATCGGTAACATACAGGATGCGCAGGCTGATCTCGTACGTGCTTTCGAGATCCTCCTGGCGGGAGGATTGATTGGCGAACATGGCGATACCGTTGACAACCAGGCTCAGCTCCCGGATCTCACCTTTCCTTTGGGCGATCCAGTCAGCGGATGAAACCGCCAGCATCAGTATACGGTGGCGGTTTTCGTCATTATCCCCGAGTCTGAAGTACGGACGGTCCTGCAACGGCAGGATCTGCTCGCCTTCCTGGTCGGCAGGCTGCGGCTGACAGATCGCACGCATGACCGCTCTCCTCCATCAGCAGTGTCCGTATGAACCGGTTAGTGGTGGTTTCGGCACCCGCCATAATCTCCAGGAAACGGGCAGTTCGGGGTACAGCGGTCAGCTGTTTCGAAAACACCCTCCATGTAGTCGCCAGATTGCAGTACATAAACGATGAACATTTCCACGATGTACAGCCCGGCCTATTTTGTAATGAGAATCATATTCATTAACAAAGAGGGTACCGTCTAGCGTATGCCACGAAAGCAGGGAAACACACCAGCAGGCGCAATCAGCAATACTCGGAGAAGCAGATCCCGGGTATGGGACCAGTACCCATCCCAGCCACGCGCTCGGTGGCTCAACCCCATAACTATAAATTTTATATATGCAAGATAAAAACTACTAAATTAGCATTGCCGCGTATTACAGTTCATACTCCCTTGCCCACTATGATTCTTACTTACTGATTGGCTTGAGATTACTGGTTAGCTTGAGAACAGTCGAGGAGACATCTACATGCTCAGTACCAACCCCTTCTACGAACTTTCAACGTTCATTTCCCCTGCCGTAATGCAGGGCTACATCATTCTCATGGTCGTGCTGGTGATTGGCGGAACTATTCTGGACATGCTGCATAAGCACAGTGCCCGGTACTTTTTCGAAAATGCAAAAAGAGCTCAGAAAGATGCGAAGCGCACCCTGAGCGGCGGCGAAAAGGCATCGCTTGCGGTGCAGACCGTCGTTAACGAGGTACTCACATCTTCGGAGTTCAAAAGGATCCGCCGCCGTATATCACATCTGTGCACCATGTACGGTTTCGTCATTTTTGTTGCCAGCACCGCGGTCCTGATTTTCGGTTACGCAACGGAACCCGCTGCGGGCATCTGGCCGGTTCTCTGGCACCTGGGTGCGCTCTTGCTGTGTTTCGGCGGATACTGGTTCTGGTTTTTCATCCGCGTCGATGTCTCTGCCGAAGGTGTCAAGTGGTACAACTTCAACGGGCGCGGCGACATCTTCATCGTCGGCCTGATCACCATGCCCACTTTCGCCCTGCTGTGGTCGGCTACCCTGGGCAGCGGTTCACTGAACATGCTGTTCTTCGTACTGTTCATCGCGTGCAGCACTGTACTGTTCGGCTCTGTCTACTGGTCCAAGTTCGCACACATGTTCTTCAAACCTGCTGCGGCTTACCAGAAGAAATGCATCATGGCGGATGGTTCCAGAGAGGGTCTGCCCGCTGATTACGACCTGACGGATCCTGCCGTACATGCAAAGTTTCCGGACGTGCCGGAATATATGGGCAAGAATCCACCCAACATGGGACCCGGTTACAGCGCCGAACGCCCCAGTCACTACTGATTAGCTTTCAAAAGTAAGGAGTATTCAGAATGCCAACTTTTGTATATATGACTCGTTGTGACGGGTGTGGTCAATGTGTCGATATCTGCCCGTCAGATATCATGCATATCGACAAGGTAACCCGTCGCGCCTACAACATCGAACCCAACATGTGCTGGGAATGCTACTCCTGCGTCAAGGCCTGCCCGCATAATGCGATCGACTGTCGCGGATACGCAGACTTCGCGCCGCTGGGCCACTCGGTACGCGTGAAGCGCGATGAGGAGAAAGGTGTCATCGCCTGGCGCATCAAGTTCCGCAACGGCAAGAAGGACATGGAACTGCTTGCGCCGATCACCACCAAGCCCTGGGGTACCGCTATTCCCCAACTCAGTGACGTACCGGCGCCCAGCCAGGAGCAGCGCAACAGCCAGCTCCTGTTCAACGAACCCAAGTACATCCGTATGGACGATGGTGACATCCACACCCTCAAGTCCAATGGTCTGAAAATGGTAGAAGGCGTGGAGGGTTACTCGTAATGGGATACAAAACTATCGTCGAAGACAATATCGATATCCTGGTCGCCGGTGCCGGCCTGGGTGGTACCGGTGCCGCTTTCGAGGCGCGCTACTGGGGCCAGGACAAGAAGATTGTCATTGCAGAGAAAGCGAACATCGACCGTTCCGGCGCTGTGGCGCAGGGCCTGTATGCGATCAACTGCTACATGGGCACCCGTTTCGGTGAAAACAACCCGGAAGACCACGTGAAATATGCGCGTATCGACCTGATGGGCATGGTGCGTGAAGACCTGCTGTTCGACATGGCGCGCCACGTCGACTCGGCGGTGCACCAGTTCGAGGAATGGGGTATGCCGATCATGCGCAATCCGAAGACCGGTGCCTATCTGCGCGAAGGCCGTTGGCAGATCATGATCCACGGCGAGTCCTACAAGCCGCTCGTGGCCGGTGCCGCGAAGAAGTCGGCTGACAAGGTATTCAACCGTATCTGCGTGACCCACCTGCTGATGGATGAAAGCAAACCAAACCGTGTTGCCGGCGCCGTCGGTTTCAACGTGCGTACCGGTAACTACCACGTTTTCAAGTCCAAAACCGTCATCGTCGGTGCCGGCGGTGCATCCAACATCTACAAGCCGCGCTCGGTTGGTGAAGGTGCCGGTCGTGTCTGGTATGCACCGTGGTCATCGGGCTCGGCCTACGGCCTGCTGATCGGCGCCGGTGCCAAGATGACGCAGATGGAGAACCGCATCGTACTGGCCCGCTTCAAGGACGGTTACGGCCCGGTGGGTGCCTACTTCCTGCATCTCAAGACCTACACCCAGAATGCCTATGGCGAAGAGTACGAGTCCAAGTGGTTTCCCGCCCTGGAGGAAATGGTCGGCAAACGATATCTGGATATCGAAGCATCGCACCTGACGCACCGTCCGATTCCGACCTGTCTGCGTAACCACGCGCTGATCAGTGAGGTCAACGCCGGTCGCGGGCCGATCCACATGGTGACCATGGAAGCCTTCCAGGACCCGCATCTCGAAGAGATCGGCTGGCACAACTTCCTGGGCATGACCGTCGGCCAGGCCGTGCTGTGGGCCGCTACCGACGTGGATCCGAAGTACGAGAACCCGGAGCTGACCACCTCCGAGCCGTATGTGATGGGTTCTCATGCGACCGGTTGCGGCGCCTGGTGTTCCGGTCCGGAGGATTTGTCTCCGCCGGAGTACTTCTGGGGCTATAACCGTATGACCACCGTCGAAGGCCTGTTCGGTGCCGGTGATGCCGTCGGCGGCACGCCGCACGCATTCTCTTCCGGCTCCTTTACCGAAGGCCGCCTGGCAGCGAAAGCCGCCTGCAGGTACATCGATGACGGCAAGGGTGAGGGGATTGTTGTTTCACAGGAGCAGATCGAGCGTCGCAAGAAGGAGATCTACAAGCCGATGGAGCATTACCGGATCTATCGCAACGAGATCACCGCGGGCTCCGTCAACCCGAACTACATCAACCCGCGTCAGGCGCTGGATCGCCTGCAGAAGTTGATGGACGAGTACGCCGGTGGTGTGACTGTCAGCTACATGACCAACGACAAGCTGCTTAACATCGGTCTGAAGAAAATGAAGATCCTGGAAGAAGATCTTGAGAAGATCGCTGCGGAAAACATCCATGAACTGCTGCGTGCCTGGGAGGTAAAGCATCGTCACCTCACTTCCGAGGCTGTCTTCCAGCACACACTGTTCCGCAAGGAGACCCGCTGGCCGGGTTACTATTACCGTGGTGACCACATGATGGTGGATGATGATAACTGGCATGTACTTACAGTTTCCCGTCGTGATCCGGAAACCGGTGAGTACACGATGGAGAAAGCGCCTTGTTATCACCTCGTTGAGGAAGAGTAGCTACTACAAGCTCGACAGGAATGTGAACGAGGGATCTCTGCAAGCGCGCAGGGATCCCTCGCTCTCTTGGCAGGGGCCTGAAAGATCAACACATGTTGATCTTTTTTTTCGGGATGTACCCATATTATGACGTGCAGGGCAGATGAACATGACGACAGAAGCCGCAGGACAGAGTGAAGAGTTCAGGAACATTATCAACGACAGCGACGATGAGATTCTCGCAGTCGCGCATCCGCTGTGGGATGAACTGATCAAATACTCCAACGAGGGCAAGTACGGACCGTTCATCAGGCATTTCTCGCGCGACCTGTTGCGCGGCCTGAACGAGGTCGAGGTGGGCAAGCAGTTCGCCAATAGCGAGCTGACGCGCAACCTGGACCCGAATTACGACTACCTGGGACTGATCCGCCGGGGTCAGCATGTCACCTGTCTGTACCGGGTCAGGAGTACAAAGAAGGAAGGTGAATGGCTGGGCCGTATGGTGCTCGGTTACGAGCAGGGAGAAATCAGGATCTTCGCGGCATCGATATTTTAGCCAGTCGCTGGAACCCCGATCACTGCATCCGGAAAATTCGATACCACCATGACAGAGATCATCAAAGATGTTATCACCGACGGCAAGTACGTCGAGCTGAAGTACCAGGTCATCGACGTGAAGACCGATAGTGTGCTTACCGAGGTGGAGTTTCCGCTCGGCTATGTCCACGGTGTCAACGAGGTGCTTGCTCCCGCGGTCATGCGGGAACTTGAAGGCAGGGCGGCAGGCGATACGATCGAAGTGCCGATCGACTGCAACCAGATCTACGGCCCCAGGGATGACTCCCTGGTCATCAACGAAAACATCCATAACGTGCCGGAGGAATACCGCGAGGTCGGCACGGCCATCCTGATGGAGAACGACCACGGACAGACCAGGACTTTCCTGGTGACGCGTATAGCCGGCGACCTTATCACCATCGATGGCAACAATCCCCTGTGCGGCCGGGAAGTGGTATTCAAGCTCGATATACTGACAGTTCGCGATGCGACCGAGGAAGAGATAGCGGCTGGCGGCAAGGTTGAAGAAGGACCGGATCTCCCCGGGGGTAACCGGATCCCGATCTGATGCCTGCCACGGTGGCGGGGACCCCCTGAAATGTGCGGCCGCGCGCCCGCCTACCGGGTCGCGCGGCGCCAGTGGTCAGGGGCGCTTCGGGGTGGTGTAGGTGGCCTCTTTCTGGAATGACTCCCAGATGGTGTCGTAGCCTACGTAACCCTTTTCATTCGCCGCTTTCTGACGGGTGGTCAGAAAGCGGGTTTTGCCCTCCGGTATCTGCGGCCTGGTCTTGGGTGCATCACTCATAATCTACCTCTGTTAATCAGCAAAAAACGGGAGGTTCGAAGAACATCGACGCCAGTCCCTCCCGACACACTGGCAATCCAGTCGGCAATCTGCGCCGTCAGGAGCACTTCCGGAACCCGGTATTATACCTGATTTTCCCGGATTCCGGCCAGTTTCCGGAGCCAGGATGAGCGGAATACTCAACCTGCAGCAGGTCGGGACTTCAGTCCATATCATCAAACAGATCGCCCGCCAGGGCGATTGATATATAGGGTGCGTAGGTCAGTACGGCACCTTGCAGGAGTCCGAGACCGTCAAAGACGTCCGACAGCTGACCGAGCAACGCTTCGTTACGGGGGTCGCCAGCAAGCGCCTCCAGTACATCGATGAGCGGTGCGATGTCCTCCTCTGCGAGATACTGTTTCAGCATCTTGATGGAGGTCTCGACCCTGTGGAGATCGACAAGCGGGGACGGACTACTCATCACCTGGCCTGTGCATATTCTTCGCCGGGCTTGCAGGGCTAGTTGGGCTTCTCACTCGCCTGATCATCCTGCTGGCCGGACATCTCGATCATTTCGGAAACTTCAAGTGTGCCGTTTATTTCGAGAAACGGACATGACCGGGCAGCCGCCAGGGCCTCTTCCAGTGAATCCATCCGCATGATACTGAGACCCGACATTGCGCTCGTGCTGCCCGGAGTGACAGTTCCGTCCGGTTGTACGACGTGCGTATCCCTGAAAGGAATTGCCGGGCTGATGACGGCGTTACCCAGTGAATCCAGCCACTGCTGGTAACGCTGGAAATGATTCTGACCCTCTTCAGGGTTGTCAGGAAGTTCTCCTCCAAGGTAGACGAAGATGAATTGCGGCATGGCAGCCGGCCTCCATGAGGTTTCAGGTGTATAGTAATACCTGGATTCTAAAGGATGTTGCCTGCCGGTGCAGGTATAGAACCTATCTCATCCAGTACCTGAATGTCCTGCCGCGAGACGCAGCCGCGCTTCGACGCAAATCGCCGACATCAGATCATCGTCAGCGACCGCTGGATACAGGGGAAAAAACCGTTCGACCTCCAGTGCGTTCTGGCGGGCATAGCCTTCCAGCCGCAGCCGATCATCGTGTTTCAAGCCATGCAGCATCAGCAGCCGGGGTGCCTGGCGCTCGATGTAACGCTGACAAAGGCGGCGGTCTTCCTCACTCTCCCAGTCCTCACGCACCAGGCATGATGGTAAGGTCCCGGTCTGGCCTGCGCGCCGCCTGATCCACCTTGCCCTGGGACGCCTGCCGGCACGTTCATTTACCAGATGCTCCAGTCGATAATTCACGGGAGGCACGTAATGTCGCTCTTCCTCGGGTATCCTGGCGACTTCCATGATGGCAGCGGGTGTCGCCGTCCATTCCGGGCGCTGCGGAAATGATGGCATCTCCTCCGCATGCAGGCAGGAATAGATCAATGCCAGTGGTTGCTTGTCCGCCTCATCCAGTAACCAGTATTCATGCATGTCAGCAGGCGGCAGGGGTACGCTGACCTCTTCAAGGTATGCCGCGAGTTCCTGGACCTGATCTTCAACTGCATCTATTGCCAGGTAGTGAGGCAACGGCATGCGCTTGATGCCTGATGGCCTGATGATTGCTACACGTGCATAGTTATGTTTCTTCACTGCCTGCTGCTGATCGGCAACCGGACCCCTTCCCAAAGAGACCCTGTATTGCAGATCCCAGTTGTTGCCATCGAGAGTGAGTGCACGAGCCTGGTCGGTCTCCACGACCTGTACTTGCCCCGTGAAAGGAGACAACAGTCTTTTTGAATAGGCCTGGATCATGTTACCTGGAGTGATAAAGCAGACCGGGTTTTCAAAACCTACCGATCTGCGCCGATAGTATCAGCCAAACAGTTTATTCAGGGTTTTGTATACAAATTCATTGGTGCAGGAGTTTTCACCACAATGAATCAGCACATCGTCATCCACGCGGAAAGTCAGATACGGTCTGACCTCAAAACCGTCAGATTCGATTGCTGCCATATCATCGATGATATTGGCTATGCTGAAGGTGATTTTTGCGACATTTTCCTCTAACTGTTCTCCTTCCATGCCTGCTTCCAGGAGCTTGATCTTGATCTGTTGGGCGATCTCATCAATGAGTATCGCCTGGCATTTGTCGAATTGTTCGGTATCGAATTTTAATTCCATGCTGTACTCCCCACGGGTTCAACCTTGACGTGCAAGGGCTAACGAATTCCTGGTGTCAAGTATACTGTCCCCGGAGCACCGGCAGAGGTCGGTGGGGTCTGCAGCTACCCGTCTGATGATACCGGCGATTGCAGCAGGAAGCACGACGCGCACCTTCCCGGCCTTCAACAATCGGCGAAATCGAGCTTCACTGATTCTGGAATTTTTAAAGTACCTGTTATTGCTTTTTATACAGGGAAGCGAACTGGTATTCAGGCGCAGGAAAACTCAACGCACCCTTCCACACAAGCAACAACTTGACAAGTACGACCGACCGGTCGTATTGTAACAGCCATGGCACGACCACGACTCAGTGAAACCACCCGGCAGCGTCTTCTGGATGAAGGGGTCGCCGCGTTCCTGCAACAGGGCTATCACGGCACCGGTCTCAAGGAGGTGCTGGACCGAGTCAACGTGCCCAAGGGCTCTTTCTACAACTACTTCGAGAGCAAGGAAACCTTCGCCGCCGCGGCCATTCGCCATTACGCTGAGTGTTTTGCTGACAAGATGCAGCAGGCGCTGGCCGGTGCACCGGATCCCATGACCGGGCTGCACCGGTTCTTCGAATTGCTTATGGCCGATTTTAAGGCGGCCGGGTACGTGGGCGGTTGCCTGATCGCCAATCTCGGCGGTGAACTCGAGGGCAGTGATATCTGCCGCGGGACCCTGGCCAGCGCCTTTCGCGACTGGCGGGACAGCGTTGCCGACACACTGCGGCAGGGTCAGCGGCTCGGGCTGGTTCGCACCGATATTGAGGCGGGTGACCTGGCCGACCTGTTGACCGAGGCATGGGAAGGTGCGGTGATTCGGATGAAGATCGAGCGTTCACTGGAACCCCTGCGCCGTGTTCTGGAGCGACTGCTCGACGATTATTTCAGGCCCAGGTAAGTTTTTTTTGGCCTGAATACAAGACGACCGGTCGTTTTGTTTATGTAGCCAATGAACGTTGAAAGGAGAGCAAGCCATGTCTGATCAAATCCAAACCACCATCGTCACCGGCTCATCCAGCGGCATCGGCCTGGACATCGCAAAAACGTTTCTTAACCAGGGCGGCAACGTGGTCCTGAATGGCCGCAATCCCGAAAAGCTGGCTGCTGCGGCTTCGGAACTCGGCGCTGCGAACCGGGTGGCGTTCGTCGCGGGGGACATCGGTGAGTGTGCGACCGGCGCAGCCCTGGTGTGCACTGCGATCGAACACTTCGGGCGTGTGGACGTACTGGTCAACAACGCCGGGACCTTTGCGCCCAGGCCGTTCGTCGAGGTCACTGAAGACGAACTGGACGGTTACCTGAACGGTAACTTGCGCGGCACCTACCTGACCACCCAGTCGGTGGTGCGGCAGATGCAACAGCAGGGGAAAGGAGGCGCCATCGTCAATATCGGCACGGTGCTCATCGACCACGCCATCGGCAGCTTTCCCGCCTCGGCTCCGCTGGTGAGCAAGGGTGGTATTCATGCACTGACCCACAGCCTTGCCGCCGAACTTGCGCCGGACGGTATCCGCGTGAATATGGTCGCACCCGGCGTCGTGCGCACCCCACTGCACGCCCATGTCGATGTCGATGCCTTCGGCGACATCGCGCTGCTGAACCGCGTGGGTGAGGTGAGCGAGATTGCCGAAGCTGTGTTGTATCTCACCGGTGCCGGTTTCGTCACCGGTCACATCCTGCCCGTCGACGGCGGCTTCATCACCGGCCGCGCCTGAGCGGCTTCGCACTGCGAGGATAACGTACATGCCTTACGTCAACATCAAGATTACCCGCGAAGGCGGAACAACACCGGCGCAGAAAGCCGAGCTGATCAAAGGTGTCACCGACCTGCTGGTCGACGTACTCGACAAATCACCGGCCACGACCTTCGTGGTCATCAACGAAGTCGACATGGAGGACTGGGGTGTCGGCGGACTGCCGGTGGAAGAGTACCGGAAGCGTGCAAAGTGAAGAGGGGATTCGACCATGAAGAGCGCCTGCACACCCACACCATGGATGCATGCCTGCGTTCAGTGTCCGTGACCACGCCTGACAGGAGTAACCGACATGCAAGATACTGAACTGTTTCACCCCGGGGAGCTGGCGGTGCAGACACGTGCCGGTGTCAGGGAGGCCGCACGGAAAACCGGCGGCGTCATCCGTGACCGCATGGTTCCCGGCATGCACGCCTTTATCGAACGCCAGATCATGCTGTTGTGCGCCAGCCTGGACAGGGAGGGAAATGTATGGGCCTCCCTTGTCCAGGGCGAGCCCGGATTTGTCCGTGTTGTCGATGAACGCACGCTGGACATCGCGCGCGACCCCTCACGGCTGGATGCGGAGGATCCACTGTGGCGCAATGTCAGCGCTGACAACCGTATCGGCCTGCTGTTCATCGAGTTCGAATCGCGCAAACGCTTACGCATCAATGGAACGGTCTCGCGGACCCAACCTGACAGACTCACCGTGACGGTTCAGACCTGCTACCCGAACTGCCCGAAATACATACAGCAACGGCAGGCAACCGGGACCTGGCTTGAAAACGGGCGGCAGGCCACCCGGGAAGGTCATGAGCTGAGCGGGAAACTGGCGCACACGATCAGCACTACGGATACGCTTTTCGTCGCCTCCGCGCACCCGGATGCCGGGGCGGATGTCTCGCACCGCGGCGGCCATCCCGGCTTCGTGCAGGTTATCGACGACACCACGTTACGCGTTCCCGACTATGCGGGTAACCGGCATCTGGCGCACCATGGCACCCAAGAAGTATTGCGAGCCACGGGAGATGGCGTCGGGTTCGAACTCGCCCCATCCGGGGCAGCCCTGAGTGTGTCCGCGCTATTAGCCAGCCTGGCCCATGAGGGCGCCCTGCTCCTGGCTTCCCCGCAGGCGGAACAACTCAGGCACTGCGGCAATCCGGATTGCGTCCTGATTTTTGTCGACACTTCACGCAGCCACAGGCGGCGCTGGTGCTGCATGGATACCTGCGGCAACCGGGCGAAGGTGGCAAAACATTACCGAAGCCGTCTGTCCCGCTGACCGGATCGCTCGCTTGAACAGCCGGCGTGGAAACGGTCGCGGGCCGCGGGAGGAGATCCTGCAGTTCCGGGTGCGTATCAACAGCTGCGCTGATAAGACTCCTGCCAGCGTATCGTTGAATGACCAAACCATTGGCGCAAGCCGGTAGAGAGCGCAATGTCCTTGAGCCAGAAGGTGATGTTCGCCTCCTGCTTTGAAACGCCGCGCGGCCAGAGACGGTCCACGAGGATACGGCAGCCGTCACCGACTTCGGGCTTGTCATAGACGCGTTTCAGCCGGATGTGCATACCCCGCACCTGTTCACTCCCGCGCGGATTGATCCGCGGCATCGATCATTCGGGCGGCCATCGCCTTTGCCCGGCGCGCGGTCGACGGATCGCCGTTCACCTGCGCGACCGCGGTCGCCCCTTCGTGCAGCAGGTTGATTTCCTCACCGATCCGTGCCGGCTCATCGAGCCCTGCCGCGCGCGCCAGTTCCTCGAAGTAGGCGATCATCAGGCGTTTGTGCAGCATGACCACCTGAAACACAGGGCTGGTGCGCACATTGTATTCACTGGCGGCACTCATGAAGGGACAGCCATAGAACGAGTTCCCCCGAAACCAGTCCTCCAGCACATCGAAACTTGCCAGGAGTTTTTGCTTCGGCTCACCCGCCAATCGATCCACGGCGGCCCGCAGCCTCTCGCGATATTGCGCATCGATGCGCTGCAGCACGGCCACGATGAGATCCTCCTTGGTCCGGAAGTGCCGGTACAGCGTGGTCTTCGCGATGCCCGCCTCCGCGATGACGCGGTCGATCCCCGAGGCATGGTAGCCGCAGCGGTTGAACAGCTCGGTCGCGACTTCGATCAGGTGATCACGTTTCTGGGCGCGTTTCATTGGCCTTCCATTAAATACGTACAGGTACGTATTTATATTACATCATGACAATGCCGCATTCCACAAAATAACCAGATATTTTGTTTATTATAATTATATAGTTAACTAGATATTACCCAAGCAGTGAGATTTTCGTTGACAATCGATACAGATCTGTCTATTTTTAAATTAGGCGCTACGGTTCTGTAGCGTTTTATCAGGCCCACGGGCCGGCAAAGCAACTGATCGCCGGCCCGGACCTTTCACAGTTACCGAGGAGGACTGACATGAAACATGACATCGAAATCAACCACCCGGCCAACCGGGCATCCCGTACCAGTGCAACCATTCTGCTGGCTTCCCTGATCTGCGGTGCCATCGTCGGGCTTAATTCCGGGAACAATGCCCGGGCGGCCTCCACGCCGGACTGGGGGACGCAGTGGACGACGGATGGCCAGCTGAAGCTCCCGCAGGGCTATCACAGCTGGATCTTTCTGGGTTCGCCGCTGACCCCGCACGGGCTGAACGACGGCAAGGCCGGTTTCCCGGAGTTTCACAATGTGTATATCCAGCCCGAGGCTTACCAGACCTACCGCAGGACCGGGGAGTTCCCGGAAGGCACGATCCTGCTGAAGGAACTGCAGCTGACAAAACCCGGCACCTTCGCGGACGGTTCGCGGGTCGAGCCGTCCGGCCGCGGTTACTTCCCCGGCAAGGCGAACGGCATCGACATTTCAGTCAAGGACAGCAAACGCTTCAAGGACACCAATGGCTGGGGCTTCTTCAACTTCGGGCATCACGCTCCGCCTTACGCCCAAACCGCGGAGGTACAGTCGAAGGCAGCCTGCGCAGGCTGCCATGAGGCCAATGCAACCGACATGGTGTTCAGCGAGTTCTACACGCCTGTTCTCGATGCAAGGTAGCTGAAACCGCAATGATGGGTGCGCCCTGATCATCATGGGATCTTGCTCAATCGTCAACCAGGTATTTGACTGTGCAAACCGTGAAGCACATGGCAGGATCACCGGTCATCCGGCCGGTGATCCTGAACAGGAAACCGCTCCATGCGGTGACTCTGCTGTAAATATGCGATTAACCCCTACATAGGAGACAACTCGATGAACAGACTGAGCGCAACCAGGAACACTTCGACCGACAACACCTCGATGCCTTTGTCTGTTAGCGCGCTAGCAGTGCAGAACAGCGCCTACCGTGGCACTGGCGGTGTTAGCGCCGGGAACAAAGGACATGGCTTCCGTCCGGCCTTTCTTGATCAGCTGACGGGTATTGCCTTGCTGTCCTGTTTTGCGAACGGCTGTGCAGCGCCTGTGCATGTCCTCGATGGACTGCCGGATGATGATGCTTGAACGCGATCGGCTGGGAAGAGTCACGACCCTCAGAGAAGGTATCATCGCCGGTTTTTTGCGGGACGGCGTCTTTTACACCCGGGAACAGGCCGCCCTGGCGCTCTCCCATTGATGCCCCGTCAGTGATTATCGGGCAAACGGGGCATGAACCATGCCAGACCAACATGGTCTGGCAGAACTCTGTTCCACTTTCCTGAAGCAACCGTCATTCATCAGCGGCAAACACCGGGCAGCTTGCACAACAGTGTCGACAGCCTGTTGATTTCCGCTACGCTGAAATGCTGCGCGAAATGCTCTGAAATCGCCGCGCCGTACTCTTTCCACATGCGTTTCAGCAGATCATTTCCTGACGGGGTAATCTGGACCTGGGCACCCCGACCATCCACCTCACAGACATAACGCTCAATCAATCCTTCACGCTCCAGCCGGTCCAGCAGCCGCGACACATTGTATTTGCTCAGCAACACAGCCTCACCGATCTCGAACTGGCGCAACCCATCCGGCGCAGTCCGGTGCAGTTCCAGCAGCACATCGTACCAGCGCAGGGGCGGCAAACTTGCCCGCTTTAGATCGGCCTCCACGCGTTCCAGCAACAGCTGCTGGGCCCGCACCAGACGGGCCCATGCCTGTACAGTGATCTCATCCGGCAATGGGCTCATGCACTTAAGCCTACCCTATACTGGTTGCACTTGCAACCAGTATCCCAGCCTGTTATAGTTGCACATGCAACCAGTAGAGGTTGTTTGCAACCAATAGGAGAACTGACATGACGACATCCCGACTCATTCATCGTGACGATATCCATGCACATATCCAGGCCGGCACACCAATGCATCTGGTCGAGGCCCTGCCGGAAAAGTACTACCGGGACGGACATCTACCGGGGGCCATCCTGCTGCCCCATGACGAGGTCCGCGCACGCGCCGGGGCACTGCTCCCGGACACGGACGACTTTATTGTCGTGTATTGCGCCAATACCGCCTGTCAGAACTCGCGGATTGCGGCACAGACACTCGCCACGATGGGGTATACCAACGTCGCAGAATACGAGGAAGGTAAGCAGGACTGGATCGAGGCCGGATTGCCAATTGAATCGGGCCAGGTGGCTGCGTGACTTGTATTTGGGAGGCGCCTCTCGGGGCGCCCCCCGTTTAGAAAGTGTTACCGAAAGCCGTACCTGCCGCGCAGCATGAAGTAGTGGATAGCGGAACAATCATTGGATCGCCCGATCCTTAATGTGGAAAGTATCGTGCACAGCTCGTGCTTGCATAATGTCACGATATGGTCACGCAGCAATTCCATTGACTGGTAAAAATGTCCACCCTATATTCTTACCAGTAAGATTATCAACCAAGGCACATCATAATGACAGAGATCGCAACAACCAGGATGTCCTCTAAAGGTCAAGTTGTGATTCCCGAGGATATCCGCAAGCGCCTGGGGCTTGAAGCTGGCTCACAGTTTATCGTTGTTGCCGGCAAAGATGCCGTCATACTGAAAACGATCTCCCCACCGTCAATGGACGAATTTGATGAATTAATCCGGAAGGCCCGACAGCAAGCGCGTAAGGCCGGCATGAAACGTTCAGACATCAAGAAGGCCGTTGCCGAGGTGCGCGGCCGTCGATGAAGATCGTTCTGGATACGAATGTACTGATATCCGGTATTTACTTCAGCGGCCCACCCGGCAGAATTCTGGCGGCCTGGCGCTCCCGGAAACTCCGGCTTTGTGTGTCACTTGAAATACTTGAGGAATATCTCAACGTTGCCGAACGGCTCGCAAACCGCTATGCAGACGTTGAATACGAAGGAATCCTCGGTCTGATCGTTCAAAATGCGCAACTGGTTCAGGCTGCGGATTTACTGGAACCCGTAAGTGAGGATCCAGACGACGATAAGTTCCTGGCCTGCGCGCTGGCAAGCAATACCCGTATAATTGTCAGCGGCGATAGCGATTTGCTCAAGGCCTCCGGATACGCCGATATCCGGGTCTTAACGCCAAAGGGTTTTGTCTCCGAGTCCCTTGATCAACCCGACTAACTCAAAGCGACATACGATGCCCTTGTTCTTATCACTTAACCAACAGCACAAAACTTTACTGTCCCAATGGACTACGAACTGATTGTGTCCGCATTGCAAAAGGCTTCGGCCTTCGACCTCTATCGGCTGCAGTCAGCCATTGGGCATTTACTTGACGATCCTCTGCGCCTGAATGCAATCAAACGCCAGCTCAGGCCCGGTATGGAAATCACTTATTTTGAACCGCAGGAGAATCGCTTAATTCCGGCCCAGGTACTGGAAATACGCAGAACCCGGGCAGCCATCCAGGAACTGTCAACCGGCAAACGCTGGACGGTTCCCCTCTATATGATCAATATTGAAGGCGCAGATACCGACATCACACCGAACAAAAACCATGTTGACCGTCTGTCACTAAAAATCGGTGATCAAGTGGGGTTTACCGGCAAGGATGGCAGCGAACTATTTGGCGCCGTCATCAAGCTCAACCCGAAACGGGCCAAGATCCGGACCAGACAAGGAATATGGGCCGTGCCTTATTCCATGCTGTTCACCATCATTGACGGTGAACAGGCGCGGGATCAATTTGTACCCGCAGAGATCGAACTATTTGCGGACAGCTGCATCAACACGGCGCTTGATGACGACAATACCACCCGCTGAGTTCTTCTAATAACAAAAGAGTGCATCCTGCTTCGGCTCAAGATCATTGTAGCCGGATGAGTGGCTGATTCAATGTAGACGACCATCCTTACTTATGCAACATTTCTTGTATTTTCTGCCGCTCCCGCAGGGGCAAGGATCATTGCGGCCGATCTTGGCCCCCCGTCGTACTACCGTTTGAACGGGTGTACTCCAGAAATCGTCATCCACCTCATACGGCTCCCTATTCGAAAAATCCTCGTCATTGGTATCCTGGAAACAGGCCCACCAACCGATCTCATCAATCACATGGCCAATCAGGCCCTTGCGGTATCTCCGTGTATCCTCAAGTCGCTTTTCCTTCACCCCTTCCAGTGTTCTTTTGACATCATCAAAACCGACATCACCGGGATTGACGAGCCCTTCTGCATAAGCCCGCTGGATTTCTTCTATCAATTCTTCAGGATACAGATCACAGGCTGTATTCACCATCGCGCTCCAGATATACCTTGGTTTTCGCTCGGCCTTGAACAAAAACAACTCCTTCAGATAATCGATGATGTTTTCCCGGTTCAACTGCCCTTCGGCATATAGATCCACCAAAGCATCGAGAGCCGCACTGCGCACCCATTCATTGACCTCGGGGTCCTCGATCAAGCGCCTGATGGGTCCGAGATCACCGTGACACAGGGAAGCCAGCATGCGCCCCAGGTCTTCTGTGCCCACATCTCCCGTGAGCTCCATGACAATCTCGCCTGGTGTCGAAACAAAATCTACCAGCAAAGGGAAGGCTGCAGCCTCGCGGAACTGGGCCAGAATATACATGGCATGAATGTGCCGGATATAACTCCCGCCCTTATTTGACAGTGCTTCCGGGTCAGCGGCCGCAAGACGAAGTTCCTCCAGTAACAACGGTATGATTGCCCCGTGCTGATCAACTGCTTCGGCCAGGATATCTTCGGGAAATTCACCCCTGTTGAACTCAAGTTTGGTAAACAGGATTTCTGTATCCACTGATACAGACCTCCACTCGTCTACGGTAATTATCTGCCAGGAACGGCATCCAATGATTTCGGTTACGAATTATGGCGCAGGCTGATACGACATAGTACCCCACAGAGTTACAATCGCAGCACTTACCATATTCACAACCCACACAACTACCCGATAATATGAGCCGGAAAACCAAACACGTTCCCGTCTCGCTGCACCCGCTGTCTGTCGACCAGCTACCCAAGGAGGAAATCCGCACCATCCTGCGTGGCGCGGACGATCTGATTATGAGCGGTGGCCGAACACTGCTCGCCAGGATTCTCAAGGGATCGCGCGAAAAGAAAATCCTTGAACTGGAATTGGACCGCTCGCCCGCCTACGGGTCCTTCCACGATCTCACCATTGAAGACATCACCGCACGCATTGACTGGCTGATCGTCAATGACTACCTCGGCATCGAATACGATAACCGGCTCCCATTGTTAATTTACAGGCCGCGCGGCTGGGCCATTGAGCGGGAGACCTATGCGAATGAATTGATGGAATACATCAACATGTGGCTGGCCAGTTCAGCGACCACACTGGATACTGGCTGGCTCAACAACAAGAATCGTGAAGTGCTCTTTCTCCTGCTGGATCGCATTGAGGCTTCACAGAACCCGAAGTATCTGCCTGTACTCAAAGTCTGGGCGTCTGACACAAGCCGGAAACTCGCCCAAAGGATTCATTCAGTCATCGGTGTGTTACGTAGTGAGTAACCGGGAGTTGATCTGTGTTTGCCCATCTTCCCCCTGCGGAAGGGCTGATCTGGTCTCCAAAGTCACGATCCGGTCACGTTGGAATATTGAAAGATCCGGACAACATTAATATTGCATCTACAATGCTTTGTCGTATAGGAAATATTTTGGTACATGGGTAAGCGGCGAGGTACCGCTACGGGGACTTTCTACGGAGCATGGGGACTGTAGTCCCCCGCTCGGTTAAGGCATGTATAAGCATATAACATGCTGATTATCATGAAATATTACATGGTGGCCAGGGACAGAATCGAACTGCCGACACGGGGATTTTCAGGGCCAGTAAAATCAATAACTTACTGATTATGCTGAAACAGGGGGTCTTCGGTACAGTTGGGAATTCTTATGTTGATTCAATTGGTTAGTACAGGGTGGCCCAGATAGGGGAAACTGGGCGGTGTACCGCAAGTGTACCGGGAATTTGCGATAAGAATTGTTTATGAG
>Ga0210122_1000117_pt1 | contig 23224 bp, 14 predicted proteins | sample Muzzi_CordB_D2_FD_185530 | JGI IMG/M metagenome (GOLD analysis project Ga0210122, IMG submission 185530) | Wetland microbial communities from San Francisco Bay, California, USA, that impact long-term carbon sequestration - Muzzi_CordB_D2 (SPAdes) | ecosystem: Environmental > Aquatic > Marine >... | reverse complement strand
GGGGGGAGTCTGGTTCGCGGCGGGCCGATTCGATACAGTTTGGCCGCCCGCGTGCTTGTTTCGGGCCATCTCTTCAGAGTCTTCAGACCTGCCGGCGGATCGGCTGGCATTTCCAACTGGGAAGCCCACCATGTCCGAGCTCGACGAACAGATCAAGAATCGCCGCGAGAAGCGTGAGGCCCTGGCCGAGGCCGGGGTGGAGGTGTACCCGTACGGGTTCGACGTCGACCTGGAGCCGTCCGGGGTCGTGGAGCGCTTCGGCGAGATGTCCGCCGAGGAGCTGGAGGAGGCCGCGGAGGTGCTGGGCGTCCCCGGGCGGGTGCGGGCGATCCGCGGCCACGGCAAGCTGGTGTTCGCCGATCTCTCCGACGGGCGCGAGAAGGTGCAGCTCTTCATCCGCACCAATCGGCTCTCCGAGGAGTCGCGGACGGTGCTCGAGCACCTGGATCTGGGTGACTACATCGGGGTGCGCGGGAAGGTGATGCGCACCCGCAAGGGGGAGCTCTCCCTGGAGGTCGAGTCGCTCGAGCTCCTCGCCAAGGCGATGCGGCCGTTGCCGGAGAAGTGGCACGGTCTGGCGGACGTGGAGGCCCGGTACCGGCAGCGCTATCTCGATCTGATCGTCAATCCCGAGTCCCGGCGGGTGTTCGAGGTGCGCGCGGCGCTGGTGCGGGGGATGCGCCGGTTCCTGGACGCTCGCGGTTTCCTCGAGGTCGAGACGCCGATGATGCAGGTCATCCCGGGCGGCGCCACGGCGCGGCCGTTCTCGACCCATCACAACGCGCTCGACGTCGAGCTCTTCCTGCGGGTGGCGCCGGAGCTCTACCTGAAGCGCCTGACCGTGGGCGGGCTTCACCGGGTCTACGAGATCAACCGCAACTTCCGCAACGAGGGGATCTCGACCCAGCACAACCCGGAGTTCACGATGCTCGAGTTTTATTGGGCGTACGCGGATTACCGGGACCTCATGGACCTGACCGAGGAGATGATCTCCTCTCTGGCCCAGGAGGTGGTGGGGAGCGAGACCCTGGAGTGGAAGGGGGAGACCCTCGACCTCTCCCGGCCCTGGGCGCGCTACACCATGAAAGAGGCGCTCACCGAGCTCGCCGGCATCGCCCCGGAGCGGCTGGAGGAGGCCGATGCGCTGGCCGAGGAGCTGGCGGCCCGGGGCGTCGACCCGCCGGTCGATCCGGCGAAGCCGGGGAGCTACGGCCGCCTGCTGATGGAGCTCTTCGAGGAGACGGTGGAGGACAAGCTGGCCGGGCCGGTGTTCATCACCCAGCACCCCGTGGAGGTCTCGCCGCTCGCCAAGGTGTCCCGCGACGACCCCCGGTTCACCGAGCGCTTCGAGCTCTACATGGGGGGCATGGAGATCGCCAACGCCTTCTCGGAGCTCAACGATCCGGACGTGCAGGCGGCCCGCTTCCGGGACCAGCTCGCCGCCCGCGACGCGGGCGACGACGAGGCGCACCGCTTCGACGCCGACTACGTGCGGGCGCTCGAGCACGGCATGCCGCCGGCCGGGGGCGAGGGGATCGGCATCGACCGGCTGACCATGGTGTTCACCGATTCCCACTCGATCCGCGACGTGATTCTGTTCCCGCTGCTGCGGCCCGAGTCGCTCCGGCCCGAGGAGTAGCCGCGGGTGCGATCCCGCCTGTTGACCTCGAAGGCGCCGCTGCCGGCGATCCTCGCTCTGCGCTACCTGTGGAGCACCCGGCGGCGCGCCTCGACCACCTTCCTGTCGGTGGTCGCGGTCGGCGCGATCGCTCTCGGGGTGTTTGCGCTCATCGTTTCGCTCGCCGCCCTCTCCGGCTTCCAACAGGTCCTCCGCACCGAGGTGCTCGCGCGCACGCCCGACATCGAGGTGGAGCTGCCGCCCGAGACCTCGGCCGAGGACGCCGGTCGGGCGGCGGCGGCGGTCCGGGCGCTCGCCGGGGTCCGGGAGGTGCAGCAGGTGGTGCGGGGGCGGGGCTGGTTGCTCGGCGGCGGGCGGGTGGCGGCGGCGGAGCTGGTGGGCTTCGACGGCAGCCTGCCGCCGTCCTTTCCGGGGGCGTCGGCCCGATCGGACGAAGCTGCCGCCGGCGGGGAGGAACGTCCGGGGCTATGGATCTCCCGGCGGCTGGCGGCGGCCTGGTTTCTCGAGGTCGGAGACCTGGTCGACGTGGTCTCTCCGCGACCCACGTTGACGCCGCTGGGGCCCCGTCCCCGGGTGCGGACGTTGCCGGTGGCGGGAGTCTACGACGCGGGCAAGGCGGCGGAGCAGGAGCGCTCGGCGTTGCCCCTGGACGTGGCCGAGAGCCTGTTCGGTCCGGGCCGGCGGCGGCTCCTGGTCGACGCCGGCGGCTCGGAGGAGGCGCTCGAGGTGGCCGCGACCCTCGGGCCGGTGTTGCCGGACGGGGCACGGGTGGCGACCTGGCAGGAGCTCAACCGGCCGCTCTTCTTCGCCCTGCGCCTGGAGCGGATCTTCCTCTTCCTCGGTGTCTCGCTGATCATGCTGGTGGCGGCGCTCGCGCTCCTCGCGGACCTGATGCTGATCGTCGCCAACAAGCGCGAGGACGTGGGGATGCTGCTCACTCTGGGCGCGACGCCGGTGCGCCTGCGGCGGGCATTCGTCCTCCTGGGCGCCCTGCTGGCGGCGGCCGGCACCACTGCCGGTGGCGCCCTCGGCGTGGCGACGGCGGTTCTGGCGGACCGTCTGCACCTGCTCAAGCTGCCGGGCGACGTCTTCTTCGTCGAGCACGTACCGTTCCTGGTGCGCCCCCGGGACCTGGTTCTCATCCTCGGCATCACCCTCGCCCTGGCGCTCGCGGCCTCCTACTACGGCGCCCACCGCGCCGCGGCCCTCGACCCGGTGGAGGCTCTCCGGCGATGAGCGTTCAGGTCCAGGCCCAGGGCCTCGTCAAGACCTACCGCGACGGCGCGCGCCGCGTCGAGGTCCTCAAAGGGGTCGACCTCGCGGTCGAGCCGGGCGAGCTGGTGGCGATCGTCGGCCCCTCCGGCTCCGGCAAGTCGACCCTGCTCCATCTGCTCGGCGGCCTGGACCGTCCGGACGGGGGCCGGGTCGTGATCGGCGGCGAGGACCTCTCCAGGCGTTCGGGCGCGCGGCTCGCGGCCTTGCGCAACCGGACCATCGGCTTCGTCTTCCAGTTCCACCACCTCCTGCCCGACTTCACCGCGCTCGAGAACGTCATGCTGCCGGGGCGGATCGCGGGCCAGCCCCCCAGGAGGGCGCTCGGCCGCGCGCGCGAGCTCCTCGCCGAGGTCGGTCTCTCCGAGCGCGAGGACCATTTCCCGTCCGAGCTCTCGGGCGGCGAGCGTCAGCGGGTGGCCCTGTGCCGGGCCCTGGCGCTCGACCCGCCGCTGCTCCTCGCCGACGAGCCCACCGGCAACCTGGACCCGGCCAGCGGCGAGCGGGTGCTCGAGCTGCTCCTGGCCCTCCAGGAGCGCCACGGCACGACCGCCGTGCTGGTCACTCACAACCCGGAGGTTGCGGGTCGCTGTGCTAGAGTTCTGGTGCTCGACAAAGGGGTCCTGAAGCCCCAGAGCCCCGCGTCCAGGGGCTCCTGACACCCGTCCTCCCGGTCCTTCGTCCGTGCTCCGCAGAACCGGAGGGCGCGGTCGTTCGTACCCTCCGTCGAATCTGATCCGTCTACCCGGAGCGCTGGCCACGATGTTCGAGAAGTACAACGAAAAAGCCCGCCGCGCCCTCTTCTTCGCCCGCTATGAGGCTTCCAAGCTCGGCAGCCGGGTGATCGAATCCGAGCACATCCTCCTCGGCATCCTGCGCGAAGGCGAGGAGACGGTCACCGAGATCTTCCGGCGCTTCCAGGTCAAGCCGGAGGAGATCCGCCACGAGATCGAGGGGGAGAGGGTGTTCGTGGAGCGGATCTCGTCGACCGCGGAGCTGCCGCTCTCCGAGGAATCGAAGAAGATCCTCGCCTATGCCTCCCACGAGGCGGAGAGCATGCTCCACCAGACCGTCGGCTCGGAGCATCTGCTGATCGGCATCCTGCGGGTCGACGCCTGTGTCGCCATGCGCATCCTCGTCCAGCATGGGCTCGACGTCTACTCGGTGCGCGAGGAGGTGCTGTCGATCGCCAAGGAGCGGGAGGCGAGCCAACAGAAGAAGGAGCTTCCGTTCGTCACCGAGTACGGCAGGGACCTGACCACCCTGGCTGCCGAGGACGCCTTCGACCCCCTGATCGGCCGCGACGAAGAGGTCGACCGCATCGTCCAGATCCTGTCGCGCCGGACCAAGAACAACCCGATCCTCCTCGGCGAGCCGGGGGTCGGCAAGACCGCCATCGTCGAGGGCCTCGCCCAGCGCATCGTCGACGGCCGGGTGCCGATCTTCCTCGCCAACCGCAGGATCGTCGCGCTCGATCTCTCGCTGATCGTCGCCGGCACCAAGTACCGGGGCCAGTTCGAGGAGCGGCTCAAGGGCATCCTGAAGGAGCTCAAGGAGTCCCGCGAGCTGATCGTCTTCATCGACGAGATCCACTCGCTGATCGGCGCCGGCTCGGCGGAGGGCTCCCTCGACGCGGCCAACATTCTGAAGCCGGCGCTCTCCCGGGGCGAGGTGTCGTGCATCGGCGCCACCACCCTCAAGGAGTACCGGAAGTACATCGAGAAGGACCGCGCCCTGTCGCGCCGCTTCCAGGCGATCCAGGTCGCTCCGCCCACCGAGGAGGAGGCGCTGGAGATCCTGGAGGGCGTCAAGGAGCGGTTCGAAGCGTTCCACAAGGTGCGCTACACCGGGCCGGCGCTGCGCACCGCGATCTATCAGTCGAGCCGTTACATCCCGGACCGCCATCTGCCGGACAAGGCGATCGACGTCATGGACGAGGCGGGGGCGCGGGTCAAGCTCCGTCGCGTGCGCGACACCCAGCACGTGCGCCAGCTCGAGACCGAGATCCGCGACGTGGTCCACGAGATGAAGGCGGCGATCTCCGCCAAGGACTTCGAGCGGGCGGTCTACCTCCGGGAGCGGGAGATCGAGCTTCGCGAGGACCTGGAGCGCCTCAACCATCTGACCGAAGAGGAGTCGATGCTCGAGGTCACCCGGGCCGACATCGAGGAGGTCATCTCCTCGTGGACCGGCATTCCGGTCTCCAGCCTCCAGACTCAGGAGGCCGAGCGGCTGATGAACATGGAGGACACCATCAAGCGGTGGGTGGTCGGCCAGGACCGCGCGATCAACGCCATCAGCCGGGCGATCCGCCGCTCCCGCCTGGGCGTCTCGAACCCCCAGCGGCCGGTCGGCTCGTTCATCTTTCTGGGGCCCTCGGGCGTCGGCAAGACCGAGGTCGCGCGGCGCCTGTCGGAGTTCCTGTTCGGTACCGAGCGGGCGCTGGTGCGCTTCGACATGAGCGAGTACATGGAGAAGCACGCGGTCTCGAAGCTGATCGGCTCGCCGCCCGGCTACGTGGGCCACGACGAGGGCGGCCAGCTCACCGAGCGCATCCGCCGTCAGCCCTACTCGGTGGTGCTGTTCGACGAGATCGAGAAGGCGCACCCCGAGGTCGCCAACCTGCTGCTCCAGATCCTGGAGGACGGCGTGCTCACCGACGCCTACGGCAACGAGGTCGACTTCCGCAACGCCCTGCTTCTCATGACCTCGAACATCGGCAGCCGCCTGGTGACCCGCGGTGGGCGCATGGGCTTCGGCGAGGCGAACGCGGACGCCGACTTCAAGCGGCTCGAGGAGGAGATCCTCGCCGATCTGCGGCGGCACTTCAGCCCGGAGTTCATCAACCGGCTCGACGAGGTGATCGTCTTCAACCCGCTGACCAAGGAGCACCTGCGCTCGATCGTCGACATCCTGCTCGACGACGTCAACACGACGCTCGGGGAACGGGGTTTGCACGTGAAGGTCTCCGAGCAGGCCAAGGACTGGTTGCTCGAGGAGGCCGGGGTCGATCCGTCCACGGGGGCGAGACCGCTCCGGAGGACGATCCAGCGCCATATTCAGGACGCGGTGTCCGAGATCCTGATCGAGCAGCACGGCGAAGACGTGGGCGAGATCGAGGTCACCGTCGAGGACGACAAGCTGCAGGTGACGCGGTCGAGCGGCGAGATGGTCGGCGAGAAGCACTGAGGCCCTGGCCTGCACGATTCATGAGCCACCTACTGCGAGCCGCAATTGCATGCAATCTCAGGGCGTACTCGCTCTTTGCTCCTCGACGAGCTGCCCAGTACGCCTGCGTCGCGCATCGCTGTGTGCGCCCCGATCTCACACCCACTTGCGGCTCTCGCTACGGAGCCTCATGAATAGTGCAGGCTGTACGCGCACGGGATTTCACTTGAACCATCCGATCTGTCACAATCGGCGGCCGGCCGAGAGCTCGGAGTCCGCGTGGTCTTGCCGCGCCGACTTCCCGTGCGCCGCCGGAGCTTCCTGGTGGCCTGATCCGAGACCGAACCGGTAGAGCTTCGACGATTCATGTGTCACGCCACCGCGAGCCGCGACCGGAAGGCAGCGCGCGCCGTCCAGCCTCGCCATGGCCGTCGAGGCGTCCGCTGCGCGGCTCCGTGGCCGTGTGCCACCTGGGTCGGCACCGAAAACCGCTCGTCGAATGGCCTCCGTGTCGGGCGGTCCTGGACTGAGCAAGCTTGGAGAATCGAGGCACGATGAGAGGTTCGACCCCGCGGACGCTCCTGTCCCTGCTGCTGATCGTTGCGCTGCTCCTGGTTGGCCAGGGGACGGCCACTCTGCCCCTCCTCGCCCAGGCCGGAGGCGTCGCCGCCTTCGACGGGCAGGCCATCTCCGAGATCGAGTTCGTCGGCAACCGGACCCTCGCCGAGGACACCCTGCGGTACTACCTGGAGATCTCGGAGGGGGATACCTTCTCCCGTTCCCGGCTCGACGCCAGCATCAAACGGCTCTGGGATCGGGAGCTGATCGACGACATCAGCATCGAGGCCCTGGCCGCGGAGGGCGGTGGGGTGCGCCTGGTGGTGCGGATCGAGGAGCGCCCCCAGGTGCGGACCGTCGAGTACGAGGGGCTGAAGCGGATCAGCCAGACCGATCTCGACGATCGTCTGGCCAGCGAGCGCGTGCAGGTGCGCGAGGGCGGCGCGCTCAACATGGGCGAGCTCTATCGCATCAAGGCGGTCATCGAGGAGATGTACTCGGAGAAGGGCTACCGGTTCGCCCAGGCCAACTTCAAGCTCGAGCCGGTGGGGGACGGGGAGCGCAGGGTCGTCTTCACCATCGACGAGGGCGACCGCGTGCGGATCGGCGACATCCGGTTCGAGGGCAACACGGTCTTCCGCGATGCCCGGCTGCGGTGGGAGATGAAGAGCACCAAAGAGTCGGGCATGATCACCCGGATGTTCAAGAAGGACATCTACAGCCCGGCCAACGTCTCCGAGGACCTGGACCGCGTGCGGGACCTCTATCGGGAGTCGGGCTACAAGAACGTGGTCCTCGGCGAGCCCCAGATCCAGGTCAAGGTCGAGAACCCCAAGGCCTCGCCGGACAAGCAGACCCGGCGCCTGGTGATCACCGTGCCGGTCGAGGAGGGCAACCGCTGGAAGTTCGGCGAGGTCTCGGTCGAAGGCAACGAGATCTTCCCGGAAAAGCCGCTGGTCAGCGTCTTCAAGTATCGCCCCGGCGACTGGCTGCGCTCCGACACGATCGACGAAGGGGTCGACGCCATCAAGGAGGTCTACAACAACACCGGCTACATCCAGGCCTCGGTGACCACCGAGCTGGTGGAGCGCACCGAAGAGGTGGCCGACGTCATCATCCACGTCCGGGAGGGCGACCAGTTCCAGGTCGGCCGCATCGAGTTCGAGGGCAACACCCGCACCCGCGACAAGGTGCTGCGGCGGGAGTTCCGGGTCCAGGAGGGACGGGTGCTGTCGCTCGGCGCCTTGAAGAACAGCCTGTACAAGATCCGTCAGCTCGGCTACTTCGAGCTCGACGAAGAGGACCCGATCGAGTTCGACTTCCAGGAGGACAACAAGGTCAACCTGAAGGTCAAGGGGACCGAGGCGGACCGCACCGAGCTCCAGTTCGGCGCCGGCTTCAGCGAGGGGCTCGGCTTCTTCGGTCAGCTCTCGCTGCGCACCCAGAACTTCCTCGGCCGCGGTGAGCGGGTCGGGGTGAGCCTCCAGTCGGGCGCCCTGACCGAGTACTACGAGCTCTCCTACTTCGTGCCCTGGTTCTTGGACCGGCCCCAGTCGCTCGGCGTTCAGGGCTACGACCGCTCCTACGACTACGACCTGCTCTCCGGGCTGCGGACGGTCGAGGAGTCGACCGGTGGTACGGTGAGCTACGGCCGTTCCCTCGGTCTCTTCCAGAGCCTGGGGGTCGCCTACAGTTACTCGGACCAGTTCTATCGGCAGGAGCGGGACCTGGCGGACGACCGGACGTCCGTGTTCGAGACCGCCCTCAAGATCTCGTCGATTCGCCCGACCTACACCTTCAACAGCATCGACAACCGCTTCGAGCCCCGGCGTGGAACCAAGTTCCAGGGGGCGCTCGAGTATGCCGGTGGCGTTCTGGGTGGAAGTGAGTACTTCGTTCGCCCGACCGTGAGCTTTACCCACTACCGGCCGCTGACCGGCTACCCGCTGGAGACCGTTCTCGGCCTCAACTTCGAGGCCGGCTTGATCGAGCCGTTCGGCGGTCGGGACCTCGAGCGCTTCACCCTGTTCCGCCTCGGTGGCGACACCTCGGTCCGCGGCTTCGAGCGCTATCGGCTCTATGCCCGAGACGCGGAGACGGGCGAGTTCATCCTCGACCAGAACGCCTTCCCCGTGGGCGGCGACCGGTTCATCCAGTTCAACCTCGAGTACCATGTGCTGGTCAGCGGCCCGTTCCGTGTCATCGCCTTCGTGGACGCGGGCCAGGTATTCGCACCATCGATCCTCGGGCCGGACGGCCAGCTCACCGAGTCCCAGTCCTTCGATCTGAGCCGGCTGCGCTACACGGCGGGCGCGGAGCTGCGGATCACGCTGCCCGTTCTCGGTGGCGCGCCGCTGCGGTTCATCTGGGCCAACAACCTGAACGAGGAGATCGGGGACGAGTTCAACTCGTTCTCGTTCAGCATCGGCAGTACGTTCTAGGAACCCTGGCGGGGGTCCGTCGGGGCTCGCGCCACGGACTGCTAGGCTTCTAGGCTTCGGCCCCGGATGCCGTTTCCGGGGCCTTCGAACCACGCAACAAGGAGACGAAACAGCGATGTCGTTCCACACCCTGGCCACCGACGCCGGTCGTCGCGGGAAGGCGGCCTCCCCGAAGACCCTGACCATTTTGCTCGTCCTGTGCGCCGCTCTCACGGGCGTCGTGCCGGCCTTCGCCCAGGCCGCCGGCGGCGGCGTCAAGGTCGCCGTCATCGACGTCGAGCGGATCCTTCTCGAGTCCGAGCGCGGCAAGGCCGCCCTCGCCGAGATCGAGTCCCTGCGTGCCCAGAAGCAGGAGGAGGGCACGACGCGGCAGAAGGAGATCTCCGACCTACGCCAGCGGCTGGCCGACGGCAGGCTGTCCCTGTCCGAGGACAAGCTCGCCGAGCTGCGCAAACAGGCCGAGGACAAGATGATCGCCCTGCAGCGCTTCCAGGACGACGCCAACCGCGAGCTCGGGAAGAAGCGTGACGAGGTGCTCAAGACGATCGAGGACAGCGTCTTTCCGGTCATCAACGAGCTCGGCAAAGAGGGCGGCTACACCCTCGTCTTCAACAAATTCTCGAGCGGTCTGGTGTACGCGGACGAGGCGATCGACATCACCGCCAAGGTGATCGAGCGCTACAACCAGCGGACCGCCGGCGGCCAGTAGGACCATCGTGGAGCTGCGGCTCGCCGATCTCGCGGAGCGAATCGGGGCCCGGCTGGTGGGCCCTCCGGACGGGGTAGTCCGGGGCGTCGCCAACCTCCGTGAAGCGGGCCCGGACGAGCTTTCGTTCCTGATCAGCCCTCGCTATCGGCGCGAGGCGGAGGCGAGCCGGGCCGGCGCGCTGATCGCCGGGGCGTGGGCCGAGGAGCTCGCCGCGTCGCGGGGTGGGGCGGTGAGCGCGGCGCTGCTCCTGGTCGACGACCCGGAGCTGGTGCTCAACCGGGCGCTCGAGCTGCTCTATCCGACGCCCGGGCCGGAGCCGGGAACCCACCCGACGGCGGTCGTCGATTCGACCGCCGAGCTGGCGGACGACGTCTATGTCGGTCCCTACGCCGTCGTCGGCGCCGGCAGCACGCTTGGTCCGGGCGTGGTGGTCGACGCCCACGTCGTGGTCGGCCGCGACTGCGCGATCGGCGCCGGCTCGGTGCTCCACGCCCATGTCGTCGTCTACGACGGCACCGTGCTCGGCGAGCGGGTGGTGGTCCACGCCGGCACGGTGCTCGGCGCGGACGGCTTCGGCTACGTGAGCCGGCCCGACGGCCATCACAAGGTGCCCCAGGTGGGCCGGGTGGTGATCGAGGACGACGTGGAGATCGGGGCGCTGTCGGCGGTCGACCGGGCCAAGGTCGGGGCCACCCGGATCGGCGCGGGCAGTAAGATCGACAATCTGGTCCAGGTGGGCCACAACGTGGAGATCGGTCGCTGCTCGATCCTGTGCGGCCAGGCGGGGATCGCCGGGAGCTCGCGCCTCGGGGATTGGGTCGTGCTGGCGGGGCAGGCGGGCGTCGGCGGGCACATCGAGCTGGGCGACCGCGTCCAGGTCGGGGCCGCCTCGGCGGCGGTCCGGCCGGTGCCCGAGGGGACGGTGGTGAGCGCCACCATCCCCGCCATGGAGATCGGCCGGTGGCGCCGGCAGGCGGCGCTCCTCGGCAGGCTCGACGAGATCTATCGCCGCCTGCGGCGGCTTGAGGAGCGCCTCGCGGCAGGGGCCGGCGGGGATCTGCCAGCCGCAGGAGAGAGCGCAGGCGAGAAGGAGGAGAGCGGTGAGTGAGAACGAACAATCGGCGGCGGAGGGGCGGTCCGGCGGCCCCGGCGAGGACATCCGGTGGGACAGCCAGTGGATCATGGAGGTGCTGCCCCACCGCTATCCCTTCCTGCTGGTCGACCGGGTGCTCGAGATCGAGCCGGACAAGCGGCTCGTCGCGATCAAGAACGTGACCATCAACGAGGAGTTCTTCCTCGGCCACTTCCCGGGGCACCCGGTGATGCCCGGCGTCCTGCTGGTCGAGGGCATGGCCCAGGCGGGCGGCATCCTGGTGCTTCACGACCGGGAGGGCGCCAAGAAGAAGCTCGTCTACTTCATGGGGATCGACAAGGCCCGGTTCCGCCGCCCGGTCGTCCCGGGTGATCAGGTGCGCTATGAGGTCGAGGTGTTGCACATGCGGCAGTCCCACTGCAAGCTCTCGTGTAAGGCCCTGGTGGACGGCAAAGTGGCAGCCGAGGCGGTGATCTCGTCGGCCATGGTGGATCGATGAGCACGCTGGCTCAAGAGGTCCATCCGTCCGCGCTCGTCGATCCGTCCGCCGAGCTCGCCGCCGGCGTACGCGTGGGACCGAACGCGGTGATCGGCGCCGGAGTGCGCCTGGGTGAGGGCACCGAGATCGGCGCGGGCGCACAGGTGGTCGGTCCGGACACGATCGTGGGCCGCGAGAACCGGATCTTCCCGTACTCGTGCATCGGCTTCGACCCCCAGGACCTCAAGTTCGAGGGCGAGGACTCGAAGCTGGTGATCGGCGACCGGAACCTCTTCCGGGAGTTCTCGACCGTCAACCGGGGGACCGGGTTCGGCGGTGGAGTGACCGAGATCGGCTCCGACAACCTGTTCATGGCGTACAGCCACGTGGCCCACGACTGCCACGTGGGGGACCGGTGTGTGTTCACCAACTGCGCGACCCTCGCCGGCCACGTCACGGTCCACGACGACGCGACGATCGGTGCCTTCAGCGCGGTGCATCAGTTCACCCGTGTCGGCCGCCATGCCTACATCGGCGGCTACACGGTGCTCACCATGGACGCCCTGCCCTACGTCAAGACCGTCGGCCAGAAGCCTGCCTGCTACGGCCTCAACAGTATCGGTCTCCGGCGCAAGGGCGTCGCGCCCGACGCGCGGCGCCGGCTCGGCGAGGCGATGAGGTTTCTCCTCTCGTCCGGCCTCAACACCAGCCAGGCGCTCGAGAAGATCCGTGCCGAGCTCTCCGGCCACGAGGAGATCGACTACCTGGTCGAGTTCATCGAGGGCTCCGAACGGGGGTTCGTAAAGGCTCCTCCCGGCAAGCGTGGCGAGCGGGGAGGAGGGGGCGAGTGAGCCCGTCCCATGCGCCGATCCGGGCCGGCGTCTTCGGCACCGGTGCGCTCGGCCGGCACCACACCCGGATTCTGACCGAGCTTTCCGGCGCCGAGCTGGTCGGCATCTTCGACCCCCGGGAGGAGGCCGCGCGGGCGATGGCCGAGGCCCACGGGGCGAAGGTCTTCCCGTCGGTCGAGGCTCTGGCGTCCGAGATCGAGGCGGCCGTGGTGGCCGCGCCCACGGTCCTCCACGCGGAGCTCGGTTGCGCCCTCCTCGACGCGGGGATCCACGTGATGGTGGAGAAGCCGATCGCCGCCTCGCTCGAGGAGGCGGACCGGTTGATCGGCGCCGCCCGGTCGGCCGGCCGGGTGCTCGCCGTCGGGCACGTGGAGTTCTTCAACCCGGCGGTCCAGGCGCTGCTCGGCGTGCTCGGCGCTCAGGGGCGCGGAGCGCGCTACGTGGAGGTTCAGCGCCTCGGTGTCTTCACCCCGAGAAGCCTCGACGTGGACGTGGTGCTCGATCTGATGATCCACGATCTCCAGATCCTCCACGCCCTGGACCCCTCGCCTGTCGCCGAGGTTCGGGCCACGGGCATCGACGTGCTCTCCCCGCGGATCGACATCGCCAACGTGCGATTGGAGCTTGAGAGCGGCTGTGCCGCCAACCTGACCGCCTCGCGCGTGTCGTCCGAGAAGGTCCGCAAGCTCCGCGTGTTCGGCTCCTCGCGCTACTTCTCGGTCGACTACCAGGATCAGGACGTCAAGGGATTTCGCCTCGAGGGTCTGGACGAGGACGGGGCCGAGCGCCATATCGAGCCGGTCGACGTCACCGTCGCCCGGGCGGAGCCCCTCAGGCTCGAGCTCGAGGCGTTCCTCGGCGCCTGCCGGGGCGAGGACGTGCGCATCGTCGACGGCGTCGAGGGACGCCACGCCCTTGCCACCGCCCTCGCGGTGGTCGAGGCGATCGGCTGAACGGGCAGGGTTTCAGCTCCCCTCGACGCTCTGGGCGAGGGCCGCTCCCCAGGCGCCGGTGAGGAGCTCTTCGACCACCACCGTCCCCCACACGCCGTCCGGGCCGGCCCCGGAGGGCGATCCGGTCCGGCCGGGGAGCGTGACCGGTCGGCGGAGCTCCCAGCCCCACGGCCTGGTGGGGACCGGGTCGACAAGCTCCGGGCCGAAGTGGATCACCCGGGTCTCCCCCTCGGCGCCGGGAACGGCAAGGGTCACGCGCAGGTGGGCCATGCCCGCCTGGCCGCGTCGCTCCGAGAGGTCGGCCCGGAGCGCCAGGAGGAGCCCCCGTGGCCTGCCGCCGCTCCCGCTCTCGTCCTCCGCCGGCAGGAACGCCGCCGTCACCGGCAGGTCGCCCCGCGCGGGGACGTCGTCGAGGAGCCGGCGGGCGCGCGCGGCGGCCACCGCCAGCGGCGTGCCGAAGCGGACGAGACCGGTCGACGGAATCGGCTCGGAGGTCCCGGCCCGGAGCGCCTGAGCGGCGTGCAGCCGTCCGTCGGGGAGCCCGGAGAGCTGGATGGTGACGACACCGCGGCGGTCGAGGGTGTGGAAGAGGGGCGCCCAGTCGCCATCCGAGCGCACCAGCCGGCCGAGGGTGGTCTCCGCGAGGCGCGCCAGCGCCGCCTCGGGTCGGGAGATGGCGGCCACCACCTTCGGGTTGTCGGCAAGCCCCTCGGGGTCGCGGGTCGCGGCGCGCAGGTAGGTCCTTCTGGCGAGCTGGTCCCGTCCCTGCTTCTCGTAGACCTCCGCCAGCACCAGCAGCGCCTTGGCCTGGAGCTCGGCGGTGCGCGGGTCGTCCGAGAAATGGGTGAGGCTCCGACGCGCCGCCGATGCGGCACCCTCCAGCTCACCCTGGGCCCGGCGCGACTCGGCGAGATCGAGGTAGGCCTTGGCGAGCTCCGGGTCGCGTTCCGACTCCCGGCTCGCGGCGAACAGCACGGGGAGGCCCAGCCAGGCTTCCTTCGGCCGATGGAAGCGCCACTTGCCGATGCGCAATCCCCGTTCCGGTCCCTCGGGCGGCGGCACGAGGAGCGGCACGACGGACCAACCGTAGGCGGCCAGCGCGCGGGCGGTCTCCTCCGTGGCCTCGTCGAGCGCCGGGCTCCCCTCGATCCCGTAGCCGCCGCTCACCAGCAGCGCGAGCCGTCGTGGCTCGGCTCCGGCGCTACGGTCCGCAAGGGTGAGGAGGAACGCGTCGAGGCGGTCCTGGATCAGGCCGCGCTCGAGCGGGGTCACGCCGCCCTCGGCCTCCCGGTTGTCCTCACCCGCGGCGGCGGCCCGCTCGAGTCGAGCCTCGACCAGGGCATCCTCCGTCTCGGGAAAGTAGATCATCCGCTCGAGGACCTTCTGAATGGCGCCGCCGTCTCTGGTCGGGGACACCACCGTCCGGGGCTCCGGGTCGGCGACCACCACCTCCACCTCGCCGCGCCGGGTCAGCTCCTCCAGGTTTCGGGAGAGGGTCTCGGCCGCCCAGGAGACCTCGACGCGGTCGCCGAGCACCAGGTCGAAGTAGAGGACGATGCTCCAGGGGGCCGCCTCCGGATCACGGGGAGGGGAGTCGACCGCGACGACCGGATGACGCGGGGGAGGCTGGGCCGCGGGCTCGAGCCCCTCGACCGTGGCGACGACGTCGGCGGGCGCCGGAGGGACGATCCAGGGTTTGAGCCGGTGGGGAGGGTCGAGCTCGACGACCAGATCGACCGCGGTGACCTGCTCGCCCGCGGCGAAGGCGCGGCTCGCCTGCGCGGCGGCAGCCCTGGGCGCGCCCGTCAGGGTGGCGAGGGCGAGCGTGACGACGAGGGCGGCGATTGCGTTCCGGTGCATGGATCCTTGTCTCGGCGCGTGGACCTGCTTCATCCTCCAAGCAATCGGGATGCCCGGCTCTCCCGCGCAAGAAAAAAGCCGCGGTGCTCAGCGGCGCCGCGGCGAGTGACTGCAGCCAGGGAGACGGGGTCCCGGTCGGCTGTCACTTCGTGTCGAACAGCTTCTTGTACTCGCCGTAGCCTTCCTTCTCGAGGTCCTCGACCGGGATGAACCGGAGGCTCGCCGAGTTCATGCAGTAGCGCAGGCCCGTGGGAGGCGGGCCGTCCTTGAACAGATGGCCCAGGTGGGAGTCGCCGTGCTTGCTGCGCACCTCGGTGCGCACCATGAACAGGCTCCGGTCCTCTTTCGTGACGATGTTTTCGGGCATGAGCGGGCGGGTGAAGCTGGGCCAGCCGGTGCCGGATTCGTACTTGTCGTTCGAGCTGAAGAGGGGCTCGCCCGAGACCACGTCGACGTAGATCCCCTGCTTGTGATTGTCCCAGTACTCGTTGCTGAACGCCCGCTCCGTGCCCTCTTCCTGGGTCACGTGGTACTGGAGCGGGGTCAGGCGATCCCGGAGCTGTTTCTCGGCCGGTTTGTTGTAGCTCTCCCACCCGTGGGCGTCCTGTTTCATGCTGTGCTTCTCCTCGCCCCAGACCCGGCGCAGGAAGGGGCCCCGCCCGGAGCCCTCGCGGTAGCTCTTGTAGTGGGTCGGGTTCGTCTTGTAATAGTTCTGGTGGTAGTCCTCGGCGGGGTAGAAGGGGCCGGCCGGCAAGATCTCGACAGCGATCGGCTTATCGAACCGTCCGGACGCGGCGAGCTCGTCGCGGGACGCTTCAGCCAGCCGCTTCTCTTCGTCGTTCCCGTAGAAGATGGCGGTCTTGTACTGGTTGCCCCGGTCCGCGAACTGGCCGCCGGGGTCGGTGGGGTCGATGGAGCGCCAGTAGACATCGAGCAGGTCCGAGTAGGTCACCTTGGAGGGGGCGTAGTGGACCTCGACGGCCTCGCGGTGTCCTGTCTTGCCATACGAAACGTCCTGGTAGGTCGGATTGACCTCGGAGCCTCCGGTGTAGCCGGAGATCACCTCGCTGACGCCGTCGAGCTTCTCGAACGGCGGCTCCATGCACCAGAAGCAGCCGCCCGCGAAGACGGCCGTCTCGAGCTCCGGCTCCGCCTGGGCGCCTCCGGCAATGCATGAGACGGCGACCAGCGTGCAGGCGATGGCCAGTCCGGTCAGGGTCAGAATCTTCGAGCGCATTCGGTTCTCCTGGATCGATGGTTCTTGAATCGGTGGTTGTTGAATCGGTCCCTCGTGGTGGGGTAGCTCGGTGTCGTTCGGATTCGCTCGGGCTTGCGACACCATACCCAACTCGCCGATGGATAGAACTTAGCACCGCGTTTGCGTCAGTTCCTCACGACTTGGTCACGAAAGCTTCACACCTTCGGCCAGGGCCGGAAGGTCTGCTCCGGGAGCCTGTGGGCACCGGTCGGCGGGCTATACTCCGAGCATCGCCATGATGCCGACCGCGGAGCTGTTCGAAGAGATCTCCCGGCGTCGGGAAGGGTCTCTGGAGGAGGTGCGGTTCCCGCTCCTGCTTCAGGCTTTGTCGACGCGCGAGCGCACCGCCGTGCTTCAGATCCGCCGCGGCCCGATTCGCAAGCGGATCGTCGTCGAGTACGGCACGCCGGTCGACTGTCAGTCGAACCTGGTGCACGAGACCCTGGGCAGGGTGATGGTGGCCCGGGGCAAGTTGACCGAGGAGCAGCAGGACGAGTACGTCCGTGCGGCGCTGGCCAACGGCGTGCCCCTGGGGGAGGTGCTGCGGGACCAGGGGATCGTCGAGCCGCTCGAGCTCTACAAGATCCTCCAGGAGAACCTGGCCAAGAAGCTGCTCGACGGCTTCACCTGGAAGGACGGCGCGTTCGAGCTCGGGTTCGACGTGCCGGAGGTGGACTCGCCGCTCAAGGTCCGGGTGCCGCAGCTCGTGCTCACTGGGATCACCCGCTTCACGCCGGTGGAGGAGGTCAACGCCGCCGTGGTGCCCCTGGTGGGGAAGCGTCTCGGCATCCCGCCCGATCCGACGGTCGACCCGGGCGAGCTCAAGCTCACCTCCGGCCAGCGGGAGCTGGTCGAGACCCTCCGGACGCCCCGGCGCATCGACGAGCTGGCAGTGGGCGGACCGCTCTCCCACGGCGAGGTGAGCCGGATGATCTACGCCCTCTCGGTGCTCGGCATCCTCGTGCCGGAAGAGGAGCTCAAGGAGCGGCGCCGCCGGTCGCCGGTCGCGCCCGCGCCCCGTGGGACGGGGGAGGGCGATTCGGAGCCGCGGGCCCAGCCGTCCGAAGAGCCGAGCCTGCCGGCGGCCGAGGTGGGGAAGCTCAAGAACGATGTGATGGAGGCGTACCTCGCCCACCGCCGCCAGGACGCGTTCGATCTCCTCGGCGTGGCGCCGGAGGCCTCGGTGTCGGACATTCGGCGCCGGTTCATCCATTTCGCCCGGCGCAATGCGCCGTGGCGTTTCCAGAGCCCGGAGCTCAAGCCGGTGGCGGAGAAGGCGGAGGATCTGTTCGTGGCGGGCGCCCGCGCGTTCGGCGAGCTGATGGATACCGAACAGCGCAACACACTGCTCTTCCGGCGCAAGAGCCTGGAGGAGGAGCGGGCGAAGGAGGCCAAGAAGGCGCCCGCCGACTTTTTCCGCATCGACACCGACCTCCTCGACTCCGAGCGGCAGTTCAAGAAGGGCCTGGTGCTGATGCAGGCCGGCCGCTACGAGAAGGCGGCGCCGATCCTCGAGTTCGCCGCCGACTGCGACCCCCAGAACAGCCTCTACCGGGCCGAGGCGGCCTACTGCCGCTACCTGGCCAACCCACGGATGAACGCCCGGCAAGCCGTGGAGCAGCTCGAGGAGGCGCTACGGATCGACCCCCGCGCCGGTCTCGCCGCCTTCTATGCCGGAGAGATCCTCCGCGCCCGCGGCGAGTGGGACGAGGCCGAGGCCCATCTGCGCCGGGCCAACCAGCTCCTGGCGCCCGACCGGCGGCCCATCGAGGCCCTGAAGGCCCTCGCCAAAGAGCGGAAGTAGCCGGGCCCGCGCCGCTCGACGTTCGATCTGAAAGGTGCCCTCCATGTTCGACCGCCGTCCGCGCCCCGCCCTTCTGGCCCTCCTCTGCTCCGCGCTCTACCTGTGGGGGGCACCCGGCGGGGTGGTGGCCGCGCGGGTGGCCGATCCGGTCGACCCGGGGGCGGTCCTCGAGGGCCTGCGCGAGAGCCACCTGGATTCCGGCGCCGCGGTGCGCGTGGCGAGGCTCACGGTGAACATGGGGCTGGGGAAGCTGCAGATCGCGGAGGGTGTCCTGATCCCGGCGGTGTCGACCAGCTCCGCCCTCGGCGGGCCGGCGCGGGAGATGGTCTTCTCCGGCAAGGCCCGTTTCCGCCTCGAACCTCCGGACGAGATCGAGGCGGGCCAGATCGATCTCTTCACGGGCGCGCGCCGCATGGACGAGGTCATCACCGAGGCGGTGCTGGTGATCGGCAACGACGGGGCGGCCCGGGCTCTGCTGGACCGGCCTCGGGTCGAGAGCCTCGATCCTGAGACCGAGACCCTGGCGCGGGAAGTCTTCGAGCGCTGGCGAAGCCGTCCGGAGCGGCGGATCCTCGGCGTCGAGCGGTCGATGCTGCTCGACGCGGTGGGGGAGGGCGGGTTCGAAGGTTTCTTCGCGGGGTGGTTCCGCGGCGAGACCCTCGGCGAGTTCCTCTACCTGATCGATCCGGACGATCCCGAGCAGGTGACCCTGGGCCAGTTCGTGCCGGTCGAGGCCGAGGGACGCGAGCGCCGCAGGCTCGAGCGCGAGCTCCACCGCCAGCAGCGGCGCGGCAAGCTGATCGGCATGAGCGTGGAGGACCTCGGGGACTGGGACACCTGGCTTTCGGCGCCCTTCGGCGGCCGTCCCTCGGGCGAGGGCGGCACCGCCCCCTTCGAGCCCCGTCACTACGAGCTCGACCTGACGCTCTCCGGGCGGGGGCTGGAGCTCTCTGGCCGGGTCCGGGTGACGCTCGAGGCGGTCGCCGAGGGGCGCAGGTCGGTGACCTTCGACCAGATGCCGGACCTCCGGGTCGACGCAGCCGGAGACGGCGCCGGACGGGAGCTCTTCCTGCTCGCGTACGCCGGCACCGCCACCGTCCTGCTCCCCGAGCCGGTGGCTCGGGGGGAGACGGTGGTGGTCGAGCTCCAGGTCTCCGGCCGGCCGATGCTGAGGATCGACCAGCGGAGCTTCATCCTGCGCGACACGGTCTCCTGGTACCCGCACACGGGGACCGTCGACCGCGCGACCTACGACGTCACCCTCCACTGGCCGGAGCGCCTCGATCTGGTGGCCGCCGGCCGGCGGGCCGACGGGGGCGAGGACGACGGCGGGCGCTGGGAGCGGCGCCTCGTCGACCGGCCCACGTTCGGCTTCAGCTTCGAGATCGGGCGGTTCGAGGAGCGGACGGCGCGGGCCGGCGACGTGGAGGTGACCTTCTACGTCGACCGCTTCTCGGAGTCGATCGTCTCGCCGTTCGAGGACGAGCTCCTCGAGACCATCTGCCGGAGCCTCGAGTACTACGGCGAGATCTTCGGGCCGTATCCGCTCGACCGCTTGACCGTGGTGACCGCCCCGCGGGCCTTCTCCCAGTCGCTGTTCGGCTACGTCACCCTGTCGAGCCTGATGGTGGGCGACCTCGGGTGGCTGTCGAGCCTGTTCGAGAGCCGCTCCACGGTCGTCGCCCACGAGATCGCTCACCAGTGGTGGGGCCATCTCGTGGGCTGGACGGGTTACCGGGACCAGTGGATCAGCGAAGCGATGGCGAGCTACTCGGCGCTGCTCTTCGCCCGCAACAGGATGGCGAGCAGACCCTGGCGCGGTCCGACCGAGGGCTGGCGGCGAGACCTCCTCGCCACCACCGAGGAGGGGCGGACGATCGAGTCGATCGGCCCGGTGGTGCTCGGCGAGCGGCTGGCGTCGTCGAAGTCAGGGAACGCCTACTGGGCGATCGTCTACAAGAAGGGCGCCGTGGTGCTCGACATGATCTCCCGGCTGTTCGGCGAAGAGGGCTTCCTTCGGATCCTGCGATCGGTGGTCACCGCGGCGGAGCTCCGCACGATCTCCACCAAGGAGTTCCTGGAGCTGATCGAGCACGTTTCGGGCACCGACCTCGAGCCCTTCGCCCGCCAGTTCGTCTACGGCACCGGCCTGCCCGAGGTGTACTACGACTACCAGGTGGAGAAAGGTCCGGGCGGGACCTGGGTGGTCACCGGCACCGCCCGGCAGCAGTCCTCGTACCGGTATCGGTACCGGGTCGTCGAGCGCCCCGGCGGCTGGCTCGATGTGGCGGCCGATCCGGTGGCGGAGCTCTCCGTCGAGGACTCCCGGCTGGTGGTGCCGATCCGGGTCGAGATTCCCGATCTGGGGGTGCCGGGAGCGGAGATCACGACCCTCCAGGCGCACACGCTCCTGGCCGGGAGCGTCACCGACTTTCGGTTCGAGCTTCCGGTGCGGCCGGAGGACGTATCCTTCGATCCCGACCACGAGGTGTTCGGGCGCTTCTTCGACGAGCGGCGGTATCCGAAGAGGACGGCGCTCTCCCGGGGCCTCGGCCTGCTGGCCGGCGGAGATCCTGAGGGTGCGCGCAAGGCCCTGCGCGACGCGCTGGCGGCGGAGGAGTTCGGCGGCGACGAGGCGCTGGGGCGGGGCGAAGAGCGAGATGACGAAGAGGAGGGCCGGCGTCTCGACGTGCGGATTCTGGCCCGTCTGGCCCGGCTCTCCTTGGTGGAGGGCCGGGTCGAGGAGGCGGCGGAGCTCGCGGGGAGGGCGCGGGAGATGTTGCGGCACAAGGATCCCGCGTGGCTCGAGGAGGATGTGCGAGTGGTGGAAGCCAGGGTCGCCCTGACCCGGGGCGACGCTCAGGGTGCGTTCGACCTGCTCCACGCGAAGGTGTTGCGGGATCGGGTGGAGGAGGCGGAGGGGCTGGCGGTGCTGGCGATCGCGGCGCGCCAGGTGGGCGACCGCGACGAGCTCGAGGAGGCTTCGGAGGCGGCGATCGCGGCGGGCGTGGACCTGGGACCGCTGGAGGAAGAGTAGGCGGGGCCAGGTGATCCACGGGTGGTCTGAAGATCGATCCCCAACTCCCCGAGCACCGGGGGAATCATGGGTGTCAGGAGGACGACCTCCACCGGGACCCCGAAACGGTTCGGGGTGTGAGGTGCATCAACAAGACGGAGGGCGAGTCGCGCACGGGGCCCGTGGGCCGCTTCGCGGCGTGGTCTCGCTCGATGATCTACACAAGGAGGCGCAACCATGCCCGATCGCCGCCCGCCCGCGCGAGTCACCCTCTCGCTCGTTCTCTTCCTGATCTTGTGCGCGGCCTCGGACAGCCGTGCCGCCACCGATCCGGCGGCAGCGCTCGAGGCGCTTCAGGCCAGCGACCTCGAGCCGTCCGCCGCGGTGCGTGTGTCGGGTCTGACGGTGAACATGGGGTTGGGTGAGCTCCGGATCGAGGAGGGTGTTCTGGTGCCGGCCGTCGTCGGCGATGGCGCGCTCGCCGGGTCGGTGCGGGAGATGGTCTTTACCGGTAGGGCAGAGTTCAGGCTCGACCCGCCGGACGAGATCGAGGCCGGGCAGCTCGACCTGTTCACCGGTGCACGCCGCCTGAACGAGGTGATCACCCGGGCAGTGCTCGTGATCGGCAACGACCAGGCCGCCCATGCCCTGTTCGACCGGCCGCGGGCCGACGATCTGGACGGTGAGACGGAGACCGTCTCCCGGGAGCTGTTCGAGCGCTGGCGGAGCTCGCCCCAGCGTCGCATCCTCCGGGTGGAGGAGTCGATGCTCCTCGACGGGTTGCACGAGCCCGGGTTCGAAGGCTTCTTCGCCGGCTGGTTCGAAGGCGAGGAGGTCGGAGAGTTCCTCTACTTGGTCGCACCGGATGAACCGGAGCAGGTCTCCCTCGGACAGTTCGTGCCGCTGGAGGCAGAAGGCAAGGAGCTGCGCAAGCTGGAGCGCCAGCTCCATCGGCAGCAGCGTCGCGGCCGGCTGATCGGCTTACGCCTCGAGGACCTGGGGGAGTGGAACACCTGGGTTTCGGTCTCCCAGGGCGGGCGGGGAGGCACCGCCCCATTCGAGCCCCGTCACTACGAGCTCGACCTTACTCTTGAAGGCCACGAGCTGAAGCTCTCCGGGAGTGTCCGCGTCACCCTGGAAGCGGTCGACGAGGGCCGTCGCTCAGTGGTCTTCACCCAGAGCTCCGACCTCCGGATCGAAGCTGCCCGGGACGGTGCCGGGCGGGATCTGTTTCTGGTGACCTCGGCCGGAGTTGCGACCGTCCTTCTGCCGGAGCCGGTGGCCCAGGGGGAGACGGTGGTGGTGGAGCTCGAGCTCTCCGGCAGCCCGATGGAGAAGATCGACACGAAAAGCTTCGTCCTGCGGGACACGGTCTCCTGGTACCCGCACACCGGCACCATCGACCGGGCCACCTACGACGCGACCATCCGGTGGCCTGACCGCCTCGATCTGGTGGCCGCGGGCCGGCGGTTGGATGAGGGCGAGGAGGGGGCCCAGCGCTGGGGTCGCTGGACGGTGGAGCGGCCCACCTTCGGTTTCAGCTTCGAGATCGGCCGGTTCAAGGAGTACAGCGTCTCTGTCGGCGACGTGGAGGTGACCTTCTACGTGGATTATCTGTCGGCGCCGGTCATTTCGCCGTTTCGGGACTCTCTCCTCGAGTCCATCGGTCAGAGCCTCGAGTACTACGGCGAGATCTTCGGCCCCTACCAGCTCGACCACCTGACCGTGGTCACCTCACCGCGGGCCTTTTCCCAATCACTGCTCGGGTACATCACCCTGTCGAGCGTGATGGTGGGGGACCTGGGGTGGCTCTCTTCGCTCTTCGAGAGCCGTACGACCGTCGTGGCCCACGAGGTCGCCCACCAGTGGTGGGGGCACGTGGTCGGCTGGCGGGGCTACCGGGACCAGTGGATCAGCGAGGCGATGGCCAATTACTCGGCGCTGCTTTTTGCCCGCAACCGGATGGAGAACCGGCCCTGGCGTGGTCCTACCTCCGGCTGGAGGCGGGCGCTGCTCGCGACCACAGACGACGGGCGGCCCATCGAATCGGTCGGCCCGGTGGTGCTCGGCGAGCGGCTGGTGTCGTCGCGGGCCGCCGGCGCCTACGAGGCCATCGTGTACAAG